>Ga0179593_1418792_pt1 | contig 10485 bp, 13 predicted proteins | sample CZODoug2_1_08_16_FD_185931 | JGI IMG/M metagenome (GOLD analysis project Ga0179593, IMG submission 185931) | Vadose zone soil fungal communities from Angelo Coast Range Reserve, California, USA - CZODoug2_1_08_16fungal (PacBio error correction) | ecosystem: Environmental > Terrestrial > Soil >... | reverse complement strand
AGGTTAATCGGCATGGACCCGTCGTCCCTCTTTCTCTCAACTTCATGACTTCGGTATCCCGCAGACGTCTCTTTTTAGTGAGAATTTCCCCAGTCCTTCATTGAGGGTACACACCCCTTCCTCCGCCGTTCAAAACACGTTCATCAAAGTACTTTCGATAAAAGTTTCTGATTCCCCTCCCCTCAAAGATCCTCAATTTGTCCCCGTCCTCTCCTTTTAATAGCGTCCCCTTCTTCTTCCAATCGAGTCGAACACTCAGTGCAGCTTCGATTTTCTTTTCGGTAGATAAGTCTGAAATGATCCCGCTCGCCTGAGGCGGCGTGCGTTAAGGATCCACCGGCGAGGCCCCTCTTTTTCTTAGATTGTCTGTCGAATTTCGTGCAAAGGACCGCTGACCAAACGCTTATGTGGGGGACCTTTATGAATTTCCGCTTTTTTGGCGTGCCTTATATCCTTGAAGTTTTGAGGTGCTACCCCTCACTGAGTCGTCAGCACGTCCGAGCACCTACCCTTCATACGGTTGTTCTTTGCCTCGTAGTCGTATCCTGAAAATACTCGACAGTGATGGATCCCCCCCTGGCGGAGAGTGTTTTTTACACATTAATCCTCTCCCTTTTTTTCAATCACGTTTGCGGATACCCAGAGCCTCCTCCATATTTCCCCATGTACCCATTTTCCTACTTTCATACCTTTTCTTCCCTTCGTCTGACTGGCTATATCCAGTTCCCTCTCGTCATAGGCATCATCCAGACGAATCCAAATTTGTCGTTTTTCCCCTTTCTTTCTCCTCTTGACTCCCTGAGCGATTGAAAACACCGGACTATCACAAAAACCGAACGCCCCCTTCCCCAGTTCTCGTGCTCGTCAACGTTTTTTCTGTTTATGCAAACCGAGTCTCAATTGTTTTGTATTGCTGTTCTGATTCCCGCCCCCCCCACACCCTTTAGCACCCGGCTTTCCAGACGTGTCGCTAACCTACCATAGTCAGATAGGCAGACAGAGTCGTGCATGCATAGATCTTACCAAAGGCTATAGCTGTCCTTCTGACTATAGCGAGTTGACTTCCCCCCGCTGTCGAAGCGTGTTCCATCAGATTAAGACAGAACCAGAGCTCTTTCCGAGGTCTCGTGCAAAGTACTTCCATCTTCCTTTCTCCTCCTCATTTGGCCTCCCCCCCCCCTCGACTTTCACATCTCACAAAAAATATGAGCGAGTAATTGTCGTTGCTCTAAAGTTGCTTTCAACGCGGATTTCTAAAAACCTTTTTTGACTGGACTGATGCACGCTGCTCTTATCTACTGTTTTTAGCGAAGTTACCTCTTCGTTTTACTATATCCCGCTGCTTCCTCTCATTCATCAAGGTTTTTTTCGTTTGTGCTTCCAACAAGCGAGTTTTTAATCTCAGGTCCACTTCAATCCCTTTTCGTTTGAATTGGTATGTCACATTTCCCCTGGCCGGTTCATTGTCATTGCTTTCCGCTATTAAGTTGGCCCCGGGTTGATGAGTTCCTTTGTGTCGACCGGAATTGTTCTTCCCCATACACCCTCATTTTATAAGCAGTAAGCCCGGGCGGCGAGTATCGATCTCACTCACCCTCTGTCAAGTCCCTAGCAAGTCATAGGGTTTTGTAACCTGACTAGTCTGCACTGCCCGACCTTTGTCGTTCGATCACTCCCACAGTTGACAAACGCAATGAGTAACGTGGGGTCTATTTGCAGGGATGCTTTTCCTTTCTGATCAGCTTTTTTTTTCATACCCGCAGGAAGAACAACCCGTGAGCTTTCCTTTTACTTCAGTTCGAGCCCGCGCCCCCTGGGACCCCGCATTACGCAACGCCTTTTCCTCTTCGGGGGGCACAGTTTTGCAAATCAGCAACGTGCACTTCCCCTCCAAATACGTCTCTCCGGCAGATTTCCTTCCTAGGGGTGTCGTCTGTCATCTACTTGACATCTATTCCGGATGGAGTAAGATAAACGGCGGGACGCTTTCCTTTCCCTTTCTCCCCCGGTCCCTCGCCGTTCTACTCTTACATACCTTGAGACAGCTTCTCCCAAGTCACCCACTTTAGTGCCATTCTTGTCTTTTCAATTTCCCCTGAATGCGGCCTACACACTATCTATCTCCCCACGACCCTCTGTTTGCCCCCCCCCCCCCCCCCCCTTTCGCCGAGTAGTGCTTTCACCTACCTCCCAGCGCCCACCTTCAACGGCAACTTGAGTCAGAGTAAAATGGCTTTTCCCACATTTTGTGCTTTTCTCGCTTTGCCATCGACGATCGATTTGCTCTTCAATTGTGTTTCCGTGTCGTAGAACGTGAAAGATCGCCGCCCTTCCCCCTCAACTTTGTCTCGTTGCTTTTTTTTCGTTCGTTACGTAACCCCCTTCAATAATTAAGCTAATCTCTATTTTTTCGTATTAACATTCCCGGCTTGCGATACTTCATTACCTCTTGTATTCCCCACCTTTTTCAGAGTTGTATCTGGGTTTTGTTCCAGCCCTGGGCGCCTAGCTCTTGCCCTTTTCGCTCCCGTTTCCTTGCCCTTTTCTCCGAATGATTCCGTCAAGAAGGTGTCTGACCAAGTCAAATCCTATTTCTTGCACATCGTCTTTAAGCCTGACGATTTTCACTCCTGTTCCCCTCGCGTTTTCCTCGTGCTCTTTTTTTAGGCGGATTTCCGATGTTTCCGCAAAATACACGTAATTGCCTATCTCACCATCCATGATGACTATCGGTACCCCCATCTTTGTTCTTCCGGTCAAAGACGTTCACTTTGACGAACCCTGTCATAGGGTGTGTCCTGCTCCCAACCCCTCCCAGTCCGCTCGTTACGTTTCCCTCCTTTTTTCTTATTGGCTTCCAAATTGTCCGAGCTAATGCTCTTCTCTGACACAGTTTTTTTTTTTCCCCTGAAGTACCACCCCCCATGAGCTTGCTTTGCCGTTCTTCTTTATTGCCACCCCCGTTTTCAAAATCTGATATCTCTACGGCCTCCTTTTTTCCATTCCCGCAACCCAGAAAATCTCCCCCCGAGTTGTTCTATAACCCTTGTCGTCCCCCACCCGCACCTTTCCTCTTTTTAACATTTCCCATGAAAATCTTTATGCCACCGAGATGAAGGACGAAAAGCTCTTTTCCCTTTTCTATTTTCCCACCCTCTTTGCAGTCATTGATCCGGGCCACAGCAGATATCTATCCCATTTCCGATCTCCAAATGCGAACGACAATACTCCTGTTCCTAAAGAAGAGGCGACCCCTCCTTCTCTGCCCCACTTTCCAACAAATCCCATTCTCATATCCCTATATGTTCCTAATATCCGTTTTTGTGTTCTCGATCCTCCGATGTTTTTTTTTTTTTTCTCAGTTTTAGGATTTGGACTAAGATATCCTTTTCCTTTGAGGTTAGCCCTGTTCTTCGTCGTTTTTTGATTATTCCTCTGTGAACTTTAACCCTCTTGGCCATTCTTCACATGACTTAACTCTTTGACTCGGGAACCCTCCTATTTTTCTCCCGCGCCCAAATCCTAACATTCATGGGTAACGGGGTTTTCCCCCCTTAGTGCCCCGAAGGTCCATTTCGTTTTTTTATTTTCATTGTGGGCAAGGAAACTCGTTTACCCTTCTTGAGTTTTCTCCTGTATATCGGTCCTTCCCGGTCCGCTACCTTTGGTACTTCCACCCAGAAAGATTGGCCCCAGAAGTTTCTTTTTTTTTTTTTATTCGTGCGACTCATGGTTTTTTTTCCTTTTTGTAAAAGACTGTGCAGACGAATTTTTTTTTCTTCGCATATCGCTCTAACCCTTACTCAACTTATGTTTTTTCTTCACCTACTATCTGACTGTCTTGATCTTTTTTTCCCCCCCACACCTCCATCTCAAGATGTGCAGTATTCCATCCAATGTCTAATACCGTGGACTCTCCGATCCTCGAGTCTCTTTTTATTGTCTGCGTGCTGGCCTTTCTTTGGCCCCTCCGATGTTGGCTGAAAAAATCGCCCACCTGCCAATTCTCCTCCAGATCAAACCATTTCTATTCCACTTCACCACTTTTCTCCAGCGGATCAGGCTTGCTTATGGTTCAGAAGCTTCGCTCGGGGTACAGGTCAGACCCTTTCCCTGCGATGTCCCTTCTCCCGGCATATGACACGTTTTTCTCTCCCCAGGCAAACTTCATCGGTTTGAACTCTTTTCTTTTCCCCCCCACACGTAGCGCCCCGATTGAATTCTAATATAACTCCCGGTCTCTTCCTATCTCAGAATCTTTTTGTTTTATCCCGACAATAGCTTTCGGAGGATGGAGGAGTTTTTTCCCCCATACTCTCCCCCGCTTTTACGCTTAGTAAACTGTGTTTTTTTCCTTCTGCTACTTCTAGTTCACGGGATTTTGAAGTAAAGCGGAGACTGTGACAGCCAAATCGCCCTTGTTCAATTCAACCTGCTCTCAATTCCTTAAACACCTATTTTCCCGGCGTTAAGAGTCCCTAAAGTCTTGCCGCTGCTTGTTGTGCGTGGTTAGGTTGCAGACCCTCGGGCTGCATCGAACAAGCTGGTCCCTTTTTTTGAGTCTAGATCCTCCTGGCTGGTCCTGTCGCTTTGGCACGCGCAAGACTGTTGTCACCCTTCCTCCTGTTTCAGGTCCTTTCCTCTGGGTTGCCCCCCCCTTTCTTCCCAAATTCATCCAGTCGCGGCCTTTTCTCCATTCCTCCTTTCATCGTTCCGTCGTCGGCAACCGCAGGCTCATCACGGGTAACTCTTTTTTCCCGTTCCTCTCGCACATCTTTCGCACCCTCTCTCTCTGACGTGTCAGAGGATTTTCTTTTCGGGGTTTACTAGTATTTGATTCCTTCTGGTTGATCCGGTGCTTCAGAGCCCTTTTCCCCCCCGCTCTATCCTTCACGTTGAGGAACTGCTTGTTTAAAATAAACATTAATTCACACTGCCTCCTTTCTGACCCTTGTCCCTTCTTACAGAATCATGTGTTGTTTCATATTTTCGAGTGCCCCCTAACCCACCCAACGGCAGTGAAATTCAATCTAAATCTACCCACCTGTTTTAGCGAGGTTCTTATACGGTAACTAGGTCTCCCCCACCCGTTATTCTACTCTTGATTTCTCCCTTTGACTTGGAAATTTTTTTTTTCTTCTGCAGTCTTTATTTTTTCGGTGATTCTATAATAGCCCTTGTTTTTCCTTGTTTTGGGCTTGTTTATGGACGTGGACCCCTGTCTTGTCAGGACACCTCCAACCCACCCCTTTTCCACGTTGTGGCTAAATGTAGATTTTTGCCAACCCCATCTTTATGACAAGCAAAGTCTTTCCTTCCTTTTTTTGGCAATATGCGGGCATGTACACTTTCACAATGGCCTACCCCCTATGAGGAACTTTCTTTTTTTTACCCTCTCTCCCTTTTTTTCGTTTGTCCACCGAAATTAGGCAGTACCATCCGCTAGGTTATCTTCTCTCGCGCCGCCTGCGCGGCCAGAGGCTTTTTTTATAATGAGCCTCCCACCACATTTAGTCTCCCTCCGTTTTGGCATCCTTTGATACTTTCTCTCTTGTGAACTGGAGCCTGTTTAGGACCAAGGGCCTTATGTCAGAAAGGACTTTCAGGGACCCTTTTTTTTCTCCCGTGACCCCCCCGTGAATTAACCCACTTGTCTTGATAGCTAAATATTATTTTTTACTGTCTTCTCACTACCCAAGGTCACCCCTCGATATAGTTCATATGAATTCAGAGTCATATCCTTGTTTATTTCTTCAGGCATTTTCCTTTTCTGCCTTTTACGCGTTGGGAGGAAGCACAGTTAATTTGGTGTTCCGCCAGGTGTTGGCTTTTCCGAACTGCTGGAACCACAGCACGCCCCCCCCTACTTTCATCCGTGCTCAATCCTGAAAACAAAATTTTCAGATGAATTTTTAGTCCTCGGACCCCTGGGGACCCCCTTTAATTTCATCTTTGTTAACTCGCCTTCCGAGTTTGCACTCACGACCTCGCTAGGCCATTCCCCAACCCCCTGTTTTTTGATACTTCTTTCTCCCCGACTACGACCTTTGCCCCGGTCCATTTTATAGGCTTTCCGGACACCATTCTTTGTCTGCAATTTCTTGATTCCTTTGGTTTTTCCCTCTGGGATCTGTTTTTTCCCCCCTATCCCTTTTTTTCCCGTTCTCTCACGGTTTACAATTTCCGCCCCGTACTCCTCCTCATGCGTTCTTCCCTGGGTTACTTATTGAGTCAAGCCCGCTTCCTTCATGCCACCCTTCTGCTCTTTGCTCCTCACCAATGATGGTGGCTGTTACGTGATCCTTTGTTTTTGACCCTCCGTCCCTTTCCTCCCCGGGAACTGAAGTAGAAGCGGCCCTAGTCGGTCGATTGTTCCATAGCACACTCAGTCTTTTTCTTCTTCAAGTATGGCGAACGTTCCCCCTCCGACAAAGAGCATTCTTATTCAGAGACTTCGTTGACCGTACGAAGAGCAGCACGCGACCCTTTCTCCATGGGACCCTTTTCCTTCATCCGCCCATCGCGCTTTTTCTCCCTGTGGAGACGCCCGATTGGGCAGAGAAGACTTTTCCCGTTTCTTCCCTTCTTTCCCCCCCAACTGGAGCAGCTGTTACCCTTTCCTCATCACTTACGTTCCCTTCTTTCGAATGCCTGGCTTTGCCCGACGCGTGATGGTTGACCGCTGAATTTCTTACCCTGCTAAACAGAAATATCTATCACGACCTTTCTAACGACTTACCTTCCCAGCTTCTCTCAGAGGTCCCAAATTTGAGCCTGCCTTTGCTCCCCCCTCTCTCGTTGCCCCCCCCCTTGTTGTTTTGTTTGATCTGCATCTTTATACCCCACCCCACCCCCCACCACCCCCCAACAACCCCACAAATTTTTTCATCCTTTAGGCTAACGTTATGGTATTTTCCTTGCTTCCGTTCCCCTTTCGTTTCCTGTTTGTGAATGAGATTTCTTTGATCCTCCCCATGAGGTTTTTTCCCTGCACGCGGCCAACCTCCCCAACGTTCTTCGCAGGACCTCCCCCCCCCCTTTCTGATGAGGTCCCCCACATTACCCTCCGTTGATCACGTTGCAGCCTGAGCTTACTCTCCGCTCCTCTTCCAAGTTTCATGCCCACGTTGCCTAAATGTCTAGCTGTCGGTTTTTTTTTCTTCTTCCGGCCGGCCTGATGAACAGGCGCGGCACGTCTTTTCCTTCCCTTCCGAAACCCGATCACTTCCCAAGAAGGAGTTGTGATCTTTTTCGGGACCTTCTTGCCCCTCCACTTTTCGCTACCCCCACCCGCTGCTGTTCTCATGGACCCCTTAACACTCTCCTCTTGAGGCCGCGATATCCACTTTCCCTGGTCTAAGGTCGTTTCTTACCCTCCCTGCCATTTTTCCTTTCCTGTTTTGAGCACCTCTTCGGTTGTTTAGCCTGTCAGGGTTTTTTTTCGTCCATCTGGCAAAGGAGCGAAGTTGCGCGGCGAGTTCTTCTCGTTTTACTTTGGCCCTAGAGGTGCCCCTCTTAATTTCTTTCGCCGCCAGCCTGAATCTCCCCCCCCCATTTCCCCGACCCCCACGCCTTAAGAAGGGAATACAATGCCCTTTTCTGACCTAGATCCTTTCCTTTCTACCGGTCGTCATAGTCAAGTCGCAGCTCCGCACCATCCTACCGCTGACTATTTTTTTGAGCATTCGTCCCCTCACACCGTCTCGAGTTGGTAACCCCGCTTACTTGACAATAAACATTCAGTGGTTGGGCCCTCCCCCCCTATTTTGTTAGTTTAGCGACAATCAGTGAGCCCTCTTTTTCTACCACAACAATGTTTCCCTTACCCTCTCCCCCAAACTTTACGCATCTTTTAAATTGTCCTTTGTAACTCACCTCGTCTAGTCCTCATACTTACCCGCTCAAAGGATCTTTAGCGAAGAGACCATTAGCCTTGAAGTTGCCCCCTTTGGGGCAGACCTACGCTCCAACCTTAAGATCCACCCAACCCTTTTTCTGTTCACCCTGTGATCTTCTCCTTCGAGGTCAGGCGTGGCCCTTCCCTGCATTCTTTCCCCTTTTACAAGATCCTTTTGGAATTAAACCACACCCCCCTTACCCCCCACCCCCCCCCCCCCCCCCCCCCCCCCCCCCCCCCCCCACCCCCCCACCCCCCCCCCCCCCCCCCCCCCCCCCACCCCATCCAAATGGATCACCCAGACAATTGTGACTTAGCTCGACCATGTTTTCAGTAGCTCTCTGTTCCATCCCGCCCCCTCTCTTTTCCGCGGACGTGTTCGCTCGATAGGGTCAAAAACCGGGAGCTCTGTGATTTCTTTGTCATATACGAGACCTGATTCCTCTACCGTCCCCCCTGTTCTCGGCTCATTTTGCTTTACCCAGAATAGAGCTACGGAGCGAAATACCTTGCTTGTCCTTTTTTCAAACATCTTATTTGGCATTTAACCTTTATGAGTAACCCTGACGTTTCTCCACTTTTTTCTTCTTTTACTGCTCCCCAGGCGTACGGCCCCCCTAGCTATAAGCAGTTCTAAAAGGAGTTTATTAACGCCCCCATTTTTTACCTTTCTAAGATTCCATTTCCATCCTTTTCCTTCCTGAATTTTTTTTGACTAGCATAATCATGCCGCCCTCCTTTTTTATTTCGCCATCCCCTTCCCACGACTCTCCCGGTTTCTCGCGGATTTTTTGAATTTCTAATTTTTTGGGCATATTTCCACGACTTTTGCAGGAAGCCCCACAAGTTTCTTTGTCCTTGTAAGATAACTAGTCGCCCACTTCCCCCTCATTTCACCCCACGCAATCACTTTTTCGGAGTATTGGCAACCCAGGCAATATTCCCCTAACCGAAACTTACAATACCCTACACACTTCCCTTTTTCTATGAATCTGTTTAGATATGGACTCTCTTCTGTAATTCATCCGTTCACTCAGTCCGACCCCACCTCTTTTTTGAACGATTCACTTCCTATTTATGTTCCCTTGCATTGTTCTACCAGATCCCTGATTACAATAGTCCCTGTTTTTTCCTTCCTTTTCTTACATTTTTTGAGAAGGTCAAGTCTTTCAACTCCATTTTCGGACCTCCCTCACCCTATCTACCAACGACCCCGATGTCTCGTACCTCCTCGAGGATCAATTACCTTCACCATCCACCCATTTTCACGGAAATACGTATGGGAGATGACTTTCTCCCTTCCAACTTTTTTTGACGTTTCTTGATATATACGTAGTACCTGTTTCGCTTGTCCCCCCCGGGTTTTCTTTAAATTTTCCTTCTTTTTTTGCATCCCAGAACCGCAGTTTTTCTCGCGTCCTTTGGAGGTAGGGGAAGCACCCCACTCCATAACTCCTCCTCTATTTCTTCTTCCCTTCTGCTGCTTGAGTCGTAAGAACTTTTTTTATCCCCTCATCGTTTTCTCCGGAGGGGTTTTTCTCTTCCAACTGTGCGCCGATGAGACGCTTGATCCTTTGCATATGTGGCCCCCCTTCTTGGGAATAGCACAGAAGGTGTGTCCTTCCCCCCCTCAGTCCTCCTTCTTCGCACAGATCCAAGGCTGCCGCAGGGCTCCAGTTGTCATAGACCCATCGCCCCTGTGTTGCTTTTTTTTTTTTTTTTCTTTTTTTTTTTTTTTTTTTTTTGTTTTCTGCTCGCGAATGGAGCGCGCGGGCGAGTTTTCCCCGCCCCCAAATCTCTGACCCCCACCCCCTCCCCCCCCCGTCAAACAAAACCCCAACCTCGCCCTCCTGCCTCTCTCCCCCCTCCCCCCAACACCTAAAAAACCAAACACAAACCCATAAAACCATCCCCCCAACCAAAACCCACCCCCAAACCCCCCACCCCCCCCAAACCAAAACCAAAAAACAAAAACACCACCATTTTGCCTCTTTTCTCATTTCTCTCCCTGACATCGAGTCTGTCTTCCGGCTGTGATTCTCCCCTGCCGGCAACCTCCGTATACTTCGAAAGTTCCTAGTCTTATTCATCCCCGCCGTTTTTTCCTTTTCCTCCTTGGACCGACTTTGTGCTGATTTTTTTACTCTAGGCATCCCTCCTTCGTTTCTAAGTAGGGCAAACAGTCTCTTAGAAATCCTCAAACCAACCTAGCGGCTTGCCGTCTTCTTTCCTTCCCCCGTCCAGCTATTAGGCGGTCCCTTCTTTTTTCGTGAAACTCAGCGAACCTGCACCTCGCAACCCTATTTGTTCCCCCCCAGGACGCCCCCCCCCGCAATGTTCGACCTTCGTGCCCCTTTCCCCCTTTTTGTTTTCCCAGAAACTGTTTCAGATTTTGACCCCGTTTTCTGCGGTCCCCCCTTTATTCATTCGCTTTTCTTTCCCCCGCGTAACCTAGAGATTAGATTACCGCGCTCTCTCCCACCCTCTTTTTCCGTAGAGAACTAGATGTCCCGAATTTTCCCCAGGATTTAGATCCCCCTCCTTCTAAAAACCGTTAGAAACAAGGTTCCCAGACCTCTGGGAGATCT
>Ga0179593_1363543_pt1 | contig 10485 bp, 10 predicted proteins | sample CZODoug2_1_08_16_FD_185931 | JGI IMG/M metagenome (GOLD analysis project Ga0179593, IMG submission 185931) | Vadose zone soil fungal communities from Angelo Coast Range Reserve, California, USA - CZODoug2_1_08_16fungal (PacBio error correction) | ecosystem: Environmental > Terrestrial > Soil >... | reverse complement strand
CCCCCAGAAAATCTGTTTTGCACTCATTCCTTTTCTGCGTCGTTTCGTCATCGGCCCAGTTCGTCCATATTCCTCCCCCTAAATCCCCTCTGCGTTCCATTTCATCGTGGTTGATGACCCGGCTATCGTGATGATGATCGTGGTTTTAATCGTCGGAGGTTCTCCTCTGTTGAAGCTTTTTTTTCCCCCTTTTTTTCCAGCAATCGGTTCACCTTCATATGTTGACTCTTTTTCCTACAGTTCTTCCCCCTTCTTGAATGGTATTGTTACGCTGATGTTGCCATCAGTTTGTGTGGTCTGTCGGTGTCGAGGCGCGTTTCGCTTTTTTGATCCCTTTTTGACTTCCTTTTTGAAGTTCCCGAGTCTTATAAAGTATTCCCCAATTTACGCGCCCACCGGCCTCGTTAATGCTGCGCTACGGGTTGGATGCCATGGTGCTCCCCTGGATCCCCCTTTCCCTTTTGAGTGGCTTTTTTGCCTGTTTTTTACTCTTTTCGTTCTTTGTCGATTGCATTCCGCAGCATTGGCCCTATACATTATTCCTGACGCCTTCGCAATCCCCCCTTCATGACCTTTTAGAGAACCAGAAGTCTCCTTCCATCGTGGGTTCGATGTTACGAAGTTTCGCTCCCGTTTTGGTCCTTCCCCCCTTCAACTCGGCCGGATATATATCAACTTCCCTCCTCTCGAGTCGCCCTCTATTTCTTGATTTGTTTTTAACGCGTGAAACCCCCCTCGTGCAGGGCATTTCTTTTGATGAAACCTCTCCCCTGATGTTAAGATTGCACTATGTCTCCACCATCCGTCCCCCCCCCACCCCACCCAACCACCCACCTTCTTCTTCTATTCCGATTATCTTCTCTCCCATTGGTTCCTATACTGAGCGGTTGGTTCCGGAGATTGCGGCCGGGATCCGCCCCCCTCAATTGGACATCCAGTCTTGTTTTTTCCCGCCCTCTTGAACTGCCCATTTCTGCGCAGGCTTCTGGCAACGTTTTCCCTATCCTCTTCCCATCCTGACATTCCCCTTCCATATAACCTGGTCTCGCACCTAGCGAATTAAAAGACTCTTTCTTTTTTTTGAAAAATTCCTGCAACCTCCCCACCGGCCAGTCTTTTTTGTGCCGTCCCTTTCATCTCCCCCATTTACACCCCCCCCCTTGACCCGCCCCTCTGATCATAAGTAACTCAAGACCGTCCCCCTCTTTAATCACTTGCCGGAAGTTCTTTTCCGTCTCCTTTAAATTCTCCATTCAGGAAGGCGTCAGCCCCCGAGTCAAATTAATTTTCCCCGTTCCCTTAACCCACTTTCTCTGGCCTGTTTGCAATCCTTTCGTCCTCTTCCCATAGTGATGTAAGGCGATGACGGCCATTGTTCGTGATATACCTCTATGTTTTTCTTCCATTTCCATCCTTCATCCGATCTTATTTCCTTTCCCGCCTTCCCCTCTTTTGGCGGGGGTCGTTGTGGCGAGGCTTTGTTCCACCCTCTCTGTCAACCGTATCATTTTGCCTTTCTTTTTCAGTCCGCCGCATAGACTTCGTACTGGACTTGTCCCGCAAGCAATTGTTGTCTCCGGAAAACTCAATTTCAACGCGTGCCTTTGCGCTCGTTCCCCTCATGCGTTTTGACTTTTTTGATGTTTTTGCGCGCATTTTGTTTCAAAGCTTCCCCGTTGCTCGTCCCATGGAACTGACCTCGGTAGCTCCAGGTGGCGATTTGCTGTTGCAATTTCCTCACCACGATCAGTGCTTTATCTTTCCTACCTGCTAGGAAACTTTTGAAACGCCCGCTTCATTCCCCCCAAAGCCCTTACCCCTCCAACCCCCCCCCTGCCATCGTTCCGAGTCGTTTTTCATCACTCGACCCCTGGCCCGTCGTCCGTTCTTTTTTTTCCATCTGGCCATTTTAGTGGCGTACCCTTTCCGTAGCGATATAGAAAAGTGATCGTCTACCCCCCGGTTTCGGCGTGCTTAACCCCCTGCCCCCCCCAACCCTCACCAATCCCACGACCTGATGGCATAATCATTCCCAGTTGCCCCCTTTGCCCGAGCGTTTGCCCCCCAATCGGCGTCCATGCCCCCCTCGTCAGAACCCATTTTCGGCTCAGTGCCACGTATCTTTTTGAGTTAACCTGGCCTGAAGAGCTCCCCTTGTGGAAAGACCTCTGTCCCCTGATTACTGAGAAATCCCCTCGTTTTCCCCGTATATGCCCTTAACCTAGGTTTTATTTCGATACACTTTTTCCTTTTACCTCCCCTCTCCTTTCCCGAGGGTTTGTTCTTGTTAGGGCTTTTTCTGCGTTTACTATTTTTGCAAAAACCACGTGTTCTGGGTGCGCCCCCAAACTCTTCCTTGCTTTTTTTCCCCATCTGCGTGCTTTCTCCCAATACGCGGACGAGCCTCTATGGGGAGTTCAGCCCTGATTTTCCCTACCCTTTTTTCCAGGTAGATTCTCACGAATTTTCCTATTTTGCGGGCCCACCCTTCCACCTTTTAAACTCACTTCACCTTAACAACTTTTCCCCCCTTCCATGATTTCACTCTCCCAATGGCTCGCCTTAAATGAGCTTGCACGGTCCGTGAGTAGCCCGACCTTCTTTTTTCTCCCCTCCTCCTTTTGTGTTTTGACTTTTTAGTCGATGCGTCTCGCCCCCCTCACTGTTGCCCAATGCGCCAGTAGCCCTGTGCGCCGCCCTTTTTGATTGTTAGAATCAATGACCGGTCGTCCACCCTACGTTGCTACGTTTCCATTCTTTTTGCGCTTCCCTCGATTTATGCATAAATTTCAATTTGTGCGAATCGACTCTTCCCCTGTCAAACTCTTTGAGGATCCTTTTTTTCCCTATTTGATGCTCCCCCCATAGAGTTTTATAGCGCTGACGTTCTTTCCCACTTCGCACCCTTCTACCCCTGGCCGCGTCCTCTGCATGAGAGTTTTCCTTCCCAACCTTAAATATTTCTTTTGGCCCACGATGTCATTCGCGACCCACCCTCCCCTCTCCTGCTTGCCCGTAGCGTCGTTTCTCGCTCCCGGGTTTGAATCGATGAAAGTTTCTACGTGGTTGAGGCTTCGGGTTATTTTTTGACGTCCCTCTTTTGGCCGTTTCTTCTGCTTGACCCCTCTGAGTTTTTTTTCTTTGCGCTTCCCCCTAATTCTTTATGGACAGAGACACAGGGTTGGTGCAAGAAGTGATATTGACGCCTGAACCATGTTTCACCCCTTCCCCCCTGGCCTAGGCAAGCTGATTGTTTTTGGTCTCTGTTTCCCCTCAGCAGGCAACAGTTTGTAGGGTCTCATCCGTTTTGGCAGCGGCGACTCCTGCACAAAAGTTTTGTTACGCCACCCTTGCCCTTCTTCCCCACCCTCGTTCTTAAGCGAAGTGGCCACGTTTGCGTTTCATTTCCAACGTTTTGAACTTTGACTCACGAGGCAGGGGGATTTGCTTCAACTTTTCTTTGGTGCTTTCCCCGATTCGCGTTGGTTAATTCCTCTCCGGTCGAGAAAGTTTCAATCACCCGATTTCTTTCGAGCGGCAGAAATGGCTTAGCGCTTCACCCACTCCCTCCTGAGCTACAGATTTGAGGAGTAGAACCCACGGTGACAGCGGAAACCGATCGGCCTGCTCCCCGAGCAGCGCCGCCTTTCGCATTTTTTATTTTCTTTCCCGCGCAGTCTGGCGCCGTGTTAACCTGAGATTTTTTTTTGAACACTCTTGTTTGGCCTCTTTAGGGCCTTGATCATAATTCTTCTACGGGATAACGCAACCTGATTGCCGTTTCTTTCTCTTTTTTCCAGAGACGGTGTGGAAAAGCAGCATCGCCATCCCCCGCCCTTTGAAGGCCCTTGTCTTCCCTCCGGTCCGGATTACCTTGACACCCGTAGTCTAGTGATTCGGACCCCCCTTCCCGAACCCTCGGAATTGCTACCCTTTTTCTCCGAAATTTTCATTAGTTCCGCCGACAGCTCCCTTGGTTATGCGGTAAGTGCAAATTGATGTCTTGCTCCTGAATTCCTTACCCTTTTTTTTGATCTGCGTTCTCCTTTTACCACCGCTTGACGGCGGGGTTTCTCCCTTATGACTTAATGGGGAGCCGGGCTTGTTTTACATGTGCCGATGAAATTCAACTTCCCCTTTGCTTTCTTTTTTTTTTCCTCGACCCACTTTGAATCGGCTGAGTTTCTTTCTGCCTTCTGAGCATTCCTGTGTATGAGTTTTCCCCCATAATGGAAGACCACATTCGGCTGTGCCGCCGCGCTAACTTTTCCCTGCCTGCTTCTTATTTTCCTCAAGAGCCTGCTTTTCGTTACCCCCCCTTTCCCCCCCTGGAGGACGTGCTCTTGTGATTGGCCGGCTGACAACGCATACAGTTTCAATAGCTTCGGCGCCATTTGAGATCCATCGGAATCGTTCCCTTCTGGTCTTATGGGGCTTCTGACGCGGCTTGTCAATCTTCATCCGCGTTTTCCCCTTTAAAAGGCCCTCATCTTTTGCTTAGCGTTGAAACATTTCTTGAGCGTCGCGCTGAGTTTTTTGACGGGGTTTAGTTGCTTATATATCCTGCCGCTGTTGAAGTACCTGCGCGTCCGGATTTTTTTTTAGCGCCCTTAGTCCCTCCGATACTTCCACAGATGTCTTCCCCGTTTGCTTTTCCTCTTTTTTCATTGCAAGTTCACTTATGGAAGTTAGCCCCTTTCATAAGTCCCGAGGGTCCTCCTGCCCCTGCCCCGATGTTTTTTCTCGGTTTCACCCTTGAGCACCGCCAACGCCCCCTTGTGTTGTTCCCTCCAGACCCCTTCCTCCGCATGCGCTGAAAATTTTTCCTTTGGGGTCTAACACTTTGCCGTGCTTGGCTTCCTTTTATCGGGCTTCACATTGCTTTCGCCCATTTTTACCCGTCCTTCGCAACAGCGCCGATCCTGTCTTCCAATTTATTTTTCCCCTTTCGCGGAACCTCGAAGTTCTTCCTGCCCCCCGACGCGGCTACTGACCAAGAACCCGAGCGAGTGCCTCCCCCGTCTGTTACGGTGGCACACCCTTTTTTTTCCTTTCCAATCTTTATGCCATTTGATTTTGCACTTTTTCTTCTTTCCGCACTCTGTTCTTCCGTTAGTCAGCCCAAAGAAAACGTGGTCCCTGTCAGAGCCATGTTCTATGATGTCGAGATCCCACCAGCTTCATGATTTCCGCCTTCCGATTCTTTTTACTTTTTCGCGCCCATGTTTCGTTGCACTATTTAGATCCTATCTCGTTTGTTTTGGAGATCTTTTCAATTTTTTTTTCACCTGGTTCATTTTCCGCCGCGTTCCTGTATCGGGGTCTCATAAGATGTTGGTTTTCAGCCTCTCCCAATATCCCTTCGTTTCTGACCTTCCGTTTTTTTTTCTGACGTTTTTATTTCTTATTGAACCCGTGGTTTTTTTTTCCCCCCGCGTCTGCCGTTTTACCCCCGTTTTCCCCGCCTGAACAAGTCATCCTTCGGGAGAATCTCGCAGTGCGGTGTTCATACCTTTCTGTACCTTCATTCCCTGTAGTTGCTATTTTCTTTTCAAACGTTTTCATCGTGGCTTTTGTTTCTTTCGCTGTTCTACGTTTCTTTCGCCCTTAGTGTCTGAAGCAAGCTTCTTAATCCAAGCCGCACTACCTCTGCCACGGACCTGGAGTTTCAATTCTTCCCTGCCGTCTTGGGTTGCTGCCTTATCAACCTTCCACTTTTTTTTTTCTTTCTCCACCCATTTTCTTTGTTCCACCCCCTCTGGCATCGTGACTCCTTCTTTTTTTGACAAGGACCTTTACTTATCTGGGGTAACCTTCCTCCTCGATCCCCCTCCTCAAGTGTTACCCCCTCCCCCATTTTTTCGCCCTTCCCTTGTAAGTTCCAGGATGTTACTCCTTCTCTTCTTTTGCGAGGGCCCGTGTAACAGCCACCGCCAAAACGATTGCCTTTATATTCAAAACCTAATTCGCACCCCCCCCCCCGTAGTCTGGCCAGAGATTATCTGTTTGCGCTCAGAAAAGAGTGCAGGGTCCATTTTCCCTCGGCATGGATTCAGCTTTCAGCCGCGTCAGCTCCCCCAATCCTCTTTTTGCGTTTTGGTTACGTTGAGCATCGCTTGAGAAGGTGGAAAACCCTTTTTTGTAAGGAGTTTCGAAATCTACCTCCCACTCCCGGCAGCCTAGTTACGTGGTCTTTTCCCGCCAAGTTTCGCTCCCCCATTCTGCGTTCAGGCGCCAGACACTTTCTCGGCTCCCTTCAGACTCTCAACCAGTCTCTTTTTTTCTTCTCGAAACAATCAAGAATTACAACTCACTCCCCGCTTTCCCGCTTGCGAACCCTTCTCCCTTCCAACTTTCCGAGGTGCCTTTGAATGCCAGCCCCCCTTTCCAACCCTTTTTGTCCTTTTGTCCAGTCCTGAAGGCCATTTCCGTCACGTTTCCTCAGAGTTCTCTCTATCGCCCTTTGACCTGCGCGAACTGACAAGAAATGCCTCTTTTCACTTTTCACTTATGGTTTCCCCGTCTTAAGTCGTATTTCCCAAGCGAGCGTTCCAGGTTGGCTCCATGCGGATCTAAATCGTCTTTTGTCCTCCTCCCAATTAACGTTTCCCCCTCCTATTCTTTGTTTTTCTGAGGTTTTCGTGGTCTCGTTTGCTATGATTTTCCAAGGCATAGGTTGTCCTTTTTAATTGGCTCATCTTCATTATTTTATCTTTCCTTGAAGACTCCCATAATGATGATAGTGTCCCCCATTTCATTTTCGCGAACCCCTTCCCGGTGCCTTTTTCAAAAGAGTGCCCCCTTACTCTTCCCTTACCTGATTACTACTATGGCGGACGTTTAGGTTTCTCTGTTGCTATTTGTTACCGTCGCACATCATATTCTTCTTGCCTTTGTGCTATCAATTGCGGCGTTTTGTCGTATCGTCAATTTAGAGCCTATTTTCCCTCTTTCCCCCCGTGACCTCGTCCTGATCGGAAATGTGTGCCAACTCTTTTTCACCTCGTTCACCGCCCTCTTTCCGCCCGTTTTTCGCCGACCAAATATGGAATCGTTCCTATTTACGAGCCTCATAGCCCCCTTGGCCCAAGGATGCGGCGTTGTTGTTTCACTTTCACGTTTGTCCCCACTTTTGACGTCTCCGCTCTTTTTTCTTTTTACCATCTCTTTTTTTTGCGTCTCTTCCCGGAGGAGACCAGACACCTTCCTCCTCCGTTGCTCCCATGTACCGTCTTTTGTCGTCCCCAACACTTTCCTTCTTTTTTCCCTAAATCCCCTTTGTCCAGCCTTTTTTTTGTTTGCAACGCCCCCGATGTCTGAATTAGAACTTCCGTCTCCGCGCGCGATGTGCAAACCCCCTTCACCGTCCTCGGGCCACCACGCTTTTTTCCCCCTCCTCCCTTCCCCCTTTCTCTACCACGCCTCGCATGTCACCCGTTGCTTTGACCTACATGGCACTGTTCCCCGACGGGCTTTTGCTTTGGTTTTTCGTCGTAATAAGTGGCCAACCCTTAAGCCCGATTGGGGGTGATCCACCCCCCTCAGCGGCGCGTGCGAGAAGTAGTTTCTTTTTTTTCCTATCAATCTTCTTGACTCGGAGAGACTCTTTCCGCATGACATGCTTGCGCAAGGTACACGTCTCTTAGCCCCCAGGCTCATATTTTTTTTCCACTCCCCTCCTCGTTAATCTTTTCATTCTCTTACCCCCCCCGCGTTGACCGGTCCTTATTCTCAACCGTTAAGGCCGCTTCAAGGGACTCCTCCTGTGGCCCCGTCTTTTGTAGTACACCTTCCCCTTTCCCCGCCGTGTTTGTTCTTTTAGTCCTTCTATCATTCCTCCGCGCGTCATTGCAGGTCTTCCCCCTTTGAGGTGAGTAATCCCATGACCTTTCCTTTCCAACTTTTCGTTCCCTTTCTGTTCGAGTTTAGCTCTGCTTTTAATTTCTTCCTTTGCCGCCTCCTTTTGTCCCCCCCCTTCCGCGTTGCCCGAGCTCTCCATAGAGGCTCGCGAAGTTCCCTGGGATGCTATCCCCCATCTCCCCGTGCCAAGAATCGCCTCCTCCTTCGTGGTTTGTCCCATCAATCTGGAGAGTTGGCACCTTTTTTGTCATTCTCCCTTCCTTCAACGCGACGAGTTCCCACGTATCGTATGTCTTTCCCCTTGTCAGATTCCCTTTCCATTCCCCTCCCCCATGTTTTACGTGGAGTATGTGGTAGGTCTTTTTCCCATCGTCTTTTTCCACCATTGCGTCCCCTTTCTCCCCCCGTAGATGTTTCAAATTACTTGCCTGTCCTGCTAGCCCAGGGTTCTGCCCCGCTGATTTCCTTCTTTCTGACTTTTTCCAACCGTCGTTCATTTGCGGCCGTCTCAGTCGTTTCTCCCGGCAGCTTCGACGCCGACCTTTGTAGTCGGTAATCCGGGTGCGAACGCCTTCGCCGCTCCCCTTCCCCCCCCCCCCCCCCTTCTGTACTCCCACGATGACCAGGTTATGACCCCACCCCCGCCTCTGAGATTCTTTCGGATGACGTTTCCCCGGGCGGCGACGACTTTCCCCTGCTCGGACAAAATTCCGAGGACTGTGCTTGTGTTCGTTCACCGGCGCCTTCTTCCTTTGCGATCTCTTTGCTCCCTCTAGCCTTTTTCGCAGCTTTAACTTCCCTTTTTTCGTATTTTGTTTTTTTTATCAATTGAGACAGCCAACCTCCTACAATGGAGACCCGTTGAGGCTGATGAGGTCCGACCGGTGCCGCCTTTCCCAGTCTTTTTTAGCGACCCCTCTGCATGCCGCTCGTCGTTCATATGTCTTGGCCTTTGCAAGCTGTTTTTGCCCTTTCTGGTTAGGGGTTTATTCGTCAAACCTAGAAGTTGCCTCCTTCGCTCCATTCATTCTTGGCGCCCGCCCCTCAACTCTTCTCTTTCGCCTTTTTTTTTTTCTGTGGAATGCTCTTCATGCCGCCCCCGCCTACGAAGTTTAGGCTGGAACGTCCTCGTTCTAGGATAAGAACACTTGTACAAGTCCCCCCAGCTTGTATCCTCCCCTCCCCCCCCATTTTCTCAGCCTGCAGGTTCACTTTTTTTCAGCGTACGACGGAATAAGCCTCTCCCGTGATGCCCCGTGTCCGTCACAATGTTCTTTCCCCCCCTGTTCCCTGATTCTTTTCGGAGCTACCTTCCGTTTTTTTTTAAAAGTGCCTGTGATGGGGGAAATTGACCTTCATGTCTTACAGCCTCATGTCCCTTTTTTAATTTCTCTTTTTCATTCCCTGCACTTTGGTTGCGTTTTCCGTCTCTTGTTCACAGCTCTTTCCTTTTTGGACGTTTTCCTTTTGCGTTCCTCCCCTAAATGGTTTCTCTCTTGAAAATAAGGAAACATGTTGCCTACTGCGTCGTTTGAAAGTGCCCCCGTCAATCGCCTTCTTCCTCCCGGTGCTTCTCATGCGTGCCCTTTTTACATAATTACTTTTTCTTTGCATTTGATGATGGCTTCCGTCATTCCGTACCCTAATAATTTGGATCTCCTTCTCACTTTTCGAGAGCTCCTCTTCTTTCTTGACTCCTTCCCAAGGTGTCAGGATTTTTTTCAGGTTATTTCCCAATAATGCCTCCCTTGGATGCCATAGTAACTTCCAGGTTCTTTGTTGAGAGCGCAACTCTCCAATTTCTTCTTGCCGCTCTCGTTTGTTGAGGGGAGTTTTTCCCATAAGGCCGCTTTTTGCCGTGACTGACCACTCGCCGAAAAGACTTCTTACAAGGCTCCTGCCCCCCCCTCTTTTTTTTTTTCTTGGTTCCCCCTTTGAATGAAGGAGGTTTGCGCCTTCGTTTACTCAATGCAAGTCACGGTCATTCGCGTGGGTCCCCCCCTTCCTTCCCTATGAATCTTCCATCTTTTTTCCCCCCCGTGAGCCTGCCCTCCCCTAAAATGATGGCAATTGTCAATGAACCAGCCTAGACGATCGCCTGATGACAATCCGAAGTTGCTGGTAAAACTTGCCGTTGACGTGGATTCATCTTCGGGCTGCCACCCCAGGTCCCTTTTTCCACATCGTTTTTCATTTCCCTTGCCAGCGCGATCCATTCCGTGCCTTCTTCCTTGAACAATCTTGACACAATTCCCTCCTTCCCCCTCCAGCGCTGACCCCCCCCTCGTTCTCACTATCTTCCCTTTTGCCCGATTTTACGCTCGGATGTCCCTCAGCCTCGATTTCAAACGCAGTTTTTCAACTTTCCTTAACTATAGTCTGTCCCCCCTACCCCTTTTCCCATTCAGCTTTTCCGCGTGCGATGGCCACAAAACCAGCTTCCTCCTGCGAATTCTTTTTCCCCACCCCGGCTCCGCCAAACTGGGATCTTACCGTGTTGCCAGAATCGTATAATATTTTTTCCTCCTCCTCTTTTGTTTAGTAGTTACTAAAATTTGGCAACTTTTTTATTTTCGTTCTCTCCTGGTTCCTCCTTCACTTTCGGAAGATGAAGTGGGGTTTCTA
>Ga0179593_1688209_pt1 | contig 10486 bp, 11 predicted proteins | sample CZODoug2_1_08_16_FD_185931 | JGI IMG/M metagenome (GOLD analysis project Ga0179593, IMG submission 185931) | Vadose zone soil fungal communities from Angelo Coast Range Reserve, California, USA - CZODoug2_1_08_16fungal (PacBio error correction) | ecosystem: Environmental > Terrestrial > Soil >... | reverse complement strand
AGCGCAAGTTCCTTCGCTGCGGTCGACGTACGGAAAGCGGTTTTTTAACTTTCCCCTTCGATTTCTGAGCTTCCCCTTTCTGCCCGTGCGATGCGAGGAGAGCGCACGTGAATTAGGTCCGAGCCTTTTCTTGATCTCCCTTCCTTCCCGCGGCATCTTTTCCCAACCCCTTCTTTTTATCAGCTCAGAGCGTGGCGAAAGCAGCCGTGGGATCTCATTTTCCTTCCCTTCAGGTCTTGTTCGATGCCACCTCAGTGATTCTAGTGCTTCTGATTCTTTATGTCCCGCCCCCTTTTAAGGGCTTCCTCGCAGCAGAATTCTGATTGCGCCATGATGAAGCGTAGTGTAGAGCGCGCCGATATGATTTTTTGCCCCTCCTGCGCCTACGGCGCGTCGGCGGTACAAGCCACCGCAATTGACCACTCCTTGCCCCTTTTTTGATGTTCCGCATTCCATGGAAGTCTGTATTACGATATGTGTCTCTTCCCACGTGCGTTCTTTGCGGACTATGTAAGGTCTGTTGGTCCTCCCCTCCAAGTCCTCGCCAGTTCCACCTCGCTCCCTCCTTGTTTTATGCGGCTGCCCTCGCTCTCTGAGCCCATCAATTTTGCCCAATTTGTTATGACCTTACGTCACAAGTGCAGTTACTAAATCTGCCGCTTCCCCTTGGTCGTCTTCTTTTGTCAACCAGTGATCGCGCCCCCCTTCCCCCAGTTTCTCTTTCTAGGCTCCCCTGCAGCAAGTTCGTAAGCGGTATAGAAAAACCTGATTTAGGATCGCAGTTTTGCCCCCCTTTTACTGAAATATCTGTTAGTACAACCTGATTCCACAAGCCAACGTCACTTTGATCTCGGGAAGATTCTCCCGTCCCCCCCTTGGGTGCTTACGAATGAACTCAGACCCATCTCAGTCCTCTTGGCCCTTCCCCTGCATCACGATCGCGTCCGCTTGGAAGTCGGATCTTTCCGCCGATTCGCCCCTCCCTCAAGGCACTAAGGAGAGAATGTCTTCGCACCTCCGGGTCTTTTCTCTCTTTTTTGCAACCTTGAGTCCGTAATATAGCCTAGGGACCTGATCTTTTTTCACCCCCCTTTTTAGGCGCATCGTTGCCCCTTCCTCCTCTTTTTCGGCCGCCTCCAATTCTGGGATGTGCGGGAACCGTTGGGGTTTGTCCCCGTTGGGCCTTCGAGACATATCACGGTTTTAGACTGAAACCTTTTTTTCGGTCCAGATTCCAGACGGCCATGAGGGTGGTAGAGAAGTTGTTTCTGCCCTTTTCCCCTTCAAGGTAGAGTCGGATGTAAATGAAGGATCGTCTTCCCCGTTCCCCCCTCTTCTCAACCTCATACGTCCGACGTGGGATCGAGGACGAGAACGTAGAGGCGACGTCTACATGTCGCTCCTTCGGAGGTCCCTCGTGGCTACGCGTGTTCATATCCGCCCCCCTTCCTCTTTTTTCTTGCACCCCCTCGTGTATTTCTCTCCCCCGAATAATTTTTTCTCCCACTGGCGATGCGCATCCATATAATTTGGAATTGTGACAACCCTTGTCTTTTCGTTGTTCTCGAGGCCGTCGCTTGCGAAGTTCCACGGTAACGAAACTTTTTTCCACCTTCTTGCTTCCTCACTCCCCGTCCCAGGTTTTTTTTGTTTGAAGAACTTTGCGCAGTGATTGCGCGCACACCAAATGAAAGGATGTCCTTCCTTCGTCCGATGACGCCACCTTCTCCCACAAGGGGTTGCAAGTGGTTTTTTTCTACCGCAACGCACTCAGTTCACTTTTCGCCTGCTTGATCTTTTGATGACAGCCTTGCCGCGGTGATGGTAGCGCACGGCAATAGGAGTTCATTGGTAGATAGTTTTTTTGAGGGCGCCGGTGCGTCTTCGGTTTTTCATGTCCCCTCATTGACTCCAGCACTCCTTCTTTTTTGAGATTTTCAGTGGTGGTTTCTTGTGACCGGGGACTGCGGCGCCAAATTTTAGGTACCTTACCCTTCTCCGAGCGATTTTTCCCTCTCCTCCGTGTTGCTTGTAGACTAACCCCGTTTTTTCGGTATTCCGCGGTACCTTTGACGTGAAGAAAAAAGTGAGCCGCAAGTCCCCCCCCCTCCCCCCAAATGTTCTGGTTCCAGCCTTCCCCCTATCCTTCGGCATGGGCTTACAACCCGACGTCGCTTTTCTTTTTCCTTTTTTTCTCCGCGCCCCTCGACCAGCACGCCATCTGCGTGCCCCACAGAACATCCCCCCTCCAACTTCACAATGATGCCTTTCCCGGCCAGCCGCGGGCGGACTGATAGAGCCTCTCCCTTGAGCGGACGATGCGTATCCATGAAGACTTCTATGCAAACCCCCATTTTCTTGGCATTTCCATCATCGATCGATGACACATAATGTTGCATTTTCTTCTTCCATCACGCAATGACAGCAAACTTAATGATAGGGCGTCTGATGGCATGCCCAACACTCCCCTTCTTTGTCCCTCTGGATATCTGTGATGAGGAAACGTTCCCCCCCTTCTCTCCCTCCGTCCTCGGCATGAGGTCCCCCAAGAAAAAGGAGAGGGTAGATGCGCGCAGGTGGATCCGCTTGACGGAGGGCTTTTCCCCCCCAATTTACGCCCGGCAACGAGCGGGTTCCCCCATGGTTTCTTCATGGTCTTTTGGGACTTAAGTCCTGTTCGACAAAGAGGAGCTCCCTCCCTCCGGCGAAATCGACATGGAATTCGCCCGTGGACGGCTCTTCAGTCTAACAAACCCTTGTCCCCCCCCTTGTTTCTTCTTTTCTTTTTTAGGAAATGGCTTTCGATTAATGTCAATTCTAGATACTACCACTTTTTTAGACTGTTCTTTTTTCCCTTCCCCCCACCCCCCAGTCTCAACCCCCCCCATGTCTTCGCTTTCTTCCCTCCATTCTCTTCAACTTCTTCCGTGATCTAGTCTGATTGAATTAAACCCCCTTCTGTCCTGCCTGGGTCCTGCACCATACTTTTTGCATGCCGGAGACTCTGTTCTTCCGTTTTGTCTCGTTGCCTTCCAAAAAATCTTGTGGAACGCTCGAAAGATACGCTTTCAGCCCTCTCCTTCTTGCACCTGCTATCCAGGGATAGGAACTCCCGCCGCCCTCCGGACGTGATCCATAATTCACCAGTATTCTCCTATATCTCACATTCACCCTGATCCCTCACGCTTTTCTGTTTTTTTTTACTCCTTCCCCCCTCTCTATAGGGCTTTCTGTTCAGATAGGATTCCGGAGTGGGCTGGTAATGACGAAGCGATGTTCCTTTCCAAACCGTCCCCCTCTTTTCATTCCTTCCTTCTTCGAGCTCCCTTGCTTCCGGATTAATCGTGCGATGAAACAAAGCGAGGTCGTCGCTCGACTAGGAGCTCCCTTTTTTTGAAACAGGTTCGTATCGATTTTCGGTTTATTTTCCCTTATGTACCCTTCCCCTCTTTCTTCTTCTCTCAGAAGCGGATAACCTTTGAGTCACAGAACCCCGCACCTTCAGATTGCTCCATAATACTCTTTTGACCTCTTTTAAATTTGGCGACTCTCTAAGCTGAGGAGCACATGGACACCGCCATTTTTCCCCCTTTTCCACCTCGCTGAATGTCTGATGGACTCCGGTTCGTTCCCCAAAATACCAAGGACTTCCCCCTCTTTCCCCTACTTCTTCCCCTCCCAAAAGTTTCCGACGTCTTCTGTATTAAATAATGAGGACAGGATGGGGTCCCCCCCCCCCCCCCCCGGTCTAGGAGGGTTGTGCGTATCGGCGAAGGCGCCTTCCCCCCTTATGCCTTTCGCGCGCGTTTTAGCCTCATCTGCGGAGCCTGAATAACGGAATAATGTTGCGCCACGGCGTCGGAATGACTTTCCAGCTACCCCCTCTTTCCCTCTTCTGGCTTTATCCCACTCGTAGGATTCAAATCCCCAATCCTCTCTTCCCCCTCTGTTTTCTTACCCCCGGTGTCCTTCTATCTACCGACACGTAAGCGAATCCAGGCCTGCTTCCCAGCGCTCTGACGTTCTCCCTAAGTGGCGGCCCAGCCCTCCCTGCGATTTATGGATCATAACAAGGGCCGGTAAATTCACTTCTCCGATCTCCCCCTTTCGCATTTTCCTTTTTTTTTCATGGCCTTCCTCCTATTGAAGTTATTTTACGTCTACCTCCAACGGGAGGCCTGGCGGCTTGCTCGTTTACCTTGTGGTTTCTTTCTCTTCTCCCAGTCAGCCAGTCCTCGTACAGAACTCTTTCATTTCGAATTTAACGGCAAACTTCGGCCCGTGACAATGAGCTTTAGGCCCCTTGCGCAGTGCGCCCCTTCCGGCGCATGGTCCTCCCTGTTTTGAGACTCGACTAGAGAGGTTCTCCCTCCGGTGGCGCGTCTTTTTTCCAGCGTAATTTTCCTCTCTTGGATCTCTTTGTTTGTCAGGTAATCCTCGGTCCGTCTCTGTAAGAGTCATTGATCTCCCATCTTCTGATCCTGAGAGATTGATGAGCCGGATGCGGTGATCCTCGACTTTATTTATTTCCGTCCGATTCTCGCATGATCCCTTTCTAGGTAGAGCGCGCGATATGATGGGATCGCGCTCCAGCCGCGCATCGGCCTTTCAAGTAGCCGCCACCCCGCATGATAAGAAATTTCGTTCTTGTTTCTGTGCTGGGATGACTCCCCTGTCTACGAATATGGCTCCCCCTTTCTTCGATATTTATGTAGATTCCACGGTGCGATACCGGCGAGGAATTATGCCGTTTCTTGTTAGGGTTTCTGTATAATCAACAATCCCCGTTCCCCCAAGCTCCGGCCTTCCTTGATCTTGCTTTGATTGTCCCCTTTTGCTCGTTGCAGCAGAGAGATAAATAAAGTTTTATGTCCCCAGTTACACTTTCTGTATTTTAGAAATGCATCACCCTGGCCCCTTTTTCTTTTTCTCCATCTTTTCCCCCCTTTAGTTTATACTCTCCCCCGCCCTCCATAGAGATAGGCGGCTCTTTCTCCTGACTCCTTCCGACTGCTCGTTCTAGCCATTGCTTTAGGACCGCAGTTCTAACCTTTCTATTTGATTTCCCTTGCCCCGTGGCTCTTCCTTGAATCCTTTTTTTAAAGCCGTAATCGATATAGGGAAAATTAGCCGGTGCAGCCGACATTTTCTACTATACCAAAAAGGCCCTCCGCTCGGCCACGCTTCTCCCAGCTGCCTAGCAGTGAGGAAGGTTTTTCTCTGTTCGATCCCCATTTACAAGCTTGTTGCGTAGTCATGGCGTAACTAATGTTCAGGAGAGATAAATTACCTTCTTCTTTCCGGCCTCTTATCGGGACGATATTGCTCGAACTTTCCCCCCCCCTTTTCTACCTCACGGCCAGAAGCCCGGGGTACCCTCCTTCCCTTTTCACTCCATTCGGGGGATGTATTGTTTAAAAGTTTGTTTTCCGTGTGTTTCTTGATCTCGTAGAAACAGGGCCTTCCGAGACTCACACTTGTGGCTTTGCTTTTCCTTGTTGATCTTCAGGGTGTCGAACGGGGTGGGAATTGGGAACACGCGCCAGTCTTCGTCCTCCGAATTCCTAGTCGTCGCTCTGGACCGTTCCCCAGCAGAACAACTTACCCTCCCTTGTTTTTTTGATCGCTTCCGCGAGGCATTTTTTATCGCCAGGTCTTTTCTCAGATGTTTCAGTATCCGCTGGGCGACCCCTTGGTTCCTTCCATTTTTTCCCCCACCAGTTCCACCCCACCCGTCGTGCCTCCGTTAAGTTTTTTGAAAGCCCCTCGCGGCTCTTCGCACTTCCCTTCATTGTGTTTGAAACCCTGCCCTATGGTCGTTTGCGCCGCGCGCCGTCTCTGTCACGTTCTGAAGTTCCCCCATCATGGTCTTTCTTCTCCCCATCACGCCGATCAGGTTTCCCCTTTTTTTTTTTTTTCCTCCTTTTTCCATTGATGGTTTTCACTGACCCCGAAGGCGATGTATCATTGATTCTGATGGACGTCTCCCGAGGTCCTTCTTAACCCTTTGCGCCCCCTTTATGCACATGTTTAGCTTACGTTTCTGCGATCCCTCAAGCAAAGCTGCTGTAAGCTGCCTTTTTCGTCTCTTTCCTTGCTGTTTCTAATGTGGCTTGCACTCTTTCCTGATAGTGTGTTTTTTTCTCTTCTCTTTTTTTTTTTTTTCTCTTTCCTGACCGCCACTCCGGGAGAGTCTGAATTGTTTTAGGACATCATTGCCTCTGTTCCTTCCTTTTTCTGATCGTTTCTTTCCGGGTCTGCGGCAGACGAATTTTCGTCAATTCTTTGCACGCACTCTTTATATCTCCTTGATTTTTTGTTGAGGAAGTAACTAGGGTTTCCTCTATTTTCCTTGACATTCTCCGCTCCCCCCGGTCCCCTGTGCCTGCTCGCGGTTACACTAGCGATAAGCAACAGGAAATTTTGCACTTTTTTCCTTTTCTAAAACCTCTCCCTCCGCTCCGGTTTTGCGTCGGCCCTCAGTTGATCCCTCCCCCCTCTATCCCGCCATTGCTTTCCCCCCCCTTTCCCGACTTTGTTTACACAATGACTACATGCGCGGCCAGAAGATGGAGGAGATAGCTTTAACGGAAGCGTACCTTTGAGTATCCTAGAAGTCCGTAGCTGACCAACCCCCTTGGCCCACCCGTCCTTCGATGATACCCCTTTCTGTGCAAGTTGCCTGCGAAGAATCACGCTCTTTTCTTCCTCACTCCTGATCGCTCTTTCCTCAGACCATGATTTCTCAGTGCGGATGGGGAAATTCGCAGATTTTCCGTTTTCTTCATTTTCGCAAATGGTCCCCCTCCACCAATGAAAACTTGATTGGTTATTTTCCCCTTCGAATTTGTTTTTTTTGTGTTTTTTTCTCTCTTTTTCCTCTTTCTTTTTTTTTTTTTTTAAGGGGGGGCCTTTTTCCCAAACGTACGTCGGAAACGAGTGGTTTATGGCGTACTATTCCCTTTTTTTTGGTGTTTCTCAGCGGGATGCTCCCCTCGAAAATCCTCCGCTGACGGCGCTCTTCTCGGTCCTTGTTCCCTTGGTGTGATGATGGAGCGGGGGCAGAAAGGCGACAGAGAGGTTATTAAGGAATTACCTTCTTTCCCTACTACCCCTTTATCAAACAGTTTGACACATGGAGGATGTCCCCCTCCTCCCCCACAGTTCCACAAATTATCCTCCTTACATGTGATCTACCGAACTACCGGCCTTTTTTCCCCAGTCCCCCCTTGGTCCGGCCCAGGCGCATAGAATTTGCTTTCCTCTTTGTCTCCCGGCTTTTGTCAGTTCTTCTTTAGAGCGGACCCCCGTCTTTTTCTGTGACGATCAATCCCTCGCTGCGATTACAGATAAAGAGTGACTCGACTTTTCCCCCCCCTCCAGACCAGGACTCTTCGGCCGCGACGTAAAAACCCCTCTTCCCTTCTATCTTCCCGTTCTCACGACTTCCCTCAGAGTTCTTATTCTTTTCTTCCATCGATCTGCCTGGTAATGATCGCTCAATAGATTGGCCTCTTCTTTTTTCTCCACCGCTTTCTATTCCGATCCTAGATGGACGGCTTTCCCGGATCATTTCGTTTCTTTAAAAACAGTCTCCGGCGCTTAACTTTTTTTCCCTTCTCTCCCTACGCATTTTGAGTCTTCCTTCTCCGCATTCACCTCAGCCTATCGCAGCTTGATGGAGGAGGAGCTTTCCGCTTCCCCCAATCTTTAGAGTAACGTGACAAACCCTTCCGCGGTTCCCATCTGCAACTCTCTTTTACACTTGACGGTAATAAAAATGTGCAGACCGGGATGGAATCATCATGGGCGTTGTCCCATGGCCCCTGTCCCAAACAGTTGTCTTCGATTTCTCACTCTCTCCTCATTCCGACCTCTTCTCACAATTTTCCTCGCAGCTCCTCCAACGGTGGAAGCGATGAAAAAGATCGTAAGCTTGTCCCTCCTACTCCCTCTTGGGACTCCCCCCCAAGAGGACGCTAGGCATTTCTTCTTAATTCTTTTTTCGTCCCTTTTCCCTCTCCTTTTTCCCGTCGCTTCTGGGCCGAAGATAATTCAATCTCCTCTTCCCTCTACCCCATCGCGTGCGTCTAAGGAAAAATCGCTTTCCGTCAATTTCAGAACCTCTCGGAGGAGACAAGCAAATGAGCGAGCTACCCTTTGCCGAGCGAAACCCTTCTTTCCCCGGACTCTTAAACCCCAACTCAGAGCTTCCCGGGTTATGCTAGCAAGACGCTCTTCCGTCTTTCTGCGCCTTTCGGCCTCGATGAAGCTTTTTAGTTCGGATACTTCTCCCCCTTCTGGACCACACCTTCCTGCCTCAGTTCGAACAGGGGCAGACCTTTTAAAAGAGACGTCCCCCCCTCTTTTTCTTTTTGCCCCTCCCCCTTATTATCGAGATTTAGGTAAGTTCCTCCTCCAACGGGTAAGAAATGAGCTTCTATATCTGTAATAATCCTAAGTTTTTCTTTTGAGAGATAGCTCCTGTTGGACTCAAACCGCTTTCGACAAGACCACTTCCTTATCTTGACGAGTTTGGCCTTGTGCCCGTGTCTCCTCTCTTCTCCGAAGGTTTCTTAGCTGATAAGCAGCCTGTTATACAGCGGGCTATTGGTCCACCTTAGTCTGGCGATATCGTTCTAGATGGGAATCCTCCCCTTTTGAGGTTCACTTTTCGGTTCTTCTCAGAGTAACCGTGGTGTCTCTCTTGCAAATCAGAGAGGATCCAGTCTTTCCCCGTCCCGATCTTCTTTGTTCATCTCTGAGTCTGAGTTTAGCTTTTAGTTACTGCAGCTCTCCCGATTTGTCCCGGTATTAGGGTAGAGCCTTCCCTCGGATCGGCGGCCCCCGACGCAGCGGAAACTTGCCTTCTCTATTGTCGTATCTAGAAATTTTTGAGGCCCCCGTTTTTCTTTGTGAGGTTGCCTCACGGTCCGCCTTATTAATGAAGACGTCTACTTTTTTTAATGTAGCTATTTTCGTCTTTTTCCTTCTCTTCCTTTCGTTCGCTTCTTTTTCCCTCTTTAAACCTAATTAGAAAGCCGACTCTCTCTTTTTCTTTTAGCACTCTTCCCTTCTTTTTCGCCTCCGAGATCTTCCTTTGCCGATTCACTTTCCACAAGTTGATATTGACAATCTGCCCCTTTGTTTCCCCCTCGTGTGTTCACAAGTTATCTCTGATATAGCCACCCCTTGCGACGAGTGGTTCCTTCGAGCCATGCGCCTCCGTAAAGAGTGAATGATGTTCTTGATCTGGATTCTCTACGTCTGACCGATCTCTTTTAATCTCATGAATCTCCTCCCCTTCCCTCTCTTCCTCTGTCCCAGAAGCTTCCTTCTATTGACAGTTTGCCGCAGCCTCGATTGATCCTTTACCAGCCCCCCCGGCCCCTTCCAACTCCCCCTCAACCATTCTCTGCCGAGTATTTTTCCGTGATCTCGATCTCTCCCCCCCTTTACTTCTTTTGTTGCTCCTCCTTTTTCCTGCAGTTCCTCCCTTTCGGTCTTCCTTCCCCTTCTCGGCTTGAGAGGAATCTTCTCATTCGGGCCCCCTTCTCACCCCCTTTTTCGACCTTAAGGACCCACTCCCCTCCACCCCGCCTGGGTCCCTTCTGCTTTAGTCAAAAATTATAAGGAATTTCGGGATTTCGTACTTTTGGACTGATGCCCCCTCCGAAGTTGTTTCCTTCTTTTTCTATCCGTGCCTCTCTGTGTGAACCCCGGATTGGTTTCGGTGCATCAAGACGGGAGACTTTTTCTCGAACGGTGTTGTTCGGTTTCCCAAAGTCAGTCTGAGGGAACTTTGATTTCTCATCTTTTTTTTTTTCCCATCCGAATGCATCAACATCGTAACGCGTTGGGATAGCTCTTTGAGCCTTTCTCTTCCTGCATTAGGCACTGTCCGGGACCTTTCTCCTTCTGTCCCCCTTTTATTCAACCCCCCAGTTCGGTAGCCAGTGCAACACGCCTTTTCCCCGTAATGCCACATCCCTTTCAGCGCGTGCCATGAGCGACTTTCCCCCACCTTTTTTGTTCTCCTTCTTCACCATCTTTTCTCAGGCCTCTAAGACGGTCGAACGTTTCCGCATCTGTAAGTTACCCACGTAGTCCCCTTCTTCACCTTATTCCAATGCTGTAGCGGGAAGAATTTGTCATCTGAAGTACTGACCCCTTACGCACATCCTTTCTACCCTCGTGAGATGTCGAACAAGGGGTTTTACATGGACGTTCCTTTCAGATTCCATTTTCCAGTAAGCTTTTACTTTTTTTTTACTTTTCTATGTACTTTGTGACGCCTTGTGGCACCTTATGTTAGGTGGGTCCTCCAATCTTTCTTGATATCTCTTTCTTCTTTTTCTCTCTTGCCGTCACCTTTATTAGTTTTTAATCATTTCAGCACAATTTTATGTGGCGAAGTTTCGCTGGACCCCCCCTCCCGACATTTGCCCTTCCTCGGGATCGACATTTTTTTCTAAATTCCCCTGCC
>Ga0179593_1683447_pt1 | contig 10486 bp, 7 predicted proteins | sample CZODoug2_1_08_16_FD_185931 | JGI IMG/M metagenome (GOLD analysis project Ga0179593, IMG submission 185931) | Vadose zone soil fungal communities from Angelo Coast Range Reserve, California, USA - CZODoug2_1_08_16fungal (PacBio error correction) | ecosystem: Environmental > Terrestrial > Soil >... | reverse complement strand
CTCTTCAGTGTTTAGGACAGCCTTCGTGCCGCTTTTGGACGATAATGTTAATAACTCCCCCATTCCCGTCCCATTTTTTCCCCCCTTCCAGATTCGATACCGTCCTCGTCAAGCCCGATCTCGTCCCCGATGCGGGAGCAACCGTGTAATTTGAGTCCCCCCCCCGTTACACTTTAGATTCCGGTTGATTCTCGATTGCTCCAATTGGCCGTGAATGGTTTCGGTGGCGACGTTGATGGTCGCCCCCCGGCTAGCTGTTCGGCTGACTTTCGTTACCGACTTAGTATACTCCTTTGAACCTTAGACCCCAGCCCCGCGTGGTCCGCGATCGTTTCGTTATGTCCGGTGGTGTTGCTCCCCATGAGCAGTCTCGGTGAGCTTGTTTAACGGTCCATATCGAAGACCCGTGTACCTGATGGTGCATTGATTTCTTAATTCGTAGATGAGTCATTGATTAATTGGGCTCAGTTGGCCATTGTGATTTTTTCGGGATGCTGTGTGGAAGTTCGAGAGTCCCTTCCCCCAGAAAGGCCCCGACTTATAGTCCAAGCTTGTACCTACGGGGTATCCCCCACCGTTCGCCACCCTGCCCCCCTCTCTGTCCAAATGGTGTGATTTTTTTTTGCTCCCAATGAGCAGGCTTGATATGCATCCATTAAATGATATCTTTATTTTCGTACCCCCCCCCCTGCGTAGACCTTTTACGCATGCCTTGCGAATTACCGCATGGTCTTGTCTTTAGGTTAAAGGTGTATTTTTTAGGCTAATCCCCCTGGGACTTGGACCTTTGTGCGATCTTCGATTCAGCCCTCGTTAAATATTTCCCCGTCGCTGGTCCCGTTTCGTTAATGCAGTACTGCGGCCCCAGGTGGCGATTTTCCCCTTACGGCAATATTCCGGAGCCGCACACCAATGAGTTCCCACACCCACTTTTTCCTTTTCAAGTAGATCGGAGGTACCTACGAGCAGTTTCTGTGTGGGGGGGCCATTTATTATCCCCCCCCCTCTTAGCCCCCACTCCTAGGAAGTTCTGGACTTTCCCACGGAAGGTGATGCCATTTGCAGAAGTGGACGAATCGCAGAGGTTTTTATTGCCGCCCCATCAAATTCGTGAGGGGGTTTTGGGGAAGCCGTCGCCAAGCTATCGGATCAGCAGCCCGGTCTTTTTCCTCTTGTCTTTTTGAGCATGTGCTCGACGCTTTTTTTTTTGCGGCCGTCAATGTGGACCCTGTTCGCTGCGACCAGATGCGTAGTAGACCATCCCGAGTTTCTACAGGGACTTTGGTCCTTTTTTCCGGCGATGGTGCACGCGGCAGACTTTTCAATGCGTGGTAGTCTGGGTACCTCGGCTTCTCCTCTCTTCTCTTAGGAGGTGGTTTGGTGCCTTTGTCTTTGCGGATGTGCCTCATCTTGATATCACCTGAACACTCCCCCTGCTGTGTCTATGACCAGTCCTCCCCCTTTTTGCGCTGTCGAAGTAGGAGAACCGACTTTCCCTCATTCTTTCAGTTGCCACGCAGGAACTTCTTCTGTCGATGTTGACTCGTTGGCCGCCTGGGAGCTTTTCCCGTGCCCTTGTGTAGACCTACCTTTTTTTGAGCACGGGCAGTGGCTTTTTTTTACTTTCGTGTTCTCACATTTTGAGGATCACAAAGTTTCTCAATTCGATGAGAACGGGAGCTGAGTCTTTCTTTCTCTGTCATTTTCCCCTACTGGGGGATCTGGGCGGTTGGTTAAAATGGCGCTCCCATGAAACATCCCCATGCCCCGTGCACGTTGGCAGCATTTGTTTTTTGCTCTTTTTTTCTTTTTATTTTGAACCAGGCGAAGGGGTCATTTCTGGTGAAGGTCTGCGCCTGGAACCAAAAAGTTTATTTGGGGTCTGGATCCGGTTTATACGTTTCGACAATCCTATCTTTTCCCTTGTGTTTTTATGATTTTTCGTAAGTTCCACGGGAGACGATAATTCCCATAAAACTTCCCGTTTCCCTCCCTTCCCGCCTCACAAATACGATGCCCACCGCCTGTTCCTTCGACCCCGGTGACATCATACTCCCCCCGCTTTTCCCCTTGAACACTTTCTTTCTTCCTGCCCGGGGCTCGAAATGGATTTCGGATCCATTTATACAAAAGAAAACCGTTCCCCCGCGCCACTTTCCATGACGCTGTTCCCCTTTTTCCTTTATTTTCCCCCTCCTCCCCTTTGTTCTACTAACACTGTTGCCCCCAAAGACAGTCCCCCCTCCACCTTTTCCCAAGATGAGAGGATCTTATCTCCCCCTGAGTACTGGGAAAGCTCCAGGCGGCCGTCGACCTCCCCTCGACCCGCAGCAAATTCAGTCAGGAGCGTTCCTGATCCGAAACTCTTTAATTTGCTGTCATCTGTACCGACTCTTTCTCACACGTTTTCTTGCGTTCAGAACTGTCTAATAGGTCGGTCATTTTTCCACTCCCCTCTTCGACTCTTTTTTGACGCCCTCCTTATCCGCACGTCCCCCAAAAACGCACTCCCCTCCTACTCCTCCTTCTCGGGAACCGACCCCATTTGTCCCTTTTTCACAACTTCCCCCCAATCCGGGGGAAATTATTTTTTTTTTCCCGCCCTGAAACTGAGCACCTCGGCGGCGTCCTTAAGAAGTGCTTCGTTTTTCCGGACGCCAAGTGTTTACCCAACATTTCTGTCCCCACCCTTCAGAAAAGTGCGCCAAATCAACTCCTTTAGTCCGCTTATCGGCTTATCTTGTCCTTACCTCCCCTGACGTTTTGTGGGCCCACCGACAGCGCCTTTCCCTTTATGGTGGAGTCAATAGAACTTTTCGGTACCACCGCAGTTCCACTTCTGCAATCATCTTTCCCCCCCATTTTAACCTCAGCCCCCATCCTGCCCGGCCCGCTTCTTCCTTCCTGGGTTAGACTGAAATGACCCCCCCCAGCCCCCCCCCCCCCCCGAACTGTGCTGCCTGACAGGACGCCGAAAGTCTCTTTCCTCCATTCTGGGGGTTGCTTAGGCACCTTCACACCGAGGAAGGAATTCCGTATCTCCCTTCCCTCCCGCCCCACCGGGTGCCCGCAGTTACGGCGAAGCCTTCTTTTCTCCCCTGGCTATCGGAACGACTGGACCCGAGGCTCCATCGAGAAACGAAAGATCTTTTCGTTCCATTTCTGGATTAGATCTTACTATTTCACTGTCACTTCCTTTGGTCCACCCAGCTTTCAGCAAAGGCAGATTCCTGAAGTTCTTCAAGAACGTTTTCCTTTCAGGTTGTCATGGATTAATCATAAAGCGATGGCTGGTCAATGGTTTTATTCCCTTCCAAACAATTGTCATCGGACGATGGGGGCCCAGTTTCATCACCTTTTAGTTTTTTCCCTTTTTTTCAAACCCGGCGACATCTGGAACAAAAAACCAACTCTCCCGCCTTTCCCGCTTTTGATCCACACAATTCCGAAACTCGCCATTGCCCAACTTAGAAACAATATGATGAACAGCAAACTGGCATGACCTCCAACTTATGTCACACACAGTGTGGTCCCTTACCTGTTTTTTACTTTTTTTTTTTTAGTCCCAATATCTGAGCACTCTCAACCCCGCATCCACCTCTTCCCTCCGTAAAGCCCCTCGTCTTTCTGGGTTTCCTCTGCACGGTTAAGCGGCTCTTCCTCGAAAAGCCTTACGGTTGTCGAACCGAGCGAGCCGTGACTCGGAATCCGGGGGGTCCCCACTTCCTCCCCACCGTTGCATCCCCACATCCGCCCCCTTCACCCCACATCGTTCTTTCTCCAGTCACCCGGAATAAAGAACGACTTTTCCGAACCAAACTCACACTTGCTCCAGGTGACGAATGCTTTTTTTTTTCGCTTGGCGTTCATTTTTTTTTCGGTCCTTTCCGGAAAATTGCGCGGAAACAGGTTTCTCTCCCTTAAAATCAAGCGGTCCCAGCTCCGCCCATCTCTCTTCCCTTTTTTTCCCCTTCCTCCTACAGGTTGTGTTCTCTCGCTTTTATTTCTTTTGAGTGACGGGCTGAAAGGTTGGCGTGTTCCCTCCCCCCCACTTACGGTCCAATCGACGGATCTCTAGAGAACCTTCCTTAACGCAACTCCGCCTTCTTCTAAACCGATGCGGGCAAAAGTGTAAAGTTGGGTTGCGACCCTTGCAAGTTTTTCGATTTTTTTGGATTACGCTGATGCATACCTCTTTTGAATGCGGCCAGTGGGTGAGAACGGTTGGCGACGGCCGGTTTCTCCTTTTTCCTATTCCTCTGCGCACCTTTTCTCTTACATTGGTTTACGACCGTCAGAAACCCCTATATTGGTAGCCCCCAGGGACCCCTTCCAGACCCCAGAAGACGGGATTGCACGATTTTTCTTAATAGGTTTCAGTCAATCTTTCCCGCAGTAGACTTTGGGCCCCGGACACATATCGACCGTGGCCCGGGTGTGCAGCCTCTCCCTTGCCATTAGAGCGTCCGACAATTTGATTTATTTTTTTTGCCATGCAGTTTTTTTGCTTTTCAGTATCGATCTCTTTAGCTTCAGACGGGTAGCGTTCGCGTTGGGGTTTGCCCCCCTTTTTTCGCCGTTGTTTTCTCCCCTACCGGCAGTTTTTCCAACGGGCACTCTCTCCCCAGCTCGGTGATGGTAGTTTTATCCTTCCCCAATGACAGCCAGTGGCTTGATGTGCTCCTCCTGATGTTCTCCAATTGACGTCGTCGACATCCCTTTCCCCCTTTAGTTCGGTTTCCGCGGCTTTTCCAGGTTTTTGTGACCCTTCCTTTGACCAACCTGCCTTCTTGGGCGTTTTTCCTCTCGGGCGTCGTATCCCCGAATTTCTGAGGAAGTTCCTCTGAATTACCGCCCCCCCCCTTGTTGGCGTAGAGCCTTGAAATAGAAGGGAATTTTCGGATTCTCCCCCCCGACCAAACCCCTATTGTTTCCACTCCAGTCTAGGACTTAAAGGGATCGCGTCGGTCTAGTTCCTTTTTTCTTTTTTTCGGGGTCATTGACAGTATCTCGACACAAGTCTCTCGTCCTTGCATTTATGAGGACTGGCGAAGTTTCCTTGCCGATAGTTGGCCGAAGTGGACTGATTAGTTTTTCCCTTTTGGTCCCCAGATCGTGCGGCGGGGGAGATTGTCGGGGCAAACGACTCCTCGCCCCTTCGTCCATAGCTCGGGAAGTCCCCTCCCTTCGACTTTGCTTTTTTCTTTGATAGACGATTCTTCTTATTTGGGACCTTTTGCTTTCCCGGTTTCCGCACAAGATGACGTCGTCCGCCGTCTTTTCCTCCCTTTTAGATTTCATCCCCAGGGTTAAACTCTTTCTGAAGATCCCCGGGAGGGTTCGCCGTAGTATCCTGAAGAGGAGGAGGGCGGCTCTGTTTTCTTTCCCTTCTCCAAGTCGCCTGAGACTTTATTTTCTTTTTCTCCCATGTTAACCATCCCCCTTGGAAGGACCTATGCTAGTTCTGGTTTCTTCTGCGAGTCAATTTTCGTATAAACTGGGGGACAGGCATGCCTCCCGCTTCTGCAAGCAGGACCGGGTTGATTGTCCCCTATTTTTTACTCTTCGGCCGTATTTCGATTTCCCCCCCTTTGATATTTCACCTCGCTAGGCAGTTGGAGTTTTGGACTCGGTTGCGGCAATTTATTAGCCCCCCCCCTTTCTTTTTTTCTTATTTGAGACCGGGATGTGAAGTCTCTATTCTTTTATGGCTGGTTGCCGGATATTTTTTTTGAGTTATTCCCCTTGAGATGCCTAAAAACCATTGCTTTACGGGAATTCTTGGCTCTTTTTGGCTTTTCCTTCTTCTGGTAGTCCCCAGGCGAATGTTTGCATATTGAAGGCGTATGCGTTTTTTTTAAAGTTTAAGGTTCAAGGTTTTATTTGATTTAGGACGGGGGTATAAGCTATCCTCTTTCCCCCTTCCTTTTCCCCCCCCCAAGTTCTTTTTTGTTGATATTATATTGTCTCCACGTTACACCCCGTTCCTTACACCCGTTCCCCTGTTTCCCTTTTCCCCACCAGGGTTTTTCCCTTTTTTCCTCTACATTCCTGTTTTCTACTTCTACAACTTCACCGAAACGCCCTGCCCCTACACCTTCCCAAAAGATGCCCGGGGATCCCCTTGAATTCTTTTTTTGATTTTAAAAGTTTTCCTCGCCATTTTACCTACCAGTTCCTTCCACGGCTGCATCCAACCTTGAACGGATCTCCCCTTTTAATCGAAATTCCAAGACCCTTTTTCTCCTTGACCAACCCGTCCCCCCCCTCCCCCTTAGAGTTTTTTTCCCCCCTGATGAGAGGTTTCGTGATTTATCAGCTCCCGTCTGCCTAAGCGTCACCATAGGACACCCCTTATCCCTTCATCATTCAGAAGTTGCCTTTCCCCTTCCTCATGTCCCCATGATGTTTTATCAGAAATTACGACCTGGCACCCGGCCCAATTTTATTTCTACGGAAAGATTTGATGGTTAACCCTTTGATTTTTCTGAAAATGATCTGTCCGACCGCGACCTTAATCCAGAACTGAGCAACCCAAACCTCCCTATCCCTCTCCTTTTTTGCAATATTCCGATGGCACCCTCCTCCTCATTGTCCCAAATTCATTTCCCAACGAGGGAATTAACTTTTAATTGATTTCCCCCCCCCTGGTTTTAAGCATGGTCTTCCCGCGCCCCCCCCACAAACCCTCTTCTGAACAGGCAAAAATACACCCTCCCGGTCTCCGCTTGGGTTTTTGATCGAAGATATTTCTACTCAGCGCCTGATTTTTTCCCCAAGAACCCCTCCCCAGAAGCCAAGAATTTAGGGGCGTTTCATCCCCCCCCACCAATTCGGTTTTCACGCATCGGATTTTCAATAAGAATCCATCTGCATTCCCCCCCTTCTTGGCAGACCCAAACAGTCCCCGCAAGTCCTTCCCTCAGATGATTCTATAGATCGCCCCCCCTCCCAGACCGGACACACCCGCTTTCCTATCGCGCGCCTTCAGGCCCTTCCCCTTCACAGCAATTGGGACTCCTGGGTTGCTTCTTTCCAATTCCTGCACGAAGGAATAGTCCCCTGAGTTCCGGCGTTTGGTTGCCGGTTTCGTTTTTGCGAAGTCCTTCCCCTTCTGGCGCCCCTCCTTTTACGACTGGACCCGAGGTTCCTTCCAAATAGCCCAATTCAATTGTTTATTTTCCCGTATTCTTCTCTCCTTCTATTACACTGAACCTAAGCCGGCCCCCTGACCCAAGGGACTTGACTTGAAGTCCCTTTGTCTGGCCTCTTTCGTTGGCCTAAAACTCTCCTAAGGTAGGTCAGGATTATCCCTAGGCTTTTGTGACTTCCCTCCCCCCCGTAAAAACCAAACAAGATTTCTCGACGAGACCCTTTAGACCTTTTTTTTTTTTTGAAACTGAAGTCCTATTGGAAAAAAACCAAACCCTCCGAGAAGTCTCAGCGTCCCCTTGACTCTCACCTCCTACCTCCCCCCTTCCCCCTGGAACCCCTGCGCCCATTAAGTCCCATTCTGTCCCTCTTATTATAACAATTCTTTTCGGAAATTTATTCCCTTTTTCACCAAAACATCTGAGACATCTTTCCCCGGACCCATCTCTAAATCTTTCTTTTTTTCAAGATTTCCCCCCTCTCTAGTTAGATTCGTAAATCCAATTGGCGACCTCTCGATTCCCGAAAATATTCCTCCGGGGTGAGAACCATCCCCCGCCCCCGCCACCCGTGCTTCCCCAACCTAAGACACCTCCGCTAGCCTCTTTCCTCCCTTTACGGAATCGAACTCACTTACAAAGGTTCTCCCCCCTTCAAAATCTCTCAGTGAAGCCTTTTTGGTTATTCGCTTGATTAGGACGCTCTATTTCCGTTCCGCCTCTGGACCTTGTTTGGTATGGAAACCCTTCCCCTCAAAAGTTCCCTCGTCAAACAAGCTGGCCAGCAACCTTCAGACCCCTTCCCCCCCTCCCCCCCTACCTTTTTTTGTTTTTGAGTTTCTATGGTCTTCAGGGGTTATGCCTCTTGTGACCTTCCCTCCCTGTCCTGTTTCCCAAGCAACCCCGCCTTCCTTTCTGCATAGTTCCCCAGGCGCCTGAACCTCGTAAACGATGCGTTTGATCACCTTCTTGTGTTGCGTCTTTCCAGTTCCTTTATTAAGGGTTTGCTCGAATATCGCTGAGCCCGTTCCTTTTTTTTTTGCGTTGGGTGAGCACGGTGCTCTTGTTCTTTCCCTTTGGAGTGTTTTTACTCGCGCTCGAGGAATGGGGATTGAAGGCGTCCTCCCTCTCTTCCCTGACTCTTTAAGAACTAAAGACGCGGATTGCAGTCGTTTCGTCTTTTCTTTTACGGAGGCCACAGGCGTTTTGTGGTTGACGTTCCTACCATATCGTCCCGTGTTTCCTCTGTCTTACTTAGCAAAGTAGAGGCTTACAATTTTCTCAGTGCCCTTGCGCTTTTTTTAAGATAGAGCGTCCATTTTTCGCTTGGACAGACGGCGTAGCGTAGATTTTTTGTTTTCCTCTTTGGTCTTTTCAGGTCCAAGGGCCACATTCGTCTTACAAGCTTGGTTTTTTTGTCGACTTCCCCCCCTGACCCTTCCCTTATGGAATCCCTTTCGTGGAGGAGTTAGTACCATCCCTTCCCCCCTTACTCCTTGCATCCCCTCCTTGTGCGCGGTCTAGTTCCATTGTTAGTGACAGAATTCCCATAACCGGACCTTGTTCGGCCCTTTGGGGGTCTGGACCGGCCTGTACCTAAAGTCGCTTTCCGGAGGTTGATCGGCTGCTCCCTGCTTTGGACTTATCGCCGTTTCTCTTTTCTATTCATGTTTTTGTTGAAGCAATTCACAAACCCCAATTACGTTCCCACTCCCCCATCTACTTTAACTTTCCCCTCTATCCTCTCGCAGTTCGCTTCACGCAGTGGTGCTGACGGGGGCCCCTTATTCTCCCCCACTATCGTCACCAGGAGGGCAGGCTGCGGCCTAGGACGGCCACTGTTTTGACTTCCTCGAGATCAAGTCTTCTGCTTTTTGGGTTTTTTTCTGACCCCCTTTCCCGTGCCCTTTTTCTTTCCCCTTTTTTTCGCTGACTTTTCCCGTTTGCGTCCCGTCGTAGATATCTAGAAGCAGTGCCTTCTGAGCCTAACGTTCTTCTTAGAAATATTCTTCCTCACGTCCTGGATCTAAATGGGATATTGAGTAGAGGATGTCCTATGCCCCCTTCCTTTCCCAATGACGATTTTTTCTGGCCATTCCGTCAAGATTGTGTACCCCCTTTGTGCTTATTTTCAGACCCCCTCCGCGTTTCAGGTCTTCAGGAGGAGCAGGCGAGGAGGAGGGCTAGGTGGTGTGCTGTTTTTTAGTCTCCCTCCGGTGCGCTATCCGATCATTTTCTCCCTATAGTCCCAGCTTCCTGTCACCTTCTTTTTTAAGTTCTGAAAGACCATTTTTCCCCCTTTGCCTTTCTCCCCCCGGTTCCCCTTTTGGGGCAGCAGAAGCTACACCCGTCGCTCTTTTCAGTTGATGAATTAGCCTCCACTTCCCTTCGGGTCTTCGGATGGTCTTCTCCTTTCGGAGCACAGGATCAGGTTAAGATCATATATTTTCCCCCCTTCGGGCATTGGTGATTGTGGACGGGCGGGTTCCTTTCCCCCCCGTGAGAACTGCCAAGTTTCCCTTTTCTTTATTTGGTCTCTCTTAATCGTTTCGTTGTGCGTCTTTCTTTATGCCTCCTCGGCATTTGGCTATGACAATTCGATGACTTGAGAAAAACCTTTTTCTCCTGAGACTCTTTTTGGGCTTTAACTCCATACTCCTTGGCTTTCTCCTTTAAGGGCCCCGCCCCCAAGTTTCCCCCCTCCTTCAACCAAGCATCGTCTTGTTACGGAGTATTGCTTCTACGTTGTCCCGACACCCACACACTCCCCGTTTCCCCCGACATGGCCCTTTCCTTGTCACTCTCTTTTACTCCGTTTTTTTGTTTTTGAGTCTTGTCGTCCTTCTACCCCGGGAGCAGAATAATTCACACCCACTTTGGTCCCCTTTTATTTTTTCCCCCCTTTTTAAACATTCCTGGGTCTCCTTTTCGCCTTCTACGCCCCCCCTCTCATGACAGATCCTCCTCAAACGACCTTTTAAGGACATGTATTCTTTTCCAACTCTACCCAGATCACGGCCCCCGTCTAGCAGCCTCCAATTTTCCCCTCTTCCCCGTTATCATACAATTCCAAGAAGACATGGTTTTCCCTGTGTCCCTAACCCTTTCCCCCCCCCCTTTCCACTTCCCCAACGCCAGGATATTCACTGAGCACGGGGGAAGCCAGGTTTTTGTCTTTTTTTAAACCTCCCCTAAGCCCATCAGAACGGGAAGTTTCCTTTTTTTCAGCCTTTTCGTTACCTGGCCTTCCCGATTTCCTCGACCGGCCCGAAAACCGTTTTCTTGCGGTTCCCCGAACTGTATATCATAAGGTCCCATTTGTGTGTTTCCTACCG
>Ga0179593_1567904_pt1 | contig 10486 bp, 15 predicted proteins | sample CZODoug2_1_08_16_FD_185931 | JGI IMG/M metagenome (GOLD analysis project Ga0179593, IMG submission 185931) | Vadose zone soil fungal communities from Angelo Coast Range Reserve, California, USA - CZODoug2_1_08_16fungal (PacBio error correction) | ecosystem: Environmental > Terrestrial > Soil >... | reverse complement strand
GCCTACCACATTACGCCACTTTCTTCTTTCCCTCCGCAGGCTTAGCAAGGCTTTCGTTCGCTGATACCTTTTGGGGAGCATCCCCCCCAAGAAGTCCCCTTCCGCCGAAGACAAATCCCCCCCTCAACCAAGTCTTTTGCTGATATATTCCTCAGATTTTCAATCCTTATGAAGCTCAAAATTAATTTTCTTCCTTTCCCATGTCAGCAGTTTGTCGCTTCATTGGCAGTTGGAATGTCTCCCCCTTTCCCCCCCCTTTTCTTTCACAAACCCCCTTGGCAGTAGGTTTCGTTTCCCTTAGCCTTGCGATAGGTGCCCCCCCGGGGCAGCGCTTTAAGCCGGCTTCCCCGACATATCTTTTATCTCTTTTCGCAGGTTTTCCCTTTTTCCTTTCCACGTCCCAAACAGCGTGGAGCTACGGGCATCCCCCCCCTTTTGGTCGAATTGAGCATCTTCCCCTTGCAGACGTTATCCATTCTCATTCCCTTACCGTCGCACCCCACTTTTTCTTCCCCACATCCCTTCACACCCCCAACTTTTTCCGCCATGGAGTGTTTTTTCTGGGTCTTGAAAACCTTCCCCTAAGAGACGTGATCTCCCCCCCTCCCTTAGAATTTTCGTTCCCCCTGACTTTTTGCGTTTTCATCTGAGACTTATCATGTCTGTGGGATCCATCACGATCCTTTGCTGTTTCCGGGCTTATTCAATCCCTACTAGAAGAGCCCCTAAATATATTTTGGACGGTACCTTTACAATGAACTCTTTTTTTTTGGACCCCATCTTCAAGACCCTTAAGCAACCATTTTATTGCGTCCCCACATACCCGGATTTATTTTCTGCCAAGAGGACTCCCTTTTTCCCCTTTATTTCCCTCTTTGAATCCCCCCCTCAACGCCACTCTGAGGTTATTGTAACGTTACCCCCCCCTTTCCTCTTTCTCTGTTCCCAAAGTGTAATGAAAACTTTTTCATATAGATCTTCTCTCAAGAATTTTCTTTTTTCTTTGTCGAAAGAATCATCAAACCCTTTCCCAGTGGTCCTTTTTGATGGTCCTGCGTTTTTTTGCCTTCTCCCCAGAGGGCCCTTTTTCGAGAACTTCTTTCCTCTCTCTTCGAGACCTCCTCCCTCTGTCAAAAGATTTTGAGAGTTCTCATGAACCAGTGACAGTTTCCTCCTCCTTTCTTTACTCCTTTTCCGTTCCCTTTCTCTTGCCTCCTTTTTTCCTTTTTCTAGAGAGTTCCTTTTATAAAAAGTGTCTCTCCCCCCCAGTTTCCATATCCACCTTATTCCAACTTTGGTTTTTTCCCTTTCCCCTCCCAGCTCCTTCTTTCCTTCCCGCGAAGTTTTTCTTCGCTCACAGAATCCTTTTTCTCGTAAAAAGGATGCGCTGCACCCCGATTGATTCTTTGTCCTGAACCCCCACCCTCAAGGTTTTTTTTTACATCTTCTTTCTCTTATTAGGCGCTTTATCGGACCCTTTCACCGATGTTCTCTTCCCTGGACAAGCGTGATCGTTCCTGCCAATCCTTCTTCGAGGCTTCACCTTTTACCCTTGGCTGACTTCCCGGAGTTTCAGTCTTTTCCCCTCTAAAGAAGATTCCGAGTCTATTGTACTGGCTCCCATAATTTTTTTTTTTCTATTCGGAGAGCCATTTCTATTTTCTTACTGAAAATCCCCACCGTGCGTTTCCAAACACCCCTCAAAATTGGCAAAAATTTTTCACCTCCTCCCCCCGAGGTATAGCCCCCCCCCCTCCCCTTTCCTTGACCTCTACGACCCTTCACGATGCTAGTTTGCCAAGTCCCCTTGCACAACCTCCCCCCCCGCGCGATGTGCCCATGTTGTTCCTAGTGTGTCGTTTCAAATTCCTTTCTCGCCCGTCTTTTTCGTAATGCTGGAGGATTACCACCCGTTATTTTCCATTTTTCTTTCCTGTCCTTTTCCCCAATTTTGTTGGGACTTTGGCCGTCGCCGCCGGTTACGACCTCGGTAATAGCGCCCCTGCGCTCCTACTATCACTCCTGGCACTTAGGCTCTTTCCCCTCCCCTCCTTACAACATTCGGTGAGGCTCCTTTTTAATAAGCCTCAGAATAAAACTACGAGCAACCCCACTTTCCCTTCACCCGGCAGCCTTTTGATGTTTTTCCAGTTCTTTCATTCATTCACCTCGGAAGAGCGACTATTCTACCTAGGTCTTTTTTCGGGGGTCCTTTTTACGTCCTTTTTCATGGAGCCCGTGTAATTTTCTCTTCCCAGTCTACTTTCACGCGCGAACCCTCCTGAAGTTCCCCTCCACCCTTTGATCCGTGATTTTTTATCTTCCATCTACTTTTTTTCTAGTGCCTCCCAATTATCAGTAAAGTATTCTGAACCCACGCTCCTCTTTTTTACGTGCGCTTCCCCCCCACCTACAGCGTTTTTTTCCCTTACTACATTTCTTAGGGGGAGTCCCATCCCCCCCCTGAAGTTCCCCATCGACAGGACCTTCTGTCTCTTATGGTTCTCAATTTTCCCCTCTTTTGACCTTTTTGCGGCCCCCCAATGTCGGCGTTAAACGGCCCTCTTTCTGAACAGCTCGGTTGTTTTCCCGGAGGGGGTCTTCCTCATTCGGCAACTTTATGATCCCCCCCATCGGTGTGTTCCTTCCGACTCTTCCTCCAAAGGTGAGCCTAGGAAATTGCCTCTGCTTTCTTTTCCGAACCTCCCTCCTTTCATAAGTCTGATGACTCCCGAATCCTAGCTTTCCAACCGATCACCCTGGAGGTTAAAGTGTTTGCCATTTTTTTTAAGGGACCTGGGTTGTATCCCTTCCTATTAGTTACTCCCTCTTCCTATAGATAGAATCCATGTAAGCGTACCACACTCTTGGCCTTATTTCTTTATTTTTTTTTTACGGTGAAACTTTCACCCTCAGAGCCTTGATCGTATCCCCCTCCAGTTACATTGTCTTTCCTCTCTTTTCTCCTCTTTTCAAGTCCCCCTTAGGAGGGCCTGGATCTTTTTTTTGGACTCCCTCCTCATGGTCGCTCCCCTTTCCAAGTCAACCCTCCTCCTCTCCCGGTAACCTCCTTCAGTATTTTCAAGAGGCTTTTTCCCGGTATCCCATATCCTGGCGCCCCGATTTCCCATGTTTCCTTTCCTCCCCTTTTAAGCTTTTTCTTTCGGGATCCCCAGTCTCCCTTTCCTACGCTTCAGGCTTTCTTCCCAATGAAAAACGTTTATCTTGCTTGTTTTTTCAAGATCGCCGTTCTTTATTGAGCCCTTTTTGCATCGAATCTCTTGCCCACGTTCTCCCTTCTTTTTTCCTTTCCTGCCATGCGTTCTTTCTGGAATTCCTTGCCCCCAAATGGGAAGGGGCAACTGTGTTCGTTCACTTTCCCCCCTCCCTCTTCGAGACCCCCTCTCCCTTAACCAGTCTCTTACAGGAAGTTACTCAGGTTTCTTCTCGCTACTTTCCTTTTTTTCCCTTGCCATGAGTCCGCCGATCTGTTTTCACATAGAGAGCAGTCTTCTTCAGGACGAGTTGACAAGTGTGTCCCCCTCCCTTTTCATTGAAATTCACCCGCGGGCCATTGCGAGATCCCGTTTGAGGATGAGATCCCGCCCCCGGCATTAAAGGGCTTGGTTTTTAACGCGGCTTCTCTCAACGTTCTGGCGCCCCCCAAGACCTTTTCCGGTGACTTTCTGGATGTTCGCCTTTCCCTGAACTTCCTTTCCTTCCCTGACATCGTTTCTCCCCCTGGCCCGAAGGACTCGACTTATGATGGGCTAGGCGCAGCCACTTTCCTTCGTCTTTCCCTTGAGGTCTTTTCTGCCGCGAATTTTTCCTCGGAATTTTTGGTACTCCCTCCCCCTAAGTCCTTTTCTTCGGCGAGGTGCATGTCAGTATTTTCCCTTCCCTTGCGTCACCCTCCGAAATCCCCTCCCAGGAGTTCCTTACCAACTCTTCCGATCGCCTGCCGACAAATTCCGGTATTTCCTCGACGATCCCCCGGACGTTTTTCTTACGTTTTCCCCCTGCACCAGACAGCCTTCCTTTTTTTCTCAAGTTTCTCTTTTGACATGGATGAGATACGTCCCCTTTCCCTGCGTGGTGTTCTTTTTCACCCGGCTTCCTTCTTGCGTTTCCCCTTTTCAGCGTTTTGTTTGAATTTTCTTTCTGCGCGAGACGCCGATCCTCTCCTTCCCTTTTAGCCAGTAGTCTCCTCCTTCGAGACCCCTCTCCCTTGCAAAATCCCTCTGTCATTGTCTCAGTCGCCTCAGCTGACACCCCGGGTCTTTTGTGACCCCTTTTCTGCGGAGAATTTATAACCGATTTATTCAATTCCTCTTTCCATTTGGTGGAATTTCTTCCACGACCCGTTCCTCTCAATGATGTGAGTTTGCCGATTGAAGGGACCTTCTTCCCTGCCCATCTCCTGAGATTCCTTTCCTCTATAATCTCAACAGCTCTCTCCGGAAAGCCTAAATCTTCTCGTTTTTCCCTGATAAGATGTACGATAATGGGGAATATTCTATCTCTTTTGTTTTATCTTCCTCCCCCTCCCTCACTGATACCCCCTCCTTTTTTCACTGTTTTCCCCGGAGTAACTTCCCCTTGGAGTCGTGATAGAATTTACGGGGGGGCCTTTCCCTCCCCGTCTCCATAAGTCCTTCCTTGTTAGTAGGTTTTTTCTGGGTAACGCCTCTTTTCAGTGAATCCAATCCCCTCACTGGTAGGAGGAACTGTTCCGTCTCCCTCCTTCTTTCCTTGATATTCTCATTATCGGCCTGCTGAAATTAGCCTCCACTGCTCCCCCCCCCCGGAGCCCTTTTTCGGGCCTTAGGACCCCCCCCGGTGAGAATCCTTTTTTTTTCTGAAGAGTTTATAATAGGCCTCCCCTCCACGCGACCTTTCATTCCCTTGGATTCACTCTTTTCGAGGGACCCATGATCCCCCCCCCCCAACGCGGTGGAAATACTTTTTTAAAAGTGAACCTTTCTGCCTTGGGGTTTCCCCTATATACAGCTTTTCCCTTTCTTTTAGATTCCCCTTAAAGAAGCACTTTTATGAACACTTTTCGGCCATTTTCCTTGTGCTTTTTCATGTAAATCCCTTGTTATCTAGTCGCCCTCAGGTATCATTCGTTATCTATCGGTCCTATGGTTTTTATTTCGGAGACCCTGGGTTCCCCCTTTGATTGGTGTCCCCCAGTACTTTCCTCAAACTCCCACCCTCCCGGCGAATCCTTCACGATAACTGCAATGTCCCAGCCTGTCAAAGTTTCCTTTTTGCGGCTTTCTATTGGACCTTCTTCACAGAAGCCCCCCCCTAATTTTTTCTCCTCCCACATAGAAGCTCGTGCCGTTTCACGATTTTCAGGTGATGCAGGGTCCCTCTTTCTGTGGATTTTTTTCTTTTCCTCCGACATCTCAGTTTCTTTTAAAATTCTATGATATTGTTTCTTGAGAGAGCCCCCTTCCTTCTTCTTCAGATTAGACCCCCTCCTAGAAAAGACCTTGGAATTTCTTGCTTTCGACAGCTTCCCCGCTGGACACTCACGGTTCGATGCTTCTTCCTTCCTTGGGTCTTCCCTACAAACCCTTCCTTTACCAAATGGGTTTCCCTCGCCCCTTTCACTAAGTCCTCTCTCTCCCCGAGCCAAGAGAAATCGTGAACCAGAGGAGGTTATTTTCCCCTTTCGATCTATTCATCTTGTGGGTGTTCCTTCCTCTTGAATTCCCCTTTCCGAGCATATGGTTACTTTTCTTTCGAGAGAGTACTTTTTCTCCCTGTGGATACGAAACCATTTCCCTCTTAACACTTGGCAGGGTGACGGCCAGGACGCAAGGGTACCCCTCTGCAGCCCACCCTTCCCCCCCCCTCCCCACTTAACTAGAGCCGCAATGCCCCTCTACCCCCTTCATGCCCCTCTGCCCTCCTTACCCCCCTCCCCCTTCTTTGCTGCTACCGTTCCCCCTCCCTCTCCATCCTCTCCCACCTTCCCCCCCCCCCACTTACATCCAACTTCCCTGCCCTCCCCTTCCCTCCACCACCCCTTCCCCTAAAACATTGCCCTTCCTCCTTTGCCATCCGCTTTCACCCTTATCCGCCCCATCTCCCTACCAATTCTCCATAGAGAACTACCGCCAGAAAGCTTGACCTGTTATGATTTTTTTTATTTGAGGCCCCCCTTTTTTTTTCTTTGACCGACCCTTTTCCGAGATCTTCCTTGAAAAAAACTTCCCCAGGTTTTTTTGCACTGGGTTTAAGTTGACCCTCCCTTTCGGCGGAGGCTTCCGAACCCCCCCCCTCCCTCTCCCGACTGAGATTTTTTTACCGGCGATGTGTTCCTCTCAACTGGATTTTTTTTTTTTTTCCCGCAGGAGCTTTCTTTTTTTTCTTTTCCTTCCCCTTGATGCCCCTAGGTGTTTTTCCCTTCCACGCTACATACTAGCGGTCCGATTACGGAGATGTGTCCATGTAGCTTATTTCCCCAGTGTTTTTCCTTTCCCGATTTTCCCAGACTTCTAAGCAAAACCCCTTTTCTGAGAGCACAGACCAAATAGAAAGGTGTCGGATATACCTTCCTGAGTGCTCCGGACCCCCCCCCCCACATATACCTAATGACTTTGTTTTGTGAATTTCTAGTCCTCCTCGACCTCTCAGTTAATGATTTTTTCCTCGGACCTTAAAGTTCCTTTAAAAGGGTCCACTTCCTTATTATTTTAGTATTCCTGCTGTTCCCCCTCTTTGCCCAAGTCCCCGCTCAGTGAACTCTGTCGTAGAAGCGGAGAATGTCTTCCCCCAAGTCGCTTTCCCAATTGCCATATATTTCCCGTTTACCTCTCAACCCCCCGGCGATACCCTGGTTTGCTTTAGACATTTCTGCGCCATCCCTCTCCCTTTCTCAATAAGTTCAAGCAACTGTGCTCGAAATTAATGACCCCCACTTTTTGCTTCTTCTTCTTTTTTTACCATGCCCTGAGAGCTCTCTCCCCTTTCCTTTTTCTGTGTTTTGTTCAGTATTTCCGTCTTGGTCTTGGCGCCCCTACCCCCCTTACACTTGAATCCTACCCCCCCCTTCCGGATCCTCCCTTGACTGAATAAGAGGGTGGAAATTCTAGCTACTCTCAGATTTGTTTTTGAGATGCCCGTCTTTTTTTAAAAAGTTTTTTTGAGGGCCCCCTTCTATGTAAATTTTGCGGAGCTTGCACTTTTTGCTTTGTTTTCTTCAAGACCCCCCCCCAAGAAAAGACGTCCCTCCTCTCTAGACTTTCCTCTTCGGAATATTGTCTCCGTGAGATTTCCTTCATTCTCCTCAAAATGCCCCCCTTTTTCGACCACCAAGTGGTAAATTTCTGCGCAGTAAGCAGGTTGTGTTTTCCCTTAGGCCCCCCCCATTAGGATTAGCAGTTCCAAATTCTCCCAAAACAAACCAGTTCTGTACGTTTTTATCGGCGTCCCCCTAATCGCACCCTCACCATTGCTCTTCTTGGGGTAGCCAGGAAGCCCACCCCTCCCCAATAGTTCTTTAATCTTCTGCGATCGACTGACCGGGCCCCCCAAAGCCCCCCTCTTTTGAATTTTCCCTGTGGCCCCCGGACATGGGTGTTGGTCATTTACAGCCTCTCGAAACCCCCCTTGATCTCCCCCTCTCCGACCTTTCCCCAAAACCTTGGTTTTTTCAGGAATGATGATCTGTCTTTGAAGTGTTCCTCCGGCACACCTCCGTCCCCTTCGTTTCTTTTCCCTACTTCCTCATTGTCCCCCTTAGGATCGTGACTCCTTGTGTTCTGTTTGCGCTGTATTTTCCTCTATCCTTCGCCCTTTTTGTGTTTTATATTATTTTTCTAACATTCTCTTTTAGAAGCCAAGCGACCTACCATGAGTTGATACCCCCCCCCCTTTCAACATGCATTATATTCCCTGAGGATTGCCTTCCCCTCCTTGACCTCCCGAAGATTGAGTAATCCCCCCCCCCTTTTCGCCCCCCTCCCCAACCCTCGCTTTCCCGCTGGCTCCCTTCTCTCCGTGTTCGTACGGAAGGACATATTTTCGGTCAGATGACGGACGACCCTACCCCTGGTTTCTCCCCCTCACCATTTGACTTTTCGTTCTTGCGCAAAACCCTTAGTCCCCCCTTTCTTTTTGTGTCCGTCCCTTTTTCTAGGGCGAAGAGTCCCCTTCCTCTTCGCTGTCTGTGATCGCGACTGGCGTAGTTAGCGCGCATTGTTTGATTTGTCCAACTCTTCCTTTTTTTTAACCTTCCTTTTTCCTACTTTCGAGGAATTTTTCTTGAAACATTTTCCTGAGAACCCCTTCCCAGTCAGTATCTCTCTTTCACCAGCTTTCGTTTTTTTTTCCGATATGACCTTTCCATCTAGAAAAACATACTTCGAGATTCTTTCTGGGCCAAATTGGTCGTAACACACTGTTTCACTACACTTTTTCATTTTTAGAATCCCCCCTTCCTCCTCTAAGATTTGATTCGATCTTCCGCGAAGGTGATTCTTTAGAAAGCACTAACAAGGGTGCTAGTTTTTTTTTTTACCCCCAAGTTTTAGAAGCTGCCTCCCCCTCATGCTTTTCTTTCTTCCTCAATTCTCACTCCCCGGACATGGTTCCCTTTGGTACTTCTTTTTCCCGCTTTTGCTTCTTTACCCGAGTTTTCCCCCCCCCCTAAAAGATTCTCTCCCGGGGAAAGCGTGACTGCTTTAAGAACTCCGTCCCTTCGATTTTCGCTTGACTCCTCGGGAAAGGGCCTTTCTTTATTTGGACGACGGTTCCCCCTTCTTCTGACCCCTCTTAGAACTCTTCCCCTGTCTGGAAATGGGAAAAGTCAAATGCTACCTCCCCGATTTCTTTATACCCCCCCGTATCCCTCATAAGCTCTCTGCAAATTTCCTTCAGATTAGGAATTCCCAAGGGCCAAATTCCACTTTCGTCCCCCACTCCCTCCCTATTGTACTGACGATTCTCCCTTCGGTTCCTGTCGAAATTTAATGCACAAGAAGATACCCTACAGATGTCCATCAGGGTTCTTCCTCCTTTTGTTCCCACGGCCTTCAGTGGTCCCCTGGAGATGGTGCTGAAACTTAGGGTTCCGGGGCCTCCCCGTCTCCTCCGAGCTACATGATCTAATTCAGTACTCCTAAACTTCTCAGTCTCGTATATAACAAAAGCTTTAGCAAATTTCTTCTTTCACAGTTTTCCCCCTCTATTCTTAAATGGTCCCCCAAGGTGCCTTCTCCTCCTCCATAATGAATTCCCTCATGAACAGAGCTTTTAATGTGTCTTTTATTTTGGTCGCCTATGTTGGACTATAACTTGATCCTCGAAAATACCTCCTATTTTTTCGATGTATACCTCTTGAGTCTTGAGAACATCCCTTTCCTCGACTCCCCCCCTCCCCTCAATCCTTTTTCCTCCAGTCCGTCATGTTTCCTCCGTGACTTAGGAATTCTCTCCTACGTTGTTGTTGAGAGATAATGTTTCCCCCTTATTTCTGACCCCTTTCGCTGAACCTTCTCCCCGTGCAGTATTGTGAAGGGCTCGGAAAGGAGATTATTTCATCGATAGAACAGCGGCAAGATCGGACCTATTTTCCTTTCCTTTGTCTGCATGAACACCCATGTAGGTCTAACTACACAGATTGAGGGTCGGTGGGTATAATTAATGTTGTCTTCTCTGGTCCCCCCCCCTACCCCCCCCACAAACCTCAAGTTAGTCGTCTCCTCCCCGTTGATCATAGTAATTCTAGCTTGGGGTCTCCGGCTTCTTAAACCACTTCCCGCCAGACTCTTCCCCTAATCGTATCCCCAGCGTCTTTCCTTCACATTTCTTTTTCCCCCTCGGTGGATTTTCAGGAAGGGAAGGCAACCTTTAACCCGGGTTCCCTGATCCAGTCAGCATACTCCGATCTGTCAAGAAATTTTGCGCAACAAATGTTTTCCTTCCCTTCCTGTTATCTTTCCTTTTCATTTCCGCGCGCCTTTCGTAGCTTTCCCATAACGTTTAGAATTGTCGTTTCTTCAGGGTTGTCCGCGGGGCCCTTCCTTCGTTCAACTTCTTTCCTTTGGGGGCATCACCCCCCGGTGCTCGGTCCCGAGACATAGTCCACCTTCACTCCTCCCTGACCCTGCTCCCTTTTTTCAGTAACATTTTTCTCGGGTTCCTCCAAGACGGTGACCATCTTTCCTTCAGAAGATGAAGTCCAAAATAGGGTCTCGCCGCCTTTTTCACATAGCCCTTTTTTCTTGCTCTTCCCTATTGTTTTTTTAAACACCTCTCCTGGAGGATTCCCCCCCCAAGTTCCATTTATCAATTGTTATATGTTTCACTGTCCCCGGATCCACTCTTCCTCGCCGTTCCTCGAACGATCGAATTCTGTAAGAACGTCCTTTTTTTCTTCTTCGCACTGTTCCCTTGTTTGCTGGAATCGCCAAAATTGGTCCTTCCCTCTCCCCCCCTTTTCCTCTCTCTGAGAACAGTTCTTTTTAAA
>Ga0179593_1525335_pt1 | contig 10486 bp, 20 predicted proteins | sample CZODoug2_1_08_16_FD_185931 | JGI IMG/M metagenome (GOLD analysis project Ga0179593, IMG submission 185931) | Vadose zone soil fungal communities from Angelo Coast Range Reserve, California, USA - CZODoug2_1_08_16fungal (PacBio error correction) | ecosystem: Environmental > Terrestrial > Soil >... | reverse complement strand
TTTTTCCCCTTTTTTCCTTTTCTAGTGCGTCGCATGTGGGCGCGTCTAGTTTGGTCTTCTTTGGACTCGAGAAGTCCTCGCTCTATCTTCCCTCTTTTTCCCCCTTTTCTTCTAGAAGAGTCCCAGTCTTTCCCATCTTTATTCTGAATCCACGTATTTAGAACACTTCTCCTCCCCGTGGTTGATATGTTGAGATTTTTCTTTCCTTCCCTTTTCCTTTTTTTTCTTTCTATATAATTGAAATGTCTTTCCCTTCCTCTTTTTTTCCCTCTACCAGCACCTTCCCTTCACTCCTCTTTATTATCTCTCAGGAGCTGCGCTCTCTTTCTTTCCCCCCCTGGAAAATAGAGGAGAACACACCCTCCTAACTTTCGAGTGTCGGCTTAGTCCTTTTTCTTTTTCTCAAGAATGGATTCGCCCTTTCTTCCTTGCGGCTTTTTTTCCCCTCTTCTGAAAAAGCTTGCGCTTCTTGCTTAGGGTTCGCGTCGGGGTTCCCCCCTTCCTCTTTTTTTTCTCCCTTTTCCCCGGGTCACCGCCAGTGAATTTCTCAATTTCTTCGCGATACTGACATTTCTTCTTTCTTTTTTTTTTTCCCGCGAGCTGGTGATCGCTTTTTTTTCCCCTTTTTTTTCTTCATATAATAAAGACGTGACTTTCCCCGGCATTAGCTCGCCCCGAGTTCTTTCTTCTTCCTCCCTGCTCATCGCCAAAACGCTTTCCTTTTTCCCTTCTTGCTCGGAATTCAACTCCTGCCGCTATCTCGACCATTGCCCCCCCCCCCCAAGCGGGATCGCTTTCCTCCTCTTTTCCCCTTTTTTCAGGTGATTGGGGTGTCCCCCTTAACCGCACGAGTTCTAAGCCTTTTCCTTGAGCGACCCCCCCCCCTTTTTTCCAGATGTTAGATTCTGTCTCCCTTTCTCGTCCCCCTTGGCAGGGTGTTTTCCCTCTTTTTTTCAGAAGGCGGAAATTTTCCCCTTCTTCCGGTAGAGATCTTTCTCTCCTGTGCGAGTTCTGATTCACTAAAGCTCTTTTCTTTTTTCCCCTCTTCTAAGAGCTTCCCCCCCCTCCTGCGCTTTCTTTTTTTTTTTTTTTTTTTTCGACGAATTGGCTCTCCTTTCTCTCCCCTTCCTTCCCCCTTTCCTCAAGTAGAGATGATCCCCCCCCCCCCCCCTTTTTTCCCATTTCAGGTTTCTCCCCCTATTCCTCAGCGGCGGGCTTAACTTCCCTTTTCTTTCTTTTTTTTCTACAGAAATAGACGTTTTACTCTTCCCTTTTTTTTCATTCGGAGGCTTCAGTCTCATCTTCCCTCTCAAAGAGCTTTTCCCTATCTCTCTCGAGTAATTGGAGGATTCTCCCTCTAGGAAGATTCATTTTGTGAATATTCTTCCCCATGGGGGGGGTTGAGGATTGTCCCCCCTCGACCTGCTCCACCGACCTCCCTCCCTCTTCCGGGATAGAGGTCGTTTTTTTTTTTTCTTTCGCGTATTCCAGGCGCGCTCTGCCCCTCTCTTTTTTTTTTCCCTTTCCCTAAAGCACCCCTTTTTCACTCTTGACCTTCTGAAGAACTTCGTGCTCGCCCTTTTTCCTTAAAAAAGTAATCTCCTCTCCCATCGTACAACCCTGTGACCCCCTTGTCCTTTCTCTCCTTCAAAAGGGCATCTTTTTCTTGAGCGAGGCCCCCTTTTAGCCCACCGGCACGTCCTTTCCTGCAGTGGAATAATAGGATGTTTTTTTATTTCTCCTGGCGGCGAATATTTTTTTGTTTTTTGTCGACGCGTTTTTTTTTTTTTTCCCCTTAGATAGGAGGAATCCACGGCTTTTTTTCCCCTCCCACTTGACTTTCCGGGAGAGCACCAGCCTTTTGTATCCTTCAAGGCACTGGCCGCAGCTTCCCTCCTTTTCCCTCCTAGTTGAAAAAAGGAGCCCTTTCTCTCCCCTTTCCTACCTCTCTCTCATTCGAACCACACCTTTTTCTCCTGCTGGTCAGCGAGTGAAGGACCCCCCTTTCGCCTTCGGGCGCGAGATTTTTTGGCCTTTTTTCTCCTGACAATTGCGCTTATCTTCCCTTTCTCATCGGAAGCAGACGGATTTCCCCCCTTTTCTTTCTCTCACTTAGGGATCATCGTTTTGCTGATTTTTTTTTCTTGGGGTAGTTGAACGCGTGCAATTTTTTCCCCCCTTTCTTTCTTTTTTTTTTTTTTTCTCCTCCCGCTTGCCGAGAGGAATGGCTTTTCCCCCCTCCTCCCCCTCTTTGGCGCACGAGATGCTCCTTTTGCCCAGTTTCCCCGCTATCTCTCTATTTCTCTCCTTTTCCTTTTTTCTTTTTTCTTTCAACGGAAGCACTCGTGCGTTTTTCCCCCCCTTTTTTTTTCAGCCAGTTCTCCAGGCAATTCGATGCGTGTTTTCCGGCGACATGGAACGACGTAACACACTCTTTTTTTTCTTCTTTTTTTTCTCCTTCGCAATCAAATAATAAGCGTAGTTTTCTTTTCTTCCCCCCTCTGCTCACAATCGCGATTGTTCTCAAATTTGTTTTATTTTCTAAGCCATATCAAGCTCTCCTCCCTCTTTTCTTTCACCCGCGACATGATGCATGACTATTTTTTCTTTATTCCTCTGCAAGAGTAGACTTTTTCGGTATTTCCCTGAGGGCGCACCGTGCTGGTCGAGGTCTTTTCCTTTTTTTTTTTCCTCTTTTTGGTCGGGTAGGCAAACTGCTTTTTTCCTTTCCCCTTTTTTTTCGGCCGCCGCGTGATTCTTTAGGCGGACTTTTTCAGATTGAGGTCGGCCGCCTTTTTTTCCCCTCGAGAAGAATATCTCGCTTCTCTTTCTTTTTCTTCTTCCGCCTTGCGAAGATCTGTTTTTTGTTTTTGTTTTTTTTTGGAGCCGACATGCGAGAACTGCCTTTTCTTCCGTTTTTTTTTTTCTTCCGCGTTCCAGATAGTGACCTCTTTTCCCCTTCTTCAAAAACTCGGCCCTTTGTTTTTTTCCTTTTCCGCGAGGGCAATCTCCCTTTTTTTTTTTTTTTTTCCTTTCGCGGAGAAGGCGTTTTTTTCCTGTTTTTTCTGGAAACACTTTTCACCTTTCTCCCACAGGGCAACCCCCCCTTTTTTTTTCCGAGAACGCAGTTTCTTTTTTCCTCTCTTCTTCGAGGACACTCTTTGGCCGTTTTCTTATTACTGCAGCGATCAGCCAGTCCCTCTTTTTTCCTGCAATATTCTTTTTCCTTTTTTCCTGCTCTCGAGGAACGGCTTTTTATCGCGCGATTTTCTTTTTTTTTTTCCTTCCATCCACATGAAGGTTCTTTTTTTTTTTTTTGTGCTCATTATTCTCCTTGTATTTCTCCTTTTTTTTCTCCCCCCCCCCTTCGTCTGAAAACGACCTCCTTCCCTTTTTTTTTCCCCCTGGCAGGTTTTCGTGACCTGACTGACATTTTTCTTGGAGTACGAAAGTTATTCCTTTTCCTTTTTTTCCCTTCTATTATTGTAGAGTGGGGCGCCTTTTTTTTTACCCCCCCCCGAATAACAGTAGCCCTTTTTTCTTTTTTCCCTTTTCCCCCCCTGCTGAGAAAGGTAGCTTTTCTTTTTTTTTTTTCACTCTCCCCCTTTTTTCCCTAAGAAAGGTTGAATTTAGAACTTCATTTCCTTTTCCCCTTTTTTTTTTCGAAAAAATTTCCTGAGTAGTCTCCCCCCCCCCTCGATCAGAGTGGGTTTTTTCCCCCCCTTCTTTTCCCTTTTGTTTTTTCTCCGAGACGGATCGTCCTTTTTCTTTGAGCGCTTCATGTGCTCGGCTTCTCTTTCCCCCCCTTCCCCTCTGTAGAGTCAAAGTGTTTTTTTTCCCCCCCCCTTTCTAAGGGTGCTCGTCGCGCGCGTATGCACTCACGAAGTCCTCCTTTCTTTTTTTTTTTCTTTCCCTCCTTCTTCGACAGCCAGATAAACGCACTGGCTTTTTTGAATCCATTATCGCCCTACCCCGTTTTCAAGCAGCGAGCCCTTTTTTTTTTTTTTTCTTTTTTTTTTTTTCCAATAGGAGACGCACTTTCCTTTCCCCTTTGCTAATCCCCTTATTTCTTGAAGAGCTGAAAACGCCTCCTTTTTTTTTTTTTTTCTTTTTCCGATGTGGCGAAAGAATAGGTCCTTTTTTTCCCCCCTATCGTCTCGCCATACCTTCCCCCCCCTTATGCAGGGAACTGACATGGGCCTTTTTTCCTTCCCCCCTCTGAGGGTAGGCGTCTCCCCTTTTCTTTCCGTCAGCCACGTATTTAGTCTTTACTTTTCCCGTTTTTTTTGTTTTTTTTTCTCTTCTTCCCATGGTTGCGAAATACGGTTTTTTCCTTTCCTTTCAATGTGATGTCCCCCTCCCCTTTCCCCTTGGGGAACAGAAGTACAGCAAAGTCCTGTTTTCCTTTTTTTTTTCCCTTTTTCTCCCCCCTTTCAGGAGACTGGTTGCTATTTTTTTTTCCCCTCTGGCAGCCAACGACCATCTTTCCTCCTCCCTTCCCTCCCTGGAGCTCTTTCTTTCCCCTTTCGTCTGCATCAGCCCTTCTTAGGGCTGCCTTCCTTTTCCCCTTTCTTGTGAAACGCGTCTTTTTTTCCCACGGCCTTTTACTTCTGTCGATGTAGGGTTTCCTTTCCCTTTTTTTTCCCAGGAGCATTTTCTTTTTTCCCCGCCAAGGTTTTTTCCGTCGTAGATACTTCTTTTCCTCTCTTTTTTTCTTTTTTTTTCGTGCCCAAGCCATACTCCTTCCCCTCCTCCCTAACGAGATTCCTTTTTGCGCCCCGTCGACGCAGACATTCCCCTCTTTATGGATAGCGCCCTTCCTTTTTTCTTCCCTCTGCCAAACCGCTTTTCCCTCCCCGTGCTCGGACCCTTAACGATACCCCTCCCTCCCTTTTCCCCTGCGAAAAAAAAAGCGCTTTTCCACCCGGGACCCCTACCCTTTTCTTTGTTCGAAAAAGGTCCCCCCTCCCCCCTTCTTTTTTTCCGAAAGAATGATGAAGTCCCTTTTCCCCCTTTTTTCGTTTTCTTTTGCGATAAAATAGCTCCCCCTTTTTTTTCCCTCTGCCGGGTCGGTCTTTTTTTTCAGAGTCGCGCTCGTCCCACCTCTCCTTTTTTCTAACTGATAATTTCGTCCCCCCCCCCTCTTCCTTTTTTTTGCGATGCCACTCCCCTTTCCGATGTTTTTCGGGTCGTTATTCGACGCCCTTTTTTTTTTTTTTTTTTTTTTTTCTTCGTCCGGGCTACCTTTTTCTGGTCTTTCCTTTCCAGCGACCCCCCGTCCACCCCCCCCTTTTCCATTTTTGAGGGAAAAAAGGAAAGCCCTTTTCTTTTTTTTTTTTTTCCCCCCTCCTCGCGCGATCCTCTAACCGTTTCCTTATTTTTTTTTTTTTTTTCCCCTCTTCCCCGAGGGCCGTTTGTTTTGTTCTTTCTGAGAGGGCGCTTTTTTTTTTTTTTTGCGCGTCACTTGGCGATTTTTTCCTTTTATAATGCCTACGACGGTTCTCTTGTCATCGCAACGCGCCGCCCCCTTCTCTCCCCCTTTCCCTTTTTCTGCCGATAAGCCTGCTCGAGAATTCTTCTCTCTCCCCCTCTTTCCAAAGGTCTTCCTTGTTTTTGCGCTCGAGCCCGCCTCTCCCCCTCCCCCCCCCCCTGACCACGTGAATTCTCCCCCCACCCTTCCCCTTTTTTTTCTTCTTGCCCTCTTTGAGTCTTCTCTTGCCGAGTTTTGCAGGCTTTTCCCTTTTAAATCGAGGCGCCCTTTTTTTCTCTTTTTTGCCACGCGATCCCCACCTCTTAGCGACCGCAAGGCAGCCCCCTTTTTTTTTTTATTTTTTTCCCAGATAAGAGTAGAGCCCCTCTTTCTTTTCCTTCTCCCCCGCTATAAATTCGGCTGGTTTGACCTGCTCTTGGAGGGATATTCGTCGATCCCCCTATGCTCACTCTGGCGACTGACCCGTCAAGCTTTCCCCCCGCAATGGAGATTCACTTTTTTTTTTTCCCCCTCTTCCACGGATTTCGTTTCCCCTCCCCCCTCGACCATCATCTTGAAGTGTCCCTTCCCTCTTTTTTTTTTTTTCCCCCCCAGAAAAGGTAGCACTCGGTTTTCTCTTTCTTTTTCCCTTTCCGCTGGCGCATTTCCCTCCATTTTTTTCCACGTCGTCATGCAGCCAGTTGTTTTTTTTTTTTGCATGAAAATCGACGTCGGCCGACGAGTTATTACCCGCATGTAGCGAGCAATTGGCCCCCCTTTTTCCTTTTTCAGAAAAAGATTGAATGCCTTTTTTTTTTCTTTTTTCTTCTCCTTCGGGGATCATTCTTATGACCCTTATCGTGGTCGGTTATGTTGAACGCGTTTTTCCCTATGTTTTTTTTTTTTTTCTCGAAGCTTGCGGCAGACTGAGCTTCCCCTTCTTTCTCCCCCCCCTTATCTCCGCGGCTTCTGCACTTCCTCTTTTTGAAAAGCGATCACGGCCGCTCATCTCCTTTTTTTTTTTGAGAGAGATTAGAGGGGAGTGTTTTTTCCCCCCCTTCCTCCTTTCTTTGCGCGAGCGTTTTAATTTCCTCTTCTACGGCAGCGTCGAGCGCCTGTGGGCCGGTGTTTCCCCTTCCCTTCCCCCAAAAAAAAGAAGATGTCGAGTCCCTTTTTCTTTCTCTCCCTAGCGCTACCAATTCCTGAGTTGTTTGCGGCCGCCATCGCTCACCATGCGCTGATTTTTTCCTTTCTTCTATTGAGGGAGAAGGAAATCCCTTCCCCCTTTCTCTTTTCATTGCACACCCGTTTCGGAATTGTTTATGCAGAGAGCGAGATGCGCCGCGCACTTTTTTTCTTCTTGTAGAGGGAAAAGAGGCTCTTTTTCTCTTTTTCGGCCCAGGCTTCCCTCGCCATTCACCCTGCGGCGATAGACCTCCCTTTCTTTTTTTTTCTTTTTTCGGGAGAGGTGAATTCTTTTCCTCCCCACCGCGACACGTCTCCCGAACTACCCCCGCTCAAGACCAGCCGATATTTCGCTTCCCTCCTTTTCCCTTTTTTCCGGTGAGGGCCAATATGCCTCCTCTCCCTTTTCCCTTTTTTCCTACGGGAATGAATTTTTTTGGTGTTTTTCACAGCTCGTCGGCCTCTTTCTTTTGTGTGGCAAGGCCTGAAAAACTCTTTTTCCCCCTTGCTCTCCCCCTCCATCTTCTCCAACCTAGCGGTTGCGTGCGTTTCCCCCTTTTTTCCTGCGAGGTGCGAGCGACGCCTTTTCTGGCGGGCTGTGGAACAGGGCAAATCTTTTTCTTATTAGAGCCAAGAGCGTCTTTTTCCTCTTTTTCTGCGCTGCTCGCTGCCCACCTGCCCGGGCGCGGGACAATTACGCGCGCTTTCCTTTTTTTCCTTCCCTCGCAGATTGAAATTTTTTTTTTTTTTTTTTTTTCCTTGTAATCGCGCGTTGCGTATCTTTGCTTCTTTCCTCCCCCTGACCGGGGGTCTTTTTTCTTTTTCCTGGGATAACGTCGGCAATTTTTCTCTTCTTCCCCCTCCCCCCTTCCTTCGTCCCCCGGCCTTGTTTTTTTTTTGCCAGCAAGGGTATCCGTTTTTTTTCTTTTCCTTTCATCCAGGGAGACGCGTTTTTTCCTTGTCAGCGATTTTTTCCCTTTTTTTTTTTCTAAATGAACACCCCCCCTCCCTTCCCCCTTTTTCTTGATCGGCAGCACTTCACCAAGTTTAGCGCAGAGCGGAACATCTTCCCCTCCCCCTTCTTTTTTCTGCTTAAGAATGATTTTTCTTTCCCTTTTTCCTTGTCGAACCCAACGTCTTTATTTACTCGATAAGAAGATTTGTTTTCCTTTTTTCGGATAGAGTTCCTTCCTTTTTCCAGGCCCCCCTGCCTTATGTCGCACCAAGTGCTTTTCGCGATTAATGGACTCGTTTTCTGAGCATGCGTTTCACACCCCTTTCGTCCACGGCGGAGTAAGCTCCTTTTTCCCCCCCTTTTTCTTTTTTCTGAGAGCATAGATCCTTTTTTTTCTTTTTCTCACGAATGATTTGTTTAAGAAATATAGAAGGCCGATTTCCCCCCCCTTTTTCCCCCGCTGAAGAGAATTGAATTTCCCCCCCCCCCTCCTGCGAACCCTAAGTTCTATCTTTTCCCTTTCGACGAAAGCGTTTTTCTCTCCCTTTTTCAGAAGAATTTTTTTTCTCCATGTGAGATTAGTATCCCTCCGACCGCCCGTGTCGGTGCCTTTCGCTTTTTTTTTTTTTCTTTTTTTTTTTTTTTCCCCAAGTCAGAGCGATTCGCGTTTTTTTTTTTTTTTCTGCATGAGACCCTCAGTTCTTTTTTGCTCGTAGAGGTCCACAGAATCTGAGGGTCTTCTCCCCCTTTTATATAGAAAGCACGTCCTTTTCCTCTTTTTCTCTTCCCCCCCTTTCTTTCCGTTTTGTTGAGAGTTGAATTTTTTCCCCCCTTCCGTGGATTAGATTTCCCTCCTCCCCCACTCTGGGACCTCTAACGCACCTTCCTTTCCTTTCCCCCCTTCGCTGGATGATGACTTTTTTTTTTCCCCCCCCTGCAACCATCTTTTGGCACTCAACGGGCGGTTTCCTTTTCCCTTCTTCCTCAGAAAGATCCCTCCTTTCTTTTCCCCCCTAGGCTAGCGGCCGTCCCTTCGTCCTCCCCTGCTTCTCGGCAGAGGGACCCTCCCCCTTTTTTTTTTGGGTAGATAGTTTTTTTCCCTCATACCGATTACATTCCCGTTTTTTCCGTGATGGTAATCGCGCTTCTTTTTTTTCGCAAGACTTTCTTTACGCCTCCTTTCCCCCTTCCCCCTGGTGAAGCAAGGTTTATGCTCGACCCCGTCCCTCATTTTTTTTTTTTCTGATCTACTCCGCCCCCCTTTTTTTTCTCCTCCCCCTGTTCCGCCTTTTTCCTCTCCCCGAGCAGGCATTTTTTCCCCCCTTGCTCAGAGCAAAATCTTTGCGACATCAGTTTTCGGGCCCCCCTCTCACGCCACCCCCTTTTCACGAGCACACCCCCCTTTTTCGAGGAACTCGGTTTTCTTGGAACCCCTTTTCCATTGAAAGAAAACTCCTCCTTTTTTTTAGTCTTCCGCGAACACCGGGTCCCGGTCGCTTTCCCTTTTGGCGCTCAAATCCTCCCCCCTTGAGAGTGCATGCTCCCTTTTCTCCTTTTCTTACGTTTTTTTCAGTGGTCCGTCCACCCCAACGAAGACCACTCTTTTGCTTTTTCTCCCCTTCAATTTTTTTTTCCCCGAATACCGTTTTTTTTCTTTTTTTTTTTTTTTTTTTTTTCTTGGGCCGATGTGCCCCCTGCGCGAACAGCCGGGCGCTCTGACACGTAGTTAGAAGAACGGCCTTTTTCCTTTTTCTTTTCCTCCCCTGATACATCCTTTTTGTGCCTTTCTCTCCAGCGACCCCGCCCCCCTCCCCCCTTTCTTTTTCAAAGAAAGAAGCTTTTTCCTCCTTTTTCTTTTTCCTCTCTCTCAAGATGGAAACCCCTAAGGTTCTTTTTTTTCCTTTAATAGCATAGAGGCCGTGCCCTTTTTTCTTCCGACAGATAATTGGCATTCTTTTTTTTTTCCGTCCTTGCACAGAATTCGTGTCCTCAGAATTTTTTTTTTTTTTTCCCCATCAGGCACGATCCCCTTCTGATCGCCTGTTCGGCTTTTCTTCTTTTCACAGGAGTGAAGATGTCCCCCCTCTTTCTCAAGGACTTCTCTACCCGAGCAGGCAAACAGAAAGTCACCACCTCCCCCCCTTGAAACTCTTTTTTTTTTTCCCCCTTTTCCCCTCCCTGACCCTTTTTTTCTTGCAGTCTTTTTTTGTGCTCCCTTTCCGAGAGGGTAATCGTTCCACGCTTTTTTTCCTTCCGAGAATTAATTACGTAGTTCTTTCTTTTTCTTCCCCTTTTTCCTTGCGCGGCAGACGCATTTCTTGCCCCAGATATAGTCCTTGCGTCCCTTCTCCTTTTTTTTGTAATTGGAAAGAGTTTTTTCTCTTCTTTCGCCTCGGTTTCGCATTTTTATTGGATGGGTCCCCCTCCTTCCTCAATAGGCGATAAGCGCTTCCTTTTTTCTCCTTTCTTTTTTCGAGCCCGAAGGTTGAAGACCTCTCCCTCTTCCCCTTTCGCAGGCGAAATAACACCTCCTTTTTTTTTTCTTTTCCCGAGGGCCCGTGCCGCGTGTGCGAATCTCCTTTTTTTCTTTTTTTCCCTTCTCCCATGACAGGTGAGATTTTTTCCTTTTCTTCGGCCGCAGCTTTGGTCCTTTTTATAGCCGGCCAATTGCGCCCTTTTTTTTTTTCGAGAAGGCAAGAAGCTTTTTTCCCCTCCTCTCTTTTTTCTTTTTTCGACTTCGGGTCTCTAGCAATTCTTCACAGGATCGTGTTGTTGGACGCGTTCCTTTTTCTTTTTTCCTGCTCGAAGATTGAGTTTTTCTTCCCTTCTCTCCGGCCAAAAGGATACTCCCTTTAGCTTCCTTTCTCACGCCGCTA
>Ga0179593_1356701_pt1 | contig 10486 bp, 8 predicted proteins | sample CZODoug2_1_08_16_FD_185931 | JGI IMG/M metagenome (GOLD analysis project Ga0179593, IMG submission 185931) | Vadose zone soil fungal communities from Angelo Coast Range Reserve, California, USA - CZODoug2_1_08_16fungal (PacBio error correction) | ecosystem: Environmental > Terrestrial > Soil >... | reverse complement strand
GAGCTACGACTAGGACGTTTGCCTTGCCCTCTCCTTGAGGAGTACCGACCCGTCTACTAGCTGTGGGATGACCACTCTGTGCCACCACCCCTATCTATCCAGAGACCTGGTTTCGGGAAACGTTTTTTCCCTTCTCCCCTTCCCCATCAGAAGCTAACTTTTCGAATCCTTCACCGGCCTACGGATCGAAGGGTTCGCTTCCGTCTTTTGAGACCCACCTACACCGAATTCCCGCTGTCGGCCCCACAACATGAAGCACCCTTTTTTTCCCCCTGCCCGACGTCGTTGCCCCCTCTTCACGGCGTCTGACGACCTACGCAGGGCTCTCCTCGCGCCTTTCAGTCCTTCCTCTCCCGCAGCGAAACCCCACCTCTCTTTCACCTCCTTGTGTCCCTCGTTGAGCGATTTCTTCGGGTTTTCCGTCGTTGCAGCTTTCCGAGAATATCCCACCATGCTTTCCTTTCTACTTGATGTCGATGGATGTTTATATTTGCTGCACAGTTCGGCGTTTTTTCCAGCTCCGTTCCTGTTTGATTTTTTCACCCTTCTGCCCCATTGAAGCGGAGACCAGGGCCCCGCCTCTTTCTTGTTCGTCTAACGTATAACTTCTGCCGGATGAGAGAATCATTCCCCCTTCCCCCCTAAGCGCTCTTATTAGTCTCTTTTCCCTCAAAGAGCCTGTAGCCATTCCCCCCCTCCCCTTTCAGCTTTATGAACCAAGCACTGATTCTCCTCCGGCACGGCTTCGCGAACAGCAGCCCCCTCCTCCATCCGCTTCTAACTATGTTATTACCCCGCATTGTCCTGGTCTCCGTCGTTTAAACACCCTTTTCAAGGCTAAATGTGACTTTTTCACATTGCTTCGTCCGAGCCTACGCCCCAGCTCTAGCCTGTTTTACGATGACAGTCCACTAGAGTTTTTTTTCTTGATTTCTTTTAACACACCCGATCTTTTGGTGGCAAGCTGAGCCTTTCCCTTCGGTAGTCGAGACTCTTTCGGTAGGATGATACCTTTCTCCTATCATTCGAACCAATCCACTCCCTTCTTGATCCCCTTCGTCCATAGCGATGACACGCGGACCTTTTGCCTATTGGATCATTTGGCCCACTCGCCCCCCCCCGTCCCCTCGGTAATTCTCCTTTTTTTGGCTTTCGACGTAAGCTTTCCACTCACAGTTCTTTGACAGATAGTTTCTAGAAGCCGGCTTTCGGGCCATCCCCGACATAGTCCAAGGTTTCCTCTTGGAAATTAGACGCCTCCCCCCTCCCCTCTCCTCGTCTCGTCCTGGAGAATTCCACCGTAAACCAACTTTTTTGAGTAGACTACGCTCTAAAACACGGGTGTTGACCCCCCTTCGTTGGGATAGGTTCATTCCCCCCCGCGTAGTTGGGTCCTTCGAGCTCCCTGCCCTTTGTGGATCCCCACTGGTTTTCTTTTCTTAAAGAGAAAGACTTAGCTTCCCTCCTGTCCCCGAAGGTTCTTGTAAAGAGATTTTGCTCATGAGCTTCCATGCTGCTTGCCCGAACTGCACCGGATCTTGACCGACATTCTCCTCCCCCCTCCCTGGCTTTCCTTCCCGTTTTGTAGCCTAAATTACGACTTCTAGATTTATTTTCTTTTTTAAGGCGCCCCTCATTCGTCTCCTTCGGTTCATAGAATTGGGTTTTTGCATTCGTCCCCTGCTGCCGACGGCCCCGGGGGGAAGTTGGCTTCCTGCCCGTTAATATGCAGGCCTTTTTCGAGTAATTATGAAGGACCTACCCGATCCTTTTCCTCTCGCCGATCTGGATATTTTCAGTTCTCTTGAACATCCCGGAGTAGAAGAATCGGACCCCCATTCTGCCTTCACAACTTCTCCTTTAAGGTGCTGTGATTCGGAAGCTTTCCCCCTTCCTCCTCCCTGAATTCCGCCTCAATCGTCTCTGCAAGCAACAGTATTTAGGTTCGTAGACAGCCCTTTTATCGTCTTATGACACCAGTCCCTTTTCCTGTCGTTTCTAGTCATCTTTTTTGTTTCTCCCGCGGTGAGGTTTCACCGATCTTTTGTTGCCGAACCGTTTTAATCGACTTGTGACGATTAACTTCCCTGTTTTCTTTTTTTCCGTTTATATATAAGTGCTCCCCTGCGCTCTTTCCTATAATCTGCCGCTCGGGGCTTCTCCGACGCGCCCTCAGAGTTCAGTCCCTGCTCGCTTTTCCCTTTCACGCAAGTTTTTTTTCCTTTGCTCCTATGTGGCTCAGCGTCACCTTAAAGCTTTAGCATTTCTCCCGGGCCCGGTGCTTTAGTCGACTTCGTCCTGTTTCCCTTTCTGGTAGATGGTAAGCTTATCTCTCTTTTTCTTTTCGCGGAGAGTTCACGTCAGCGCCTTCGACTGACGACGGGACAGTTCCTGATCCGCAGGATGAGTTTTTCTCTGTTGTTGGGGTTATTCGACGGGTTATTTCTCTTCTCCTGATGAAGAGGTTGGAACTCGTCCTTCCTCTCCTCCCTTCCTTTTTTTTCCTCATTCCGAACATTCGAGTTCGGGCGGGTCTTGCTTTTTTACAGTGGGCTACTCTATCCGATGATCCCCTGGCGCGGGTAGATTAGGTTCTAACCTTCCTTTCCTTTAAGAATCCCTTACGATTCTGATCATATCAACCTTTTCGTTTGTTCGGTTGCATAGTGACCTTCCGAGAAGACTGGACCATTCTCTCTATCCTCTTCTTCTTTGTTGTGGTTGATCCCTTGGGGGATGGACAAGTTCACTTTACTGTCCTCTTGCACGGCAACCTCCAAGCCGCACAAAGAAGGGTCTGCTCTTGCATCTCCTTGATTTTTCCCTTTTTCCCCAGACCCTGGTACCGAATGCCCAAGTCCGCCAATTTTCTGAGTTGAGCAACTTTTTTGTCCGCCCCCTTTCCGAACCGGCCGTCTACAAGCTGGTCGCGAACATCCTTCTTCGCGCGGTGAGCATGGTAAACAGATTTGTCAAATTATTTTTTTCCTCTTCCCCCTCTTGTCCCCCCGGTCCATGAACACACACACCAGGCGTCGCCTCGGATGATGTCGACCTCCCTGGTTCATTCACGTCTCGGATACGCCGGCTTCCTGCAACTCACCCTCCCCTCCCAGAGGGACAGTCCCTCCCACGTTACAATTTCCTTAGTCTTTCCGTCTTTCTCTTTTTGAGGGCGAGTGCTTTTAGCTTTCGGTTACTCCCCCGACTTTGGGCAACAAGACATGTCCCTCGACCTTCCCTACAGACTGGGGACGGACAGCGAGATCTGCCCTTCCTTCATTCCGAGTCGTTGCAGGTCAGCCCCAGTTCCCTAAGATTCTGCATCTCAGTCTCCTGATGATGAATCCGGAACTCTTTCTCTCGGACCGTGCTCTGAGACTTTTTCTGCCCTGTCAAAACTCCTCCTGATCAGACTCCGTCCCTGTCCTTCTGCTCCCGAGACTCTTCGACCCTCATCCCTCTCTGGGTTCCCTCTTTGAGAGAGGACGTGCCTTTCTACTCTCTTTTCCTTGCTGATCGAGCTTCCTGTGAACTTTACTTGGCTCCTCCCAGTCCATTAAGTTTCCTGTCTGCCGGGTCTCCATTCTTTTCCGATTACTACTTTTGTTCGTCTCTTTCTTTTCCTCCGCCTTATGCTGAGTTTTGTGGCAAGCCTTGTTCGTTTTGCTTTCCGGCAAGACTTCCTGCCTTCCTGCACCGTGTTTTTTTCCTCCCCCCGTAAGCCACGCGTCGTTCCTCTGATCCAAAGCACTGTCGCTTTACGAGCCCGACTAGCCGCGTTTTGACGGTCAGAAAGAGGCATAGACGGTCGTCTGTCGCTAGAACAAAACGTACCTTCTGCCTCCTTTTCAGCAGTAGGGCATTTACCGTTTTTTGCGGTTGTCTTCCATTCACATTATAGTGCGCATCTTCATCTCCCTCTTTCAGAGAGACTTCTTTTCGTTGTCCTTTTTCCTCGTCCGCCGACCCCTCTGTATCGTTTCTTTTTTTCGTCCCCCCCCGGCTTTTTTCCTGCTTTGATAAGCAACATTCCGTTATTCTTTTTCCCCCCCTTCGCAGGTGTATCTCGCGACTTTTCCCGGCCCGAAGGCTAGGCTATTCCTTAGTCGCCCCCTCTAAACGGGTATCCCAGCCTATTGCCCGGAGGCAATGTGTCTTTTCGCTCTATCGAAATCGTTTCAAACTTCTATCCCCATGGCAGATGGTCCGTCCCTCGCTGCATCATCCGCCCATGTTATATGACGAGGAGTTGATCTCTTTCCCCTCCGTCTAAGTCCCTTTTTCTGGTATTTGTCTCGGCTTTTTTGAGTTCGCCATGTATGCCGCGGGTCGCAAGGCTCTCATTTTTTTTCTCACCTCTGCGACATTGCAAGAAAGCCCCGGTCTCTTTTTTGCCACACCCCCTTCTATCCGACTGTTTGGATTCCCTTGACACCCAGCGTCCCCCGAGACCCCCCCCCCCACCCCCTACCCCGCCCCCCCCCCCCTCCCCCCCCCCCCCCCCCCCCCCCCGCGCCCCGCCCCGTCCCCCCCCCCACCCCGATTATCCCCCCCACCCTCCCCCCCCCTCCCCCCACCCCCCCACCCCCCCCCGGCCCCCTTTCCGCACTTGGAATTCCTCCGGCAAAGTAAAGATTTTGCTCCTTGAGAATTTTCTCTCCCCTCCGGAGGACCCATGACACAGAAACTCGGCATACATCCGTAATCTCGGAGTCTCTACAGAGAGCCATCCCCCCCCCCCCCCCCCCCGCCGCCCGCCCGACTGCCCCCCCCCCCCCCCCCCCCCCCCCCCCCCCCCCCCCCCCCCCCGTCCCCCCCCCCCCCCCCCCCCCCCCCGCCCCTTCTGAGCCGAGGCGGCACCCTTATTCGTTTTTATCCCCGCGCTCTTGTGATTATTTTGATTGGCCAGCTTATCCCCCCATTTCCATCCGATCCCTGCTTCCCGCTCGCTTTTTCGTTCGGAAACTATTTCGTATATGCATCCCTTCCCACGCAGTCCCAACTCCATCTAGTAAGTGCGAACCGATATACGACGCCGATTACCGTCTCCGCCTCGACTTAAAGATTGCCTGCCTTTCACGCACAGTTGCTGCCCAGACACCCCAGTCACTATTTAGAACTGATCAAAACTCGCAAGTGAGTCGTCGGCCCGCGTTTCCCTCGTTTCCCTGGCCAAACGGCATTCTCCCTCCCCCTACCCCCCTGTCAGCCCTCCCTTCCCCCTCCATCCTTCTCCCTTCCCCGCTACCCCCCCCCCCCCCCACCACCCCTTCCCCCCTCCCCCTCCCCCCCCACCCCCCCCCCCCCCGACCTCCCCCCCTTAGCCCCTCCCCTCCACCCACCCCCCCCCGCCCCCCCCCCCCCCGCACCCCCCCCCCTTCCCCCCCCCTGGACTCCCCCCCCTCCCCCCCCCCCCCCCCCCCCCCCCCCGCCGCTCGTCCCCCCCACCCTGCCCCCCCCTTTCCCCCTTCTCCCCCCCCGACCCGAGATTTGGTCTCGCGGACCCCCCTCAGTTTTCTCGACTTTCTACGATGAGCCCGACGGCTGATCTTGCGATTCCCGTCGGTATCCGCTTCCCCCCCTGCCCCCCCTATGAATTTCTTCCGCCGTTAGATTGGAGGGTTTTTAGCTCTTCATCTGGATCTCCGTTCTGACCCCAGTACATTTCTCTACCCTTTTTCCTTTTTTTTGTTTTTTCACCTGTTTGGTTTCCTTTCCGGTTCGATGGTTTATTATTCTTCGTTCGTATTTGCCAGCCATTACTCCCTGAAACTCTCTCTTTGTCTCTCTCTATTTGCTGAAAGAAATAGTGCGGTGGCTTTCCTTCCCAGTTCTTCCTCCGCAATCCCCCCCGTCCCCCTTCAGCAACCTTCAGAACGCTCTCTCCTTCAGGCTCCCCGCGAACTCTTTTTCTGCATTCGCCGATTACGCGGAACCAGCCGGTGTTGCTTCTTTTCCTTCAGTACTTACACGCGGCGCCACTTTTTTCACTCGTTGACGGTTTAATCTTCTCGGGGAAGATTGCGTAAACTTTCATAGGGACAACGAAGGTACGATTTCAGCCCAGACTAGAGGCTGTCTTGACTCGCACCTTTTTTTACACCTAAAGAGTATACCACTTTTGTCAAAGCAGTTCTGAAGATTTAGTAGAGCTCTTCCCGCCCTCGCGCGAGCTGTCGAATCTCGCGCACGCACATCCCTACCCGTAACCCCCTTACTACGACTAGCTTGCGTCATTATTGGACATTTCACCCCGGTTTAACTTCTCGGCGTCCCCGTATCCGCTAGCGCTAGCGACTCTAAGCGTCTTTCCCTCTTTTTTTCTCCCCGCTCCTATGCTCTCTCACAGCCACCCCGTTTCCTCAGGCTACCCGCCGTCACATCCAGTCCCTCTGGCCATCGGTCCGAGTCGAGGAGACCTCCCTTCCTTTTTTTGGCTTTCTCTTTCTTGCTTACTACAAATTTTCGCTCGCCTCGTTTTTTTTGCCGTCTATGTGATTGAATCAGTATCCCGCGCCCGCCTTGTGGTCTCTTCCCTCATTCCCGTGGCTCACACTGCCTGTGTTAACCGAACCACAGATGTCGCCCCTTCCCTCCGAAGCTATGCCGTATGATGATACCCGGGGTGAATGGGGTTGGGTTGGACATTTCGCAGCTAGAACTTTCTTCTTTTCTTCTGATCCCCTGGCGCCCCACGTCTTTCTCCACGACATTGCTTTTGAGATTCCGCCTCCCCCGGCAACGTAAGTGGTATCTTGTAGCGCGCATGATTATTCTTTAGGGGAGGTCACGCTTTTTCCTTCGGTCGTCCGTTTCTCCGCTTTTTTGCCGGAGGGTGGATTCTCTTGGGCTTGATTTTGAATGACCCGTTTCAACAACCGACTTAGTGCAGCCTTCTGCCGGCCCCAACGCCAATCGGAAACTGGTTTGCCGCCTGCGCCCCCGATCCAGCGGCCAGGAAGGCATTCCCATCTCTCCGCCATTCGTTTTTTTTTCTTATCGTTCTAAATCATTTGCATAACAAAGTTCCCTGCGATTTTCTTCCTTCTTCCCATGGGCATCAGTGATTCTTCTCTTCCTTCATAGCGCCTTAGGAGTTCTCTACGCCCAGAGTCAGGCTTTCTTAGGAACCTGACTCTCTTCTTTCTGTCTTTTTGCCTCCTACGATTTGATGAGGTAGCAGTCTTAGCCTTTTTGTCGCTGCCCTGTCTTTCTCACTGTCCCCCCTTCCGTTCCTGCCCGCTCCTTTTTTCGTCTGTACGGATTCTCATCCAGCAAATGGGGATCCGACCTCACTTGCCTGACTTAGTTTTTCCTATACGCTCCGTAAGAGTTTAATGAATTATCGCTTTTCTGCCTCTTCTTTCGTTACTTGGAAATGCACCCCTGCGGTGCCTTTCGGAGCCTTACCGATCCGAGTAGCGAATAGAAAAGATTGCTAAGCATCGTCCTTAGGCCAGTGTTCTTGGCTCGAGGCAGTGTTGGGAGGTTTCGCGAACGCTTTGTTTTTTCCTGGAGCGCTCACGGAACTTCAATTTCCGCTACTTGATTGCTCTGGGGTAGGAGTTTGTCTTCTTCTCCGCCGGTGTTTGGTTTCATTTTGTCGACTGGTTCTCCGGCATCCGCGCCGAAACAGTCCCAGAAGCTGTTGAACCTTTCCTCCACTTCTTCGGCGACAGCCGTTTGAGGCGGTCAGTTCGGCTCGTCCGTAGGATTGGGTCTCTGCCGAGGAAACTGGCGCTGCTTGAGGGTATTCGTGGTATCCATTATTTATTACCTTTGCGCAGAATCACGATCGGCCGAACGTATAGCGGCATGCTACCGGATAGGAAGGAATGGGCACGTCTTTTGCTCCCTCTCCGTTTTTTGTTGTGTTCGATTTTTTTTTTTTTTTCCTACACGCATCCATTCCTCCCCCCCGCCTTTTAGAAGCAGCCCGATGTAAGGAGGGCCCCTCCTAGGGCTCCATCCACCGACGCAAGTTCTTCGGCGTCTCCCCAATTTTCGTCGATAGCCGATGCCCGTCTTTTCTTTTTGTTTCTTCCCACACCCGTTCTCTTTGCTCGGAGCTGTTCCCCCCCCCGTTTAGATTTTTGATACGTCCACCCCCGGTCGGAATGACCCATCGTGCGATTGCTCGCGCCCCACGAGCCTTCCTGCGGTACGCTTTTCGCTGCCTCCGCGCTTCCCCCGAGACGTATCCTAGTACAGCGCCTTCTCCCCCCCCTGAGCGCGGAGTACCGCATTTCCTTGCTTGCTTCTGGATGCATAGAAGGCTTTTCGCCCGATTTTTCCCTCTTTAGGGCACCGCAGCGGACCCTTTCCTCCCTTTCCTGAAATTTATTTTCCAGCGCGATCCTACCTGGATTAGTTGCTCCGGATCCTCCTTCTGCAATCAGGCTAGTCTCCAGGCTCCGGATTATGTGGGCCGACTACAGAGTGCAGGGATTCAAGTTTTGCATCTGGGGCGGCTGCCCACCCGTAAGTCTTTTTTATTAGATTTTCCCTTCCAATGCCTGGTACCGAGACGTCTACCTCATCATCGAGCTTGGTGCCGTACGCGCCCTTTCATGATTCTTCCTGGCGTGTCTTTCAGGACCCTCCTGGGCGAATTGTTCGTAGCCCTACTGCTTCCGTTTTTCGTCCCCACGTTCACTTACGTTTTTTTTTTTTTTTTTTCTTGACCGAGCCCTTCTTTTCTTCCTCCTTTCTTAGGAGATCTGATCGCTTCCCTTTTTGTGTATCGAGTGCGACTGGCCCGCCCATGTTTTCTTTTCGGCGCTTCCTTGCAATAAGGTAAGCTGGCTGCAAGTTTGTTGTTTTCCCTTTCAGGATCCAACTTTCCGGCTCCCGCAGCCTCGTCCTCCCAACCCCGTCCCCCCGACGTCCGCGCTACAATTTAGAAGAGGGACGCTCCTCCCGACTGACAGAACTCTCATTCCTGTCGTCGTCCCACGACGAACACCCCCATGCCGAAGTTCTTCCCTGTGGGATTTTTCCTCCGTCTTGTTTCTCACCACCATAGATCTTAATTTCGTCCCTCTCCCTCCGTCATTTTTGTCCCTTCTAGTCGCAGTTTTAATGTCCGAGATTCCGGAATCACACCCAGGCTTATCGACACCGCCTTGCTTTTCTCCTCTACTGTCTGCTGGGACGTGCTTTCGCCTCCCCCTTTGAATGGAGAGTCGACGCTTTTTCCAGTTTAGTATTCTCTAGTACGCCAACCCTCAGGCTCATTTCTTTCGCCGAACCCCCTTTGGTAACGCCTTGACGAGGACCTTTTGTTCGTTTTTGTGGTGTGTTTTTTTTTTTTCACGTGTATCCTGCTAGCGCCTCCAACTATATACTCCAAGGACCTGGCTTTCCAGTCCTCCCCCGATGCTGACAATCCAAAACTCCTTCCCATGCCGCTCGATCGGATCGGCCATCGCTGCGAGACGGCTCTTTAGTCTTGGCGGAGCATTCTGACCCGTTTTTTCACAGAAGATTTCCGACATTGCGCGTACCCTTTTCAGACGAGACTTGAGTTGTGCTCTAAATCTCTCGGCTTCTGTTTTGATGTCAGTACCATGTCCGGAATTTTCCTTTAGTCCGTCCATCGGCTTCCGGCTCTTCTTCCATTCGGATTTCTCTTGGATGCTTTTTTCGGATTTCCCATTCAAAGCCAATCGGTTCCACCTGTTCCTTTTCGTTCCCTTATTCCGATTTTTTCCGGACTAGGATCGCGTTTTTCGGCAGACGTTTTCCTCTTATGCCTGGCCCCTCTCCCATTTTAGTTCTATCTCCTCTCCGTGGATCGATCTTTTAATGGGATAGATTACTACTCCCTCTTACCAGAAGTTCCCCCCCTTTCTCCTCCCGAATTCAATCAACTATCGACTGCTCTCTTTCTTCTCCATATGCGTATCCTGACTATGAACGCGAGAAAAGCCAGACTCTGAAGGTCAATACTTTTTCCGCTTTTAAGTTTCTCCCCTCGACCAGCCCTTTCTGTTTTCAGGGTCTTCCTTCTTTTTTTCGCAGCTTAACGGTCGCTCCCACCCATACTAAGGTGTTGGCTCCCCCTGGTCTGGTGAATCCCTCTCGCCTCGGGAGCCCGGAGGATTGACGGTTGCTGGTCGAGGGGATTCGCCTTTTTTCCAGTTGCTTCCGAAGAAGTGGGGTCGTCGTTAAATTCTTCTCCGGACTTCCGTCCTAGCGGGATTTCGCCTCGGATTTAGTATCTTCCTTTTTTTCCCCCCCGCCCCTGTCCTATTGGAAGATCCCCTCCCTATCTCGGCCTGAGGCGTCTAGATTTAACGAATCGCGCTGCGGCTCGAGTCCAGCCGTTTGTTCGGTTTTTTATCCGTCCGTTCTTCCGAGGCGGCGCGCCGCGAAACTCGAGAGGCAGCTGACGCTCCGTGGGGCGTTTTTCCCTCTCCGTTAGGACAACGCGGCAGGGTCTACCCAAGTTTGACTGTCCGGATTCCGAATTCGAGGCGTA
>Ga0179593_1719870_pt1 | contig 10487 bp, 13 predicted proteins | sample CZODoug2_1_08_16_FD_185931 | JGI IMG/M metagenome (GOLD analysis project Ga0179593, IMG submission 185931) | Vadose zone soil fungal communities from Angelo Coast Range Reserve, California, USA - CZODoug2_1_08_16fungal (PacBio error correction) | ecosystem: Environmental > Terrestrial > Soil >... | reverse complement strand
CTTTCATATTGGGAGTTTTAACAAAACTTTCCGAGCCCCTCGCAGGATCGCATTAGACATTCCATTGTTCTCGAATCGCCCGGGCTCCGAAAACGCCCCTCTCGCGAATTTCCCCCCCGCCTTGATCAAAGCTGGCGCTAAGTTTCCCCGTTGATTTCTTCATGACAAGCAATTTTCAGGTACAAATTTGGCTTTTGGCCGTAGAGAAAGGAAGACGATGTCACTCCCGGTTGCTTCCTGGGAACGCTTCCTGTTCACTCTCCTTCGGTCTCAGGTATACTGGACAGTTTTGGAGTACGGTATCCTTCTTTTTGCAGGATTGTTTCCCTCCGCATCCTTCGCAATCTCGGGAGACGCTTTTTTCTCCTCCACTGCAAGATAGTTCGGCGATCCTTTTTCTCTCCCTGTCGTGGCTTCAACTTTTCATTGCCGCACGGGGGTGATTTTTCGGAGAAGCGGCTGGTGTCAGCATCTTTTCCGTAGCACGCCTTTCCCCCCCCCAAACGGGACGCCCTGTCCCTTGTCGCTTTTTCCTCCGCACGAATGAAGACCTGTGCGCCGACTCAAAGGATCTGCCGGGTGCGCGACTCCTTTATCCTCCGATTTTTTGCCGTTGGAGCTCCTGGTAGGGGATTGACCTGGCAAAGCCTCCTCAAAAGCAAAAAGTCAGGACGCGCTTCCCGCCCAGTTTCGCTTTCCTCCCGTCTCTCCCCCTTCGAGAATGCTTTTAGCGCGACCTCTCCCTTTCCAGCCTTTTCTAGGCCCTGCTGCGTCCCCTCTTTTAAAGAGATCGAGGAGAATTCCGTAATGAAAGAAGGTAATCTCCAATAGAGCTCCAGCGCGTTTCTTTTTCCCTTCCCCATCTGCAGCTTTTTTGCCCACTTTTTCCCCCCTGAACCCCGCACGGTTCCTTGGCAAGAAGCCTTCCCATACCGGTTGGCGACGTGTGCTGCTCCAGCCCCGGCCTGGACGCTTTCTCCCCCAAATAGCTGCCTCTTTTTTTCCACTCATGATGGTAGCTCCCCTTTCCTTTGCGTATGACTCTTCTCTTCCACGGTTCGCTTCCGGCTTTGATTGAGCTCCCCCTCTTTTTAAGGTGGTAATCCCTGACCTCACCTAGCAGCAGCAGTCCTTCCCCTCAGCACGCGGTGTCCAGTCATCCCTACGTCCTATGACGCCATGGGGCCTATGTGCCGGGACTCTTTTCCGGCAGCGACGTGCAGATTTTTTCGGCGGATTTTTTCCGCCGCCGGCAGGGTTGCTCCACAGGTTCCTCCCCCATGTTTCCCCTTTATCAGCACGCCTCGCCCGCGACGCCAACATCCCGGACAGGCATGTCTTCCTTTTTTTCTTCCCGCACCGAAAGAGTCTTTTTCCGATCCACCTTTCCTGGGAACGACCTCTCGATCCCCGCTGAATTGTCATCCCCTTTCTTTTTACTACATTCGACTTCAGCGAACTGCATTCCCCTCCCGCGCAGTGACGCTGGTCGAGCATTCCACCATGAAGACTTTCACCAGAGGCGTCCTCCAATGCGCTGGTCTCCTTGTCAACACGTAAGCGCGGAATCGGTCCTTTTCTTTGAGTAGACATAGGTGTTCCTTTTCGTGGGTAGACCTTCCTCCTCCCCTTTTTCTTCACGGCGATCTTGGACGCGGCGCCGCACCCGCCCCTTGCCTCGGTCTGTTTCCTTCCCCATTGGGCCCAAACCAGTTGCCGCTTCTCGTGGTCCCCACCTGACAGGCTGTCGTCCCTGGAGGCACCCTCTTTTTCTTCCCTTTCTTGAATGCTACAGCTCTCCTCCGTTGTTTTTTTCCCCCAGCCTGATCATTCTCCATGGACCGTCCCCTCCCCATGGGGTACCTCGAGCGTCTTCCTCACCTTTTTTTGGGCCAATTCCCTGTCAAAGCCGAGGCCCGTGCGTTTCTTTCCTCCTTTTTCGCTCAAGGAACTATTGCTTCCCCCTTTCCCTACAACAACTCCCCGTGTTCCGACAGGTGCGTCCCCCCCTCCAAAAGATGAAGAGCGCGCGCCTTTTTGCTGACACTGTCCCGCATTTGTAGATCTTCCCCCTTCTCTGTAGAGTTTTTTTCTTGATCCCCTCCTTTTTTCCCCCCAAATGCGCTTGCTTCTCTTCAGGTCTCTAAGTCCCTCGGGAGGAAAGAAATGCTGCTGACTTCTGGATTCTTCCTTCTTTCGCCAATCGTTCTCGCCTCTTTTTCTTTTTTCGGCAGGAATTCCCACAAGTGAACTCTTTTTTGGTGTGTCGATGGCCTCCTCTGCTTATGACTTTCCCACCGGTTCTCTGAGGCATTGAAAGTGCAGGCCGACCTCTTTTGAATGCCTGGCCCCAACCGAGATGGACGTTTTATCCTCTTTCTTCCGTCGATGCGCCTCACTTCCCTCTTTCGTTCAGTCTGCCCTTGGCTACAGGTGGCCACCGTTATAAGAAGTCATGACGGCTTCTTCGACTGTCTGATTGGCGGTCTTTCTCCCCCTTCCCTTGCGTCTGGTGCGTCTTTTTTTTGTCCACCGGGCTTTCTTCCCTGCAACGTCATCGCCCCCTACCTTCCCGTTTTATCCTCCCCATGCTGACCTACGCATGCAGTTCCCTTTTGGTGGTGGGGGTCGAGATGGGTTCTCTCAAGGCCGTGTGGCGAATGGAGGTCTTTCTCCCCCCCCTGGGATTTATAGTCCTTCCGCTTCGGTGTTTTTTGTTTTTCCTGTCCTGTTTTGAAATTTTTTTCCTCTTCGAAGACGCGGGCGCTCGAGGTTCTCTGAAAGTCTGTTTCCTCCCTATTCTCCCTCATACGTGTTCCTCCTCCCCCCCGCCTGCGGGCGTTTTGTCGAAGTCGGTTTTTTTCCCTTTTTTTACGCGCTCGCGTCTCACTTTCTCTCGACTACGGCGTCCCTGCCCTGCGGAGCGAGTATGATTGTTATAGTACCTTTTTTTCTTTTCTCCCCCCGGAAGGGAGCGAGCTGTTTATCGAGGGAGCGAGGTTTCGAGAACTCCCCTTTCTTATCATTGTTATTATTTTGCTACCCTTCTTCTTTTTTCCGGGAATCGCTACCTGTTCGTCCCCTTCCTTGACATTTTTGCAGGTACCTTTCCCGACCGGCCCCATTTCTAACAAGCCGACCCTTCCCTCCACACTGGACGTCGGCATTCTCCTTCTGAACCCTTTGATTTTTTTTGCACGGAACGGCCACGACTCTTCCCAGCAGGATCGCGTGGAACTTTTTTTTTTCCCCCGCTCGATTACAGCGGCTTTTTTTCCCCTTTGGGAAGGGCGAGTTTTTCCCCCCGCTTTTTTTTCGACAGGACTCTCGGTCTCTATTTAAGGTTTTCCAGCTTTCAGCAAGCCGCCTGAATCAGCGATCTTTCTTCCCCCCTGAGACGGACGGGCCATTTTACTTTCGTACGCAGAACCCTTTTCCCCCACGGCTCGTCTCGCGACGCGACAGCAACTTGCTCATTGATCGTTCCTGAGCGCGTTTTGAAGTCAGGATCCTCATTCCCGAACAGCCCCGCTGCGTTTCTCCATTCTTCCTATCAGCCGAGGTTCAGAGTTTTTGTCTCCCCCCTCTGAGCAGATATATCTTTTCCCTCTTTGTTGTTGAAGAGTCTTACTGTTGGAGACCCTTTTGCAGACTCTCGTCCCGGGATCGCCCCGCGGGGCTTTTCTTGAACCGATCCGTTCCTTCCCGTCCACCTGAAGAGCGAAATCTCACTCTCATTTGAATTCGCTTCGCTGAAAGCTTTTCCTTCGGCACTTCGCGGGTCCTCCTGCGTCCTGATGCCTCTTTAAGGAAGATCGTTGAGAGGTACTTCTCGGTGCTGGCGACCCCTTTCCTTTTCTTCTGCCAGCGTCTCCTTCCTGGACCGAGAGACCCTTCTCTTTTTCTCGATGAAGGATATCTTTTTCCCGTCACCTGGTTACAAGCCGATTTCTCTGCGGGCGTCTTCTTGCCTCGACCCCACCTTTAGTTAGTTATCCCTTTTGTCGTGGCCGTCCGGGTAAACATCTGTTTTTCTGATGGATTCTGGTCATTGGCCGTTCCAGGGTCTCGGGCCCAGCCGTTTTTCCTCCTGTGCAGTCGCCTCCGGACCCCTCCCCACTGTTCACCAGTCTTTATCATTAAAGGAAGCCCTGAAAAAGGTGAGAGATCCACTATTCCCCTTCTCGTGCCAGGGCTTGCTCCGCCTTCTATTCATCGTCCCCTCCTCTCGATGGTGCTCCCTCGCGTCCTTTCTTTCTCACACGACGACGACTACGAAACATCCAATCAGGAAGTCGCTTCCCTTGCAAAGTTGAGGGGCGCCTTTTCAGTTAGCATCCTTGGGAATGCTTCTACTCCTTGTACCGTGAACGCTCCCCCGGACTTAGAGTTTCCGCGCGTCTTTACGAGATCGAGTTAGACTCTCTTTTTTAAGTAAGACCGTTGTATTCTCGAACCATTCGACGCCCCCTCTTGATGTTTCATTTTGCCAGCTTTTCCCCCACGCGAACTTTTGTCAAACAGAAACCACGAGGGTTGAAAACGAGGACATCCTCCTTCCCATCTCAATTTCACGGTTGGCCTTACTTTGCTCCCTCATGCGCCAGAATTTTTTTCCTCAATTGCTGCCGATGGTCGCTTTTCCGGCGATGAACTTCGATTTCGTTCCTCTCCCCCTTCCTCCAGGTTCGAGCTTCATTGTTTTGGCTTTGCTTCCCCCCTCCGGCAAGGTTTCTCCTGCCGATTAGCAGCCAGGCGTAGGCATCTGGTTCAAACCGTCAGCCCTTTTCACGGCACCTGACGCAATGGGCGGCTCTCCATGTGCCTGGATCTTTTTCGCGGACCCTCAACGGCCCCTTCAGGCGGTTTATTTCCGTCCTTCCCAGCCGCCGACGGGCAAGCGGCAAATGCCTCTTTCCTCTCACAGTTTTCCCCTTAGCAGAGGTGACTCGCAAGCGCTGCCTCCCAGCATTTGCTCGCACCCGAAGAATCCGTACGCTCCCCACCCCCACCCCCTCCCCGAGAACGGGAAACGAAGCGCTCCCCGCAAGAATCTCTGCATTTCATTTCTTCAGACCTTCCCTTTTTTTTTTTTTGTACCTGATCCTTTTGCCCGCGCATGGCGGTATTCCCCTGACGACTATCCCTTTCCTCTACCTGCTTACGACTCTTCTTGGCTTCACCCCCTGTAAGAGCTGGGTCTTGTTGGTGTACATAGGTTCGCAGTCTCCATGCTTTTTAGCCTTGTCTTTCCCCAGCAGAAGCTCCCCTTTCTAACCTTTTGCGGACTCCCGACGGCTCGCTTGAAAGGGGCATTGGACCACCCCTCATTTCCCTTCTACTCTCGAGGTACCCCATTGCAGGCTGTCGTCATTTCGGCACATTGCTCTTCTTAATTCTTTCATCCTCCCTCCTTTTCGAGACGCTCTGTAGTCCCAATCTCATTCGTCCCAAGTGCCTCCTTGGACTCCCCTCCCCTGGGGGACCTCGCAGCGCGGAGAATGTAATGAAACTGGTCTTCCCACAGCAGTCTTTTTTTGTCCGCTCCCCTTCCTTCCTTCAAAGTTCGCTTTCTGAAGAAAGGGCTACACCACGCGGTCGACGGTGCGAACCTATGCCCCCCCTTGACTCGCAAGCTTTTCTTTTTGCGGCCAAGGGTTGCCCCGATTTTTTTCTTCTCGTCCTTCTGTTCACCTCCATGCGAGACAAGTCGGCAACTGCGCTGCTTCAGATCTTTCTCTCCCACGGCCGAATTCCCTTACAGATTCGCGCTTCCTTTCCCTCTAGGACCTAGTTTTGTGGAAGGGCCTGATTTAGGGTGCGAAATGCAACACTCCATGCGGGTAATGGGTTTCGCTGCAGTTTTCCCCCTTTGAGTTCGTCACCTTTATGGCTTGCAAGGGCCGGCGGGCTGACATTTGAAGGAAATCCGCCGATTCGTTTCCTTAGAAGATCGGCACCTGTCCTCCAGATACAGGACCCCCCTTCCTTGACCATGGCAGTCCTCCCCCCCGATCTACTTCTTCATTGCCGGAATGCTGCTGCTCCTGGCGGGCGGATGCTACCTGACCTGGCTTGGTGCGTCCGCAGCAAAGCGATGATCGAACCGTGGACGGCGTTCCTCTTTTACGAGGTCAGCACCCCCTTTCAACTTTCTTTCCCTCCGCACGCTCCTGGGAGGGGCTCAATCTCCTTTGGCGATGAGGGCGCACACGTCCCGGGATTTATATGTCCTGGCTCGGCCTCGGTTCAACCTTTTTGTTTTTTTTTCGCCGGTTCTTGTGGAAATGGTTACGGATGGACGGTCCTCTTTGATCTCGCAAGCCCTTGCTCGAGGTTTCCTTTACTCCGGAGATTTCCAGCGCGCGCGGCGGCTCAGATGGGGGAGCTTCCGAAGTAGTCGGGCTGACCTCCTCTTTTCAAGTCCGAAATCCTCCGCAGCAGAACTGGCTGGGCGGAATCTTTGAACTTGGATGTATGAGTACTCTCCCCTTCGTCGTGTATGTCGGCCCACCCCCCATAACTTTTCGTCGAGATTCCATCTCTTCGGATACGACGGGTTTCAATCCCGGGCACGTCCTATTCATGGATCGATTCTGTATTCCCCCGGAAGTCTTTTCAGGCGACTTTGGGCCTTTTCCAAGACTTCCGTTGGCGCTTTCGACCGGCACACTATGCTTACCCACCTCTGGTGGCCAGATCACCTCCTCCTTCCTGACCAGCAGCTTCCCCGGAAAGCGCTTTTCCTTATCGCAGCCTTCGGGCAGGGCTTAGGGCCTGAGCAGCGCCGCTCTCTCCTATTCTTTTGGGAACGTAGGGAGAGACGTTAAACACGACACGGGAGACCGAGGTCCTCTTCGGAGCTTTCCCGAACGTTTAAATGAGCGTTAAGCCTAGATTATGCTCACCCGCCTAGCGATCCTTGAGACGGGGGCCAATGTGTCCCTTTTTTTTTCTTGCTGCAGGACCACCCCCCCCGCCTGCTCGTCAGCGATCTGAAGGCCAAGGCGATTGCCTTTTGAATTCGCGGCGGTTCGTTGCGGTCATTCCCTGATCGATCTTTTTTCCCCAAAAGGTTCTCCCGGAGGTTAATCTCTTCGGCAAAACGGGGGTCCACTTCTTTTGCTGCATCTTTCTCTTTTCCCCCTTCCTGTTGTTGTTTCCCCCATTGTGAAACACAGTTTTCCTGGACTCTCTCTTCAATCGCAGATCGCCTCCTTGATGCCCCTTCCCGGGCAAAATTCCGTTCCACGAGATGTCCATATTAAATCGCATTTGCCTTTTTCTCTTTGCTGACTCCGCTTTTGGCCCCCTCCCTAGACGACAGTCACATTTGACCCCTTCTAGAGCAGGAAGATCGCTTTCTCTAGGTGATGCTCCCCTCACGGGATTCTGAGAGAATCGAATTTCGTTTTTAGAAGCCTTTACTCCGCGGTGAAGTCTAGCCCTTTGTTCCCAACTGTTTTCCTCCCCAGGAAATTAGATGAGGGCGCCCGGGCTCGTGTTTCTTCCCCGGCGAGTACGCGTTTTCGTTCGTCACCCCATTGCTTTTGCTGGTCCTCGACGGCCAGGGGACTTGACAGCCGGGATGTTTAAGCATAGGTGCCGCCTTTCGCCAAAACGCCCACTGTTTCTTACCTCATCCGAGACCTGCTCTCTCCAATGTCCAAAGGAGACGTGCCCGGTGCTTTCCCCCTGGCGAAGAGTAGTATACCCCGCGCGATCCTTACTCTTTCGATGCCGTCCGTATTCCCCACTACGACGATGTCCTATACCCCTCCCCAAAGGTCAGGCACTCCTTTTCAGCACGACAAGTTCCTGGGCGCCGTCGTCGGTCCTTTTAGAATGAGCTGATCGTTTCGGACCTTTCACGGCCTCGGACCATTTCCAGCCGGGAGAACAGGCTGGAGACCTTTGATCTCTTCCTCGATAGAAGGAGTCCTTTTAAGGACAGCATCCTCTCCCTCGAGCCTCCGCCTCTGGACCTTTTCCGCAAGTAGAGGTGCACCACGCGTTCATCTGAACCCCCACAAACGCAACTTTGAACGAGGATTTTCCCTAGAAATCCGGCGCCCGCAATTTCAAACTCGATGCCTTGCGGAGCCTTCGCAGGGATGTCGATCCACGTGACTGGACGGCGATGACTTTTTTCAGCGTACGCTCTCCTTCCCACTGTTCGACTATCTGTTTACCCCTGAAGAAGCTCCCGACACTCAGCAGCAGTGGCAATTCAAGGATAGATCTGGGTTGCCAGTCATCCAATTGATTTCCCCCACACATGACTCTCCTAATTCCCCCAGCTCAGTGCGATCGTTTCAATGGCAAATTCGGCGGATTGCCACATTGCAGCCGGCCCGTTTTGTCCTTTTCCTATCAAAGGTGTCCCTCATCAGCAGCGGTTCTACGCAACCCTTCTGTCTGGTTCCTTCTCCCATTAGGACGATCACACGACTCTTAAGAGTGCACGAAGCGCCCTTTCCGACCAGATACTCGCAGCATCATTTATTTCCTCCTTTTCCCTCACGGCCCTCCAGCGCATTCTTTCGGTATCCACATGCCGTTAGCCTTCCTGGCCGCGCCGTTTGTCTAATCGACCAAGCTTTCCTTCCTTGGACAATCGCGGCGGATAGGCAGCGTTGGTCTCCCTTTTTGTCGACCGTTTTTTTTTCCCCTTTGTATTCTTTGCGCACGGTCGCACTTCTCCCGGAAGCGAGCCGATCGGAAGCGGCTGTGAAAGGGTTCCTTTTTACCTTTCCCACCAGTCGGGCAGGTTCCATGGTCAACTTGCGATCAGGCTTTTGAATGCCCCCTTTGATCTCTCTCTTTCCTCATTTCCCCCCCCCCCCCCCCCCCCCCCTCACTTTTTATATATCTTGCTCTGTAGCATCAATCCGTCCTGTTTCCGCATGGACCTTTTTCCCTCGAGCTTCTTTTGGCCCTTTTTCCTCACCTGATTAATTGAGCGGCTTTCGAGTCCGCTGGACCTCTCCCTTCTCCCCTTCTTCCCCGGCGGGGCTCAAAATTTCGACCACCAAGCCTTTTTTTTTCCCCCTAGTCTTCTCCATGCGCGTCTGCCGTCCATTTCCTTAGTTGGTTCGAAAACTTGCGGAATTCTCGTCGGACTTTTATACCGCCATGCTAGACAGCCCCCTGCTGCTTGTGCCTTTTTTCCCATTAGCATCGTTTGAAGATTGGCTTTATAGGGCCGCTTCGTTCCACCTTCGGAAGAGTCGTGTGGATCGTTGAATCTTTTGGGTGGGAAATCCCCTTTCCCCATTCACAGCTGGGTCATTTGCTTATTTTCTGAAGCTGATGCCCATTTTTAGCGTACTTTTTCGGCGCCCGCTGGGGAGAATACAATCCGCCCCTCCAGTTGACGGAAGCCTTTTCCCCTTAGCTGCCGCCTTCTCCCTTCCATTAGGAGTTTTTTTCAGTAATTTTTTTTCTGACGTTCTTCAATTGCCGGCTGCTTTGCGCGATTGGCGGTTCGGCTTTCTGGGTCTGGGGCGCGCCTCCCCGGAGCCTAACAGTGGACGCGTTTCCTTTTTGTCCGCGTCAGCCCCCCTTTTTTCACGTTTGCCCCCCTTCTTCTCGTTTCAGCGCCAGGCGTTCTTCGTGGCTTTTGCGCACACGTAGCCAACGGGATCTTGCTGATGCCTCGATTCCACTTTGTTCTGGTTTCCGCCAGTTCTTTGGCACTGGTTTTCGGCTGGCGGATTTTTTTCCCCGCGACTTTCTGTTACTCGTTTTTCTTCCTTTCTCTGCGAGCGCGGCGGTTCACTGGGCTCGATTTGACTGTTTAAATGTCCTTTTTTTTGTACGCTTTTTCCCTCGATTTCTGGCTGGCCCGGAAATTGTCTGCTTTTTTTATCGGACCTATCGTCGTTGCCGGTAGCATAAACTCTTTCGCTTTCTCAGCGGCCTTTCTCTTTCCGCTGCGCGAGGATACGATTTTCTCTTTTCAAGCCCCCTTTATTCATTTCCCCTTTCTTCGGCGCCGGGACGAGAAATGTTCGTTCTTGTTGAGCGGACAAACTGGACTTTTCCTTGCGGCGGGCGACGTTTCCTATGCTACCCCCCCCATCCGACGGATGGCTTCGGACAGTCCCGCCATCTTTGAACGGCACTCAAGACATTGCGCACGCGGATCTCCCGACTCGCGTGGAAGTTTTTCCTAGGCCCGAGCCTAGATTTCTTTCCGGGAAGAGTGCTATCGTCCCAGCGAATTCCTTCCTATTCCAGTCTTCCCGGTAAGTTTTTCGATCTCTTTTGCCAGCAACGCTTCGACTCCCCCGATCGACGGCCGGGCCCATGTGAAGAAGGTTTTTTCCCTTTTGTCCTGCCGGACCCCCTGCCCTGCTAGATTTCCCTCTCAAGCACTTTTCCTTTTTGAGGAATTCGCGCGGGACCCCTGTGAGGAAGTCAGGGTCCGATTTCGAGACCATGCTGCGAGGTCCTGCTTGATCTGCGAGTCCGAGCGCTTGGGC
>Ga0179593_1704549_pt1 | contig 10487 bp, 13 predicted proteins | sample CZODoug2_1_08_16_FD_185931 | JGI IMG/M metagenome (GOLD analysis project Ga0179593, IMG submission 185931) | Vadose zone soil fungal communities from Angelo Coast Range Reserve, California, USA - CZODoug2_1_08_16fungal (PacBio error correction) | ecosystem: Environmental > Terrestrial > Soil >... | reverse complement strand
TGAAGAAGAAGATTTTGATGAGATGGCTTTCCGACCTTAGTTGAGTCCTCGCCTTCTTCCTCAACAGCGAATAGAACTCTTTTACAGGCTGTGAGCCCCTTTTCTCGATCACCTCGGCGATCCCGAAGCGTTCCCTTTCTTTTTTTGAGGAACGAGTGCCTTCCTCTTCTGCGTTGAGAACGCAATGGCGTTTTTTTTTTCGCGGCGTCGTCCTTAAGTAACCTTTCTTCTTCGACGTCAGCGCTCCCCAGATAGACTTTTTTCCCAAGCTTTCTCAAGCGTCCTCCTATAGCTACCGGCATTTTTCCCTTTTTCCCCCTATATGAGGAGAGCGATGAATAAGGTCCCTGTCGGGGTGTTTTTTCCCAGTCGATTCTTTAATTTATGGGCTTTTTTTTTTTTTACCGAACCATCAATCACTTTTCATCAGCGTACGCCTTTCTTGATTCTTTCCCTCCCATCCAGCGGGTGGGCCCCCCTTCAAAATCAAGTACTGCAGTTCCCAACGCGAAGGGGACTTTTTAGTCATATCCACCTCTCCCTTTTCTCAAGTGCATCTTGATGCAAGCTTCGACGGGGATGATTTCTGTTAGCTTCGTTTTCCACGAGCTTCACCTTACGCCGTATTCAGTGGTGGTCGAGCGCCCCTGGTTCATAACGAGAGTCGAAAAAGTGGCGTCCCCCTCAGCAGCGATGAAGAACGATTTTTTCCCTCCCCGAAGAGCCTTTCAGCTCCCTCCCTTTCTTGCAACCTAGCCCTCGTCCAGGTTCTTTGCGTGATCGGAGGCTTTGCGAACGTAATGGCGCGTTTCGCTCCCCCCAGCTCGTCCTTCTTTCCTCCCCTTCTCGCTAGCGACTCGAGACACTTCCCTTCGCAGGGGGTTAAAATAGACCCTTTTCTTTTCAGGCAGGCGTCTGGCGCTTTTCCAATGATCTCCTTTCTTTCGCAGCATTCCCTCCCCCCCTTCCAAACTTTTGGTACCGCGCGCGTATTTTTCTCCGATGTAGATGTAGGGATTTTTGTGGAAGAAGGAGATTACTTTTTTTCCCCCCAGTGCTCGAGTTTCCCCCCTCTCCTTTCAACCACATCACCCCTTTCCCCCCTCACAGATGGCGCGGAAGGGCCTGCCAATTCATGTTGAGCCCTCTATTCAGCGGGGGAAGGCCTTTCAATTTGCCTCTTTTTTCCCCCCCCCTTCCCAGACGCCGGCTTTTCAATGTAGTTGAGTTTTTCTAGAACAGAAGGGAATCGGCCCCCCTTTGAACTGTCGTTGTCCCGTACTTTGTTTACCGAAACCTTTCCGCACAGAGGGTAAGGTTCCCCTCTATACATGATACATCTCTTTTTTGGGGAGAGCGATCTGATCTCAGCCTCCTAGGGATGTTTCTGCAGGGTGAAAACCCCCTCAGGATGGACCCTTTTGTCGGCGGCAGATTTCCCCCCTTTCAGAGCGAAGAATGAACCATAAGCGCTGTCAGGTATGTACTTTTCCAGTCCCTTCATTTAAGAAGGCTCTCAGACACGGAGCGTGAAACTCCCCTAAAAGATAGAATAAATCCGCCCTTCTTTAACAAAGCCGTATTTTCTTTTTTTCTCTCGTGATCGTGGCCAAGTTCCTCCCCCGACAGAGAGAATGGTTATCGAGACTTAGTTTCCTTGACAATTACGTCCTTCCTTCTTTTCTCATAGATATGCTTTGTCCCATTCTGTCCTCTTTCAGAATGAGAGAATTCCCCACGAAAGAAGCATGTGATCCTAGCCTTCCCCCCCGATTGTAACCCTTTGGATCTCCGGTTTTTTTTTCGCATCGGAGAAGATCTCTTTTTTCTTCAGCAGAGAGATACACTCTTCGTCGAGCATGTCTCTAAGCTGACTTTCTTTGCTCCTGCTCTTCGCAGACGACTCCCCCTTTGCATAGGAGGAATGAACTTTGGTGATAGCGGGTTTGACGATGTGTTTTTTTCTCTTTTCCTTCCTCGAGTGATCTCGTGATTCCCTCTCCCCTTTTTTCTCCGGGAAAAAGTGGAGAACAGCTGAGGGCTCCAAAATATGGCTGATCGTTCTTCCTTCGCTTTAGTTCCCTTCTCCAAGAAAAGATAAAGTCCAGTAGAATAAGTCATCCCCGCTTGGAATTGCTTTTCGTTCAGTCCCCCCTTTTTCGTTTGTTGAGGGATTACTCTTCCACCTTCCAGAGTTTTTCCGTTTTGAGGGCGCTCCTTTCCCCTTCTGTGTGTGAAGCAGCCTTTTTTTTTCTTGCGGCGGCAATCCCCTACTCCCCCCGGCATTCCTTCCAGCGGTCTCGAGGTTTAGGAACACACATGTTCTTTTTCCCCTCCCCCTACGTTTTTTACCCCTCCTTCGGTCCAATTTTTAGCTCGACGAAGGGAATCTTTGTAAGCCGGAATGAGACCCCCTCAATGCACGCTTTTCTCCATCCGGTATCTGGCCGGGTCTTCCCTTTTTGTTCTTTAGGAGATCCTTGTGCGAAGGCATGTCCCTTTTCCCTGATCGCGAAGCGCAAGGTTCCCCTGATGCTTCCTCGATCGCCTAAAGGCTTCCTCTACTGGTTTCTTTTCGTGTTGATAGCCGACTTGTTCGGAAGAGGAAGAAGATGTTTTTTTTAAGAGCAGTTCGCATTTTCTCTGAGTACGGCCTATTTCCTAGCCCTTGTCTGAGAGAGTTTTTTTCTGTTCACAATAGGCCGAGCAAAATGTCTCCACATAATAGATCGTGGTCCTGACTTCTTTCGGGCACTTCGCCTTTTGCACCAAGCCGTCTTTTCCCTTTTCTATCCTCCTTTTTCGATGCGCGTGCGACATGTACGCGATTGGGGCCTTCTTTCTTTAAGATCACGTCCTCAGGAAATTCGTCATAGATTTGATCCTGTTTTCGACGAGATCCTCTTTTTTTGGAAGAGGTAGATTCCGGGGCGTTAACCTCCTTTACCTTTTCTCTTTCTTTTCCTTTACCTTTGTGTGGGCAAAACTTCCTTGTCGTCCCCTCTCGTTCAAACAGAAAACTCTTTTTCACTAAAGCTCGAAGATTCCCCCCCCCCTTGCGAGCCGACCTTTGCCTGGCTTTTTCTCTGTATTTCTTTGCGTTTCGAAGCCGTGCCCCCTTTTAATAGGAACTGAAACCTTATTCATATATTATTTTATATCCGTTTTTTTAGAGGTCTATTCTCGTGTTAATTTCCCTGTTTCTTTTTTTTCGCGGTGGCTCGCCGTCGACAGCCCCTCTTCAGCACGCTGGCGGCGGATAGCCTCTATCTTAGGTCGTCGTGATCGCGTGCTTCCCCGGGAGTTCTGTAATTGTTGCCCTCCATCCTCCCCTTCCTCAGTTACGACTCCTCTCTTTCACGACCGGACAGGAGAAGGATCCCCCTTGGAGATGCCGGAGTTCTTTTTTGAGACCCCTATTTTTCCAAGTTCTTTTTTTTTTTTTTTTTCTCTTCTTTTGCCGGTCTTCCTTTTCCAGACGGGATCGACAAATTTCTGCGCACGCGAACAGAGTCGGTCTTTTCTTTCTCGACTCGCATCCCCCCCCCGACCCTGTCCAGACTTCTCGGCTTCCCCTTTTTTCATTAAGATTTCCCCCCCTTTCTGATTGTCAGGATACATGTTTTCCGAAGGCGTGGTTACCCCCCTCAAGCTCTCAGTCCAGTTCTTTGTCCTCCCCCCCTTCCGTCCTCTCCCTTCTTGTCTACAGCGAATAGAATTTTTTCCTTCCCCAGATGCGTAGCGGCTCCCCCTGGATAACCTCGTCCCTACCACCGGAATCTAAGTTTCTTGCCCCTTGACAACGTCCCTTTAGTGGAGAACGCATGGAGCTTGAGGCTTAGAAGGAGATTCCTTTCCCTAAAGTCTGAGAAATACCCTCCGTCCCACAGGCCAACAGATCGTCTTTCTCCCCCGCTAAAAGATCCAGTGAATATGAGATCTTTCTCCTCTGACCTAGTAGCATTTTCCCCCCCTATCTTGAATCCGCCCCGTGGCGAGCGACTGAGTCTACAACGTCTTCCCGGCGTCCCCCTTTTTGTTTCATTCACACTCGAGGACCTTCTTCAGACGAGTGATATTTTTTGCAGCCCATCTCCCCCCAATGCCTTCTTCCCCCCCTTTTCTTCCACTTTATCTCCCGCCAAAGGAATCCCCTTTTGATGTAAGCAAAATAACACTCTTCCCTGAAAGAAGCTGAGAATGGCGTTTGATTCTGCGCCGGTTTTCTCCCCGTCTCTCTAGTCCAAGAGACTCCATTCCTCTGAGAATTCCTTGTTCCCGAAGCCCCCCTCTGCCCCCACTTTTTCTGCCATTTATTCCCCCTTCCGAGCCAACGATTTTTTTCAGGAGAGGAATACAGGACTTTTCGAACATAGGAACATTTCTCCCCTAGCCCCTCTCTAAAGCTACATCTCCCTTTTTTTCGTGCTCTTTCTTCTACTCTTGCGCACTGTAATGAGCCTCTTTGATCGACGACCAATTCTAGCCTTGCGGTCCTTCCTCCACAACTCCTTCGACAGATGAGCACGGTCCCTGCGCCTGGGTTTCCCCCCTTTCGCATCTAGGCCCCCCATCTCTTTCGTTGGACATAAGGTTCCCCCCTTGCGTCGCAGACGCAAACTCCCCCACAGAAGAGACTTTTCGCGCCCCTTTCACCTTTTTTTTTCTTTTTCCCTGTAGGGACCAAGGAGTCGTGACAGCATTGCTTCCCTTCCCTGCGTCGGTTCCCCGCTTTGGCCACGATTTCAACCACCGACACAAATTTTATGAGAGAAGGTTTGTTGTTTTCGCCCACCTCCTGTTGGGCCTATTTGGTTTCTCTTTCGTGACTACCCTTGATCGAGGAAAATTCCCCGAGCAGCTGATGCTTTACTTTTTCTCTGACAGACTTAGTACCTGCCCTCTCACAACTTCCGCTCGCAGTTCATCATTAGTGTGGAGTAACTTCCTGCTAATAAAAGCCCTTCTCCTCTCTAAATGAATATCTCCCCTGCCCCCCCCCAGTTTTTGAGAGATCATTTACCCATAGAAGTAATAGCTTTTTCTCGGGTGTGACCCCCAATCCTTTCTTACTCCGCGCCTTTGCAGTTCATAGAGTCTGCCCCGTCTGTCGCTCCGTGACCCCCAACCCTCCCTTTTTTCTTTCTGCGCTTTCTTTTAATAGCTTTCCTAAGCTGTAACGCTTCTTCGCGTCGGCCCCCTGAGTTGGACTCCCTCCTTCCCTTCCTCCTTGGACAACGCTTTTCTTCGCGGATCGTGGCCAGACGCCCCCAAGCCATTCTCCCCCCCCCCCCCCTTTACTCTTGCCCTACAGCACCTCTTGGTAGATAGCTCTTCGAAATAGATAGGCTTTGCAGTTCTCAGAAGTGCGAGCGCCCACCCGTATTTCCCCCCCCCACTTCTGCTGACCCTAGGATAGATTTCCCAAAGGCAGAAATAGCGCTTCTAAGAGGAGAGGCCTTCCGCACGAGCGGTTCCATGGTGTTAGCTCTTCCTTCTTTTCTTCGCAGCGACAGAAGTGTCTCTGCTAGCAGAAGAGAAAGCGCTTCCATTGGACAGGTCTACTATTTGTTCCTATTTTTTTAGTGGAGTTAAGGCCTTAAGCCCCTTTCAGGGCCTCGGTCTCGCGTTGACCTCTCTTTCTCCATTCTGGTATCTTCCGATATCCCACAATCTTTGATCGTCTAGGATTTCCTCTAGAAGAAAGATACCCCCGCCTCCCCTTAATTGCTAACCCCCTTCCCTTTCAGCTTATCTTCCGGTTCCTCCCTGGATGAGGGATGAACTCCCTGGTACCCCGGGTTCTGAGACCCAGTCTGACCTCTTCTCACGTTGGTGTGAAGCTGTAGGACACAAAAGGTCTGGGAGGAACCCCCCCCACAACCTACCTCTGACGTTTTCCCCAATTTTCCTTCGCGGCGATGGAGTCCCCCCACCCTTTACGCCATATGTACCTTTTTCCCAACAAAGTCGCCTTTGATCATCCCCCCTTTCTCCCCTTCTCCGCGCATCTCTTTCCCTGGACATTGCAGAATAGCTTTAAAATGAACGCTTTTTCTCTCCAGGAGTGTCCTGAACGCTCGCCCTCCTCTTTTTGTGATGTAGGATAGGGGTGCCTTGCCTGGAGGTAGAAGTGATTTCGTAATGAGAAACCCTTTTCCGCACGGCCGGATTCCTTCCACATGATTTCTAAAGACGCAATGATTCTTTTCCGAGTTACTCAGATTTTGGATAGACGATTTTATTCTTCTTCCTCCTCTGGGCTCAAAGCTTCAAGCGGAGTCCCTTGAAGAATAATCATTCCGACTTTCTTTTTTCCCCCTTCTCTTTTTATTCGGCGCGTCCTTTCCCTTTCCTGCGACAATGGAAAAATGGACTCCTACGGATCGTGAGTCTCTGGGCACTTCTTCGTCGAAATTCTTCTTCTTTTCTCTCGGCGCTTTTCGCTTCCCCGAGGTCGTTTTTTTTTATCCGCGTGAGCATTTCTCGTGCTGGTTTCTGCTTTCGTTTCTTCTTCCTTACCCTCCCTAGCTTTGATCCGGAGGTAGCCTCCACTACCCTTCTGCCTTTCGCTGTCATCCTACTTTCCCTTTTATCGCGATCGTACTTTTTCGGGCGTGATGAGTAGGGGGGCCCCAGAGAAAAGACCTTCCACTAGACTCACTATTCCAGACGAGTTCCCCCTTTCCTCCCCCACCTGTTCCTTTCTCTTCTTTTTCGAACAGAGTTGCTGAGAGAGGGATCGGAATAGTAGGATGTTAGACTCCTTCCCGGGAATCGCGGCATTTACCCGTATTTTTCTCTCACCCTCCCTCTTTCTTTTTTCATCATAATGCCTCTTCTAATGAGTGTTGATCGGTTGCTTTCCTCTTTCTTGGACAAGCCACGATCCTCCTCCCCGATGCACGCTTGCTTGCCTCTCCCTCCCTTTTCGATATTCTCTCTTCTTTCTTGAGTCGAGCGGGGAGAGTTTTTTTCAGCGCTGGACGGTTGCCCCTCCCCCTTTCTGAAACTTTCCCTTAACGCGTCCCTTCTGTTCACGCCCGGACCCGTCTATTAGAAGAGAAGAGTTACTGTAGGAGGCCGCCGGGATCCAGCTCGATTTTTTCTTGTATCCTTTTCCTTACCTCCCGCCGGGATCGCCCTTTCTCTTTTCTCCCTATGCGAACGCGGAAAACCTGGCCCGAAAAAGCGCTCCCCCCCTTCCTGCACTTTCCCCCCTCTCAGTGCCCGATCTCATTTTCAGGACCACGATGCAAGATTTTTCCTCTCCGGGCCAGTGTCGCAGGCCGCCTTTTTTTTCTCCTAACGGGCGTGCTCCCCCCCCATTTCTTACTTTTTCTTCCTTTTCCCGCCTGATGTCGTCCCCTTACTAAACGGAGAGGATTCAAAAGCGTCCGCTCTTCCCCCCGTATACCAAGACATCTCCTTCTTGGGAACAGAGTGCCAGATCTAATTGGCCTGCTTCCCGCATGGCGCTTTTCCATTGCGTGTCACTCTTTTTCCCTCCTTCCGGGCCTCAAACGTTTCTCTCCCGAAACAGTAAGATTAGCCTCCCAGATCGAGCGGGGTCTCAAGCTTTCATCTGTTTCCTTCCCCTTTTCTGCTGTATCTGCTTCGGCTTCCCCTGCGAGCATCGATAAGTCATGAATTCTCTTCGGGTGTCCCCCAATTCGATCTTTCATCCCCCTTACCGACCAGGTGGTTTTTCCCCCCCCAGAGAACTTGTCATAAGTAGGTCGATTGTGATCCTTCCCTTTTTTCCTCCCCTGTTTTTTTCTTATTAAAAATCAGTCCCTGTGTAGCGCTCCCCCGGTGACTTTCGCTACGCTTCTCTCTTAAGCACCCCTTTGGAACTCCCGATGATGCACTTTTTCTTCTGAAGGGGATGCTTTTGAGGTCTTTTCTTTTTTCTTTTGAGCTCCGTCACAGCTCCCCCCCTTAGAGAGATAAGAGCGGCCCCCCCAAAGATCTCGCACCACCCCCCCCATTGTGCCCGGAGGCTTCTTCCTCGGCGCGTTAAGAACAAAGAGATAAGAGCCGGGGCACGAATTCCCCCTTGCCATCGGTACTGCTCCTCTCCTTACCGGCGGGCTTGCTAGTCTTCCTCAGAGATCTCGCTGTGAGAGGCACTCTCCTCATCCCATGTTTCTGCGATCGCTTGACTCCCAACTCTATCTCGCACCCTTCCCTTAAAGTAGAGAGACCTTCGAACCGGTAGAGCTTCCTCGTTCTTGGAGTTGGCTACGTGTCCACCGCTTCTTCCTTTTTTTCGGCAGTACTGCAAATCCATTTTGCGCAAAACTATGACGTCGGGTAAGCGGTAGGCCCCTATTTTTATGTGGCCAGCCCCTTCCCTGAAGAAAGAGATTCTCTTCCCGCGCAGTAAAAAACCCCCCCCCGAGCGTGTTCCACAGGTTTTTCAATTTCTGCGGGCTTCGTTAGCCACTATGGCGAAAGCCCCTTGGACGCTTCTGACCCTTTGCCCCTTCCCCGACTCCTTTATTGCAGGTCTTCCGTCTTAGGATCGACCTTTTCGACGCGATTTCTTCCTTCTCTTGTACCTTTTCCCTTTGTTAACCCGTCCCCCTTCTAAAAAGCCTTCGGCGATATACCTCCCCTCCCCTCCGGTGTTGTTTTTTCTCATCTCTCCTATCGCGGCAACTCCCGGGCGGCTAGGAGATAAAGTTTGGTGTTTTTTTTTCCCCAAACTCCTGGCATGGACTTTTCCCTAGTTCATCTCCTTTTCCCTATGCCGTCTGTCTCCACTAAATACATGCCTCCCCCCGGACGGCTTACTCCCCCCGATAGCATCTTCTCACCAAAGATCTTTCATGTAGACAATTTTTTGAAAACGCCAAGATAGAATACCCTAGGGGGAAAATTTTTTTTACAGTGGTTGAACTTCCGTCTTCCTACCCCTCGCTTTATGTTACTCCTAGACCCCCTTTCAACAGGGCCCCCCCCCCCTTCTCTACTAGGGATCTCCGATGAAAAGGTCCCCCTTTTTTTTTGAGAATACTTGAGACGCAGTTCAGTAATTCTTTTTCTTTCTTTCCTTATGTCACCCCCTCTTCTCCTAGGACTAGACATGGAAAAAAAGGCCCCTCCTTAGCAGCTTTCCCGAGCTCTATTTTTTCTTTGCCCCTATCCTGTACCTGAGAAGGATCCTTTTGCATGACGTTGCTACTCTTTCGAAGTCTCCTCTTTCAAGAGACTTAAGTTCTTTCTTCTTTTTCGGAGCCGGCTCCCTCTTTCTTCTTTGCGTGTCGTCGTGGAATTCCCTTCCTTTTGCTGAACGCGTATCGTGGGCCCACGGTGGCGAACGCTCTTTTTTAGGGCCTTATATTGCTTTCTCCAATGAGTTCCCTCTTCCCCAGGTGTGAGATCCGCTAGCCGAAGCTTTTTCACTCCCCGCCCTGACCTCTCACCACCTCCCCTCTGCTTTCCGGTCAGCCCCATCTCCCCCCCTTTGGTGACGATACGCCAGCGGTCCACCTTGACTGCCTCTGCCTTTTAAGCAGCATTTTCCCCCCCCATGGGGAGATGGGATTTCCACTTTAATCGTCGGATACTCATTTTCTCTTCTTCCCACGTCTCCGATTATGGAGGTCCCTGTCGTACTCCCTCCCCCTGGGCATCGACCTTCGTACACGTAGCTATTCTTTTCCGATCCGCGGTCGCACGGCCCCTTCCTCGTCTGCAACTGGTAAGTCAGGACATTTTTATATAAGATGCCACTCACTTTGTCCCAAGCGTTTTCTGCCCTACCGCTTCTCTCTGGTTTCTGAGACTTTAGAGGCTTCCTGCGAAGTCCCACTTCCTTCGACTTCGCCGGAGAACTTTCCAATTTTCCCTGTAGGCCCCGCTCCAATGATTTTTCTTTCCAATGAGATTCCGTGCACGCCGGCGTTGACTTCTCTTCTTCCCGAGGTTTCCTTTTACGCTGACTTACAGCCGCGTAGGCTCCCTCTTATGAGGCCTCCCTCAATGGCTTGATGGACGGCCGACTTCCTTCAGAGGTTATGAGGAGTAGTAGGCGCCCCCCATATCCTGCTTTCTTGGTTTACCCCTTTTTTTCCCCGTACATACTCGGAATCCTTGGTACTGATAGTAATGCCCCTTTCTCCTCCGTAGACCAAGGCCGTAGTCTCTCGCGCTTTCTCTTCCTTCCTCCGGACTTTTCCTCTTTTTCCGATGGGGATCCGTTCGATTGGGGAGATTCTTCGGTAATAAGCTGAACTTAAACCTCAGCATACTTTCTCTTCGGATGCGCCCCTTCTCTTATACGCAAAGAAGCCCTCAGTCGCCCTCCCTGGATAATCCTATTTCTCTTCTTCCTTTTGTTCTTCGTAGGTCACCCTTCGACAGCAATGTTAAAAACCCGCGAATCACTCAGATCGACGGTCTGCTCTTTCCATCTTTGGCTCCGCGCGGGCATCTTTCTTTTTGTCGAAGGAAGGCCTTAAGAAAACCGGCTCCCTCCC
>Ga0179593_1558451_pt1 | contig 10487 bp, 13 predicted proteins | sample CZODoug2_1_08_16_FD_185931 | JGI IMG/M metagenome (GOLD analysis project Ga0179593, IMG submission 185931) | Vadose zone soil fungal communities from Angelo Coast Range Reserve, California, USA - CZODoug2_1_08_16fungal (PacBio error correction) | ecosystem: Environmental > Terrestrial > Soil >... | reverse complement strand
TTCCCACCCCTTTCTGGAGTGTCCTCCATCTTTCCCGCCACTCGACCCCAAAACTTAGCAGAAGAACTACCCCCAACTACCTTTTCCTTCGACCGTTTCTACACACCCCCCCAAACTGGGTTTGCTTAGTTCTACCTCACTTCTCAGCCGTCTCTCTAATCTCCCACGAAGGTGAACCCCTTTTCGACTTCCCGCCCTTCGGGTCTTTCAACTCCCCTTCCGTTCTGCCTCCTTTGCATCTTGCTCCTTCAAGTTTCCACGCAGATCTTTTTTTATAATCTTTTCCTTTAGTCGAATAACTTCTTCCGCCCCGCCCACTAAAGATCGCCTCCCCTTCCTCCTTTTTTTTTCTTTCTGTCTTTGCGTTTGTTGCTTCGAAGTAGTCCTGACCCCTTTTCTTTCTTGACTTCTTTCCAAGTAGAAATTTGGGCACTCCTCTCGAGGTCTTTGGCATCACGAGAACTTTCCTTTCCTGGGTTCGTCTTCTCTGATCGGCTTCCGTTCAGCTTTTTTTGTTCCCTTACTTTTTGAAGCCTCCCCCTCGAACTGCCCGCGGTTTTTTTTTTTAGCCGGGGCTGTTTCTTTTCGCCGAAAACAGTTTTTCTCTGCTATGCGGCGTTCTAGCTTTCTAGTTTTCTTCTTTGTGCTTTGAAGCGACTTTCTCTTTTTTGAACTGCGCGAAGTTTGTTTTGTAAGTCTGGGGTTTTTGTCTCTTCTTTTTGCTTCGTTTCGTTTTCCACATTTATGTTTTTCATTTTCTCTTTGCCTGGACTAGCGTTCTTTTCTCTCTTTTTTTCTGGGAGACTCTTCGTTTCTATGAAACTGGTTTTTTTTTTTTTTTTAGTTTTTCCGATTTCGACGATATTTCCCGGCTTTTTCCATTCTTTCCCAGTTGTCGAGCCGCACCCCGCCATTTTAGTCGAGCACTTAAATACCCCAGGAACGTTCTTTTTTTTTTGGATTTTGCGGTTTGTCTTCTTTTAGACGCAAAGACGAGGTTTTTTTTTTGTCTTCTATCGGCTTTTTACTTCCCCACCCGTTAAAATTTTTTCAGCTTTCCTTTGGTAGTTTTTTATCTCTTTTGAGTTCAGGTTTTTTGTTTCTAAACCGCCCTTCAGCTCGATTGTCGTCTTGTGCTGCTTCCTTACTTGTCCTTTCTACTTATTGTGGGAGGTATGTTGTTGCTTTCTCTTGACCCCTCCTTTCCCTTTTGAGTTAAGTTAGCCCCCGCAAGCCCCATTCCTTCATTGTGCATTTTTCCTGTCTATTTCGTTCCTCTTTCCGCGTTTTTTCTCCCCTAAATTCCCTTATTTTGTTTCGCTGAATGTCGTTGACTTTTTTTATTGGTTGCGTCGATCTTGGAGTTTTCCGGCCAGACCTCCGGTTGACGGAAAGTTAGCTTCACCCCACATGTTGAGTAGATAGTTTGAGATGTGTCTTTGATTCCCGGAACCCGGTTCAAGCCTCCGATTATGATTCATTTTTGGCTCCACGGATTTCGAGGGCCGTATTTTTCTTTCTTTGACACCTCTGGTCTGTAATAGGCTGTTTTTCTCGGGGAGAAACCCATTTCATGGTGTATGGCATTGTGGATTGTTTTCACGTTCTGGACTCCCGATTTTTTTCCTGGGTGACTCATTGTCCATCCCCAAGTTTTCTGTCCCCCTTCAGTTACGTTTTTATCTCTTGACCGCATTCTCCTGGGCCGACCATCTTTTTTCTCACACTTCTAACATCCACTATCGTTCCATTTTTATTTGCTCGATTGGACTGTATGTGGGCTCTTCTACATCTGGGGCTCCTCACTGCAGCTTGTTTTTCCTCGATCCGAGCCTTTGGCACTTGTGTCAGGTTAGCCCTATTTTTCCTTGTCGTTTACTGAAGTCCGTGGCATCTTCCATTCCACCCCTTTTTAAAGATGTGTCTTCATAGAGGGAAAGTTTCTTGGGTTTTTTAAGATTCTACTCCTATCGGGGAGATACCCCTTTATTTTTTTTTCTTTCTCTTATTTTTGAAGGGTCCGTTTCCTTTTACGTCCCCTATTTTCCGGTCCCTACCTCTCCCCCCTCCTTTTTGGTTGTTCACGCTAAGGGTTGCTCAGGGTGTACCCTTTGTTTTCCGAGTTTCTTTCCTGCTTCAGATATGTTGTTTTTCCTGAGTTGGGATTCCCCCTGGAGACGTCCTTACGATTCAAGGAAAGCTTAATTTATTTCTTGTCAACGATTGAGGGTTTTTTTTTATTTAATCCTAATACTTTTTTGGATAGATAATGGTTAGTCTTCCCCGTCTTTCATACTTCTTTTTTCTCAGGTTTTCCCACTCGCAAGGAGCTCGTCCCCCCATAGTCTAACCTTCTTCGTCGTAGCATAAGTGCATCCCCCTTCTTTAGGCCTGAGCACCTGTTCAGGGCACCAAATGGGTCCCCAACCCTCCAGTCTCTTCTCCTTACCCTCCATAATGGCGGACCATTCCGACCCAAGTACTCCCCCCAACCACGAGTATCTCAACGATCTTCGCTCGAGCAGCTGCCCGCCCAGCTCCCTTCCTATATGAAGAGGGCCCAGCCCTTTACGTTGACCTTTCCCTCCGGAAACCCCGGACTTCCGTCTCCAACCCTAAACACTCCCTTTATTCTCCCTACAAATTGTTCTTCTCTAGGGTTTCTCGTTTTCCAGGACCCAACCCCCATTCTATTCAGAGCAGTGAACACTACAAATTTTTCAATTTTATTTTTCATCCATTTTCCCCAATTAAATTCTGCCAACACGACTTCAACTGGTTTGCTTGAAGCTTTTATTTCGAATTGGGCCTCGTGACGGGTTCCCCCTGCCGGGCGTTCACGTACCCCCCACTTCAGCCTCGTTCTTCCTTGTTTCTTGGGGCCCCCCAGACTCCCTTACCAGCTACGAGGCACTTTTTTGAGTAAACCCCATGCCGGTGTTTACACCACCCAAAAGACTCAAACCCTCACTGTTTTCAGCCCTCCTACGTGCACCCGATTTCCATAGCCTGCCAGCTAGGTCCCGCATGATTGAGGGTGCTGTTCCCAGCGGTTTCTTCTCGACCTTCATCACCCCAGACAAACGCCCGCCTTCACAGGGTGGTGGACTTCCTCTCCCATCGCACGTCTTCCCTCCTTTCTGAATCCCTCCCCCCCACCTCGACGAAATCCCAAGTGTCCCACCCCTTTTTTCTTTTATCAGTTGCATCTCGTCCTTTTCTGCTTGCACCTCTCCCTCCTCGAGAAAACTTTTACCCAGCTCTTTGGGGCTTCTAAGGTTCCATTTTCCTCGGAGTCAGGATCCAGCACTCCCCTCCCCCCTCCGGCTGGAGCGGCAACTTTCGACGTCGTCCAAATACGGAAAAAGAGCTTCCCCCTTCTCTTTTTTATCTCAACAGCCTTGACAAAACCACTCCTACAATCTTTCCCAACGCCCTTCGTTAATACCAGTTTGTATCCGACTTTTTCCCTTTCCGCTTCTTTAAGAGACTGAAAACCACCCTTTTTCGTCGCGTTTTTGAAGTCGCCATCCACCCCCAGCCGCCATTCCCACAAGCTTAATTTCGGTCAGTGCTCTAGGGAAAGGTAGTAGTCGACAAAACGGGCTCCCTTCCGCATCGGTTTACGCAAATCGGGCGCCATTATACGCATACCGCATTTCGGTAAGATTGACCCCTGAATTGCCTCCCCGACCCCCTTACGGACGATAAGCGGATCTTCCCCTCCCCCTCGGACCAAGGGCAACTCGGTTGCCGAGAATCGTCACTGCCCCCCAAACAGGCCTGCAAACAAACTCGATTCCGTTCCCGCGCGCGTCTCAGAGTATTCGATTAGCAGTAGACTCCCCCCTTATCACAAAGACTCTATCACGCTAACTCGCAATCTCTCCTATAAACTCTCCCCCCCCCTTTTTCGGTCCTGGAATACGCCCGGAGGACGCGTACTTTACACCAACCACTCTGGAGATCGGCCCCGACATCTTCTGTTATTCAGCCTGAAACTTTTTATGAGAAGTAAGCAACAAAGTGATTTTCTTAAATCTCTTTTCCTTTGATAGCACACAGCATATCTGCCAAAGATGCAATCAGTTCCCCGTCAACTGATACTCCAGGAAACGGGCCTTGAAATTCCCCCTTATGGGTACGCCGTTCACCGCACATCTCCTCCTTTGTTGCGTTGTTGAGAGCGCTTTATTTTTTTCAAAGTACGAGTCAGACCTTGATTTTTCTCCCGGGATAGTAGACCTTTTTCCCTGTTAGGTCTCGGGTTTCGGAGGATGATTGGCCCCTAAGAGGGATTTCCCTTCTAAATGTTGTCTGTACAAAGGTTCCTGCCGGTTGGCTGTTTGTGGGCTAAGAGAAGGCTGACCTTTTTGGTCTCCAGCTCCAGAGGGTTGGTATACGACTGTCCTTTTGATTAGTTTAGCGAAACAGTTGGCGAGTTAAGTCTTCGGCTCTTTTCTGCGGAATATTAGGCATAAGAGTTTTTACGCTGGACCAGTCATCGGACTGAGCGCTGGGGGAAACTGAATCGACGACCTCCTGGCACTTCCGTTGTTGGTGGATTTCTCCCCCTTTCTTTCGATCTCGCGGCAACTCTTCTTAAGGGAATGCCGACGCCTTTCCAGTTCCTTGAGATATGCCCCGGAGGTCGATTGATGGCCAATCTGCCCCTTTTGTGATTGGGCGTGGATTTCCTGTCGTCGAGGCGCACGGACGGAATACTCCTTTGTCCGACCCTCTTTTGTCGATTCCCAGGGAGGAGCAAAATCTTCCTTCAACATGAACTGGTCCATGCGCGTGAGGTGGAGGGTTTTTTTTGAGTTCTCGTAGACCAAAAAGCCGTTCTTTTCATTCTGCTTATAGACTCCGTGTTTCTCATACCCTTCGGCGCCTAATGATTCTCTTGAAGTCGGGGGCTTTCTTTTTTTACCTTCCCAGTAGTTGTTGGAGTACAAGTGACGCTGTTCTCTCAGGTAACCGAAACACATCTCGTTTCTTACGATGGTTCAGGATTGCTTTTCTCAGACTTTCCTCTCGCTTCCAGGTATTGGGCGTTCGGTGACTCAGCTTCTATTTTACCCGTGCTTAGACGACCTGGCCTCTCTCCTCCCCGGGTGTTCCTTTCCGTCTGCCGCGGTGCCGAAGTGGGTTCCTACGTTTACAGGTCCCCGTGATGGCACTTCGAATGCGGAGTTGACCAGTCTTCTTCTCTTGTTGAAAAAGAGGTGATTTAATCTTTTCAGACGCCCCCTTTCCGTCAGGGTATTTTTCAACAACCGGTTTCTTGATCTTTTGAGATGTGTGTTTAAGTGGTCTTTTATTTTTGGACCCCCGGTCAACGACGATCTGTCTTTGTAGGGTCACCTGACTGAGAGGGAAATCCCCGCTCTTAGCCGTCCTTTCTTCTCACTGAGTTTGTTCCTGACTGATTTGGTCGCTTTTGTGTAATGCGGCCTTTTTCGCCACTTCCTGTTTATGCCTCGTTGAGCTCCCCCGAAACTCTGGAAACCTTACTGGTTTATTGTTTTGGCTGTCCAGACTGGGCCGCAGTACTTCCCTGACTACTGCAAGGCTGTCACATCCACCATTTGGATCCGTGTGGCTCGATGTATGTCGTGTATTTCCCAATTCTTTTGTCTTTAATGATATGGATTCCGCCCCCTTCCCTCGTTGTCTTTGCAAAACTTGACTCCTGAGTTTGGTAGGGTCATCACGTTTTTGCTTGATGGGAATGAAGTCCGATTTTTTCCGTTGCTTAATCCCATCTTGCATTTCATGGAATGGTTCTAGGCTTTCCGTTGTCTTGGGCAGGCCTCCTCTGTACGAAGAGTGAGATTACAAGCTTTTTTGTCGTTCTTCAGGTCAGATGAGGTAGCCGCTTTTAAGTCAATCCCCAAGCCTTATGCTATTTGGGGAGGTTCCCCCCCACCGCCTTTTCCAGGACTAGCTCTTTTGTGTGATGCTCGCGACAGGTTTGAGTCCTGATTCTCTGTGGTTTTACGCGCTCCCCGGCGGCGGCACTCGGCCTACGGCTTTGATGCCTGACGGCAAGATTTTATTACGTGGTTGCCAACGAGCAACGTCACATATTCTTTGTCGGGGTTTTTGTTTCTAGATCTCCCCTACCGTAGGTAAGCTTCCACGTACTCCCGGAGTCGGCCTATTCTTCCGCCTGGGGAGCTCGTCACAAACAAAACTATCTGAAGAAGCTATCCCAATGAGCTTCCGAGTCGTGAAATATGGATTTGGAGGCCTTTTTCAAACCTGTCCCACCCAATAGTGAGGCTTTATCTTGAACCGTTGAACCGCTTTTTTCCATCAGGGATTGACTTACCGACCGTTTCTCGCCAAAAACCCAATCAGTTCCTCTCCACGATATTTCGGCGTTGGCATCCCAGATCCCCTCCTATGAAGAGTCCAGCAGTCATGAAATTCCCCCCCCTTTATTTCCTCCGCAAACAAAAACTCGGGACCCAGTCTCCCCCCCCAACCCTGATTATTCCAACTGGGTACACACGCTCATGTTTCCTCGTTCAAAGCCCAAAAATCCGGGCTTTGAGAGCCCTGCACAAACGGAAACTGAGAGAGGCACATCTTCCCCCTCCCCCGGCCACCCCGCAATGGTTTTCGACGATAGTGTTTTCTGGCACCGTCTGTCGGACCCAAGTCTCCTTGCGTTACACTTGCCCAAGTCCTGCACCAACTGATGTTCAGGAAAGGCTTGTTTTCGGGGGTCTCTCACCCTAAACAGCCTCGAACGAGGCATCGGATTTCCCCAAAGGGGGGGAAAAACCAAAACACCATTCCGGTGTCCTCACAATTACCCCTGAATTCCCCCCCCCTCCCCTCTCGGTTCGAAAGACCGGCTCCCAACTACATATTGGTCACTTTCCGCGCCGGTGCAGCGCCATCAGTTTTACCAATACTCTCCTGCGTTGACCCAGGAGGGTTTTTCCTCCGCCTTCCGCTTTCCACTCAAAAACCAGGACAACGCCATCCTCATTACAAGACAGGGTGGGTTTCAATGCCCGGCACTTTCGGCCCCGCTTTTCCTCCTGTCCTTTTCCGTCAACAATCCTCGGGCAATACAAGATTTCACGGCAACATTTGGGAAGTGCCCGATCAGGCACCTCCCCCTTAACTTCGGGCGGCCCCCCCCCCCCCAAGCCCACCCCTCCTCGCACCTTTCCCCCGTACTGGGGCCAGTAGTATTCGTGTCGGAATCGTTGAGTTCAAGAATACAGCCCCCCCCTTTTCCCCCGATGGACAGCGGCCTTTAGTTCAAACGTCGGACCCCCCAAGCTTCAACGGTCCGATGTGTCAGAGTTTCTCCACCCCCGTCTTGGACGGCAAAAACTACTTCAACACTGCCCCCCTTCCGCCCCGTCCAATCGTAATCACGGTGCAGCGCCAGGTGGGCCTTAACATCGGCTTTCAGCAGGACTGTCCACAAAAACATTCAGTCTTTGGTTACGAGAGGACTCCGTCCCCCCCCCAAAAACCCCGTGCCACACCGGATTTTGGGTCTTCCTCCCTCCCCTGGGCCACCCCCCGGGTCGTTGACAAAAAATGGCCATGAGCCCTTCCTGTGTAATAAGTCTGCGCCGACCATAAAACGCGCCCACAATTACCAGGTTTAATACCCCTAGTTTTCTGCGCCAAATAGACGGGCCTATTTTGCTTTGTCCGCAACAATTCAAATGTGAAGGCATCGAGACTCGGTTGCCGCGCCCTGCAGCTTGCCCCCTGGCCCTAACTCCCACACACCCGAATTAGCCAAACACTTTCTAGCCACCCCTTTGTTCTCCCTCCCTTTCCCTTGACCCCTCCCAAACCACACCCCCCCCATTCCCCACCCTTCTCCCCCACCTACTCCCCTCTTATCTCATGTCGTTCCCTCCCCCACTCCTACTTCCCCTAGTCTTCCACTCTCCATTGCACCTATCCCCTTCCTCTTGTCCAAGTCTCCCACCCAGATCTTTCCTTCTTCTAACCCCCCCATTCCCGCCTTTTCCATTACTCTCCTCCTCCTGTCCCCCGCCCACCTACCCATTCCGGTTCGTCTTCCCCATTCACATCTTCCCCCCAACCACCCGCCCACCCGTACCTCCACCCTCCAACTCTCCGATCACCCTTCCTCTTCCTTTTGTATTAGTAGATCACAAATACTCGGCATGCCTATCTCCACATCGCTCTCCCTAACCTTTTCCTTCCAACCCCCCCCCACCACTTCGAGCTCTTATTCCCCCTGCGGCCCCGGAGTATCCACCCCCCCCCCTGATTGAGCTACACCTATTCCTATCCTCAGCCGCCACCCGCGGCAAACGTTGTACTACGTAATGTCCGCCACCATTTCTTTTTGCCCTGCGTCAAAGAAACCTGTGGTACTCCGTTCCCGTCCGATCAAGGTCGTAGGATACTCCTTGGCGATCCCATCAACGGTAAGTACTTTCGCCCGTTTTCCAGACCTCTATCTTTTCCTCCTCGTTGTGTGTGGATCTTTTGGGAACGGCTACGAGTACACCCCCCCCCCCCTTTTCGGTCTTCCAGCGGCCTTGGCGTTTCTCCTTTTGCTATGCGGAATGAATTTTTTGCAATCGAGGGTCGCCTGCTTTCGACAACGGGGGATGGGTCACAGTATCACTTTTGCCTTATTTTTGGCTCGATCAATCTTCCCTTCTTTCCGGCGCAAGCTATGGCTGTTGCCTAATCGAAGCTCCTCGGTTACGCCGGTTTCCTCGGGATCCATTCGCGCTCCCTTTTGGCGGATGCTTCTGTTTTTGCGAGTAGCGGGGCCAGATTCGGGAGGATCCCTGCGGTTGTGACGGAGAATCGAATAAGGATGAATGACCGACCTTTTTGGCACCGTCCGTGTTTGTGGGAGTATTCAGTTTTCTTTGACGGTCCCTTGCACGCCCGATTCATTCGCAAACCGATGGTCAGAACCCTTGTTGCCTTGGAATAGCGGGGATTATATTCACTTCCCGCTGAGTCGTTTCTTTTCACCGGGTGTGGGACGTGAGCGGCTCGGCCATTGAGGTTTATGGACCTGTAGGGCAGGACGTAGCCGCCCGTTTTGTCGTCAAGCCTTTCCCCCTTTTGAGAGGGGGTGAGCAAAATCTCGGCCACTGACCCCGGTTTATCGGGACACAGTGGCTTGAGGTTGGCGGGGTGCGAGTGGCGAGTCTCTAGTTCTCAGACGTCCTTTTTTCAGTTTTTTTATAGCGCAGGAGATAAACCAACGGCGGATTACACGTTCGATTCGATGAAAGTCGGCGTTAAATTGCTCTTTGTTGGCTTCACAAGGCGGATTTGATAGAAAATCTTTAGTTTTTCTGAGTGGGCGGTGATGACGATGACGTTTTCCCTCTCCCCCGTATTTCTTTGAGCGTTGGTCTATCTTGAACTCCTGGACGGCCCCTCGTCCCGTAGACGACGCCGCCCCCAGTCCTGAGCGGGTTTCCCTGTCCTCGAGAGGTACTGGCGGCGGTGCCGAAGTGGGTTCGCCCTCCTTTCCTGCCTGTCATGAGCAATTACCGCCGAAATTGTTTGTATTCTTCGATTTTTTTACAGAGGATTGGAAGCGAGGACCCCGTTTTGCCTCCACTTTCTCATTCCCGGCAGTTCAACCCACCTGTGCTGGTTACTTTTTAGGCGTTGCTTTGTTGAGAAGTGGCCATCCCCCCCCACATCGTCTTTCCCCGAACCCTCCTATAAGGTACTGAGGTGCTCTCTGTCCCCGTTCGCGAATGGTGGGGGAAATCCTGCTTCCTGCTCAAACATTTGTTTAATCTGCGGGGTGTACTTTTTATCCGGAGTGAGACACTATGGTAATTGCCTCTGCCCTGGGTCTCCTGCCCCCGACTGCTGCCTGACCTCGTTACTGCCTTTGCTGATTGTGGCAGTGAGCCTTCTTTATTTGAAGCCGGGTCCAGTCACAGGGAATATGCCGTCCCTCCCCTCCCATTGGCGATGGTGGCCTGGATTGAATTGCCCCCTTTTCTCTAACATTGTTGTCCGTTTTTTCATTCCTTTTCCTTCCCGGCATTTGTCACCGCGTTGACACCCCCTAGTTCCCCTTGTGGCTTGGAGGAATCACGGATTTTTGATGTTTGGCGGACCTTGACAGTCCCCGCTTTTTTTTTTAGTCCAACCCGCTTCTCTCAATGACCATGGGGGCCCCCCATTTTCTTCGGGGGTCATTTAGCTTATACTGCTACGAAGATAGCGGATCCAAGTTGGGTTTTGTGTTTATTTTTGGGAAGGTGTCTTCATTTCTTCCCCTCTTTTTACTTCCAGAAATAAGCCGCTTATTGGGTCCCTGACAGAGATTCTTTGGGTTGCTCGGGACTATCTCCCCCTTTTTTCCTTTCCCTTATCGCTAGTTTGGAGAGCGGTCAAAGAGGTTGGTGAACGAGGTACCCTGCCTGGTCCCCAGACTCCCCTCTTTGCGATGATGACGCTTACCGGTATTACTGTCTGGC
>Ga0179593_1442009_pt1 | contig 10487 bp, 12 predicted proteins | sample CZODoug2_1_08_16_FD_185931 | JGI IMG/M metagenome (GOLD analysis project Ga0179593, IMG submission 185931) | Vadose zone soil fungal communities from Angelo Coast Range Reserve, California, USA - CZODoug2_1_08_16fungal (PacBio error correction) | ecosystem: Environmental > Terrestrial > Soil >... | reverse complement strand
GTCTCCCAAAACTCCGAAGGCCGTAATCGAAAACGACAAGACTCCTATTATTCTTCCTCCCCTTCCAACAATTCCCTTTCTCCACAATTTAGTGCAACTCTTCATTGACACCAGGCGGACCCATCACTTTGCTCAAAGTTTTCCTTCGTACGCGGCGAAACTCTCGAATTACTCTTTCTCGTTAGAGCCCTCTTTGTCAGATGTCCTGACCCCCCTTTGCTTCCTATTCCCGGTATGCCTTTTCGCCCCAATCATTAATTTTGCTTCTTCGGGTTTTTCTTTGTCGCTGTTCTTTCTCCTTTCTTTGGAACTGTGGTGGTTTTCGACGGGTTTCTCCGGTTCGTACTGCGAGTAAAACGCAAACGCCCCTTTCCCCCCCTCCCTATCCCTTCCCCCCCTTTGTTAGGTTCCCCCCCTTGTGGCTAGGATACCGCCTTTTCCTTCCCTCCATTTCCCAACCGCTGCTCGATCGCTGTTTTTGTACTGCCCTTTTGTCTTTCCTACTTACTCTCTTTCCTCCCATATTTTTGAATATCCATTCTTGTTCTCTAGACGCAATTCCCCAGATCTTTTGAACCGTTTCCAATAAGCCAGCGTATGACTTTTGGGATTCGGTTTTTCACCTTTCATTCCTTTCTCTTCCCCCTTACCTCCCGTCTTTTCCCCCTTCCCCCGTAATCCCACCTTTGATTTCGGTAAGGAATAGTGCGGCCTCATCTTGCCTCGATCCTCTTTTCCCACCTGATCCTTGCTGAACCCCTATCCTTTTTTTCCGGTTATTCCCTCCTTTCCCCCCTTATCGTTTTAAGTTTTCCCCCCCCCGTGCAGAGGTCCCTTATCGTATTGCCATATTTCGGGCGGTCCAGTTCCGTTTTTCCCCCCTCCCCCCTCCCCTCTTTTCCATTTCTTCCTCTTTTAAGAAATAGCAGCCTTCGTCCCCCTCCTTGGTGATTTCCCCCTTCTCCCTTTTTTAAACCCCGCTCCTTCCCCTTCATGATTATTTCTCAAACAAGCCCCCATTCTGGTAAGCAATATTCTTCCTTCCCTGCTTTCGAATTTTTTTTTCCCAGGTTTTCCTTTCTTCCCTGGTGCCATTTTTCCCAAGCAATTTTTTGTTCGAGCCTCCTGTGCCCTCCCCTTTTCTTTCGTTCCATGGAATTTTCAGGATAATTGGTCCTGGTATCCCCGCTTTTCCTTTCCTTGACTTCTCCCCCCCTACTCCCTACCGAGGGTGTTAGACTTTGCTTTTTTCCTCGGTAAATAGTTTTCACTTTTCTTACGCTCCTTCTGCTGGCGTTTCCTTTCTTTCTCTTGCCACCAATGTTTAATTAAACAGTATCCCCCCTTCTTCGGTCATCCGAACCTCCCCTCCATTTCCTCCACGATTTTCCTGTCCCCCGTCGTTTTTCAGAATTTTCTCCTTATGAACTTTCCAATGGCCGGCCTCCACATCACTGCCTCCCGAGTAGATGGATCTAATTCCTCTTTCTCCTTGACCCCCCCTCGATTTTGAGTTCCTCAAGTGTTTTTTTTTTCTGACCATTTAACCTTCCTTGTCTCTCCCCCTCGGATTCCGTTTCGCCATTTCAATTCCCTTCTCAGTCGCCCTTCGTAGATTCCCCTTCTTTTGTTCTTATGAATTTTTTTGCTGTCTCTTCATGATAGTATGGGCAGCCTGCAATCGAACATCTGGATCTTGCCATTTTATCGAATGTTCCCCCCTCGTTCTCTCTTTCCCCCCTTCCACCAATTATTTTTTTTTAGACTCCTTTTTCCCCCTTTGGACCAATCTTCCCCGGTCCCCTTCTCTTCTTGTTTCTCTCAATCCTCGATCGATCAAAGACATACCGAGACCGAACCCTTTTTTCGGGGCTTTCCCCTCTCTCGAATTTCAAGTCCTGCCCTTCTCCCTTTCCTGGTCCCTATTGACTTTCTCGCTTCTCTTTTTCTTAGCCATCCCGTCATTTCATATAGGTTGGGCCTCGACATTTCCTCCCCTCATTCCTTCGTGTTTTTTTTTTTCTTTCATCTGGTGAAGTTTCGTTCAAGATAGTTATATATTCTCCTCTACCCCTCCTTTTTGTTTGTTTTTTTTTTCTGAGTTTGACGTTTATGAAATTAACCCGCCCCCCCTTTTTTTTCCCCCCCCCTTCCAAGCTTTATTTTTAAGATGTACGTTCTATCTTCTCCACTTGTTAGTTTGTCTGTTCCTTCAAGCGAAGTATAACTTTTCCAGATTCGTGGTGTCTCTTTCTCTGCCCGTTCCTGAGGGTCTTCAAGATCTCAGTTGCTCAAACCGCAGCACCATTGTGACTCGGTGTTTTTCTTTCCCCTCTCTCTTATGTCTTCCCCTCCGGTGTCAAGTTTACTGTGGCTTTTGTTGAATAGTGTGACGCTGATTCTGCATTTCGGTTTCCCCTTGGCTCATTTGGCTTTTCTCGAACGATGGAAATTCGACCTTTCTCTTCAGCTTTTTTTTCCTCCTTTCCTGTTTGAGCAGATCTCTTGAGAAATGAAGCTTCAGTACTACCCTCTCCCCACCTTCTTTCCCTTTTCCGCTGAGAAGTCGACTGGAGGCTATACCGTGCCTCTTTTTCTCCCCCCCTCGTGTTCGCCCCCCTCTTTGACTTTTTAAAACACTTCTCTTTATTAAGTCCAGTCGCTGGTTAAATTCGACTCGATGCGTGAGCAATGCCTCCTCAAGGATGCGTGGTTTTGAGCACGTCCACCTTTCTTTTTTCCGTCGGACTTTTCCTCCGCTTCTTTTCCTGATCTGTTTTCATTGCCCCACTTTTGGGCGATTGGCGGTTTTCGATCCGCTCTTTTTTTTGATTTTCCTCCCATTGTGTCATCTTAGTCGCTCATAAAACCTTTGCCTCCTTCATCAAACTCCTTTTTCCCCTTTCGCCACCCCTGCACCCCAGATTTTGAACACCAATAGTCTGTCTTTTCGTCCGTTTCTCGTCCGACCGCTATTGATGAAATTGACCCTATCTATTCCACTCTCACGTCGAGGTCATGGGCTTACTTGATGCGAATCCCCTTTGGTCGTTACCCTGAATCTGCTTATTGACTCCCTTTTTCTTCGTGTCATAATTATCCTTCATTTTTACTTCTTTCCCCCGAAGGGTGTTGATCCTCTTTTCTTCTTCTTGCCTTTGTTATCTTTTCCTTCAATCGGCCAAATCGGGTTCCCAACAGGTTAACGGTTTTGATGGACATAGTTCCCTCCCCTCGGCTTCTCTCCTTTTTGCTAAGAAATAGTAACTGGTCTCCAGCATAGTTGAAATTGGGACCATTCCGAGCACCTCTACTTTTCTCTACACCTCCCTCCCCATGGACTGGTCAGACACCAAGAGGTTCTCGTCCGTGCATGTCTTTCCCCCGTAAACGTTTCCCCCCCGTCTTCCTTAAGACCCTTGAGTTTTTGGTTGTATTCGTTTTCCTTTTATTTCTGGTTTCTTTCCCTTATCTGCTGATTGTGACGTAACGACTCCCTTTCCTCGGTTCCTTTCTTTCTTAACACTGGAACTTTTCGGAGAAACCGTTCCCCTCCGATTGCTCTTCTCATATTTCCGCTGATTCTTTCCGGAAAGCGGGAGAGACACCCATCTCGCTCTGACGCCGCTTTTTTTATCTGTGATGACCGAACCTCTAGTTCGCTTAAACCCTGATGTTCGGACCTCCGTTCTAATTTCGTGCTCTACTTTTCAATGATGTTTGTTAACGTAACTGCACCCGGCCTCCACCTCCACTTGCCCCTCAGAGATTAGGCCGCCCCCCTCTCCCCCCCCATCTCCCCAATTCGCCTGCTTGTGGAGATTCTCTCACCTCGAGTGTTCCGTACGCCTCCCTTCGATCGTTGTTCCCAGTTTCGTCACGACTCCCCCTCTCTTTTGAGGGAGCATTAGGTTGTTTAGCTCTTTCTCCCATTCTGTTTTTTCCCCTTCTCAAAAACTTGTCTTTTTCACCCTCGAGGACCCATTTTTGCCCTTGAGCTGCCCGTTCCCCTTTTCCCATTCCATGCAGATGTCTTCCTCCTTCCCTTTTTCCCCTTTGTCGCCTTTGCCATTGTGAAGGTTCTCTTTTTTTTTACTTCACAGTGCTCTTCTCTTTTCCCTCTTTCCGTTTTTTGTGTGTCTTTTTTCGATTTTCTTGATTACACAAAGCGTTCCCCCTTCAGATTTCCCCAGGCACTTCCCTCCGTCACAAACTTTCCTTCCCCCCTCTCGTTATAAGATGAAAATTCCCTTTAGTCCCCCGTTCCCGTTCCCACCCCTTTCTCCAATTTTCCAACGTGACTTGTGACATGGGTTCTCAAAGTTTTTTCTTTTGATACTTTAACCGAACAGTTTTTGTGCCCGCCATCTCTGTTCAATGAACTGATTTCCCTGGCCCTCATCGCGAGGTCCGACCCTCTTGCGCTAGACCCTTTTTTTAGCCCCAAGGGAGGCCCGTTTTCTCCCACTATTTGTGCGCTATTTTTTAACCGGATGATCTCGTTTGTTAAGCGATTCGCTTTCCGGCCCCCCTTTCGTTCCTTCCCGACCTTAGAGTTATTCTCCTTTTTGAAGTGGAGTTCCCCCATAAACAGTCCCCCTTCCTTCAGGCCACATCTTGACTGAGTGTCTCTCTTCCTTTGGTTTCTCCCCGTCTTCATTCATTTCTTAAAATCCGTCCTCCGGCTATCCGTCTTGGTTTACTGTCCAGTGAGTGACCTCTGTGATCCGCCCATTGATGAACCTTCGGGCGGTATAGTCCTTCCCAAGGCACAGAGTTTCTCCTAAGCAATTCCTTATTTTCGTCCTGTTTTAGTTTTTCTGCAGATTATCCCTGTTAGGCAAAGTCTCAGTCCCCATCAACGTCCCCCTCCTACCCCACCCTCTTAATTTGTTTTAATTTTGGTATTTTCCCCGAGAAATTTCCGAAGATCAGATTCCAGCGGAATCGATAAATTTGCTTGTCGGTATTCATGAGTTCCTGTCCCGTCCCCCATTGCCGCTTTTTCCCCCCGAGGTAACTTCGACTTTTCACGCTTGACATTTTTTCTTCCTTCTCCTCCCCAATTTTTCCCCCTCCCGTCCGCAGATTTTGCATCGTTTTGTGTGTTTCAACGCCGTCTGTTCCTCCTTTTTTTGCATTTTCCCTCGGTTAACCTACACATCAGACGAAGCTTATGATTTTTCCCCCCTTGCAACTTCTTGAACTATGTTTTCTTCCTCTTAGCTTCTCGATGATCACGCCATCTATTCTGGTCCCAGGTGGCACTATCGAACCTGTAACCCTTGCTCCCACATCCCCAGCTTTTTTTTTTTTCCTTCCCCATTCTGACATGTTTTATTAAGAGTACTGGTGACAGTTCATCTTATATTTGGGAACTTATTTTTTGAATATCCTCTTACTTCCTCCCCAACCCGATTTCTTTTTTCCTAGAATGTTGCAGGTGAGGCCACTCTGAACCTTTTTTTATTCCTCTTTTCCAGTGCGTTTGCTTTTTCCCTCTGGCTCGGCCAGGTACGTTGAACCTCCCCTTATTAGCTCAGAACATTTTGAGACAAGTCTCCACTCTTTGCCACTTTCCCATTCCTCCAAATCGTAGGCGGTTCCAGGGATTAATATTCTTCTGTCTGGGCCACCTCCCCCTCCTCTTACCTTTCAAGTCGTTTCTCTCCGTTTCCGTTGGGAACCATATTTGGACGTTTTTTTCAGACAGTCCTTTATTTTTGTTGCCCTGGCCCTGACTTGTCGCGCCTACCTAGTTTCTAAGATAGAAAGGCAAGCCCCTCCCCCATTTTACCTATCCATTCTCCTGCTTCTTGTCTCACTTCCTGTTGGTGTATGACCCTGGGACGATCGCCTAGACTCCGCCTTGACGCTCGTGCCCTCTAACTTTCAGTGAAATCTGGATCTTGACCTAGACTGTTAAACTTTCCCCGCTCTCTACTCCGGTTTCTCCCTTTCTCCCCCCCCTCTGACTCGCGTACCTTCTTTTCTCATCCCCATGGTCCGACCTTTCTCTTTCGTTGTTCTCGAAATTTCCCTCTCCTCCTTCAATTTACTATCAGATTTTTCCCGCCCAATGGTGTCTGTAGGGTCTGGTCCAAATCTCTCTCCCCCCCCTCAGACAGTACGGTTTCCCCTCTCCCTCCCTTCCCCGTCTTCCTATTCTTCTCTCTCCTTGCTGCCCTCCGTTATGCCGTGGGCTTTCCTTTGTCTTACGGCCCTTTCCTGCTTCCGGCGTTTGGGAGGGTGTAGGTTCTTTGAAAGAGTCAAGTTTCGCCCGTTATCTATCATTGTTTCTCCTCCTTTTTTTTTTTTTTTGCTGCTCGTATAACCCCCTTCCAAAAACCCATAACTTTTCGGTTCCTGTGCACGATTTTAAACCAAAATCACCAAACTTCAGCTTCGGCCATCTTCCGTTAATTTTTTGAATTCCTCTCTCCCACTTGTCCTTTCGTGGTCTGCTAGATTCGAGCTTCCCGCAGATCGTTCTCCTGACTGGACGATGTTTCCCGCTGTCTGGTTTTTCCTTCCGATTTTGCCCCCCCTCCCTCCAGTCTACATTGTCGCTCTGGGCTGTCCCCAGTTAGTCATTTTTTCTTTCTCTTTTGATACGTCTCCCTTTTTCCTTGTGATTAGACCTGGACCGTCTTCAGACGGGCTTCTCCCTTTTCTCAGGTTTTTGGAATCTATACCTGGTACCTTCGATCATGGTCCCTAGATCCCTCCTTTTCTTCCGGCTTGGTAATCATTTCTTTTCCTCCTGAATAGGAATGCGGTCAAGTCCTCCCTATCCCCAACATTCTTCCTTCTGCCTCGCCTAATTTCTTTGGCTGCGTTTCTTCAAACGTGTAGATCCCTTCATAGTTTTCTGTTCCCACTTCCGGGTTTCTCCCCCCCAAACAGAGCTTACGTAACCTTCCCTTTCTTGTTAACCTTCCGAGCCGTCCTTTATTCTCACTCTTCCCTTACCGTGCTTGTGTTTCTTTTCTGCCCTTCCCATTTTCCCTTCCGCGTCCTCTAGCTTTTTTTAGAAGGGTATTGCCCAGTGGCGATTCGGCTTTTTCCCTCCGACTTTTTTTTGCTATTGTTATTCCCTTTGTGCTCAGCCAGTTTCTGTGTCTGACTCCCTCCTTAATTGACACTTCCATGCCCCCCGTTCTATTTTGTCTCATACTGCAACTCAGATTCTCCTTTTTTACCAAACATCGCGGTCTTTTCGGTTTTGCTGCAGCCTTTCGCCGGCAATAGCCCTATTATCCTTCAAGTCCTTTCATTCAACACTCCTTTCCCCTTCGCGGTTTTCGTCCCGCCCGAAGTCCCCGGCTTTGCTTTTTTTTCATGAGTCCTGGAGAGATGCCCTTCTTCCTCCTGATGTACTGTCCCTCTCCTTAAGCTCATTCCTACCTTTTCCCCCCTCCTTTCTTGTTTGAACTCTTTCGCGGGCGTAATGCCTTCTCAGGCCCCCTTCCCTGGTTACACCTTCTCCAACTTTTTTACAACGCATTGTTTTTCTTCTTTTTTCCTCCGTGAAATGGCACCCTCCGGCGTCCCTATTCCATGTCGGGGTCGATTTAAGCCTCCCTTCGTTTCAATTTATTGCATTTCCCGAGTTTTTATTGGTGAACATTCTCCCTCCCCTATTGTTTCCCCCTCCCGCAAATGGATCTTTTTTTCTTCTTCAGATTAATCATTGAAAAGTGTTCTGATAGGCTATTTGCTTTCTTGCTGGACCGACAGGATACGTCCTAACTCCCTTCAGAGTATGGTATTACCCGGTTGCGTAGACGGGAGCTTCCTCTTCTCTTTTCTTTCTGTTGTCAGCCCCCTCCCACCTGTAATTTTTTTTGTGCAGTTGCTTTTTTCTTTGCTTCCAATTTGCGGAGACTATCCCTCCTTTCTATACCCGATGCTCGGCTCTCCTTTTCCTTTCCTCTTTCAGTCCCCCGCGATCTCCTCGCTTTGGTGAATATTCCGGAATCCACTTCTTCGTTCAACCTTTTTTTTCGTGGCCCCCCGCAGTCTCCTTTTCTCCCGACGGGGACTGTTTGAAGTTGAGTTCCTTTCGGAAGGAAAAGGGATAACCCTTCCTTTGTGCCGGAGTCCTCTCACCTCCTCCTCTGAACCCTCGTCCTCAGCGTTTTAGAATTCTTCCGATGCGACCAGGCCCCTTCGCCGAGAACCTTTTTTTTCCATCGACCCGCTTAGTCCCCATTTCCGAGAAGGAGTTCCCTTTTCGAGAGATTTTTCTTTCGTTGAAAGTTCTCCCCTTTTCCACTTTGTATCCCCTTTTTTTAGGTATACCTCGGTGACCCTTTTGACTTGTGCCACCTGCTTTTTCTCTGGCCATGAAGATTCTCCTCCTCCAGAAGTCATCGTTTTCGTAATTCCATTGTCCTCCTGAAGGTCTTCCCTTTTTTTTCCCTTTTTACAGATCCCCTCTTTTTTGTGTGGCGCGATGCTTTCCCCCCCTTCTTTCCCGTGCCAATTTTCCCCTCCCGGCAAGACTTCATTCTTGATTATGACACCTGGCAGTCCGTGAGTCCTTCCCCAAGCCACTGCTCACTTCCCCCCCCTGGACGGGCCCCCTTTCCAGGGTTTTTCTGATTTCCCTTTCCACAGGAGAACCCGATCGACACTTTTTTTTCTTTCCCACTCAGATCATTTTCCCCCCCCGCTGCGCGTTCCTTCGCCCTTAAGGGAGTCCGTGTTTTTCCTCCGAGTTTTTTCATCTCTTACCTCTGCTGGATCCGGGTTTCCCTCCGTGCTCTTTTTATTTCGGTTCGATTTTTCTGTTGTAGCCGGACCCTTTTTTTTTTTTCCCAATGGTTCCCCCCTTCCCCCTTCCCTTCGATCCGGTACTCGTTGCGTCCCTTTGGATATTTCTCTTGCAGTCGGCCATTGTTCCAGACGTGCGTCTTCGATCGCCTTTGCGTTCCTTCTTTGAGTGCAGTTCCGCCTCTTTTTCCTCCTTTTGCATCCTTTTTTCGGTTCCCTAAATTCACAGCTTTTTTCCCACGAAATCAATCTGATGACAGTTGAGTTTCCCCTTTTCCACATAATTCGGTATCTGGCCCCGCGTCCAGCGCAATCACCCTCCCCCCAACATCTTCTTGTCGTTAAGGCTTTTTTTCCGTCGTTCTTTCTGAAGTCTTTGTCCTTCTGTTTCACCATAATCGTCGGACCCGAATACCTTTTCTGGAGTTTCTATTCTCCTGCGGCTCGGGCTCCCAAGTGCTTATGCGAGGTCATAGACTTTGCAGCCCTGCGTCGGAGTCCACGTCTTTTAGAACAGCCGCCTTCATGTTCCCCTTTTCCCCCTCTTTCTCACCTCCCTTTTCTTGTCTTCTTTTGGTCCCCCGATTTGTATCCGTAGGTTGCAACGTCCCAATGCCGCGCTCCTTCCACAGCAACAGTTTTCAAGAACGGTTTTTTCGCTCGTTTTTCCCCCGATGAGTACAAATCTTAGAGCCCAGGTGTCTTTTGCCCGACATATTCCCTTTTGCCCTCCCATCCTTTGGCTTTCGCATCCCAGGGAAGCCATGGAATACGTGTCTGTCCCGATTTTCTCTTTTTCTCTTTTTTCTTTCTTATTTCTGTCAATCGTCGGACCTCTTACTGCTGCCAGCCAACCGCTCTACGATTTTCCCCAAAGAGGACTCTTTTTTTCGGTTTTTTCCGGTTTCAAATATTCCCTTCTTTTTATTACTATTTCCAGCTCTTGGTTTTCCCTCGTGTTTCTCCCTGTGAAACCTGCTCTCACCAGTTTTGACTCCTCAAAGGCCGCCAATCCTCCCCCCGATTGAAATTCTTTTTGAAACCGAGGCTCCCCTCTTCGGACTTTCATGGCGGCTACACATCCCCTCACGATACGGCCCCCTTTTGGTTTGGATCCGCATCTTTCTACTTTGAACCCTCTCTTGAACGGCTACATGAGTATGAATGTGGTTTGCCGGCCCTGTACAGTTGGTGTTTGTTCCCTCTTTCTTTACTTCTACTTCTCTCCCCCTCCCCTTCCTTTCTCTCAGGCGGTTTCCGAGATGAAATCTGATTGTTAGCGTGCTTTTCCGCTCGTTCGTTCGACCTCCCGATCGCCCTGGGTTTAGACCCGAACCTTAACTTTCGATCTGTCAGATTTTCTTTTCGATGATTGCCTCCGCAACGGTCTCAGTGACTCCCCTCCCTTTTTCAGGTCCCCTCATCAGAATCCCACGGGAAAGTTTTTTCCCTTTTTTCCCTGAAATTCCGTCTCCTCAAAACGCCCTATACCCGATCTCTCACAATTAATGGCTTTTTTTTTTTATGTTTCCTTCCCCTTTTGCCCTCATCTTTTTTTTTAACCATCGGCTGCAGGCGCCCGATTCTGCTCGGCGATCCTTTCTAACTACCCGCCCTACCCTTTCGAGATATGGCATTTCCCTTACTCCTTTTTTATCCTTTCGTCCCGTTTGATGGTTTTTATCTTTCCTACCCGCCCGCCGGTATAG
>Ga0179593_1434733_pt1 | contig 10487 bp, 12 predicted proteins | sample CZODoug2_1_08_16_FD_185931 | JGI IMG/M metagenome (GOLD analysis project Ga0179593, IMG submission 185931) | Vadose zone soil fungal communities from Angelo Coast Range Reserve, California, USA - CZODoug2_1_08_16fungal (PacBio error correction) | ecosystem: Environmental > Terrestrial > Soil >... | reverse complement strand
TTACCTCCTCTTGCTGACAGCTTTTCCTTTGCTTGCCCAGCCCTCCCTATCCTCCCCCCCGCTAATACAACCCATTCGACCTCCTTCTTTTTTTTCCCTTGTCGGCATGACCCGCGTCCGATTAGAACGCTCTTCGCGCTGGCCCCCATTGAACTTTTTTTCCAGTTGGGGCCGCCGTTTTATCCCTCTGAAAGGTTTTTTTTTTTTTTTGGTTCCTTTACCACAGGGCCCGTTTGACCAAAAGCATAAGTGCCCAGTGTGGGGGAGTGGCGCCGTCCTTTTTCCCTTGCTCTTTGAACATCGCCTCCTTCCTTCGCCCTTCCTTGTTAACGCGCCCTTGATCCTAGGCTTGGCGCCCCAATTCTTCCCACCCATTCCCACCGTGTAGCCGGTCCCTACTTTTCGCTGGGACACCCCTCACGTCCGCACCGTGGACGGCGCCGCACGTTGTAGTTAGATTTGAGTCCTTGAGCTCAATTTCCCCGTTTCTTGCCTACGTCCTCCCTCGACCCCTCCGTTTGATGAAGGTACGTGCCGGCGCGGTTTTCAGTGGCAGGCCTAGTTGATTAGTTGTTGCTCCCCGTAAGCAAGCACGTCCTATAGCCCACACCCAGTGGAGGCGCATTAAGATGCTCGCTAGGCTGGCACAATTTGTAATTTCTGAAAGCACGTTCGATGTGTACACCACGCGTGCCAAAGGGTTCAGATGGAACCGTGCCTTGTTAATTCACAAAGTTCCAAACTGCTCCTTTGGGCACCCCTATGTGACTCGGTGCCTATTACCGAAATGTTTTGAACCTCCGTCAGTGGAGCCTTGTAAAATCCCATGGGGGTTTTTTCCTGACCGTTCAGTCTATCAATTTCGACGGCCCCCTCCATCTTGTATCGTCCCACTCGGTAGTTCTCCGTCCTCATGCCCTTTAGTCCCCTTCTCTCCCTGGTAGAAGTTCCTTATGTCAAGCCTCAGCGCCAGAACTCACGGCTTTTCTTACCCGCCGGCCCACCGGTTGCCAATGCTTATTTCTGGTTGGATCCTTCCCCCCAGCTCTCCCTTACCTGGTCCGTACCCAGATGCTAGGCCGTCTTCAGCTTTTTTATTCCCTTTCCTTTTAGAAGATGACACTGTGAAGTTGAAGTATGAGTTGACCTCGTTCTCGTTTTACCCCTTGGCAAAGCGCATAAAGTTTTCCCCCAGTTTGTCTCTAAGAGACGCCACCCTGGGGCTCTTTTCCCTTTAAGAAAGTACTGGACAACCCCCCTGCTCCTCTTTCGTAGTTCGAGACCCTCCGAAAACACGCGGACTCTTTCCCCCCCTTTTTTTATTGATAGTAGCTCAGTTTTGAGCCTTGTTCGATAAACTGGTGGCTGACGTCATTCATTACCACGCCCCTTCCCAGGTATTAACCCCCTTCTTTTTCTGCTTTCCCCGTCCTTGTCATGGTTCCGGCGTGTTACAGTTCAGTCTTCGCGTCTTGCCGGAAGTTTGTTGGTTCAAGTACTGCCCGTGGCCTGGTCCCTGAGTCCAGCCGATTTTCAGGAGTTCCCTCCTGTGTGGTTTTTTTTTCTTTGGCGGGCTTTTTCCCCGTCATAGAACTTCCCCCTTGTGACTTCTCTTAATGGCCGCTTTTTTTCGTGCATCGACGCCACCGGTATGCGCGCTTCTGTTTTTTTTTTGGTCCCCCCCTTTGAGCATCCACGCATTTCAAGCTGGCCGGCCTTGATCAGCCCCAGCGTACCGGTCTGCCAGGTGCGCGTAGAATTGTGGTACCGCCAAGGTAGTCACCCTTCTTAGTTAAGTGTTTTTTAGATTCCCTTTGGTATGAGACAGCCCTTCCGTTCCCTCCGCTCCCCTGACCAGGTCCTTTAGCTGTCAGACCTTTGATTTCCCCGCCCACGCGTCTTGTTGTGTTTTCCCCCCTTAACAGGACGTTGCTCTTTTACCTTTTGATTCCATTTCCAACAGCAGGGCTGTGGTCGTCCTGTTTCCTTCTTATGGGGGTGTCAGGATGGTCTTGCTTCTGGGAATCGCATCCTTGAACTGAACGCTGAGTGTAATGCATTTGACCTTGGTCCCTTCCCAGTGTGCCTCCGATCTATTTTTTTTTTCCCCGTTGTTGTGGATATCTCTGTCTTTTTGACAGATGGGAAAGGTCCGTTCTTTCCCCCGTCAATCCGCCTTGCTGCCAACGTCAGTTAAGTTCTTTACTTTTCCCGCCAGGACCAGCCCTGTCACCCTCCTCTTTTTGTGACCCCTTTTCCTGCCATGTCCTTTTTCATGGAGCCACCCTTTCACCGCTCCCTGTCCTTTTTTGAAGTTTCCCCAGCCTCCCTTTGTACGGGACTCAATGATGGGCTCCATGTTGATCCCTGTTTCTTTCTCGGCTTTGCCGGCATTTGTTCCTTCTCTGGTACCCCGCACTTTCTTGACGACGACTTGGGACTATCTTTTGGCCTACCCTGGGTAGTCACCTGGAGGACCCTTTGGACGAAATGTTCCGGCCTGTATTTTTTTTTTCTATTAGTCCCTTCGGACATGCGTTTTTTTTTCCTTTTGTTCCCAAAAGCCCTCTGGTGTCCTCCCATTTTCCTTCCCGTCTTGGACTGCGGAGTTCCCTCTTTTCTCCTTCTTTTCTGGTATGGGACCCGATCCCTCCGATTCTTTCTTTCCCACAAAGGATTTGCCGCTCTTGGCTCTCTTGCATTTTCCCCTTTCCAGCCAGCGGCAGTCTTCCACAACTCCTGCAAGAACTCCCTCCTTCCCTGTTTTCCCCCCATTTGACCAATCCCTTCCTATGAGGTTTTTTCTCTTTTTCGAACCGGGGCAGTTTTCTTTTTCCCTTCCGGGTGATTTGACCGTTTCTTACAATTACCCTCTGCGCGTCCGATCCAGACGGAGCTGGTCCGGTTTCTTCCTGGCCAGGTCTCATTTCCCTTCCCTTTAGTCTTTTGTCTTTCTTAGTGAAGATCTCCGAGCAGCATCTTTTCCTTCTTTGTGCTTCTTTGGCCTTTGCCTTTGTCGCGCTGTTTCCGAGTTAAACGGCCATCTGAAGAGCTTTCTTCAATTACACTTTCTCTTATCCCTTACCTCCGAAGACCTCCGCCGTACTGTGCGTGTACTCTTGTACAAGATCCCTTGCTTCCTGATCTTTCCCCCCCTTTCACCCGACCAGTGTTGCCAAGGGTGTCTTCGGTTTTTCCCCGACCTTTTTCCTCGCGAACTGATTCATGCTGTCCCCTTCTGCCCCAGTGCGTCTGAATTTTGCCTTTCTGGTCCTCCTTCATTGACTACGCGGACGTATGGTAAGCTAAGATGCGTATTTTTCCTTCTGGCGTTTCTGAGATCGGACAGGTCCGTACCCCATTTTCCCCTCATGGTTTTTTTCACCTGGGGGTTTAGGTTTCTTTGTACTTTCCAGCCTTGGCTGCGTGTGTTCCAACGCGGGCGGTTCCGGTTTTTTCTGTCCAAGTAGGCATCGTCCCACCTTTTCCTGCACCTTTGTTGAATTCCTTTTGTTTTTGTTGAATTCGTGCCAGTCTTAAATTCGGCTCAGCCTTTGTCCGACCTCACGGGGTGTGGGCTATGAGACGGAGTTCTTTTTCCCCGGTTAGCAGTCCAACTCCTCTGGTTCGACTAGGCCCCGCTGAACAAATATCAAGGCGCGGTCCTGATCCCCAACCCTTTTTTTTTGCTTTTTTTTGAGTTAGTGAATTGGCCCTCCTTTTTCTTTGTGTTGTCAAGTTGAGTATCCTGAAACGTCAGGGATCTGGACTTTTCATTTGAAGTTGATTCTTTTCTTTTAGGGATGGTTTTTCCCCTTTCATGTTCTGGGAGGGAGAGAATTTGTCGTGTTTTTTTGCGTAGAGTTTCCCGCTAGGTCCTTTCATCATTTCTTTTTTAGTCACTCCTCCCTACTTTCTTTTGGAGCTCGATGCCAGCTTTCCAGGCGTGTGTTTTTTCAACCTTTTTTAGCCATCCAGGTTCCTGCAGTAGGGTGGGTCGTGCCCATTTTGCCCGGTGTTGACTCCCGGTTGACCTCTTCTTTTGCCTTTGAACTCGGGGCCCCCCTTTAGTAAGGACTGTCAGGGCCAATATAGAGCCGAGCTGTCTTTCCCTCGCTTCAGCCTCAGTCTCATCTGCGGAGAAGGGGTTTTTAAGTAGCGGGTTGTCTTCTCTTGGTTTGCTTTTCGGATTCTGGCCCCCGCATCTTATTCCTTTTCTAATCCTCCTTTTTTTGTTTGATGTCCTTTCCCGCTGATGGACAACGATCTCTCCTCTTCCCAGCCATCCAGGTCCTCATTTTCCCCGCTACTCCCCACATAGCCCTGCAGCTGAGTCGGGTTCTTCCTTACCTAGGCCACGCTTTCGGTTTCCTCGTGAGGCCCCTTCCACTGCGTGGGGTCAGTGCAGATTTAGGCTCCATCTTTTCCAGCCGTACCCCCCTGGCCACATTTTTTTTGACACCCGCCCTACGTTCAGGCTCTCGTCTCCTGTTCCACCCCACGGAGGGGCATTGCCATCGAGTCGCCTAACAGGCGTCATGATTCCCCATCGCCGACCTTCGTTTAGGAGGTGTCGACCCGTTGCCACCACGCCTTGATCGGACCATCCCCCGTGAGGGGAAACCCCAGCCCTCCGGAGTACTTCCCAGTTGACCCTCTTTTCCATCTTTCCGGTTCGTCTCCGCATGTTCACGGGCGATCACAGTTCCCAGGGTCTCGTACCATTCCCTCCTTCACCATAGACTTGGTGTACCCAGATTTTTCTCTTGTTTTCAGCCCTTTTGTTATAGTAGCTTTACGTTTGTCGTCCCTCTCCGCCCGTCTCTAGGTGAACACACACCCCCCTTGCGGCGCCTCATCTGCTTTTTACTTATGGCCTCGCGCTTTTTTCAAGAGTCGCATTGGGTCCCGGCCCTGTAAGGATGGCCGATGGTTCCCCCTGCTGTCATATATTTTTTTTTTCCTTAACGGAACCGCAAGTTCGTTGTCTGGACGCCTTGCTGGACAGATTTAGAACGATTTACACCTACGACGGGTATGATGTCCATGACTTTACGGGAAAGGTAATCAAAGGGATAACTTACTCCCCCGGCCCGTCTTGTCGTACTCTCCTTAGTGACGTCCTTTCCGCAATTTTTTTTTTTTTCTTCTTCTCCAGTAGTTACAATTCCCCTTTATGTTCTCGTTTTTCCCCGCCTTTTTTGGCCTTCCAAGTCCTTTGAGTTTATTCCCCCTTCCCAACGGGGTCGGGAAACCTTTCGTCGTGGTTGGAGCTTTTCCCATCATCGTCAATCCCCTTGCAGTCATCTCCCTCTTGCCCTACGGCGGGAGTGCTGGCCCGTTGAACGTGAGACAGCAGAACACTTGTTGCGGTGAAGCTGAAGCTTCCTGTCTCTTTCGTTTTGGAACGCGGCCAGCTCTTTCCCTTCTCTCCTTGTTAGCCTTGACCAGCGGAAACCCCCCTTTGAGCCCTTCGTCGATTTCTCCCGCGTCACGGAACACACCTTTGTGCAATCCGGTTTGAGCTGTATGACCGTGGAACTTCCGTCCCCCTTTCCGCGGACCAGCTACCTCGTTTTGCAGTCTGTTCGCGCAGGGGCTTTTAGATACCCTGGGCGTTTCTATCGACACGCCCTGTCGCACATCAGAAGTCTGGAAGGTTCTGGTTTGCACGGCGGTGGTGAAACCCTTTAAGGTCGGGCTGGCTGGGCAGTAATTTTTGCCGGAAGCTTCAGCTGGTGCGCCAGTCCTCAGCGGCGTTGCCATTGCAGTTTGTTTGCGGCAGGCCTCCTGGGCTTTCTCGGACCCAGTCTAGAACTACGTGCGGTGTGCAAGAATATCCGAACCAGGTCTCTCGTGCTGCTTTTGTGTTGGGCAAAAGGTCTGAGAGCACCCCGCACCCTTGGATTTCTCTTGATTATAATCAGTTTCGCCGCCAGGGCGGAGTTCCGGGCGTCCCCCTTACAAGGTAGTCCATACGTCTTGACCAACAGTTTTTTCTCCGGCCGCCTGGTCGTAGAAGCCAGGTTATGCCTAAAAAAGAGCCGTTCCCCAAGTTTTCAAGACTCTCTCGTCCCCCCGAAGTTGAGTTCCCGTACCCCTCTTAGTTTTGGTGTCCGCTTCACCTTAGTTCTGGTTACATGGGCTATGCAACTAAGGGATTATGTTTTTGTTGTACATGCGTTTCTTCGGGAATTTTGTTGTGCCCGGGTGACGCCCCTCAATGGACCTTACCGACCTGTTTGCATGCCTTTATTGAAGTCGCCGGGCAAGCACATGGGTAAGCAGATAGATCTCTCCCTTCTTTTGTTTTGTTGTTTGAGAAGATTCTTTTTTTTACCAGTGGTCCCTCTGTCCTGATCAGATGCTGAAGTAATTGTTACGTTCATGTTATTAGAGACCAGACACGCCCCAGCCGTCCAACCCACTGCCGATGGAGCCACCCTGAACGCCCAATATCCGCTTTACATGATGTTTCCTTAGAAAATCCTTCCTATAAGTCACCCGTCCAGTTGCACACCCCCGACGACGTGGGTAAGTTCCAACGGAGGTTGACTTTTTTTTTTTCATCCTTTCCTACTTTTTCTCGTGGAATGACTCGGGCATGTATCCCCCCCTTAACCATGCAGTTTCTTGACGCACTAAGGGTTTGGCTCTTACTACAGGGCGTCCCGGTTTGCACCTTTTTTTGAATTCTTACCGTGTCTTCTCCGAGGCCGTCTGGGCCCATTGTGCTGATTGAATGGTCCCCCACCCCCCATCCGCGTCTGCATCTTTGTCATTTGGTAAGCCTCCCGGCCCTCCCGCTTTTCGTTCTATGTGGGCCAGACCAGTTCCCCACGGATGCTTTCCGCCCCCCACCATTTCTCCTGGTCTTTGGTTCCCCTGGCCCGGCTCGGGCAGTACTTCCTCCACCAACTTCCTGCCCAGACAGCCTTCCAACTGAACGGTTTTTCCAAACAGCGTTACCCTCAGGACTTCTGCGTTTATTTTCGAACCGGTCGTTTGGGGGGTTCTGATCGACGTCCTCAATTGATACTGAAGACCCCCCTCTGCGCGACGTCGCCCGCCCCGGAGGGGTCTGATCCCGCTTGCGGCGGTTTGGACCTTTTTTCAAATCCGCGAAACCGGCCGTTTCCTGTTGTGGTAAGTTTGGGACGCCTCTCGCCGTCGATGTTAGCCGCGGGTGTGCTCGGCGACCTTTTTTTCCCAGACTGAGCGCTGCCGCGTTCCCGTCCGTGGCGACGACGAGCTTTCAGCTCCGTCATCTTCTCACCCCTTTTTAAACCCGCCCTGGCCCCCTCCGCCATAGTCTGAGCGTGGACAAGTTGCCCTGGTGTCGTGAGCGATTGAGACCGCTAAAAACACTCAGCAGGTTCCGACCCTTTGGTCCGTCTTGGGATGACGGCGGGATGCAATGATATCGGGCCAGTGGCCCGACTTTCCCCGGACTATTACGTTTCTGGGGCATGGCCCCACTTGGCACTTCCAATGAGATGGTTCCGCCTACATCTTGGAATAGCTGCTCCCGGGAGAGCCGGGGGGCCCGTAAACCCATTTAGGATCAATAACCCATTTCTTTAGTGCGACGTGTCCAGTGTTAATACGTTCACACGCGGGGCTTTTACAGTGTTTTAGATCCACCGTTGGCCACCCCAATCGAACAGGCTACTGTTTTTTCCAATTGAGAAGTCGTCAATCTTTCTCTGTTATACTTTTTTCGCTGCCCGGCTCCTCCGGGGGGTTTGGTATATTGAGACTTGCTTGGCTGTTTCGCATGAAAACATTATCTTTCGATCCTGTCCACTGCATTTTTTCCCCACTAAGTGAGAGTCTGACACAACTTGACGGTGAGTGGAGGTACTGGTTCTGTCCGCCCTGTGTGTTTCGGGTTGGTGTTATCTCAAATTAAGCCTGTAGATCTTTCTGTTTCCTGAGTGAATTTTTTTTTTTTCAGTGTCACGGAAGGACGTGGCACGGCCGTCTGTGGTGCACACTCACTTGTTTTCGTTGCACGCTCACCGTTTGTCTTGGGGGTGGGGTGGCTCTTGGTCTACCCCCCGCCGCTTAGCCGTCATAAGATGCTATTCAAGCGCCTCTTTCGGCGAGCGCGATGTTGACAGATCTGCAGTGGGGTGGAACGGTCCAGTCCACAGGTTGCCACGTGGTGGGTTGACACAGCTGGTGCCATGGTGAAGTATGCTTTACCGTGGTGAAGCCTTCCACTTCAGGCCCCCCTTTCCAGCACTTAGTGTTTTTAATTTTTTCGCGCCGAGGAGCTTTGTCTTTCCCTGGGCCCCGTCCCGTTGTTTTTAAAGATAGAGATTTATACGGGGTAGAGTGTAGTTGTCTTTTTCTTCCCGGCTTTTTCTGTCTGGCTCAGTCCTAGTCATCTCTGAGTAATTCTTTTCCCCTCTGTTTTTTTCTATGTTTTTTTTCTTGGTGTGATTATGAACTCGGGGCAACCGCCTCGGGAGTGCTTAGCAGGTCGAGAGTCCTCGATATTCCCACGCTCACATGTTTATCCCTCTTAGAGGCGAGGAGACTTCATCAGGGTCCTGACACGCAGTCCTTATGTTACTTCTGATCGTGGCGTAACCTGACGCGTGTTCTGGCCAGGGGTACGCACTGGGGAGTTACTTCACCCCACACCCCCCCCCCCGCCCCCCCCCCCCCCTCCCCCATGCGCTACGGCGTGTTGTTTGTGTTTTTTTCCTTTTTTTTCACTTTCAAAACCCTTATAAGTGCAGGTGGTCTTTTTAGGAAGTTCCACACCATCCATTTTTCAGTGTCCATCTTTTTCTCCTCCCTTTGGCGCTGCACTCGCCGGTTTCTGCACTGCTCGTCGTTGGCGACCCTTCCTTCCACCCAAATCCCCAAGGTGGAGCCTTCACTTCCAAGTGAGGTGGACAGCCCGCCCTTCCAGTCCGGATTGACGGTTTCATACTTTCAGCGGTCTGATGAACGGGCTCTCCAAGGCCCATGGACACCCCATCCCCTTAAACAATCGCGGTTGGTATTTGGTCTTAGGGCGAGGTTTCGTTTCCGGGCTGTCGTGATTTTTGATGAGTTTACCCTTCCCCATCATAGGCCCCACACCTTCCTGTGTCTGAGCTGATGTAGCTTCACTCCTGTCAAAGAGTGAATTCCGCCCTTCTCTGTCTCGTTTCTCCACAGGTTCAGGTCTTCCCCGATGGTTCTGTGCATCTACGCAAGCCCTATTTTTTAAACTTTTTGGAAAGTTTTCTTAACATCTGTTCCTCCCTCGCTCCCGGACTTTTAGGCTCCTGCATTTGGGTACGGGCAATTTTTCCAGTTTCGGCATACGACCCCTCCTCTTGTCGCGGACAAGCTTCCGGGCCTTCCACGCGGTTCCCCCTATTCTGCCTTTCTTACAGGTGAGCCAGGGCCTTTTTTTTTTTGCAAGATTTTTCTGCGGCAGGCCAGCTTCCCCTGGTGTCTTCCCACAAAGGCAACCTTTTTTAAAACAGCTTATGTATTTTTTTTTTCCGCCAGATCGCGCACTCCCCGGGGGCTTGTAAAGCGACTACGGCACTACTTCTCGTTCTGCCCTTGCACGTTTCTAGAGAACTTCCTTTTCAATGTGAGCTGCTACTTCCTGGCCGGAAGCGGACAGCCCTCAAGGTCCGACCCAGTCTTCGCAGTCTAATCCCAGAGGAACGGTCTTTCCTCTCTAATCCGCCCACGTTACCCCCCCGTGAGAATCTTTTCGCTCGTTCTACCTTTTAGGAAGACCCGTCCCCGCGGACCAGCCCTCCTGGGTGGCGGATCGTCCGCCGTCACCGGACTTTTTATCTCCCCTGGGTCTTCGTCGTAAAAAAGCACGCTTTGTACCCGCAGATGTCCTGGCCGGCATGGTTGAGGAGTGGTTTCCACGTTCAGTCTGGTTCAGGAAGTTTTTTCATTCGTACTTGCCCGCTGGGATGGTCTTTTCCGCCCTCCTATACCCCGTATCCAGACAGTTGTGGGCGGCCCGAACTTCCTTGGATATTCCAAAAGACATATTTTCCTCAGTTTCTTGCCCGCGCCGGGCCGCTGACATACTCCGCAAAAAGGGGATTATGTTGTTGTGGTGGGAACCATGTTTTCGGCCTGATTCCGATGGCTGGCTTTCTCCTCCGGTACCTTTCCCGCCTTTTCTATCTACTTTGTGCACTTCCCCAGTAGTTCAGAGCGTCGGCTCCCAAGTCGTCGACGGCATGTTCCTATCTCCAGATGCCGCCACGCCGTCTAAGTCCCGTTAGTCCAGATGAGCGGTTCAAGCGTTCGGTCCCCGTCCCCTTTTTTTGTTCAGACGGAAGTAGATATGGTTACATTTCTCCCCGAAGTTTCTCCTATCGGGCGTGTTCCACTGTGTCTTTCTGTCTCTGTGGTCATTTTTTTTTTGGCCGTTGCGTTTGCTGGCTTTATGAAAGAACGCCTGACGTCCATGTCCTTTTTCCGTTGCCTCGGGCCTGCCCCACGGG
>Ga0179593_1259646_pt1 | contig 10487 bp, 5 predicted proteins | sample CZODoug2_1_08_16_FD_185931 | JGI IMG/M metagenome (GOLD analysis project Ga0179593, IMG submission 185931) | Vadose zone soil fungal communities from Angelo Coast Range Reserve, California, USA - CZODoug2_1_08_16fungal (PacBio error correction) | ecosystem: Environmental > Terrestrial > Soil >... | reverse complement strand
GTCCTCCGCGGTTCTTTGTTCACTCCGCCGGCACCATAACCAGCCCCCCCCTGGACAGACGCTATTTCCCGCCGCCATGGGCTCCCTTGACCTAGTCTCGCATTGACAGTGGTCAACAAACGTTTCTGCTTATTTAGCAGACGGTTGTGTGTCTCTTTCAGGCCTTGTGATGCGATCGTCTCTCTGGTGGCTACCTCCAGTAGGTATTCGCTTCTTGAGCGCGTCGGTGCGATGTTCCCCTGTGGAGATTGGCCCTTCTGAACTCTTTTTTTCAGGGTGTTTTTTTCTTTTACACAAGTACGACTTCACACCAGATTCTGATGCGAAATCTCCTTCCCCCCTTTTCCACTAAAGATCAAGATAGGTGCATCGCTTTCCTTGCGCCTTTTCCGAGCGTTCGACGCCCTTCCGTGATCAAAGTGGTGAAGTACGATTTTCTCCCCTCTTCCGAGATTTTAAACTGGACCTTTTTCTCATTTAAGAGTCTCTCCTTTCGTTCGCGGTTTCTTGTATCGTCTCCCCTTTTTAGAGTTTTACGAGTGGCTTTGTGTTAATGTTCTTGCGGTTGCTTTCGACAAAGTTTCTTCCTCCCCCCCTTTGGATGACCCGTCCCACTTTTTTTACCCCCCCAATCTCGGCATAAAAGGTATTTGCCTCCCCTCCCTCTGTCTTTCGTAGGACAGAGGCCTCATCTCTCTTATGAATCACCTTTAATTTCCAGTTTATTTCTCTCTTTGCTGAGTGGTGGTACTCCCCCCTAACACCCCCGACACCATTGCACTAGTGCACGCGTCTGGTTATAGGTTATTTCGGATCAATTCCCCCTTTTATAATCGTCATGAAAAGTTTTCAGAGAGAGGTTTCGGATTTTTCCTGTTGGTTTATTGAACAATCCGGTCGTCTCCCGAGCCTGCTTGTCACCCCCCCACCCCAGCGAGGAAAGTGAGCGTCCCCATTAATCCCCTTTTCCCCCCGAGAGGAGTAATACACCTTGTCCCACCACCTCTCTTTATTTCAAGAATTTCTTTACCCCTTTCCTCGGCAGTTAGCACATCTTCTCCGTTTTTTAATGCCCGTTTGGTCTTCAGATGGGACATTAAGAAGTGTAGTATTTGATCTTTTTTTGTTTTACACATTATGGTGAAGAGTTAGTTGAAGAGGGACTCTATTCCCCTAAGACATATAAGCCGCTTTCGCCTCCCTGTCCCCCGCTTTTTTCCCGACCGTTTCATACAGCCGGGAATTCCAAGCAGGACCTTCTCCCTCCTCGCCGAATTATAGCAAGCAGCCCGGCCTTTTAGTATTCTGTAGCCTCGCGGCTATCGAGGGTGAGTTCTACTTATAACGAAAGAGGTACTCGCCTTGTAGAAGTCATTTGATTTCAGTCGACGCGGCCACGTCCGCCGACCTATTCATCTCTCCACCACAACCCCCTCGCCAACTTCTTTTCATCACCACTGCCCCTGCCATGGAATGAGCACTTTCTGCCCACGCATTCCCCGCCAACCCCCGATCGGTCACTTTTTTTCGCTAAGACACCGCTTCTTCTTCTCTCATTCTGGCAATTACGAAGCTCGTCGGGCCCCCCTTGACGTCCCTAGTTCTAATCCTCTGCCCAATGCAGCCGTTTCCCGGAGGTCGTTGCTACCCAATATTGATAGTAAACTCCCTCGACTGAGAGTGCTATCCCTTGTCCTGAGTTGTTTCACCCTTCAATTGTCTTCTTGACGGGATTCCTTCCACTCGGGGGGCGAAGCCTTTCCCCCTTTCGATACCACCGCCTCCGAGAAGAACTTCCATCCCGACGACTGGCAAACGTTAGTACGTGGTTACAAACACACCAGCCGGCCCCCCCATTGTTTTATCCCACTTAGTGATCTCTTGTCATGCCTCCCCCCTCCAATATTGGTAAACCTTACATCGAACGCTGTTATATGATTGTCACCCCCTTATCGATCAACTCTTCTCATATGTTCGTCTTTTTTCTTTACTGGTCCTATTTTATACCATTTTCCTCTACTTACACTGAGAATCGCTCCTTTCTTTTTTTTGAAATATTCGGATGATTAAATCTCCTCCCCCCTTCCCCCTAGTAACAGGGTATGCGGAACCCGCTCCTTTTAATTTCCCTTTGGAGACGTCTCTTTTATTTTATTACAATGAGTTCCTTTCCTTTCTTTTTCTTTCTCCCGTGAGGGGAGATCCTACGCACTTTCTTCGCACGTCATTCACCGTATAGCCCAACGCTCATCCAAGGTTTCCCAACAACCCATCACCTTTTTCCTCCCGCTATCAATGAACCCCCCTCACTTTTGCCCGTCGTTCGAATATCATCTTCTCGCTCTTTTATCCTCGGGCGGTTTTCTTTTTTTTATAGCTCCTGCGATACCTCGCTTGCACTTTCTGTCTCGCCCCATCAAGAAGTGGTGGCCCATTTCACTTTTCCCCCCATTCGCGTAGAACACATTTACGGGAACTGCGCCGCAAACGTCCCCTTCCTCCAAACGGTGTTTGATCACTCATTTCACCTACTGGTCGGAGCCCCCCCTCATCCTTTAATTGTGCCCGCTCCTGGTTCCGTCTTCTTCCCCCTCACCTTTCTTCTTTCCGCCCCTCCTCCCCTAAGTTGTTCCGTTTTATGCCTGCGAATAGAAACTTTCCTCCTTTTTTTTTCCTTGGCGCCGGTGGAGCCCCTTCCTTCCGACCAAGCTCAGATTTTCTAGATTCTTTTTTGGATGCCGCCGACTCTTAAAACGCCTCTCTCTCTGGTCGAGGTGTGTGACTTCTCATCGCGCACCTCAGGCTGATTTCTCTGCTTACATCCCTTTGGTGAATCGTTGCACTATTCCTCCCCCCTTCTCCCCTGGATCTAGGGCTTGACCGATATTTTCATGCACTCTCTTTCTGACACAATCGATTAAAGTCCATGTTTGCCAGTCCGGATGCCCATGCTTTTTTTTTGTCTGCTCTTCGCATGTCTTTTCTTTACCAACCCCCCCGAACCACGGCGTTTGTCCTTTTCCCCTTTTTTAGTCAAGCTTCACCCCAAATGGGACAATCCTTGCCTCTCATCGTTTTACCTGTTTCAGTCCCTTTTTTCTCTTTCCGAGCGCCTCTTCGTTTCTCTCTCTTCGGGATTAAGTCCCACATTATCCTTTGCCTTCTTCCACGGGCACATCTCCTTTTTTTTTCTCTGTCTACCCATTCATCGAGAGGGAGGTTGTTCCACCCCTAAGTCGCGCTTGTCCTTTTCCCTCTTTTCCCATTGACTGCGGTACCTTACCCGGTTTGTCAGAAGCTCAATTGGTCATGCGTGATTTTTTCGGCTTTACTCTCCTTTTTCTTTTTCAATCCCCTAACTTTTTTTGTTTAGCTTACCTTTCCTTAAAGATCAGCACAGCAGTGAGATTAGATTTTCGTCCTCCCTGTGTTAGTCCGCACAAGTCGGCTCCTCCTTTTCTTTGTCCCCAACCGCCACCATCGAGTCCCTCGGAGCTCGAGATTCCCTTTCAGTGCGAAGTTCCCTTAGACTGTCTCCCCTCCTGATTTAGATGCCCTCTTTCCCTGCGTCTCGCGCCTCAAATGTTTTTCCCCCCCGAAATTTACGTTGACGGAGGTCTGCTCAGTCTTGGTGGTTCCGTTCTTCGATTTTACACCTTTATGGACGTAGACTTTTTGTGTGCGTGATTTTTTTCCGCCCAACAGGCCATGACATTCAAGCAATCCCCCTTCCTCATCCATATTAGAATGTTCCTTTGACATAACTATTGTAACCATTTCATCTTGCAGGAAATTTTTTCGTAGGGTACAGAACGAGCTTAGGGCTTACCTTTCTTCGTCCATCCTCTGGAGTTAACCTCTTCCCACTTGAATCTCCTTGCGCTACGTTTTCCCCAGGTCCATTGTGGAACTTTGATTTTCGACTTTTCACCCCTCTCGTGACCCGCGCTAGTCTTGAAGTTCGTTAATCGTCAGTTTAGATATTCGGATATCTCTTCTCCTCGGTCTTTCGGCCTTGAAGGATCTTTCCCCTGCTCAACTTAAATTCTGAATGGGCGACCCTCCTGAAGTTGTTGACTTTGAACGCCTTCTTCGATGTTGAGGGAAGCCTCTCACCAGGTGAGCGCGCGCTTGTACCCTAAACATTTTTAGGATGGTGGGCTCCGACCTTGATAGGTTGTTTTCTGTACGTGTTTTGAGGTCCACCCCCACGTGCTTTGCGCTGCGTGGATGCGGATTAAGACTTCTCTTTTTATCAAACCTGTTTTCCCCTTCATTCTAAGGACCTTAGAATGAGCGGTTTTTTTCCCCCATCCGTGAATCGTGATTCTCTCTTTAGCCGGTGGGTATGCAGCATTTCCAACAGTGCCCAAGGATTTTGATCCATTTTGAGAGTCCCTCCCCCTAGTTTCGAGACCTCTTTCCCGGGTTTTTGAACGGATTGGTTTCCGAATTGTGATCGTCGTTTTTTCATCGTGAGACGGAGTCAAGTGCGTTCGTCAGATTATCGAGACCCTCCTTGTTTTCTCAAACATGTCATTTGCGCCCTCCATTGGCTTGACCTCTCGAAGATTTCCTTTTCGTGACTCTTTTCGACACCGTCGAACACCCTCTTCGGCTTTAATTCTAGGTTCCCCCCTTTGTCGACTGCGGGGAAAGTCCCCTTTCCGCATCGTGCTCGGTGAATTCAAGCAAGCCTTTCAGTAAACTAATGATAGTGTGATGTCTTCCCTTCTTGTCTACGAAGGGTGTTTGTTCTTTCAATGGTCTTGACACATCAGACGTCCCTTCTCTAGATTTTTTCGTCCAAGAGCTGACCATGTTCTTCTTCATAGTCTCCCCCTTCTATTGTCGGTTGCTTTTTATCAAAGATTCTGATCGCGATTGTCTTTTCTTCGCTGGGTCACTTGGGACGCCCCACCCCACCTTTTTGACGATCGGCTCCCCGTTGGAGGATAGTTAGAAGGGTCACGTTTCCGTAGGGCTCGCCCCTTTCGTCTGAGTTAAGTCGTCCTCCCCCCCTCCTTTTTTCTTGAAGAACTACTAGGAGTCGACCATCCTTTTGCGAGACATCCGAGTAGACCGTCTATTCTCGTATTGAGTTCCCTTTACGATTTCGCCGACGCCTTCATCTTGCGTGTTCCGTAACCGCTTCCCCTTCCCTCCTACAGGACGTCATTGGTGGACGCCGGAGTTTTAAATGGTTCCTTTGTGAAAGTGTGGCTTTAATTTCGACAGTAGCAGGCCCGTGATTTCCGATGATGGTTCCCTCATCTGTAGATTGGCCCTTGGCCTCCCCCAAGTCTTTTGCTTGTGATGTGGAGGTTTTTTTAATGTTTGGTTGTTGCTGGATCTTTTTTATTTCAGTTGTGGTCGATCTTTTTGCCTCTGCGCTGTCTAGTCATTGCCGGAGCAACCTCTCATTAATAGGGCGGATATTACTATCTCCCCCCCAACCTCCAAGGTGGTCGAGGGTAAGACGGGAGGTGGGTTGATCCTTTCTTTCTTTCTCTATGATGGAGGAGCCCTCTTCGAACGGTGAAGAAGTGTCCTTTCTTCAGGTCTTCGGATCCCCTTAGTGATCTTGGTGGAACGTTTTCTCCCTGAATCAGCGGTCAGTATTTCGTATCGATTTAAGGCCTGTAAAATTTTCTTTGTGAAAGACACTTGTCAGATAGGCTTTCTTAACTATCTCTGTCTACCATGCGTTCTCCCTTCTGTCTTACTTCTGATTTTTTTTTATTTTCCATCGTGATTGAATTGATGTTTTTCAATTTTTGTTCTTTGTTCTACATCCTCCGCTCATGATGAGGAATGATGACCGGTTATTTGAGATTCCGCATCTTTTTGGACGGGGTTAGCCCTGCTTTGTGGCCTAATCTCCCCCATTTGCTCTGTATTATCTTTCCACCCCTTGCCAGATTGTTCCCCTTTCTCTTTCTTGATGAAAGAGACCTAATAGTCTCAGACTGAATGTCCTTTTATTTGGCGGTATCTTTCGTTCACACCACGTCGAAAACCCTGCCCTTCTCTCTTCTTTCGCTTCTCCCCTGCGCTGAGGACTTCATGTAGTCAGATTTCCGACGCACCAGCTCCTGGCGGCGCTAAATTTCCTCTATTTTGGTGTCCCCTAATACAGAGTTTTTCCCCCAATGATGCCAAAGTACCTCTTCCCCGAAGTTCTTATTTCTCTGATCTCCGCGAATGGCGACTACCCAAACCCGTTCCCTCCAGAACGCTGCTCGTCCCTATCATAGGCATTATTGTCATGGTGCATGCGCGGCCTTAGACACCTCTCCCCCCTGGGACGGCTCCTGCCGGTATCACCTCCTTAGTCTTAAAGCGACTCTGCAGCGCCTCCTACTGGCAGAAGATTTGAGTGTGGCTGTTTTCCTAGTGCGACCCTCTTTTATGCTTCGTTTCCCGCCCCCAAACTTCGAACATTCGTTCTTATTTGCCCCCATCCTCCGCGGCGTACTAACCTCCTTTCCCCGCTGATATGATAATACTGGCGTCCTCTCCCCCCGGAACCTTTCGTCCTCGCCGGATCAGCTACCCCCCGTTTCCTGGAAATTCCGCAACGGGATTTCACCCCCGGGAAAATTTCGCCAGCCTACATTTCCCCTCAAATTTGGCGAATTCAACCTCAGATTTTCTTTGCGTTGATTGGCCCTTTCGTGAAAACACAAGATCCGCCGAACTATTCATCCATCCCCACTCTACCGTTTTGTGAGATTGATACTCCTTCCTTTCTAATTTGGTTGCACTCCCGAATGTGACCCATTCCCCCCTTCCCCCCCTCGAACGCTGACGATATATTACTTTCAAGTTGTTCTGGGCCTTCTGGAGCCCTTTTTACAGTGTGACAACCTTTCTTCCTGTTCCTCTGAACCTCAGAAAGAGTGGGGTTGTCTTCCCTATAGACGATTTATCCAAGGTTAGATCTTCCTTTAGTTATTGTCTCGCACCCTTTAAGTGAGGCCCTCCCTTCTTTGAGGTCCCTGACCTTTCTCTTGGCTGATAGCATGTCGAATTTGCGGGCGAACGAACGAACGCCTTCCATTTAATGTGCGAATTTTCCGTAAAGACCGCTCGGCTCTCGTTCCTAGACTTGGAGGGCTTTTTCTCTTTATTGGTTCTCCGATATAATGAGACCCCCCTTCCTCTCTTAAACTGCGATCTGCCCATGACAATGAACCTCGGGCAGTCGGTCAGCGAGTCACCGTTTGCTTTTTTTTCTTCGCGAAGTAGAGGGCTCACGTATTATACACTAACCGTCGTGATGATCTGGTATCCCGGTGCTTTTCTGCATATTCCACGACTTGGAGGCCCCTTTTTGTAATGCTCCAATCCCCCAATCGCCGCCAGACGGTATTGCCGCCTTCAGATGTTACTTTTCGGACTTCAGTCATCGCTTTTCTAAACTGTTAATTTCGACATGTTCTCGTCAGCCAGGTTCCGTGTCGGACTTGGTTCACACGCCTCCCCAGCGCAAGTCCTGGTTGTCCCCCTCTGATCACGGCGTAGGTTTCTTTCTTTCCTGATCCACAGCCACAGTCCGCGTAGAATTTTTTTGTCCACAGCTGAGCTGATTTCTCTGGTTTGAGATCTTTTTCGTTTTTCCAGTTTTAGACCGAGCTGGGACACCCCCCCTTCCCCACCCCGGATGCCCTCGCGGCGGCCTAACCAGTCTCCCCTCGTTCCACCAGAGAGAGAGAGACCCTTTTATACACCGAGCTAGACCGCTTATATGTACGGCCCATAAGTCTCGACCCTCCTTTCCCTCCGGGTCCAGAACCCCCCTTCGACCCTTACCTCAAGCGATCGCTGGTAGCCCATTGTCGTGCCCCAACCGGTCTTTGTTAAGTCCTTGCCATCATCGATCGAAGAACATCGACCGGTGTCCTCTTGACCTCAATGGTTCCCCCCCCCATTATCACGCCTTCGAGTCATTCATTTCCTTCCGGACCCGAAGCGTAACCCGTCTCCCTCCTCCCCCCGCAATTGGCTCCCTCTCGGACATGATACGCCCCCCTTCTACTAGTACGCCTGCCTTGACGGTGGGTGCGTCTAGAACCTCCCCTGCCAGAGGTCGCGGTGGAATCCCCTGTCCGTGACGAGACGTCGCCCCTCGTTACCACCTGCTCACGTTTTTCCCAACGGACCCCCCCTCTATAAATCCCCGGCCCCAACCACCAACTTCGCACACCCTTCTCCACAACCTCACAAACTTCCTTTCCCCCGTCGGACAAATGTCGGAAAGACATCTCGTTTCACGAAATTCTCCTTTAAGGCCCCTCCTCCTAGAAGCACTTGTATCTTCTTCTATCCTTACATCAAAGTAAGAATACCGCTTTCAGTGTCCCCAGTTAGTCCCATATATCCTTATAATACCCGTGGACGTACCGCTTAACATCCCGAAGGCCTTCGGTCTCACTCAATGACGGCTTCTTGGTCTCCCGCACCGCTCTTTCTCCCGTGCCCCTTGATTCTTTTGGTCACCAGCTTTCTACGCGCCTTCCGGCGGAACTTTAAAATCGGGGTGCCAGCCGAGTTCCCCTCATTCCTCCCCCACCACCTTTCGCCCCTGCTATACGACTTCCAACGTTTCCTGCGACTTCTACGTGCCCTTTTCTTTTGACCTTTTCCGTCCCCCAAGTCTTTGACCCCCCCCCCGCGGTTCAACCATCGCAATCTCGGCTATTCTCTCTTTTAAGGAGCCACCCCATTTTAAAACCCCCTCTACTGTGTTGCTGAAGATCCCCCCCCATTTTTCCTGGAAACCCCCTTCGCCCCGTCCTTCGTTTCGCACAACCTTAATCCCTTCTCCTCTTTCGCATGATTGTCGGGCCTCCGTTCTTGACCTCTGACGCTCCCTTTGACATCCACTTCTCGCCGGGCCGTCAGCTACTTTTCAGAAGTTATGAACAATGATATCCTTGATTCCGTATCCCCTCACTTTCTCCTCGACTTCCCCGGGGATTGTTATGGCACCTTTATTTCATTCTGCTACGTTGGCTCCAGATTCTTTCCAAATGACTGATGGTCGAACCGGTGGGAGATTTTCCTCTCTTATGTGTTCCGAGGTCGCCTTCATACGCCATTGTATTTAGACGGGGTACTGCTGTATTTTTTTCCTTACCCCCCAGTTGAATTCCCCGGAAGGCAAACTCTCTTCATTTTGACAGGCGGCCCATTCACTTTGCTCGCCCCTTCTGTAACCCCTCCGCCCGTTCCCTGCCTGGTATCGTTGTCCCTCTATACCATCTTTTCGTTGTCCGCCTTTTTCTTTACCCCTAGGTCAGTTTTCTGCTCCTAAGTTCAAAAGTCTCGTCCCTCTCGCAATGATGTAGAGTCCAACCCAAGCCACGGTAAATTTTAGTGGGTACACACATATTTCTTAGAAACAAATCACCAGGAAACTTAATCCACACCCCGCCCCTTCTGAAGATTTCCCCAACGGTTTGTTTACTCCAGGCGCACTAAACCTCGACTTTCGGTCTCCCCCCCCCCCCTATCCATTCACCTTTGACCTTTTCTAATGGAGGGCGATAGCAAGTCCCTCCACCTTGGTCCTTTCCAATCTTTCATACAAAGAATCTTCCCCCCTCTGCTGATTCGAGAACCCAATCCCCCCCCTTCGACGTTAATGGAGATAGTTTGACCAGAGACTTCTTGCGTAACATCTTCCTATGACTATTCGCGTTATTTAATATCTCCCAGTGTCAATCACACCTACAGCTCAGCGCTGGAGGTGTGCAACCCTTATCTCCCATCATGTTAGTCTGAATTTTCCCCTTCTAGAAGATTATAGCAAGGTGGCCCCTGCCCCATTTCCCCTAGACCGGAATCGTCGAAGGGCGAGGGTCCGTGATGTCCTCAGATATTTTGCACATGATTCTGTTCCCCCATAGACTCAAGCCTTATCACCCCAGTCTCGTTCGAAATGGTTATTATTTTTGCTTGATTAGCTTGCGCTTTTTCCAACACGAGACAACTTCTCTTAACGGTTTTTCCTTTCCCAAGAGGGAAACCACCCTGACGAAGATTGCCTCGCAGCTTTACCTTCTCATTGATCCCACCACGTGATCATCTCCTTTTCGCCTTCTCGACTATATCGTCTTTCATTAACGTAAGGCTTTCCCGATTCTAGTGGTGTCTTTTTCAATCGGAAAATCTAGGTGCCTCCATTTCATCCTCTTTGGTTTTTTCCCCAGAGCGCCTTTCGGCGTAGGGACGAGTCACCCTTGTGTCAGAGAGTAACCGATTGGCCAGCTCACGCTCGTCCCGACGGAGAGTTTTTAATTCTATCCCCCGTTGGTGGCGTCTCCAAAGGTCTTTTTTTTCTTCCAAACTCCTCCCCTTCCCCTGACTTTCTGCGTTTGATGGTAGATTTCCGTGCATCTTTTTCTTAAGCTCCCCTTTTGGTGCTTAGTTGGCCACCGCACCATAATCGATCCATCTGGGCCTTTTTTCTTATGTGCCCT
>Ga0179593_1625226_pt1 | contig 10488 bp, 13 predicted proteins | sample CZODoug2_1_08_16_FD_185931 | JGI IMG/M metagenome (GOLD analysis project Ga0179593, IMG submission 185931) | Vadose zone soil fungal communities from Angelo Coast Range Reserve, California, USA - CZODoug2_1_08_16fungal (PacBio error correction) | ecosystem: Environmental > Terrestrial > Soil >... | reverse complement strand
ATTCCTTCCCCCCTGCAATCGTGAACTATGTAGACACGCTCCACACGAGTTTCCCCTTATTAGCCATCAGTGACAGTGGAGGAGTCCCCTCAAGTACTTACTTTCGTTATTACTCCCCTTCCCTTTTCCTCGTCCAGTACCAAAACGCCGGTACTCCTTCCAGCTTGGCCCTTCCTGTAAAGAAAAAATCCCACTGAATTAGTCCCCTCCTTGACTCCTCCCTCCTCAAGCCGTTTCGAAATATAAATATTTCCCCATTCCCGTTCTAATTGGCAATTGTGTTTTTTTTAATGCCAGTGCGAGTCAATTTTCGAGAACCATTTTGTTTCGGTGCAGTAACCCCTTGCTGCGGGACTTTCCTCCCCTAGATTCCGATGTCCCGTTAAAGCCGAAAATCCCCCCAGCCTCTCTCGAACAAACTCACCTCTTTTCTTTCACCAGGCCCCCTCGAGTGTAATTGTACTTTTTTTAATGGAACACTCTATCTACATCCAGGCTCACTTATTCCTGGAAATGATCCCCTCCCGCCCGGGCTACGATGGGGGCTTAAATCAAATTTTGTCCGGGACCACGTCGTTTTTTCCATTTTTTGAAAAGCTTTTTTGGCCGGCCCCCAACTACCGGCAATGTCGTCATCGCCTATTAGTCGAAGCGACGATTTTGCGTGTAAAAAAAGGCGTCTTTTCCGTACATTTCTCTCAGCCAGTTGGCCCCTCTGGGATATGATTGTCGCTTTGAGGCTTTTTCCCAAAGTTAGGATGATTGCCCTATTATCCCCTCTTTTGTACACACCCCCCCCACCCACCGCCCCCCCTTGGCCAAAGACAGTTCCCTCTACCGACATCCTTAGACTTTTCACTAATGCCACATCTTATCCGGTTAATCGGACTTCCCCATTCGCGCTCTTTTCACAGCGTTACGCCCCGTTGATAGATTTCCCCACAGAGTTCAACATCCCCCCAAGATCATCGGTGTTCCATTTTCGCCTAGGGAATGGAGCTCTTTAGTAACAACAAGCTCCGTTCATTTTTTCTTCTCGGTGCGTCTGTCAGATTATTCTTCCTTTATTCGAGGCAAGCCCCCCCCCAAATCTATCCCGCCATCCCCCCCAATTTTTTCGTTTTAGGCACGTCCTTGAACCCCAATACGGTAGTAGTTCTGTTGTTTTTCTCGTTTAAAAATCGCTGGCTAGTGTGTGAAACGGTGGAGAAAGCTTTCAAGGGACTTTTCTTGTCGCTCCTTCTATATTGCCTAGTTTGCTCCGTACTGGGAATTTCCTGTCAAAGTTAGCGTGAACCCCTCGACCCCCACTCTCCGCATTTTTCCTTAGGTGACAAATTCTCCATTATGACGGACTTTTTCTGTGAGACTTTCCAATATCTTAAGGTTAGTTCCGTATTCTGGGATCGAAACTGGGTGGATTTGCCATTGCTTTTTTTTTCCCACGCGGTTTTTACAATCCCCAGCCCCCCACCAATCTCTTCGTTTTCACCACCACCGAGGTTCACGACGCCCTGCGTCAATGTGCGCGTTCATTTCCTGCTTGGGGGACTCCCCCCCAGACACAATCCCTCTTATACTGCCTTTTCATGGTACCGGTCAAAACTATTCCAGTCAAACTTAGACACTCCTCTGTGCAGAGATATCGCCTTATGCGAGCACACAATTTAGATTCATTGCCGATATTAAATCCCTCCATGAGACGATCCTCATGGACTGCTTCGCAGAAGGTGACACCCCCCCTTGACATCTCTATATGTGTTTTTTCTTTGCCGTTCAAAATTTCTAAATTTCCCTTTCTTCGGATATTCCTGCTAACAGGAGCGGATGGTACGTTTTTCATATGGATATTCTCCCTTTTGTATCTTCTTCCCTCCCTGTCTTTCCCTGCGGAACCTTCTTCAGTCTTCTTGAGAGTCATTCGTTGGTGACGTGCCCCGGGCCTTGTAAATTCGTAGTTAAAACAAGCAGCTCATTTATTTAGGAGGACAAAATTGCCGGGTCTGTCCTATTTTATGGTGTTTTTCGACGCTGGTCCTTGACCTCCAAGCTCAATTTCTCCCCAGGAAAGATTCGGAACCCAACAGGCCTCAACTTCAGTGAACCATATGACCTTAACTGACCCAGTACAGGAGATCCCTCTTGCATCCTGGAGTAGCACCTCCCCTTCATTTGTCCCCGCATTGAGTATTTTCCCCTCGACCTTTGACTCCCCTTCTACATTGCTCCCCCGCAGTCCCTTTGCTTACTTTGCACCATTTAATAAATCACCAGTTTTCCTTCTTCTTTTCTAACTGTCGATCTAAATCACAACAAAAGCGAAAAGCCCCTTGTTACAGTCTTACTGCAACAATTCCTCACCACTTTTCTTCTCTCGTGTAGGATGTGTTTGCGGCCAACTATATAAGTCCATCCTTAAGACTAGGTATGCCCTTTCGAGTTCGTCCTTTATTCTAACACTCCTTTGTATCTCTCCATAATCATAGGAATACGAAGTTTAGAAACCCTTCTTATTTTTCCGATTCCGTAGTGATTTCAAATTTTCCACTCCCTCCCCCGTCCTTGGTTCCAGTTCGGAGCGATTTTCTTGAAGGATCCCCTCTCAAAATTTGTGATCCCCCTTTTCCCTTTATTGGCGGTCTTCCCCCAAACGTATTTTGGTAACGTCTCTATCTCAAGAGCGGCCTGATTACCCCTCTTCATCGTCACGAACTGAACCTCCCCCTTTTGATCCACAAAGGACCCAAATAGTGGGAAACCCATGACTCTCAGCTTTGTAAGGTTCAAGATTGGCTATCCCTTTTCAGACTCCCCTGAAGATCTTCTCACCGCTTCTGTCCTTCATATTTTTGTCCGCCGGTGCCCCTTAAAAAAAATTGCAAACCATTCCTTGGTCTTCTCTTAGTGCGTTTCATTTCATATTCTCTAAATGCCGTTGATGGACCCCCTAGATTAAGCCTAAAGTGAGCTCAGACTTTGGCTCCCCCAGTCCCATACACACTCGGCGGCTTGTTAAGCCAGTTTAAAAGGTCTATTGGGGAATTTGCACAGAGTATGATTATCTCCATGTCGGTCCTACTGCAGGACTACACCCGACTAATGTCTCAATTTCCCCCTACGTAAAACTTTCTCGCCATGACGATCCTCTGGTCCTTACTCATGGGCCTCAAATGAACATTCCCCCTTCTCTTATTAGGTGGCTACTCCTAGTCTTTGCTCTTTCGCAATTTTTTAAAGCGTAATCAGTTATTTTGATTTCTCTTTAAAATGTAAATTCTACGCGTGATAGAACTTCCCTTTCCTCTTCCGAGCAGTCCCCGACCTTATCTGGAATTTGCCTAAAGCGTAATGTTCACCCCTCCCCACTTAGCTTCCTGACGGTAAACTTTTTCTTTATTTCGAACTTTCCATTGAAGGGAAGTGTCTTGCGAATTCCTTTGGTGATCTATTTCCCTTCTCATCCGTTGTTTTGTCATAAAACCGTCTTTCATTTCCCAGCATCTTGCAAATTACCCCCCCATTCTCGCCTGGCATAAGGATAAAACGGTATTACTTCCGTGAGCACTTAGTTAATGTTTTGGGTGTACCCCCCAGAGGAACAGAGATTTCAACAGCTTTTCTCCCCAATCCTCTTCTTTTCTGGTCTTTCCTTTGCAATACGAAGGATAGCCCCGTTCAAATTGAAGTTTAAAAAACCCTCTGGCTTCCGGTCTCGACCACTCATTTGCTCGAAAAATGGATCCCCCCCCCTCAAGAACTTAATTCGTTCCCATTTTTTCAGCGACCTTTCAATCCTGAACCTGTCGAAAAAATTTGTTTTCGTGCCGCACCGTGTGGCCCTTTTCGTTCTTTCTTATCGGTCCCTCGACGGGTTTATTTTGCTTACCGTTCCCTTACCCTCCTAAGCCCGCCTCTGTTCCACTCCAAATAAGCTCTACCCGCACCCTGACTCTTCTGTCTGGCCTGACGCCCCCATTGTTAACACAATTAATCTCTTCTAATCTTTAGCGCTTTTCTAGCACAGTTGATTTATTCGTTTCCCCACGTTCGAAATCCCACCTACTCTGACCTTTCAATTTTCTGTCTCTTTCGGTACCCTACCCCAAAAAGAACAATCGGCTCCCTCTCATTCTCTCCTTAGAGCGACGCTTTCGTTGAACAAAGGCGTTCGTGCCCACAGTCCTACCGCGCGGGTCATTTTCGCCATCCGTTGGCCACCCCTCTCGTATCATGCTTGTTGGGATCAAGACAAAGTTCCCCCCACTATCTTAGACCCTTTTATGCCAGTTTCCCCCAAAATTATGCACTTGCAAACAGAAGACCCTTTGCCTCTTCCCTCGACCGACAATACCTAGGGACTGCTCCCCTGCACTAGTCGATACCCTTTTTCGGAATCCCTCACAATTCCACAGACTATTAGGCGTGGATTTTTCCCTAAAGATCACCTCCTTTCCCAAATTTCGATTGTGTTTTCGCCTGTCTCTTTAATGGAGCGATTTCAGGAACTTATGTTAATCACTAGGTTTGGTACCGTGTTTTTCTAGTCTTACCTTATAATTTGCCCCCAAAAATCTCTTCCCCTCTCACGAAATTCTCTCCCCTTGTCTGGGAATTTGCTAGTCCTCCCCCCCCCCTTCATTTGACGCTGGGCCTCGTTGTTGTTTTTTTCCAGGGAAACTTTTCTAACAAGTGAAACGTTGTGCTTGGAGACATCCTAGGGAAATTTTCCTTTCTTTTGAGGTAAGAGGCCTTCGTCGGTATGACCCTCCTACGTCAGTATTGCCCAATTCCATGAGCTTACACTCCTCAACGGACGTCAACCCTAGGTCTTTTTTTTCTTGATTTGGATTTATACGTTTCGGTAGTTAGAGTCTTTTGCCCAGCCCTCTTTCCGGGCGCTTTCTCTTTGGTACTATCACTTCTTTCTGCTGGGCTCCCCCTATACGAGGTTACCGTTCTCAGTTCGTCCCCCCCCCACCCATTAAGGACGACCCCTAATTGCAAGTTTGTCACCCCGTGATATGTCCCAGTTCTCTCCTGGGGAATACCTAAGCCAGTACTAAAATATGGCTCCTTCAACAAAAGCTTTACGTCTTCTCCGCCTTCGCCACTAAATCTGGTTGCTATATTCTGAGAGATACACAAAAATTTTTTATATAATATGCTCTTCTCAGACATTATCTCTTCCTCTGATGCATCTTTCAGGTGACAACCATTGTTCCTCCCATATATTTCCTCATCCGTTGTTGCATATATGTGTAAAATACTTTTTTTGTCACTTTCCATCCCATGAGTATCGTCTTAGTCCTTTGAGTATCTGTCTTCGATATATAAACCTTTCTAGTTGTAGCTTCTCTAGCTCCCCTTGGATATGAGGAGCGAGTTTAAGCTCCATTTGATTGACCCCCACCTGTCTTTCAGGACTTTGTCGTATCCCCTCCATCGCCCTCTTCGATTGTTTTCACAAACTTGCCCGCCCTTTCCGTTCTGGATTGTTTTGCTTCTACGTCATTTTTAAATAGACAAGCTCCTTTTTAGGACAGGGACCCTTTCCCCCGGAGCCTTGTCGCGCCCCTTCATCTCTTTAGCAAAGACTCCCGAAATTGCTTGTCCGACCTTTTCTCCACGTTCGCAGACTTTTCATTCTCTATTCTTGGACCATTCACTACCCGTTCTCATCTTTTCTCAAGCTCCCTCCCACCCTCTAAGCAGACAGCCGCAATCTTCCCCATCCCCCCCCCCCGCTTAACTAGCGCGTCCTTGACTACACTGCCCGCTTCAAACAACAAACGAGCAGCCATCACCTAATACAAGCCGACAAAAATTTTCTCTCCTCTTCTCTGTTTCTGATCGTCTTTTGGTAATCATCTCCCTTTCATGACCTCCTATGTCTCATATTAACCATGACTTCTGGCTAAGACTTCGTCTCTTTTTTTGCCTTTTCACGTTGAAGAGAGACTCAACTCCAGTAACAGATGTCCAAACCCGTGATATTTTGGTATGTCTTTCTTTAGAAATAGATACCGCCGGAATACCTTTTGTGTAAGTTTCGGCCTGTGCCTAATTCCTCCATATACCAAACTTAGAGTGATCAGTTGCTTTCACCCGTTTCCAAAGGGAGTTGGCCACCCCCCACTTTTATGAAAATTTGTCTCTTTTTCCATTTGGCCTCCTCTTCATGATATTCAGTCTCGACACTTTTCCCGACAAGCCCCCCCTTCTTATCCTCACTGCCCCCAATAGTGGTGGGAAAAATTACATGGACATTACGTAGAAGATCCTCAAGAAATTTGTCTCTCCTCACAATTCGGGTTAGCCCTGCGCTAAGGAGATGGATGGCTTCTCCTTAGTAAAAGCTCTCCGCCCTGAACACAAACAATGTTTTTTTCAATTGTTCGAGAGGCACAATCGTATTTATAAATAAAATGTGGAATAATAACCTCGATGCCCACTCCTACCTTTACCTTGCCCGATTCAGGATTTTCCTTCTGCAGACAAACACCCTAGCGCTCCGGTTTTTCAGTAGCTTTTTTTCCCGTATTGGCATATTGGTTTATTTTTTCTTTACTTTTATCCCCTCATATTTCCGCCATCATTCCCTTGAAAGTATGCCTTACCTTCAAAGCTCACATGGTGTCTTCTCTAATTGCCCTCTGTTACGGGGAATTGTCCAACAGTGTTCCCCAAGGAAATTCTTGCCACCAAACTTTCTTCTTATTTCGAGCAATTCGAGCGCTATAAAGGAGTAAGCACTCTTCTTGATTTTTCTTCAAGTGCCCCACTTTCTGAAAGCTGACTCCCAGAGACTTTCTTGCGGACTTCTTCCTGCTGATGTTTCTCAAGTCTTGCCCACCCTAACGTCCGCGTACTGAGGCTCCCGGTCCGCAATGGTAGCCTTCGTTAAAATTGAAGGGAAGTCATCTTTCTGGGAGGCGACGTATCTCTCTTTCTCCTCTTGGTTTTTGACCGATAACAAGCGATACAGCAACTCTCCCCGGCAACAGTGTTAACTACCATTGCTAAAAGTTACTTTTTTACACGCAGGGAGCCCCTTTCCCTCTTTATAAGGGGGCGGTACAACTTTTTGACGATTTCCCCTTCTCCATCTCGCAGATCTCAAGACTTTCCCCGCCCCCTGCCCTGAAACAAGCTCAGCGAGGGTGTAATCGGTTCGGCCCATGCGTCCCCACCCCCAAGATTTCTGGTGAACTCTTGATATTTTTTTCTTTCAATCAATGTCCGATTTCTGCCGAATAAATGAGAAACCCCATCAGTGTCGTCCTGAAATTCCTCTTTCTACGCGATGTTCCCCAATGAATTCGTCACTTTCGTTTTTTTTCCATTGCACCCAACTTGATCTTCAAAGGCCTGTCCGAAGAGGATGCCCTTCTCTTCGGTTTTTTTTATTCTGACGCAGGATACGGTAGTCTCCACTCTAATATGTTGAAACCTTCCCACAAGATGAGTGTCCCCAGGACACCTTTTTCCTCCACCCCTGAACAAATTCATTTCCGGCTTACTACGATTGGGTCTCTCCCGTGTCTCCCAAGCAACGTTGATTCTTACGATCCCCCCCCCTCGAACCTCAATGCTTCCCCCTCCTGGTGTTTTCACTTTTTGTCCTCTTTTGGGTACCTCTCCCCACCGATCAATGGGGCACTTAGAGATAGTAAATCCTACTCTTTAGCGTTTTTAGAAAACCGCAGCTCGCATTTAGCATTAAGGCGACAAACAACTTTCTGATTTCTCGTTGATAAAGACTTTAGGACTCCTTTCTGAATTTTTTCCTCCTCTAACTTACGGGCCCTCCCAATCCAACTTTTGTGTCCTCTTTACAGAGTACTCTTTTAATGCGCCGATTACCTCATATGCCAATCACTTTGGAATGATGGCACTTCATTCGGCCCTCATCCAAAGCATCTGGAAGTATTCTCTATCCCAGACGACAGTCAAAAAGATAATCTGTTTCACCCCCTTGTATTTCGTTAGCCTCTCCAAAAGGCCTTTATACGTTTCGGTCCATAAGCTTGAGTTCATATACTCTTATCTCATGGCCCGCTTCTCTCTCCACCTACCACCCTCCGATCCGACGCCAAAGGTTGTATGGGCACCGCGAAAAATATTTTTTTATCGGAACAAAACTTATTTGATCGTTTTTTTTTCGAGAGTCAGTTTAAATTTCAATGGAAAACGGGGAAAGATTTACTGGGTGACCTTCCTTGTCTTTTTCTTTACTGCCTGTGATAGATACTGATCGCTCCGTTCGCGTGAATCTTACCACCTTTTCCTTGTCAAAGGGATGTTACTTCTTTCCCCCCGTCTTAAGTGGATCTTCCTTTCATATATCCCTTTTCCTTCCCCAGTTCATTTTTGATTCTTTGACAAGTCGATTGCCGGTTCCCAGGGAGAGATTTTTTCTTCCTCAGAAGGCTTGGCAATTTCTGTCCTCGCGTTTACACTTCCCACAAAACACACCTTTCTCCATAGACGGACGACAATCTCTCTTCATGTTGTCCCTCAAGGATTTTCCCCCTTTCTCGGGAGGAATACCACGATATGTTGCCCCCGCCTCCTTTAATGGTCCCCATATGGTCTTAACAAACCTCCGCACTTTAATCGGAGTTTACTACAGCTGGTTCTCTCTGAGATATCGTCTTTTTCTTCGATGCTACGGGTTTCCTATATCCTTCATCATTTAATTACTCTTTCTCCGCATCTATTTATACGCAGACGAGGCTTTTGGAATAACCATGAATACATCATAAGTTTCATACCTTTGTCATCCGTTCCCCTCGTGATCATGGCTTTTCCCCCTCGAAGCTCGTTCTTTCTTCCAAAGAGAGGATTAACATTTTCGCTCATGATGTTAGACCACCCCCATTCCTTTTATTCCCTTGACGATATCGTTGCACCATCTGTAGTAGTCCCCTTGACTGGAGCGTCTTTGACGAGAAAGATTTGACTGTTCCCTACGGGAGTAGGGTCCGTTTCCCCAATCCTCCTTCCGTATCGCATTCGGCGTGAGTTTTCCATGTCCCCGCGTGTAGGTCGTCTCTTTTTCCGACTCTGTTTGTAAACCGAGGAGTTCCCCCAAGCGCAATGTGGGTTTTACCTTCCCCCACCCGTTTTTTACATCGACATCTTTTGTCCCCCCCCTCGAAAATGCTTTCTCCCCTTCAGATCCCCGGAAGATCCCTTTCCCTGGCGCACCTATCCCCCTCCGTTGAAACCCTGATTTGGTCGCTTTTCTTAACTTGCGCACCTATTCCAATTCGCTTCTTTAAGGACCGCTTCCCTTTCTGGGTATCAGCGCACCGGACAAAAAACCTTTCCAGGAAATCCTTCCCCTTTTAACAAAATCCCACTGTCGCTCATTCCCACTTACATCACTCTCCCTTATACGTATTGGCCAAAAACTTTTCTCAGAAAAAAATTTGGGCGTTTCTTTTCTTCTTCTCGTATTTTGGCCCCAATCAGGACATGAATAAGTCGATGTATCTTAACAACTTCAGGGGAGAGACTGACGGTCCATTTATCGGCACATTCATTCCGACTTCACACAGAGATGATCTTTCCTTTATTTTGACGAAATCGATTTCTAAATAGTGCCCGGCGCCGATTCCGAACTTCGCCTCCCAGTATAGACTATGTTCTCTTTCTTTTCTTCTTTCGAAAGGTATTCTCCTTACCAGGTGCTGAGCGTTTTCCAAATTTAATTGGGCGGGGGCTTCATGTTGTTAAAGCCTCTTCCTGATAATTATTCGACAAGTTGACCCCTCCCCCACCCAACGTCTCAAAATTTTAAAATGACCCCGCTCTCGTGAGTTATTTTCTCCAATTGGGAGCTTTCAACATTGTGTCTGTTTCAGCTGCCCTGCCGATTATTCATTATTTTCTCTAGTAAAAGCTCTGTTACTCATTGCCCCCCCTGTCGTGGTCAGACTTTGTCAAGCGTTCCCCCTGTAGCAGCCAACTCAAACTGCAACCCACGCGATAACAGCTTTTAGAGATGGAGCTATTGAATTTCCATTGGTCTTTCTTAAAAATAGGCCCGGTTTCAGGGGTGAAAAGACAGTTTCTCTTTCTTGTGAATGCGTTCCCTGTCTTTGACCTTCGCCAAATTACCCGCGAGGTCCTACTACAAGGCAAATCTATGAGGTGAAGGAACTTCAAACTTGTTATCGATTCCTAGTCACCCCTCTTGAAATCTTCTCATGGCAACATCCCCCCCCTCAATTTGGGAGGGATCCTGAGAAGATTTTTCTTCCTTTCCGTCATTTTCGTCCATCAAGATTACCCCCGCTTTTTTCCCTTTTCGTTACCATTCACTCCTCGCGGAGATCCATTTCACGAATGTTCTTGACGCAGGTTCTATATGCGAATGATCTTTTGCCCCCCGTTTTACTCATCCCCCTTCACTCGAGGACTTGCTCTTTGGAGCCTGGTATCCCTCATTAAACGTTGCAGGTCTTGTCAAGATAGACTTAG
>Ga0179593_1462603_pt1 | contig 10488 bp, 12 predicted proteins | sample CZODoug2_1_08_16_FD_185931 | JGI IMG/M metagenome (GOLD analysis project Ga0179593, IMG submission 185931) | Vadose zone soil fungal communities from Angelo Coast Range Reserve, California, USA - CZODoug2_1_08_16fungal (PacBio error correction) | ecosystem: Environmental > Terrestrial > Soil >... | reverse complement strand
GTGTCGCCCCACGTATGCATTGAAGGCCTTTCCCCCCCGCGCTTTCCCACCGCCGCCCTCCGCTGGGGAGCTGCCTTGAAGCCCCCTGCATACCCGCTATTGCGTATCCCAGTCTCGTCTTTTTTTCCACCGTCTTGCTTCAGTTTTCCATGTCGGTTATCCACCTCTGTGAAATCTTGGTCTAGTTTCCTCCTTGAAAGGGTCCACGTCCCTTTTGTTTAACCACCCCAGCTGACTATCTTTTCATAACACGACTCGGTGCGCAGACGCCCATCTTTTGCTTCCTGCTTCCTAATCTTAGTTCCCTTTTTCGTGCCGAATCCGATTGAGTCCAATACAGGCCCATTTACGTCCCCTATAGCCGACCTGGTTAATGTGACGGTTTCTCCGCCCTTTTTCCTTTCTCTCGCTTTTTTTGAGACGAAGCCTTTCTGGAGTCGAGTGAGTTCCATTTTTCCCGGTATTCTTTTCTTCTCATGCTTCTTATCGTCCTTTTTACGAGTCCCACCCGGCCTTTCCCCCACGGCTCCGGGCTTCACCGGTCTCTTTTTGCGCGGTTTGAATCCACACCGGGCTACGGAGTTTTGACCAGGCCTCAACCTGCCGTCTTTCCCTGAGCCCCACCGAATGCCATGTCCGTCCACGCTCCTTACGGCCTCTTCTTTGGTTCCGCCTCGGATCTCCTGTTTGCTGTTTTTCAATTGATCTTTTCTCGTTTTAGGTTCGTCCGTGTCTCGAGTCGCCCCGAAGTCGATTCTGTACCCCTTATTGCCGATCCTTTCAGCACCCTTCAAATTTCTTAAATTTAAATACCCCAGGGAAAAGAGAATTCAACCTTGCAAATTCTGCGACAAAGTCGTAGTAATTTTTTTCATTTCGCGCAGTTTTTTTTTTTGTTTTCCATCCCAAGACGTTTTTTCTTAGTCAGGAGACACATTGAGGTTCTTATCGCCTGTCGTTTCGAAAATCCGCGCCCTTTTGTTCAAGAAATCTCTTCTCCGGGCAAGGCCACTCGGATTTTCACCTCTGTGGCCGCCGCAGGTTCTCCGTGGAAGTCCCCACCCCAAACCGGCCCGTGCTTCGGTTTTATGATCGATTGGTTCCACTAACGCTGTATTGCCCATCGGCCTCGGCCCTCCCCGGGAGATGAATTTGGCCCTACAGATTGACTTTTCATCTCAAAGGTTCAAGGCGTTTGCTGTCCTAATACATTTCAGACGCCGTCAAGAGCGGTTTTTCACTAGACCATCGTCCTTCTGTTTTTGGTCTCCCCCGGTTGACGCCCTTTTTTCTGCGCGAACCAGTTGCTCGCGTTGACTTTAAGGGCTTTTGGGACCCACTGCCCCCACCACTAGAAGATCTTATGGTACTTTTTGTGTTAGATCGATCGGATATTTGGTCTTTGCCCCTTTCAACCCTGTTTACAATGCTAGCAGGACGCCTTGGTCGCGCACTTCTCCCTTTCCCTCCTTGGGGCCACCATTTTTGATCCGAAAATCTGCTGATGTTATGATGTTCGCTCTTATGCTCTGTTCTTAGGTGGTTTAGGGCCCTCCTCTATTTTCAGGAAGTTTCTGAGCGTCCAATATGTGGTCCATTCATTCCCTTGAGTTCGATCGGCCTTATGTTCATATACTTTCTCTTGAGCACCACAGAGCCTAGAGTCGTCTGACCCGGCCTTTTTGTGCTTAGCCCTCTTCGCTTAGTTTCACATCTTTCAGCTTGGCTTGCCCTCGGACGCTGATATTTCTTTTGTGACACTTGCTCTGGATCCCTGTTCGTGAAGCCTGCTCCTAGCATCTGGCTGCGGTCCTTTGTGCTTCCCCCAAAACACCTTGTTCGCCGGTGATTCTTCCCCTCTTTTCGTTGTCTTCCTTTTCTCTTCACTAATTTAAGAAGTTTTTCTAATAGCTTTCTTCCCTTCCAATGAATTATCGCCCCTTTCCTTCCCTCTTCTTTGTCAACGCGAACCCCCATTACTCATTCACGTGGTAATTTTGCCAGCCCTTTTCTCCTCCTGTAAGACTTCCTGCCCTCCCTGCCGGGATTGCGAGGTTTCTGACGTGCTCTTTCTTTTCACTTTTAACTTAGGATAGACCTTTTGCGATTATCTTCTCAACCCCTTTTTTTCTCCCCGAGAAAGCTTCCTTTGAATACCTTTGTATAAGCCTTTTGGCCCGGCTTTTTCCTCGTAAAGCATTTCTCTGTCGAAAGCAAGCTTGGGCGCTTCTCTTATTCCTTAACTAACCCCCATTACGTTGTGCCACGTCTCCTGGTGACAGATTCGCGCATCTTCGATTCCACGCCGGCATCCTTCCCCCTCACCATTTTGCTTCCTATCTTAGTTACGAGCGAAATGAGTGCTCCCTTTTTCTCTTTTATTCTCACTCCGCGGTTTTGTCCCTCTTGTCCGGTCCTCCGGACTCCCCTTTTTGTAAGACGCTGTTTTGTAGGCTGCATGCTTCCCTTTTTGTTGCCCGTTTTTGACTGATTTTTTTTGCGGCACCTAAAGATTCTCTCTTTTGGATTCCTATCTTATTGTCCCCTGAAAGACAACTTTTTCATCAGGAGTTTTTTAGCCTCATCAATCGAGTGGTCTCTATGGTCTGTACTCGTCGGTGCTTCCCCACGCTTCGATGTTTGTCGAGTGTTTTGAGGCTTGTTTGTTTTTATTATCCGCCCCTGTTCGCTCACTTGTCCTTACATCGACCTTTTTCATTGTTCCGAAAACGGTTTCGATGTAATTGCCTTGGCTTCCGCGGATTGCCCTTTCTTTTTTGACTCTCTGGGTTCCGGCTTAGAACGATTAAAAAGTCTCCAAGTTGACCCCGCGCCCGACTTTTTGTGTATTCACCCTTCCCCGCCCGAGGTACCTTGTTCCCTGATATTCTTTCTTTCTTTGAATTGCGCATTCCCCGTCTTGGAATATTTGGATACCTAACCACCTCTTCTTGACTTGCACCTGATTTTAAGTCTTCTTAAACGAAGACCCTTTTTTAGGGTCTTTGTCTTTTCTACCCTTTCCCCTTCATCCCTCTTTCAGTCCGACAGCAAGCGATTTAGGCTGTCCCTTGATTTCGAGAGTCACCAAACGAAAGCCTACGAATCCGCTCTTTTACTATCCTCCCAACTCTCAAGTCGTCGCGCCCATTCTTTGTCAGCGTTGATTTAAGTAATGTGGCAGTTTAAGATTTTCCTTCTCCGTTGTTGTTTTTCTAGCTATGATTTACCTTACATTTTTTAACTGTTGCTTGCCAATCCGCTGTCGCGCGGTTGATTTGGATCCCCGCTAGATACTGTTACTTTTATCGGTTAGTGTGTGTGTTCATGGTCCTTGTCCGAGAGCAGCGTCTCCCTATTGCTGGTGCGCAGTTTACGTTTTTTGTACCTACCCTCACCTCCTCCTTTTCAGCGTTCCGCTGTAAGCTCGGCTGCCGGTTGATTGAGTTAATTTTTTGGTTTCGCATATTGTCCCATTTTTCCTGATGAACCTTTCCCCAATTCTTTTCTCATACAGTTATTCCTTCTCCCTTCTTCTTACCAACCCCCATTAAGGAGGCGGTATTCCCCTTTTTTTTACTTGGATCGGTAGGTTCCTCCGGTGACGCCGAAGCTCCCCCAGAGGCCCCTCGCTTTGCTTCGCCTTCTCTTTCCCCCGTTTCAATTCCGTTATCGATGGAATCCTCTTGTAGCGTTCTAGGTTGACTCTCTAACCTGTACCTTCGTCACGTTGCCAACCGACGCTTGGGGGTCCTCCCCCGGCCGCACGCCCCTTATATCATCCTCTTTTGATTCTACCTTCAGTTCTTGGATCCCAAATTCCTTTCTCATTTCCTATTTCTTCATTCTTGGATTCTTAGTTTCATACCCGTGCAAGGCATCGTCACCATCGTGCTGTGCAACCCACCCTCTTAATTTAAGCCAACTATTGGCGCCCTCTGTTCTTAATGATATTAAGCAGCGTATGTTCGTTCTGCCCGAGTAGGATTCGACCCTTCCCCTTTTTTTTTCGTTCGCCTCAGATTCGCTTTTCCATGTCTGTTCGTTTTTCATTTTCTACTGGTTTTACCGCTTTCCTCCCCTTCTGGTCGCCGCGCCCGGCTCTTTTTTGGCGCAGTCGTGCTTGCACTGCACTGTCTGCTGGTCCTGTAGTTTGTCTGCGTTCTTCATCAGAAGTCTTTTACAGTAGTACAAAACCGTCCCCTTTTTCCGTCTTCCAAATTTTTTGCTCACCCCCTTCCTCCTTGTCGCGGGTCATCACACCCCCGTTTTTAAGGAGTTTCCCGTGAAGAACGGGCTCCCTCTCCCCCCCCCGTTGCCCCGATTTCTAGTCTAACCCTCGATCCTGCAGAGGTTCTTCGATCGGAATTCATTGTATTTTGGGGCAAGTGCATTTTTCCGGGAGGATTGAGTTGTGTGAGGTGTAGTCTCATCTCTTTTCTTCACTCATGAAGGTCCGATATGTGTTGGTTTTTTTTTTCGTTTTTTTTTGTTTCTTTTTGTATTCCATTGGATTTTCGGTTCAAAACATTTGAATCTAACTTTAAATCAGGACCCTCTAATCCAATGTCACTCCCCAGACGTTCAAGGCGTAGTAATACAAAATCTCGCATCGTCTTCCTTTGGTACATCCCCGAGAAGAATTCTTTCAGAGCCCTGATGCCCCGTGGTGTCAGTTGTCGCGCGCGTTTACCGTTTGACTTCCCTTTTCCATCCATTTAGGTTCGTCGGCGCAGTTCCTCGGTCTTTTCCACTTACCTTTGAGATTTTTTGCGCATCCCCAAAGGCCGTCCGTCCCTTGCTTCGTTATGTCTTGTTCTCCCCTCAATACGAGGTTTTCCTCGCGCCATTCGGTCCTCAGGTTATGATTCACTGGGACGCCTCCTTACTTCAAAGTTTTTTCATCTTGCTTTTTCCCCAAAAGTCAGCCTTCTTTTTGCGGTCCACATCATACACTTCTGTTCTTTGTCTTCACCCTGTTTCCCCCTTTTTCCGTTCCTTTTGCGACCCAAAGGATGTAGCGCGTTTGTCTCCCGGGTTTTTGAACTTTCCCTCCCCAAACTCTTCATCTCTCTTTTTCATCCTCCGTTTTGTTTTTTCTCTACTTCTTCTATTTTTTTTAGTCCCCAGTTTCCCACTTACCGCTGCCGCCGCGAGAAAATCTCCTTGGTCGCTTTTTTTTTTTTTTACTGGTCCCCCTTTTTCTCCGGTGTCCCACCCTTCCCGAACAAATTCGTCTGTGTATGAATTTGTCCCACCGTCTTATGCTTTGCATTGTGCGGTAGTACCGCGGAACGCCCTTTTTGAAGTCTATGAAAGTAGTCTTTCGGTCCCCCTTCATGCCTGATAGGTCGCTTTTCATCTTCGTATTTAGGTGCGCACCTCGACGCCGGGCCTAAGCCTGTCGACGTGCTTTGTTTTTGAGGATTCAACCGTACCTTCCTTTGAAAATTTTCCCTCGTTATGGAGCTTATTCCTTGTCTTACCATGTTTCACTCTCCGTCTTCTCCCGCCGTCTCAATTGTTCGTCTTGCTCGCCTTTCGCCTTTCTCCCCCCCCCTTTTTTTGTCTTTTTGGCTACGGTGATTACTCCTACTTTTCTTTATATTTGGTCCTTCTTTCCCTATGTAAGAAGTTCTTTTTAGTAGTCCTACAATGAATCTTGCCATGCGGCTTTCCCAGAACTTTTCAAAGCTTTTCCAAAAAACCCCCTCTCATTCCCCTGCAACTAGAAAGTCTTTGGCCACTTCCCCCGCCCATATCTCTTTGTCGCTTCGGATGTAACATGAGTGGTATCTCGAGTTTTTTATCGTTTCTTTTGAACTTATCTTTAGGACTCGTGTGTTTCTGTTTTAACCCTGTTGTGGCCTCGTCCCATTTCTTCCGTTAAATCCTTTTCCATCTACTGTGTTTCTTTCGCAGTCTTGATGAGGTTTTTTCTACTACTACTCGCACTCCTTCCTCCCTTCCCATTTTGCACGAAATTTCACGAGGACAGTTTCTGCGATACGCTCGAGAATATTGTCTGCGTCGGCATACCGTTTGCAATTCCCCCTTTTCCCTTCTATTTGATTGCGAGCGCAAGACTGTAAGTTCCTGGTTTGGTCCCCTAACAGCTTGTGCCCGTTTTTCGAATTTCCGTGACAAGCACGATGGCTTCTACGCCGTTTTTTTCTGTAAGTTTATTGTTGGTTTTCTCCCCCTTTTGGTGACACGTGAGCTCATCCCTCGTTTTTCTATCCCCCGGTGCCTTCCCCCTCCTTATGAACCCTCAACTTTTTCCTCTGAGAGCGGACGCTCCTTCCCCTAACATCGCAGTGGCGACCTCTTTGTTCCGTGCCGTGTGCTCTTTACCCCCGGTCGTCGGTGTTTCGAGAGTGTGGCTCGGGCGCGTTTTTTTTTTCCGGCTAATCAGCCGTTGCGAGCACCTAGTCCCATCGCTAACCCCCCCTTTCCATTTGCGAACCCCGGTTTTCTGTCCGTTCTCCTCCTTCCCCCTCCCTTCTTTCCTATTTGATCGCTCTTTCGGCCTGGCTAACGAAAGACTCCCTGCCAAATTGTTCCGCCAGTCAATTTGTCTTCCCCCTCCGTCCCTGCTCGTCTGATTTAATAGTATTGCTGTGAGCCGGTCTCCCTTCCCAAAGGTTCTTTCCTTATGTCTTCTCAACCTCACCACTTCCACTCCCTCTCGGGCAGCCTCGCGAGCGGCAGTTGGCAACGCACCTACCGTCTTTAAGTTTTTCTTGTCTTTTCCGACACTTCTCCCCCTTGCCTCTCCTTCATCTTCTGTACAGAGTGGCAAGCCCGCTACCGACTTCCTGCGTAACTTATCTTCTCTACCCCAATTCTTCCCTCGCGGACAGATTTTAGGTATTTAGCATGTTTGTTTTACTTATCATATCCTACGTGTGTTTGTTTTTTTCCTCTCTATTCCTTCACACGTGCACATTTTCGCTGCCCCGTCCCGCTGTGTGTCGCCTGTTCCTTCTCCCTTTCGTTATCTTCTTTTGGCGTGTTGGTGTCCAACTTCTTGATTTGTCCGTTTCTAGCTGACTTTCTCAGAGTGATTCTCCGTTCGGAATCTCCCTATTGCAGACTTGTCCGGCGTTTCATCCCTTTCCTCCGTCTTCCGGTCGAGCTTTTCCGATGTACCCCCTCACCCACTCCGTTGGATGTTTTCACAGCTTCCCTTTGGATCTCCAGTTTTCATTAATGTCCTCTGCGGATTTAATCACACAATTTTTTTTCGGTCCCCACTTTCCTTCTTTGATTTCGTGGTTCGGATGACTCCGACTCCCCTCCCTCTTCCCATTTCGAGATTTCTCACCACATCGACCCCCGTGATTGGTTCTCGCTGGAAGGACTCCCTGTTGCGCGTCCCTTCGGGATTGGAATACGCCTTCAACCTTTTTTTTTTCAAAAATAGCCGAACCCTTTCCAGAGTTGGGAGCGCGGCCGACTTTTCCCCGCCCCTATTTTGAGGAGCATTGTCGCGCTTTTGATGTCCCCTTGCGTTTCCTGTTTCTCGTAGGTCCTACCGATTTTTCTTTTTTTTTCTGTATGATGGCAGCACGAACTTCCTCGCCATGGCTGGTTTCCCCCCCCTGATTCCATCTGCAGTACACGTTTTTCTTAGAAGTCCTCGTTTATTTCTCAGCCTTCTTCCCCCCCCCCCCCGCGTTTCGTTTTCCTCCGGCCTCCTTCTCTCACTTCTTGACTCTTTCGCTCGCCTTCGCAGACGGGTTAATGTGCCTGTTCTTACCCTCCCTGTTCATTTTTCTGTCGCGGGCGTTCTCCCCCTCCTCCTTCTCTTGGTGCATCTTTTTGTGCAATTTGAATTTTTTAGTCTCTTTTGGTTTCCCTTCGCCATGCTTCCTCATCTCCCCCTGGCTACTACGTGAAAAAGTCCTTTCACACCCCTTCCTTTTTTTCCACATCTGAAGAATGCGCGGGAATCACAAAACGTTTTCTAGGTTGACCCCTTCCTCCCCCTTTCGATCCTACCCTCTGTTGCACCTTCATTTTCTCGTACCTAAACCTCGCGCTTCCCGGCATCTCGTCTTTCTGTTCTTCTTTTCCTGCCTATTTGGTGTCAAAGTTGCCCATTATTTTTTTTTTTAGTTTGCATTTGACTTTCTTTTGCTTCTTTTCATCTCTTTTCTTACTTAGGCCGCTCCTTACTCGTTTTTTGCCTCTAGGGTCCCACCCGTCAACTTAAAAATTGACCAGTTTTGAATGACCCTGTTTTTCATATCGACCAATTTTAGTATCACCTGGGCCAGCCCTTACTTTTTTCCCATCCCGCGAAGCATTGCATTCTTCCAATTTTTCACACTCTCTTTGCTTTTATCTCGTCCTTTTCTCCAAAACTTATCCCCTTCCCAGAAGGGTCCCAAGCCCTCTAGTGGCCGGAGGAAAGTACCTTCTTGCCGATGGTGACTCCCCTGTGCTACCTTGGCAGCTCTCACCAAAAGTAAGTCGAATGCTTCGGCTCTTCCTCTGTTTCCCACCCCACTCCCTTCTTATTCCCCTGCCGATCGAGTCTTAGATTATGGGAACCGACGCTTTAGTTCAATATCACGTTATATGCGTGAACTTTTTCTCCTCTCCTGCCTTATTTTGGCCAATATCAACCCTTGCTTCTGTTTTCTTGATCACCCCTTTTGCCCCGGCTGGGCGGTTTTCCTTTCTCCCCAATTTTTTGCGGCGTGATTCGGTTTCGATGGACCCGTCCCCCCCAAGTGAATATTTCCTATTTTTTTGTGTCTGAGATATTCGGCTATTTTGGGAGTGCAGTGACCACGCAGCTTTCCCCCTGTCACATCTCCCCGGTCCTCGCCTGTAGTTCCCGCCGGGTCCACCCTTTTTCTCCGCCCCCCCGAGATCGTTTTGTGTATGATGTCCAGATCTTCTTGCTTAGGCCTTTTTGGTAGTGGCCTCTTCCCCTCCCTCTACTGAAGTTCCTGCATATGTCGGTTCCCTTCCCTTCTCCCTTGAGGGCCTCGACGTTCGCGCTTGTCTTCATCCTTCCGTCGTTTGAGTTCCTTCGCGCGGACGAAGCCGTTGACTTCTTTTGGTATGTTTTGCGCTTACCAAGTTTCTTTGCCACTTTTCTTTCACCATCGTGTTTTTTTTAAACCCGATGGTGCTTTTCCCTACGACTCCCCTCTTTCCTGCACCACTGCGTCGATCCGGTTTTAGCTTTTCTAACTTTTTGATAAGGCTTATTTATTGAATTTTTTTTTTTTGTTTTCGGTGCTGTCTTTCCCACTTTTTTTACCGACTTTGTAGATGATCTTGCCATTTTCTTCCTTTCTTATTAAATTTAATAATTTCCTTTTTTTTTCTCCTTGCTGCACCCCCTTGAATGATCCCCTGCCCTTCGAGTCATACCTTTTCTAAGCGGTTTTTTCCCCCCAATCTATACGTCCCTGTCAAGACTTTTTTCTTTCCATCCTCGCGTACGGAGATCTTCTCGGCCCGCCGCTCTTTTTGATCCCCGAATTTTTCCCGGACTATTTTTTTTTTTTTTTTCGGTTGTTTCTTTTCACCTCGTATCCCCTTTTTTTAAAAGAGCCCAAGTGTTCCGCCTTTTTCAGAGGCCTTTTTGCCTTCCTTTTTCCCTTTTAAAGTTCGCTTCAGGATTGATGCCGGACTCGAGAAGGCCTTACTACCCCCTTTTTTCTAATCTTCCTCAAAGAGTCCCTCGGCTTTTGATCAGCTCGATATCCTCTAACCCTACCTCTGCGTCCAGTTATCCTGGATCGGCAACCTAAAAGCCCGCCCCCTCTCTTCACTTCCTCCCCGCCTTCGGACTTACCCCCCCCCCACACCTCGGCTTCACCCCTCCCAGTGGCTTAGTTGACACTTTCCGCCTCCCCCCCCCTCACCCCCCTGCATTCCCCTCCCTTTTTTTTCTTTCTTCCCTGCTATTCCCCTCCTCCTCACCGCTCCTTTCTCTCGTGCCTTCTCCCCCCGGCCCCCTTCTACTGTACCGCTCCTTCTTTCCCCGACATCTTACTCCCAGGGCACCCCTCTTCCCCCGCCTCTCCCCCCCATCCCTCGCTATCTTGTAATGTTTGCTCTCCGTTTCCTTGCACCCCAACTCCTTCTTTTCCTCCCTCTTCCTTACAGATTTTTTTCCGAGCTCAGCCATAGTCAACGAGCCCTGTCCCTCGCCATCCTTTCCCCTCTCTCTCCGTAAAAAGGGTCAATCCACCTGTACAGTATACTCCGCCAGCTTTCCCCGGACCGTTGACGTCAATCCATTTACGTCCCAAAACCTCCTCCCCCCCCCTGAGTCGATTTCTTTTTCCCCTTATGACGCTTATACCCGGTCATCTGACTGTCACAATCTCCTTTTCCCCCCACGACAAATACTGATCTCGCTCCTTCCTTACCTCTCGTTGTCACCCCTATCCCGCACCCGCTTGCCATAAGCCAACATCACAGCATGTCCAACCCCCGTTCCCCTTGCCTCCTCCACCC
>Ga0179593_1441889_pt1 | contig 10488 bp, 11 predicted proteins | sample CZODoug2_1_08_16_FD_185931 | JGI IMG/M metagenome (GOLD analysis project Ga0179593, IMG submission 185931) | Vadose zone soil fungal communities from Angelo Coast Range Reserve, California, USA - CZODoug2_1_08_16fungal (PacBio error correction) | ecosystem: Environmental > Terrestrial > Soil >... | reverse complement strand
GTTCTTTTCCTCTCGTTTTTTTTTTGCGTATTTAAGTTTTTCTTCCGACCGCTGGGGACTGAACCCCCCGCCTACGGCCTCTGTCTGAAGTTCTAAAATTCACGGCCTTTCCCTGTAAGTAGGCCTTCTTTTTAGCGCTTTGGGCCGCCCGATGCGGGCTGCGTTAATCTTGTTCGTTATTTCTTGCACCTTCTCGGATCGGTAAAGTGCCGTATTGGCGAGGACGTGGCCTTTTTCCTCGTGACTCGGCTCATCTTTTCTTAGGAATAGTTTAGCGGGCACGTTTTTGAGGAGTGTATTATGGCGTCGGCGTTTTTTTTTAGAGGTTCCTGAGCGACCCTCCCCCCAGGTTTGTCCCTTCATCTTCAACAACTTTATGGAATGCAGGCCTACGATGCACAGCAAAGCCTTTTTAGTTTGCCAGAAACGACCGTTGATAGTCTTTTTTTCGGAAAAAAGCGGTGCCCAATCCCGCGCATGTCTGTCAAATCAAATGATAAACTTTTCCTGAAAAGGAAGATTTCGACCTCAAGTAAAATTCGTCGATTGTAATTTTCAACTGTCCCCCTTAGATGGCTCGGGGGGGGGGTGGGGTTGGGGGTGGGTGGAGGAGGTGGTTGGTGGGGGTTTTTTTGTGCGGGTTTGGGTGCGTTTTTTTTGGGGGGGTGTGGGGTGGGGGTTGGGGTGGGGGGTTTGGTTTGGGTTTGGGGGGGTTGAGGGTGGGGGTTGGTCGCGGGGGTGGTCTTTGTTGGGGGGGGTGCGGTGGGGGAGGGCGGCGCGGGCCGGTGTGAGGTGGTGGGGGCGGGGGGGGTGGGGTGGGGTGGGGGGGGGGGTTTTTTTTTTGTCTGCGGGGTGGTGTGGGGCGTTTTTGGGGGGGTGTAGTTGTGGGGGTTTGGGACGGGGGGCGGGGGGTTGGGGGTGTTGGGGTGGGGCTTTCGGGGGGGGTGGCTGGGGGGGGTGGGTTGTGGGGTTTGTTGCGCGCGGGGCGGGGGTTTTGTGGGGGGGGGGGGGGCGGGGGTGGGGTGGGGTGGGTTGGTGGTGGGGGTGGGGGGGCTGGGGGGGTTTGGTGGGGTGTGTGGTGGGGGTTTGGGGGTGGGGGGGCGGGGGGTTTTTGGTTTTGGGGGGGGGTGGGGTTGTGGGGGGGGGTTCTGGGGGAGGTTGGGGTGTGGGTTGGGGGGTTTGTGGGGGGGGGACTTTTTATCTTCCCCAAAAGGGGCCAACGCCCCTTCGACCAACGCTATCCTTCTTACTGTCGGTGCCTTCTACTATCGGCCCTCGAGTTCTTCCCTTCACCATAGACTTATTCGGACTGCATCGGGCTTTCCCTACCGGAGCCTCTGGGCAACACTGAGGCCCATTCACAATTGTATATTTATGTCCAACTAACGTGTTCGCGGCTCCCGCTTTTGAGTGTATGCTCTGGAGAGTCATGTCTTCCCTACCGAATTTCTGTTCGCCCCAACCTGATTAATTTGCATCCCCCTTATGGCATCGAAGGCCTCCCTTTCGGTCCGCCCGTCACCGTCTTTTTGCTTTGGCGAGTGCTTTTACCTTTTAATGCTGTCCATCGTCTGTCGAAATCCCTGAGTTGCTTGGACGGTCGAAAGTGACCTTTCGCCCTTTTGTGGGTAGTACTACGTCCCTAACCAAAAAGTTGTTGCTCTTTTCGCATTTTTCCTTCTGACCCTTACCCTGTTTCCGATTACATGGCCCTTTCTATCCTATTGTTTAGAACTTTGATCTACCCTATTGTGAGTTTCCTTCGTGAGATGGGCAACGCAGTTTTTTTTTTTCCCTGCCGTCTTTTTCTCCCCTTTTTGCTCTTTCGGGGGCCTTGGAACTGTTTTTATCCTGTTTGACGCTTTGTGTCCCACTTTGACCGCTGTCTTTTAAGAGGATGACTCTGCCCCCCATTACCATTTCACGCTTTTCTTCTCCTTTCCAGCATTTCCCCGCCCGCCCCCACGGTTTTCCTTAACGTTCCCCTTTTGCACTATGTTCTTTGACCTTCCGTAACTTTTTTATCCATCGCGTTCCCCTCTTCCTACTTCCACATACGTGACCGCTTACGCCTCACCTCCTCAACCCATCCCCTTCCCTTACTTTCCCCATTCCGGAAATCGCTCTTTTTTGTCTCTGAAGTTTTTTTTTTGTCTGCACGAGCATTTTTTTTCCTCCGCGCGGCAATCGTTGATTTGACTGTGCCTCCAAAAAGTCTTCGTATCCTTCTTAGTCGGTCTTGCACAAAGGTCTCTTTTCCGCCTCCCCCCGACTCTCAGAGGTCGTGAACGAATGTTCCTTTTCCCTCTTCCTCGTGCTTCTCCATGTTCTTACTCTATTTCGCCGCCCCTATTTCGAGAGTGTCTCCCTCCTTCGTTTATTAATGTCCGTGAGGTCTGCGACTGTGTCGGTTTCTTTTTTTGGGGACGGCCAGTGCTTCCTACCGGTCCTGTGGTGGTCCAAGCCGGGACGCCTCTTCCACGAACCGCACTATGTTTCACCCCGTAAGTTTTCGGGCAGGCGCAAGCATTCCTTGAAGAGCGTCGCCTGCTCTGCCGACGCCGTATTTTCTTTCCTAGATTCACGCGTGATGCCAATCGTCCCTTTCTTTTTCCTTCTTGACCTCCGCGCCTCATGGATCCTTTTTCACAACTGCCCTGGTTTTTTTGTTTCCGGGCTTCCTGTTGAGCGGCCTTTATTAAGTCTTCCCTTTGTCGCTTCGGTCGATTGCCGGGGGTTCTTTTCTTGAAAGACATCGGGCCTTTTTCTGGGCATGAATCCGCCCTTGCTCTGTTTTCCCTGTAAAAAGAAGGAAGGACGTTTTTTTTTTTCGGCCCGACATTTTTGAGTGTGGGTTTATGCGTAGTCACGAGTTGCGTAGGCGTTGTCGGTTGCTTTCGTAGGACTTCCAGGGACACAGGCTTGGTGCGTTGTGGCAGATTTAAGGTGTTCCTATGATGTGACAGACTGCGTTGTGAGTGGGCCACCATTTCCGACATGTGACCCCCCCACCCCCCCCCCCCCCACCATGGACTCTATTTCCCTCGTTGTGGTTGTTTAGAGCCGAATCTCAAGGCCTGTCATAATTGTGCCCCGCACCAGCAGTTTTTCCAGCACATTACTGTCCCTCACCTTTACAATCCTTGGGCCTGAACCGTTCTATTCATGGATTTTCCCTCCCATACGACCATGTCAAGGTTCCCGTCAGCCACCCCCCTCAACAATGGGGTCCTACAAAATAAGGTGCGCGTCAGGCATTTTTTCTGGCACTCCAGATCGCGGCGGTGTCTTTCGGCCCCCGCGACGGCGCCCGGATTTCTGTTCAGAAAATCAAGAAACCCTTCCCATTTGTCCCCCGACGCGCAACGGATTTGCATCGCTTCATAAGTCGTAAACCCTTCAGCATAGAACGCGAACCCCGCCAACCCCCTGTCTTGGGAGTCTCCCCTTCGGCGCTTTCGTTGTGAGTTCGTAATTGACCCACCCTTCCTGCCGAAGTGCTTACATCACGAGTAACTGATTGGTTTCGACGACTCCGGCGTCGGCGATCTGGAGAAGAGGTCTCCTTTGCCGCGACGGCATTCTCATGTCCAGGAGATTCTTTCTCTCGTTTGCGTTCGTTCGTTGAGATTAACACTTTGTCCCGGTTGGGTTCCACACCTTTATCTTGGTCAGACCTGGCCTTAACACCCCCCCCCCTCCCCTTCCCCTAAAAGTTTCTCTTTTTCGTTACGTCACGCACTGGAAACCCTCACGAGGCCTGCTGAAAACCACTCTTCGTGATAGTGGGCCGTTTCGCATTCTGCCGGAATCCCCCCCCCCCCCTTTCAGGAAAGACCCTTCCGCGACCCCCCAACCACGTTTTTTGGCTTCCGACCTTTTCTTTAGGCGGCTGTTTCCTGTCCTTTCCCCTTGACTTGGCAAGGACCGACGAGTTCTACCCCCCCCTGAAGCGGTCGACGGTTCAAAGTCCCACATCCCCTATTTTTCTGCGTCGATCCCCCCTTGCTTACGTCCATCACCCCACGACAAACCAACCCTCCTCCAGTGCCGCGATCGCTGATCCGTGAAGGGCTCCCTTTATTGAGTTGAGATTGTCTTGAGAATGAGTCACGGAGTTGGAATTCTTATATTCCGCGGGAAGTGCCCCGTCCCAGCAAGTTACGCTTAGCCCGTTTACGTTTATCTGGAGCACCGTCTCGATTTTTTCTAGTTTTAGCGCGTGACACCTGATCTCCCCTTTTTTTTCTAGTGATTGTGTTTCGATGCCCGCCTTTTGAAATAATGGCGTTGTCCCTTCCTCCCAGGTCCACTCTTTCGTCGGCTGCTGCCACGGAACTTGGGAGTAGTAACAGCCTTCTCACAAGCACTCCTGAACAGGTAAACCGGCGGGGCCCATTTTGTGAAGGAGATAAACAAGTAGTTGTCCCAATTCTTCCTCTTTGTTAGAGGAATTGCCATTGCTCTCCCTCTCTGTTCCGCGGATGAAGCTAGATATCCCTATCTTGTAGTAGTATCCCAAGAGCCGTTAGATTTTTTCTCACCTGTCAGGAAGTTTCGGAGCTAGGATTTCTTGCATAGATTCTGCCCAGTTCTAAAATAGACCCCTCCCCCCTTTCGTTCGTGTCCCGTCTGTCTTTTCTGCGGGTTCTGTCGACTTCCTTCAGTGGTCCCGGCAACATGATTTCGTCATCCCTTCACTCGGCCTTAATCTCCCCCTTCCCATCGGTACGAACCCGTTAGTGCAGAATAGACTTTATACCATTTTTATGCCTTGGTTGCCCAGATTCCGCTTTGGAGAGCCAGATTGACCCTTGCCGATGCAATGCGATGTTCTCTGTTCAGACCGTCCGGATGGATCTCTCTTGTTTTGAAGACGAAGGTCTTGTTTTTCTATTGCGTTGACAATTTGTCAGATGGCCCACGCTTTTTTCCGCGTTGACAAGTTTTCTCATTTGTGAACCCTAATCCATGGGACTGGTTGTTCAATCAGGAAGTTTTCAGGTCGCGCTTGACAGGTTTCTCTTTGAGTTTGACCCTTCTTTCTTCGCTGGGAAGCTTTTCTCCCTCCGAAGAATCGGATGGTCAGTCTTGGCCCTTTTTCCTCTGGCTTTGCTGTTGCCGGCCGTCCCGCCTGTCCTGCATCGGGTTGTAGATGTTTCCCTTGCGTTTTGAAAAGAAATTGGGCGGTGTCTGCGCATACGGTGGTTCTTTTGACCCCCCGACTCCCTCAGGTAAAACCCCTTTCTGCCCCCGATTCCGAGAGTCACTGCTTTTTGCCGCTCTCCCCAGCTCGTCTTCTCTCCCATAAGGCCGTTGTCCGCGCCGGCGAGCGCCTATTCGCACCGTCTCCTACTCAAAGCCAGGGATTTTTCGGCAGTTTTGCTCGCACGGCCATTTCTCGGTTTTCCAGCTTTTTACCTTTCAAGGCCCGGTAAGTTAGTACTTCAAGGGACACGAAGGCGTCGTAGTTTTGTTCACTTCCCCCATTGTCAGCATCCCCCATCGAAGACCCCCCCGGGCCCGGCTCTCCCCAGTTACCCCTAGCTTTTTCCTCCTCCTTCCGTTTTGTTGTTGTCGTTCGTGTAGCTCTTTTCGAGCCGGCTCTTTTGGAGGATTCAGGTTTTCCGTGTCCTGGTGGAATTCACCCAACCGCTACTTCATTGTCTTGAAGTCTTGCTAAACTTCTTTCAACTTTTAAAACGCGAGGCCGGGCGAGCTTTTCGAACTTTTCCTCGCCGGTCTTTTCCCCCTGCGCCCGGAATCGGCTCTTTGAATTACGGCACTTTCGGATTGTTCGTTTTTTGAGGACGAGCCATGCGTTTCTTCTGCGTGCAGACTGCGCATTTGGGCTTCTCGGTCCCTTCCTGCTTGGGCCGTTTGAGGGTTGTTCTAGTTTTGGAGTTGGTTCGTGTACCCTTCTCAGTTACCCCGCCCAGGTTGTAAAAATCTTTTTCCGCACCAACGCCGCTTTGCATGCCTTGTCTTCGGCCCACAAAGAAACGCTATTCTCCCACGGTTTCCCGTCGGTCGATTAGTCGGCGTTTCTCGGACCCACGCGGCCATTTTCGCTGCCAGGGAGGTTAAAATCAAGCTAAACCTGTTGATCGTCCTGGCCCGATTTTCAGCCTACCCCCGGATGTTTCCTATCAACGGCCAACAAGTCCCAAGGTGTGCCATTTCTTCCCACTTTTTCACCTCCCTAGACAAACGCTCTCCCTCGTCTGCCGTCGCCCGCTCTCTGCCATCGCGTGTCGTCTTCCCCCATTCTTTTTTTCATTCGGCATCGTTGGCTCCCCTCCATTTGCGCAGTTCCCCCCCTGACCGGAGCATCACACATTCTTTCCCTCTCGGCCACTAGGGTTCCTGACCGTTTAATGTGTTATGCTGATTTAGGCGACTTTTCTGGGAGGAAGCACATAATTTTGACGGATTCACTATACCTGTTCGCCCGCCCTGATGGAACTAGTCTGTCTCTGGTTACCGTCTTTTAATTCTGGGGCTGGTCGTTTCGTCAAAACGGGGCAGTGACCGCTCTTCCAGAAATACCTCGCGATTCATGGACCTGCGGGACTCTTCCCCCTTCGCCACGCCGCTTTTGCGGTCTTAATACGACCCGTATCGGGGGGAGTTATCGAAGGCTTATTGCCCTTCCAAACGAGGGCGTGAGTCTTCCCAGGTCCCTTTCTATAAGAGGAGAAACTTTGATTACTATTGTTGATGGAAGTCGCTCCTTGGGCCAACGCGCGTTGTACCTTTAAGGCTTTGAATCAATTTTTTCTCGACCTTTTCTTGTCACGCGCTTTTCGCTCGGGACGGCTTTTCTCTAACGTTTGAAAGCCATGGATTTTCTTGCTGTCATCTCCCATATCACGATGGTACGAAGTTGCAAAGAGCCGGTTACGACTAGAAGGCGTTTTCTCCTGAAACATTGTGCGGTGCTGCGCGTACCCCGTGATTTTATGCACATTGAGTTACATGTCTAATTACACTCCGTGACTTTCACTTCGCCATAAAAATACCCCCCCACCACCCACACCGTAAGCAGTCGGGAAATCGATACGGTCTTTCTTGCTTTCTTTTTCGTGGTTCAGGCGATCAGTTATGCTCTTCTTTTTCACCAATCGTGGAATTGGTCCCTTTGTGCCCACGCTTTAGTAAGCCGTATTGGCTCTTTCTTTGAACCGACCTGCCATTTTCCTTTTTTTCAGTCCCAGGTCGTAAAGCCTTTTCGTGTAGAAGCGTCGTGTGCTTGTTTAATGGCGTCACGGCAGAATTTCTAGCCCCAGCCCCCAGACTCGTTTTCTTTCCTCCCTTCCGAGTGAATTTATTGTCTGTGCTCATTTGTTGCTTTATCTGCTTTGTCGGTTTCGTGGTGTTTGCGGGCCAGGTTCCGTCCGGATGCTTTTTTTGTTTTCACATCCTTCCTCATTCACCGAAAAGACGCACCCTTTTCCAACCAGATTGCCGGTTGGATTACATGCCGGCAGAAGCTCTATTTTGATCGACCGACGCCGTAGCTCTCTTTCCTCCTATCCTGTTTTGATTTGTCCCCAGCTTTTTCCGTGTCCTTTTTGAATTGTCCAAGCAACTCCCAGCGATCGATGGCTCCTCACCTGGCTGGTTTTTGGGTTATTTGGGTTTCTTTTTTTGAGCGGATGGTCCTTCGAGCTTCAGCCTTGTCTGCGTCGGTTATTGCTTTGGGTTCTTATTTTGATGCCCTCATGGGGCGCCGGCGCGTCGACGAATACCGCCGACGCCTCTCTGCGTCTGGAACTTCAAAGCCTGCTGACCCTGACGTATTTTTTGTCCTTACCCGCCAATTGTTTAGTGGTTTGTGCCTGTATCTCCTGCCGGTTGCGTGGAGGTGCCAGGCTTAGAATTTTCACTGCCCCAGCTTGTTTCGGATTGTTCCCCTTATGATGCCGGTTGTGGCAGTGTGCTTTCCCGCCTGCTGGTGAGAGTGTCCACACTGTATGCCCATGCCGTGGATATCATATTCTTACTTTCCTCTTTTTTCTGTATATACGGATGAATACCTTTCCGACCCCGCCATTTGCGTTACAGAACTTCCCCGGCAGCTCCAACACGCTCCCAATGCCTTTTTCTTACCTTACGGACTTGTTAAAGTCCCCTTCATGCCCGTGTTCTTCGAACCGTATTCCAACCTCCCCTTTCTGGCGACCCCTAGGCCTGAGAGTTCTGGGTGTTTCCAGTACATTCCTTTTCGGAGGAGGGAGTCCGGCCCATTTTGCGGCCGATGGTCCCCGGTCCCTTCCATCCAAGAACCCTGCCCTTCTACAGACCTGCGCGCCACGGATTGCAGCATCTCTTCTCCCCCCCAGTGCTAAACCAGTCCGCGCTCCTAGACCCGCCAACCTGCAGTTGTTGCCAGGTAGCCATTTTTTCTGTGCGTTGGCGTTCCGAATGCAAAATTTTCCCCTGTCCGAACTCTGATGGACAGCACTTTGTTTTCTTTGGAGATCCTCCTTTTCTTCCTGGTCGGCGAGCAGGCGACTCGCTCTTCAGGAGGCAGTGTCCTTGCGGAGTTGTTGAAGCCGCGTGCTTTTTTTTGGGTCCCCCAGTAGGCTTTTGCCCACCACCCTTTTCTGCCTTAGCTGCCGTCACCTTTTCGACCTAAAAGCGTTCAACTTTCCCTTTCACGTGCTCCTTCATCCTTTTCTGACCTCCAATTAGTGATCTGGGGCGGAGAAATCTCGGTGGACAGCCATATTCGCATGCAAACCCTTCCCTGCGTCCCCCCCATCACAAAGGGCTCACTAATGGGCTGTTTCGGCCCTGGTAAGGGCGGTTCAGCGTTGGTGCCCTTTCTGAACGTGAGTCCGTTCTCCCTTTTGTTGACGGTCATCCTTTTCCCCATTCTACTGGCACGCGCGATTCCCCTTTCGGCATGAAAAACGTAACCCTCACCTTCTACTCCGGCGCGTTCCGCCTGACTTTGACGTGACTGGGTTTTTTTTTGGTGGTGAAAGGAGTTCGTGACGTCCGAGTTCAAGTGAGTGATGGTCGGACGATTTGCCGCGTGACTTGTTTTTCTTCCCCCCCCCCATGCCTTGATCTGGATCTAACCGGGCAAGTGGATTTGGCCGACCTTCTATATCGTCGTCGCGAGTCTGGATAATCCCAGCTGTCGCTTGCTTGTGTCTGTATTCTGCCCTTTGACCATCAGCTCACGTTCCGACACCTTTTCAATTTCCTGTCGCGCATTCCCAGACCCGGGCAGTGTCCGTCTTGGCCTCCCAGCTTCCTTTCCCGTCAAACACGGAGTGCTTCTCCCTCCGTCTTTTCTCCCCCTGGTAATCAACGTTTCATCGCGTAGCTCACTTTCTGTCCCCTACGCTCCGTGTTACGCAGGATGTTGCCCCCTTCGATCTCCCCAACGATTCGTCGTTATTACTCAATGTCCCCCCCCTTTGCTTTGAGTTATTAGACCGTTTAGTCATTCCATCGAGCGCATGATTCTTATCGATTTGTTTAACCAGTTTTCCGACAATAGAACGCCAAAGCCAATCTTTTTACGTTTCGTGTAAAGACTTTCTTCCTTACCTCTCTCATACGGGTGATGTAGCTTGTAATTAAGGTGGTCTACGTCAACATTGATTTTTTCTCCCCCCGGACTCGACCTCCTCAATACACAATTCCCCCCCGTTTTCTTTAAAAAGGTTTCAGGGTCCTTCCGCTCGAAGTACAATTTTTTTGATTCCTTCTTTTGCCATGATTCCGCCGGAGGTTAGTTCCTATTGACGTTTCCGCGAGCCTCGCAATTTCGTCTTTCGATGGTTTTTTTTCTCGCTGTCCGATATCCTTTTTCCGCCCAAGACGACTTTAGAGCTCGGTTTTTTCTCTTGGTTTTTACCCCTTTTTCACTGATGGACCTTGTTCGCGTGACCATGGTGGATTATCCCATCCCCTAATTGGACCTGCTATGTCCCCTAGAAGGATGTTCTTCTCCGGTGAAACTGTTTTTAGCTGTTTCCCCTCCTGCTGCGCCCTTTCCCTCGTTTTTTTACGACTCCACGCCGGATCAGCTGGACGTACGGCCGTGTTCGGAGATCTTTGCTGGTTGCGCCGACGCCGGCTTGGCATCGGCAGTTGGTTTTTTTTTTTTTTGACAAGGACCACCTGTTTTGTTTCTGAGCATATTTATCTTCCCCCCCTTTTTCCTCCATCATTTAAACCCCAATCAACCGTGCCCGCAGTCTTCTCCTATCGACCATTCTCATCTCCTCTCGCCATCATGTTCGGTTCCTCTCCCCCTTTCCCCGTCTGATCCGGCGAGAGTCGTTTTCCGTTGAGACGCAGCCACTCAGGGCGAGGAATGGGTGTCGTTTAATCTAAGGAAATCTCTCCTGCCGTCCCGCACGGACTTCATTTTCTCTTTCCCTGGTCCAAGAAGGCCGTGGTTTTTTCATTTCCCTTTTCTCAGCTGAATGTACGCCCCCCCCAAGATGGTCCCTGATCGAACAG
>Ga0179593_1429033_pt1 | contig 10488 bp, 11 predicted proteins | sample CZODoug2_1_08_16_FD_185931 | JGI IMG/M metagenome (GOLD analysis project Ga0179593, IMG submission 185931) | Vadose zone soil fungal communities from Angelo Coast Range Reserve, California, USA - CZODoug2_1_08_16fungal (PacBio error correction) | ecosystem: Environmental > Terrestrial > Soil >... | reverse complement strand
GAGTGCTGCTCAGAGGGTAGTGTAGGGCTCCGGTTTTCTCTCAAGGGGGAGGTAGTCGCTGGGGTGCTTTTTTTTTTCTCTTTTGGCTTTCGGTTGGTGTGTTGTTGGGGGGACTTTGTTCGATGTTTACGGGTTCACACAACAGGAAAGCCAGTCGATTTTGCGCACCATTTCCGATGTTTACTAAAGACGGCTGTGCTTATTCTTTCTTCGGGAGAAGGGGACCTCGTTTTATGGGCCCCTGTTTTTTACCTTGGGCTATGTCTCCCCCTTTAGGCCGCTTTACATGGACGGCCAGAAAAGAGAATGTAGTTCTGATTTCAACTTTCCTTCCTTTCTCCATTGCCTTTTGTCGGCTCTATCTCGCCGTTCTCAGCAGAGGAAGGAGAATTCTTTCGGCCTTGATGACGACATGCGGCCGCCGGCCATAGTTTCGTTCCGGAGTTGGCAAGGAGCCCCAGCATGCAGGAACTCTCGGCCGAAGCAGAAAAGGATCGCACTATTGTATTTTATCTCCTCCCCTCTCCGACTTCCCGATTACTTTTTCTTATAATCGTCAAGGTCTTAGGCTTCCGTCTCGGCCTGTCTGGTTGATATTTGGTTCCGTCGGTAACTAGAGTCCCGACCGGAACCTCGGGTCGCTTTACCATCCCCACCCTCACTTCCGTTGAGTTCGGCCTTCTCTTCCCTCGGCCGGCAGGGTGCCCGCCGGGGAAACACAAATCGGCCATAATAGCTTTCGTAGTTACTCGTTTTCGTAGAAAGATCAATCGTTTGCCACCTCCGTCCCAGGAATCCCTTTGTCATTTACCCCCACCCTTCCGTATCTTCAATCGGGTACTCCCCTCTTATGCCAATTCGGCGTTTTTTTTTTTGGCCTTTTCGCGACCACCCCTCTTTCATATAGAAGATTTTGTGCATCCACCCCCATAGGATGGATTGGGTGTTTCCCTCGCGTGTCATCTTCCCCTCGTCTCACAGGGCCCGTCGCTCTTGGCTTCTCTCGCCTCGGTATCATCGCCTGCGTTTCATCCCCGCGACGGTGCCTTTGCATTTTTTCTTCGTCGAGTATAGTTTGCCAACTCATCGGCGCCGGTACCAACCCGGGGTACTAAAGTTGCTCCCCCCCCCACCCCCCCCACCCACGGGGACGACCCCACCCCCCCTCAACTCGGCTCCAGCACCCCGGTGTTTGACTCTATAGGATAGCGGCGGGTTTTGACTGAGTCCTTGCCGATCTTGCCCAGAGGCATCGTTACAGCGATTATTCTCGTTTTTATCGCGACCATGCACCCCCTATTCCTAAGCGGAGACCAACTCTCCCACGCCGACAGTAGTTTTTTTTTACGGATCTGTAGAAGGGATAGTGGTTCCCGGCAACGTTTTCGCGTTTCCTTGTTTTTCTCCCCTTCCCCTCCCCAACAGGCTGCTGTTTCCTGCTTTCTCCAAGCCCCTGACCCTTGCGTCAGTATATGTATTTTATGCGTCTCGAAAGCTTCCTGACATGCCTTTTCTTCTGAAGTGGCGCGCTTTGACAGTTGCCTGCCCTTTGGTGTTCTCAAGGACGGCACACGTCGGTCCTGCACGTCGGTCTTACCCTTCGTTGCATTAATGATCGGATAGTTCCGAACTTGGCTTGCGTTTTAACGGTCCAACTTCTCCCTTTTCGAGGCTCGGCGTCCCTCCTAAAGGCTACGTCTTCGTCTCCTCTATCGAAATACTTCTGTCGCTCTGTCCGAATTTTACGTGAGCCCTTGTCTCCCTCGAATGTTTTTGTTCTCCCGCTCTTCGTTTCCAAGACATCGACGGTTGTTTTGAACGTCGTCTCTGGTTCTCTCCTCCGGCACTCTTTCTCTTCCCTTTACGGTTTGAACCAACGAGTCTCGCCCACCATGGCGAAGCGATAATCGGCCTTACGCGTCGCTATCCGACGACTTATTCCATGCAGCGGCTAATCGTGTTGTTCTGCCTCCCCCTTCTCTGATCTTCTTTCTCCCCCAGTCCCGTCCCGTAGGAATGGGACTACTTATCTCTTTTCCTTCTACGTGGTATTTCTCTCTCGTCCTTCAGCTTCATGGTTTTTCCCGCGGAGCGTGTGTGGGGCGGTTACTTCAACCCCACGTGCCGTTCTTTTCGCCTCCTTTCAGCAGAGCCTAGGAATTATCTTTGAGGATTTTTTACGTCGATTGACCTTTCCCTGGAAGTTTTTGCACGATTTTTGCGACGGTAACAATGAAGATGCCGATGCTAGTGGTGTAGATGCGGAACAGTGTTGCTTTCCGAGGTAACTGACAATCCCTCCAGCTTTTTTCTGGCCGCGTGATCATTTTGTTAACAAGTTCCAGTTCAAGGGTGAGATGGTCGCTCGAGCGTACGGCTTTCTTTCCGCAGGTATCTTTCTATGTCCCGTAGTATCATTAGTCGCTCCTAGAGTGGTCGAGCCGGTCGGTTCAGCAGGGATTTTCTTCGTTCCGCAGTTCCATTTTATTTTTGCAGAGCGGTTGCCAGAGATGAACGCGACTAAACGTTTTGTTCGAGTTTATCTTCATTCGGCCGAGCTCTATCCTCTCAAATAGAAGGGGTAACGCCTTGCAGAAGCTGGCTTCTCTTTTGTGGCTCCAGGACGGTTCGGTGCACCTGTACTTTATGCCTAGAATGGTTTTGAGCGAACGCCTGTGGTTTTTTTGGCGGTTGAGTGGACTTTTGAGCGGTGTAGGGAGCATGGCTCGTGCGCTGTACCTAGACGTTGTGTTCAATGCCTTTCCTTTCCTCCCAGCTTTCGTAACCGCAGACTCCCCCTTCTTTCTAGGGCAGGCGGAAGCCCGATCGCCTTTTTTCGCGGTTGCGAATATAGGGAGGACTTGGCAGTGTTGATCCGCAACTGTTAGGACCCAGCTGACAGCGTTAAGTATTTAATTTCCACGCCAGTTCTTTCCCTCTGATTTTCCTCCGTTCGCCTCTTTTTTCTCTCGGTTTCCTTGCGAGCTTCACGCTGCTATCGCCATGCGGCGCTTTTGTCCGTGCCTTGGGAAACGCCGAGGGTGCCGAAGCAGGCCGATTTTCCGAGCTGAGTGTCGCGGCGTCTTTTTTTCAAGGTTACTTCTTATCTCCCAGACCGTGTAGGTGATCGTACTTCTCTCCGGTGATGGTGGCCCTCTGATCCTCCCCCCCTCCGGAGTAGAAAGGGGCCGTCTGGTTCTGGAAAGCTGGAGAGAAGGGATCTCTTTTTTCTGTATTCTTGGCTCTTGTCCCTCCCTTTTGGCCGAGACCCAATCCGGCCTTGTGGATGCATAGTGTTCTCTGAATTTTTGTCGTCCATTTTCAGATAGGCGGCGACTTTTGACAGGATTCGCTTGCGAAGGTGTTCCATGCCCCATACTTAGTCTTTCCCTTTTTGGTATCATTCTGAGGGGAAAGAAGGGTGGAGATGATAACAGGTGACTTTGGATATTTTTTGTTTCGGGTCCAGCCTTACCCCTGCCGGGGTGCGCTTGGGCGCGGATCCTCCCCTTTCTCCCTTCCGTCCCGGCGATGAGTGTCGTGAAGTTTGTTTTTTCCCGGGACCCCCGGCAAGGCCTAGACGCGGCTCTCCTCCCTAAGTCTTTAATGGATTGTTGAGATTGTTCTTTCGGCCGTGACAGGGCCTCGGCGCGATCCCCTTTCATGACTGGCCTTCTTTTCCCGTCCACTGTAGAGCTCTCTCTTTTGTCAAGCCCTCCCTTGCCAATCCATGGCCAGAGAGTTGAAGCACCGAGATCTGGAGCCGAATGAACGAGGCGAGCGCGTTTTTTTCTTTTTTTCGGCCTGGTCTTTCTCGGGGGTGCTAGCACCCTTTCCCTCCCGCAGTGGAGTTCCTCTTCTTGTTCTTCTCTGCCTGACGAATTGTCGCTCTCTTGTCCGGGGCAGGTGAAGAGGCTAAGCGCCGATTTAGTAATTCACTCCTCTCCGACGGCATAGCTATAGTGCGTTGCTACTAGTTTTTTCTTCCTATCCTCTTCTTCTCCCCGCCCACTCCGTGGCGAAGGAGCTAAGTCCCTACGTTTGCATCCACCTTTTGGTGTGGTTTCTGTCGTTGCGGCTACTAAGTCATATGTCCAACGGACCCGGAGGGCAGTGAAAGGTGTTCGTGCCTGTTTCCTCCCCCATCGTCTTTTTTCTTCTCCCCTCTTTGGGACGAAGAAAGGTTCTGTCTGCTTTTCGCCAGTGGGATCATTTCCTGAACCTCCCTTCAGCACCACCCACCCATTTCGACGACGTTCCCATGCTTTCCCCTCTACGAATGCGACTGGCTCGTGCCTGCCCTCATCTCTCCTTTTTCCTTCCGTTTTTTTCATCTCGTGCTTTTTCTTGCCCTAGGGTCGTGTAGTGGCCGGTGCTTTTTCACATGGGCCTGGGGACGGTTTTTATCCCTTCTAATTGGTGAGGGTGCTCTTTGTTGTCGTCGGATGCCTAGGGAGGAACGGGCGGATCACCACAGTTACGTGACGTGCACGTGTATTTATACGAACTAACTCCCTGTCTTTAGTATGACTTGTTCCTTTCTCTCATTTTTTCCCCCCCCTCGGTCGTGGCCCGCCGTCGGTTGACCTTGCTTGCGTAGTAGCGGTAAGTAGCGGTCTTCCCGCGCCCAGCATGACCCTTGTCTGTAGCAATTTTTTATGAACTTCAGCCGAAATCTACCGCCTTTTAGTTCGCCGCTTCGCCTCTTATCCATCTCGCCTGAGAAGTCTTTTGTCGCTCTATTAGTTGTGACGACATTCGGCCGCTAGCCTCTCCGTGCACAGGCCCCGGGGTGACCGTATGTGGGACCAGCAGCTGAAAGGGCAGCATTGCCTCTCTCGGAACGATGCTCCACCAATATCCATAGGTCGAGTGTCGGCCATACATCGCAGCCTGGATCCCGCATCTGTCCACAAGTTCTATGTCTCTCTCTTGGTTTTTCCGTTTGGTGTTTCTCCCCCTCGTAGGTGGGTTCGCGGTTGTCCCCCTATAGATCTATGCTTCCCCGGACAAGCGCCACCTTTTGCTGAGGCCGACCGAAGCCAATCTCGTGGCAAGTCCATGAATCGTTCTTGAGTTGGTTCGTAATAAATCAATTGGCCTTGGCCTATTTTCCGCCTTCTCTCCCCTGAAACCCCTTTCGTTTCCTCATCCTTTTGTCTGGTATTTGGGCTTAATCGGGAGAAACGGTTAGCCACTTTTTTTTGTCGGTCGATGCCACGGCTTCCCCCAGGATTATCCGAGGCCACACGTGCATAACGACCGATCGAGTGTCCGGACGTTTTACGGTTGGGCCCTATTGTTGTTTCCTCCCTTTTCTTCGTGTCTCTTTTGTCTTGCTTTTCGGGCTTCTGTCTCAACCCCTAGAGTATGCACTCATGACTCTCAGCCTCCTGACGCGAGGATTGTTTTTCTCCTGGCCGAGGCATGGCTCAGAGCCCAAACTGGCGAGCGGGTCGTGTTGTGTTTACGGAGGTTTGAGAGCCATTCAGAACCGTGATGATCGGCGCAGGGGCCTCTTTTCATCTGAGTGCCCTCCTCTGCTAGCGTAAGTACGCGGCCTTTTCGAGTAACTGTCCTTTCCAGGAAGATCGCTCGTTTCTATTTCTTGTCATTGAAAGGTTGTTCAGAGCGGCGGCCTCTTTTTTTGAACTTTTTCCCTTGTCAGAAGTAGGCCACATGTGCCTATGGCCCCTATTTTCCTTTTTTTAAGTTACCGACCGTCCCCCTCTTCTGTTTCTCTTTTTTTTTTTTTTCTGTTCGGCGGCGCTGCCCCTTTTTAAGGCAGAATTTTCCCTGGATTTTATGCTTCGCCGGCTTTCTTCGCTCCATTTTCCTTCCCCCCCCCCCTCGGGACACTACTCTGATAACGGCCCCGGCCGACGTTTTTTCGACGACTGGACAGGAAGGATGTCGCCGCCCTCTTTTACTTCTTTCCTGCCGCTGCTCTCAATCTCCGCCCTTCTCCTTGGCCAAAGGGAAAAGTCCCTTCTTTTGTACGGCGAAGTCGGACCCCCTCGGAACCTGCTTTGATAATTAGTTGCTTATTAATGGCTCGGAGAAGTTGAACCGCGACCGGTTTTGTGTTCATCTCTTCCCAGTCTTCCCTCTATTCTTTTTTCCTTCCTGAATAACGATCTGCGGCGATCTTTCTCGCATTCATGCTCGATTTATATCCCCCCTCAGTTTCCGCCTGCGTTTGTTTCCCGCAGATAATTCCTGGTAGTTTTAGCCGCTTCGGGCCAGACCTTGCTGGGGCGTGTCCCCTCTGACATGGGTGCGGCGTCCTTTCCGGCAAGCTTCTTGCACCTCCTCAGGTTCACGAGGCTCTCCCCCCCTTTGAGTATTTTTCATCCTCCAGATAAATGGTCCGGGTATTCTAGGATAGCGTCTTCCCAGTTCCTGTCTCCCTTTTTCGTCCTTGTTCTTTCTACCTTCAGTAAGGTCTCCTTCTTTTTCTTTCTTGTCATCCAATTCGTTTTTTGTCTCTCCCTTAGCACTCCTCCTCCTGGCCTTTGGTAGCATCTCCGTGACCGGTGTCTTAAGAAAGTCGGGGGATTTTATTGGGAGTTTTCCTTTCCCCTCTCTTCGCTTCTTTTATCGTGAGGATTCAGTAGAGATAGTCGGTTGGCGATGTGAAACTTTGTGGTTCTCCCTAGAGGTGGCCGATATCTTGCATCGCGGCCCATTCCCCTTCCCCCCATCAAGTTTCCCCTTTTTTATGGCTGTAGACTTGTTTTTGTTTTACGTAGGTTCGCTTTTTTTACTTAGGTTTGACCTATCTCATTCTTATCTTACGCTCCCGGAAGTCTCAGTCCGTTTTGATCGTAGAAGCATAAGTTCGGCTTCAGAAGGGACTAGCTTTACATAGGCCAGGTCGATGTCTCTCTCTTCAGAATCCCAAAGAATGACTCCTCCTTTTCTATTCCTCCTGTAGCCGTCTTTCCCTCCTTTGTCCTTGGTTGAATTGGCCCTCGAGCTGTTTCCCGATGCACGCCTCTCGCTTTGATCCTCTCCCCTCTTGAGTCCTTCTAAAAGCCGTTTCTTCCTTCGTGACGACATAGTAACTCGGAGTGACTTCTCTTTCTCTCGTTGGTCGCGGCGAACTCGTGTTTTTTTGATTTACTGAGAGCCTTCCTTTACTCTTTCTCACGATTTGTTCTTTAGAGCGGTCAGTCCCTTCTTTATATAGTGCGTTTCTGAGCTTCCCCCCTCGTCTCTATATGAGGCGGCCGCGTATTGCCGTTACGTAGGTTTACTGCCGAATTGCGTTTGAGAGCAAGAAGTTTTATGCTTTACCTTCCTTCTTCTCCGACGTCCTCCCGGCCCTTTATGAACGTATTTTCCTTTGTCTAGGACAGAATTTCCCTTCTCCTTCCCGTGGTTTGGAACTTTTCTGTAATTTTCATCCCTATGGTTTATTCGTGCCACTGCCGGTTTTCTCCACCCCAACGTCAGAGGTATGGCCTTTCCCTTCGAGATCCGCTATTTGTTTTTTTTCTCACTCCCGCGTTCCCCGACCCCAGTCTGCCGCGTTTTTACTTTTTCAACCTCATCCTTTTGAGGTTTTTTTTTCCCTTGCGGGCCCTTCTCTTTCTCCTTGCCCCTCTTCACCGGGTTCCTCTTCGGGGGGGGTTTTCCGACAAGACACTTCTTGATTCCCTTCGATTAATCTTTCGTGCGTTTCCCGGGGTACACCTTCCTTCTCTTTCACTGTCCTTCTAACTCACCTTTTCCTATTTCAGGGAATTTCGGTCTCATGCGCTCCGACGGCGGTTTGGCGGCGGTCACGCAACGCGAGGTAGAGTGGGCGCCTCTACCTCAGGTGAGAGACACCACCCGGATTGCCTCCCGCTTGGCGGAGGCTGATCCCGGCTGGGTTTTGTTATGCGTCCCTTCTGGCGGGTTATTTTTTTTTCTCTCCCCCTGAGCATCGAGATGGGCGATCGTCGTGCTTCGGCTATTTCCGACTTTTGATCACTGGATGTGTTCTTCCTTTTCCTTTCGTTCTCAAGGGAAGAGGTTTTTCAATCATAGCAGTATCGAACTAGTTTTCCCTCTTCTGCTAAGTTTCCGAGGATCTTTTCGTCATTCCTTTTAACGTTGTCCCTCCATATGGACGGCTTTTTTCCTCCTTCCCCCCCCCCCTGCGCCTTGAGGGAGAAGGTCCTCGCTCTCCTGTTCAACGGGTCCCCCGTTCGGGTCCCCCTAGAACGTCTTTTGGCGTATGCCCTACTCCTAAAGCCGCCCCTTTATTTTTTGCCACTTGCAAGTCGTCTTTCCCCCCCCCTTTTCCGGTTCTTAGATTCCTCCTTTACTATCAACCTCGATATCCGGTCTTTCCCCCTTTCCCCCCCCCCACCCAACTTATACGAACGCCCCTTCGAGCCGCCCTCGCCTGGCGGCGACTACAAGACTTTCTAATCGCGCAGCACTAACCCTCTCCCTCCGTTGTTTTTTCTCTCTCTGCTTTTTTCCATACGACAGGTCGGTAGCGTTTTTCTGTCTTCTTCCCTTCTTTGGCGTCTTCAGTGGGTGGGGGAGAAGTTGTGATTTTGGATATTCGAGGGTACTTTGAAAACGGCGAATCCACCCCCCAGGTTCAGGATTCTGCCTCCCCTCAGTTTTTTTCCTAAGATAGTTCTTCTTTCTTCTGTCGGGGCCTTCCCGTGGTGCCCTCGTTTTCCTTGTTTGACCTTCTGGTTCTTTCGTCTCCCTAGGAGAGTTGGCCGGATTACATCACCCGCGCAGTGGGGTCTTAGTGTACTAGCCAGGGCCGTCTTTTTTGTTTCTCTCATCTCGCCCCTCCTTAGACTTTATCAGCGGATGTCCTTCCTTTGATGATGACCCCTCACCTCGGCTTTAGATCCGGCCGACAAAGTTAACGTTTTTTTTTGACTCCCTCATCGTCAGGTCCTCTTTCGCGTCCTGATCTGACTAAGGTCCCTTTTTCTCCTTTTCGAAGAACCCTAACCTTTCTTTTTCTTCCTCTAATGAAATTTTCCGGTCCGGGAGTGATCAGTTTTTCAGGCTTGGGGGCCTTAGGTTTTAGAATTGGTTTAGTTTTTTCCGAACACAGGGGTGTTGCGCCTCCCCTCTCCCCATCTCCTCCTCATTACTTCTCGAGTTGTTAAGCCCCCCCATACGGGGGCCGGTAAACTCCCCCAAATTTTAAATCACTATCGGTCGAAATTGGCTTCCTTAGGCGCCCTTATTTTCCCCAAGTTGTGTCCGGTCTTCCACTCCTCCCCTCTACTCCTTTCCTAAACACGGCTTTGCCCCCTTTTTTCTATGGCCAGAATGGTTAGTTTATTCCGGCTCGGGTCGAGTTTTGAGAGACCAACGTAGTTTTTTTCCAGAATTCCTCTCATACCCCCTCTCCTTTTGTTCCTAGTAGAAGGACCCTCTCGCACGAGTTGTTCGCCTTTCCGGTAATCAAGATTTTCAAAGCGAAGGAGGATTAGTCTATTTAACTTCGAGCCTCGGTTCCCACCCTCATTACTCTCAAGGTCTCGCGTGTCTATAAGGAAGTAATAGGTCCCTCTCATCTAGTCGTTACCTTCTACAATGGAGAGCGTGATTATTACATCGGTTTTTTTCGGCAATTCTGTTTCTGAGCATCCTTCTTTCCTTTTCCATTGATATATCATTCTTGAAGCTCTAAAACAAAAACACCCACCTCCCCCCCCAACCAAATTAGCCCACCCCACCGCCCTCAGCAATGAACAACCAAATCACTGACCACAATTATTCACCACAGACCCCAAAACCCACCAGGGCTTGCCTCCCCCTTTCCCGATTCCTCTAAGTAACTTCTTCCCCTTATTATGAAGTCTCTCCAGTAGTGGGATCGATTTCCAGGGTTGACTCGCCCGACTTTTTCTGTCGAAAAGACGATCTCCTGCCGCCAACGCCTCTTCTTCTGTTTTCCGTCGAGGGCCCGCAAGGCCGACACGCTTTCTGCTCTTTACCTCCGGATGTCGCGTGAAGCTCCCTGCCCCTTCAGACCTTTTCTTCGCGCCAGAGTCTTCCTACGCTCTGGTACGGCCTTGACACAAGTCGGGCCCTCGCGGCCCGTTGTACTTTATGGCTTTCCGCTCTGAGAGAAGGCCCGTACTCGCAGGCTTTTTATCCTCTCCCAGTCGGCCCTGAAGTTATTTTTTCTTCAGCGCACGCCGGCGTCCCCTTGTGATAGTCCCCCAACTTTGCTCTGCAGCCCTTGTCACGAACTGACTTCGAGTTACGCCTCTTTCGTGGTACCGCTCTTACTTCCAGAAACGTTGAGTTTCAGATGGACCTCTGCGGTTAGAGACGGACGGCCGATTGCCCTATCCTGTATGAACAACCACTCTTCCTCGCCCCCTGCGAGATATGACTCCTCCCTACACCTTACGAGCCCTGTGCGACTGACTCTTCCCAGCCTTCCGTCCAGTTGGATGATTGAACGCGCACCCTTGCTTTTTTTACTTTCCGTCGTCCCCGTGCTAG
>Ga0179593_1310019_pt1 | contig 10488 bp, 18 predicted proteins | sample CZODoug2_1_08_16_FD_185931 | JGI IMG/M metagenome (GOLD analysis project Ga0179593, IMG submission 185931) | Vadose zone soil fungal communities from Angelo Coast Range Reserve, California, USA - CZODoug2_1_08_16fungal (PacBio error correction) | ecosystem: Environmental > Terrestrial > Soil >... | reverse complement strand
CCCCCTGTAGATGGCTTTCACAAGCCCCAATTTTTCTCCGTTCCTCCAAATTTCTTTCTGGTCGTTTTCACTTTCATTTCAAACGGCTTCTTCTAAGGGCAAATCGACATCCTTTCCCAAGACTGGACGTACTTTTTCTTCTCCCGACCCCGCACCCTCTACCCTCTGTCCGACGATCCTTCTTTCACCCCCTGGTCCGCTCCCTCCCCTTTTTATGGCGGCCCTCGCCACCAAATGCCGTGTCTGACTTCCTTCTGCCTTTTGCCGCATGCCACCCCCTTCGTGTCGCTGTTTTCCGTTTGCTTTGGCCGCCCCCCGCGTCCGATCTTCTCAATCTTTCCCTTCTCCTCCTTTCCCCCCCCCTTGGCACCACAGCCCACCGTTGCACCCTCCCCCACCAGTGTTCCCACCGATCGATCTTCGTTCCCTTTCTCAAGCGTTCGTTCAGCGTTACTACCCCCCCTCATTTTGTGCGTTGCTTTTCCCCCTCCAGTGCTCTTATGTCCCCCATTTGCCCATCCACACAGCCGGAACCGCAACGCTTGTTTTTTCGTGCAATTTTTCCCTGAGTCCATGTGTATGAGCAGGCTGGGGTGGTGGAGCCTTCGTTTGCCACCCCGTTCGGACAAACCCCCCCCCCTCTCCCCCCGCTTTCCCTTCGTTTCAGCCCCTCCCCTCATCCCGTGATGTGTTCCCCACGTCGGTTCTCCTTATAAAATACTCCCCCTTCCTTTTTTTTTTGCATCCGTCGGACGACCCCGCGTTTTTTTTCCCCCACAGCGCTTCGGTTCGTTTTTTCAAGCGCGTTTTCCCCAGGTGGGTCTTCGACGCCGCCCCTTTGTGTCAAAGTTTCCCCCAACAGCCCTTCAAGGGGCGGTTTGGCCACTGGGCACCTGTGAACCCCCCCCCCTTACCTCCTGCGTCCTGCAACTCCCTTTGGTCTAGCCCTCCTCGGTCCGGTTTTTTCGGGCGTCATTTTCACGTTTTTCACGCGCGCCCCACCCCCATCTGTCCATCCTTTAATCCCCGTCTGATTTGACTTTTCTTGATTCCTCATTTCGGTCCTACTTCTTCTCTTTCCCCTTTCGCTTTTCCTGAATTGGATCTATTTTTCCCTAGTTGCTTAGCGGTTTTTTGTGTCCCCCCTTCGGTGTTTTCTTTTCCTGTGTCCCCCCTCGCAGCCGGACCCTTGACGCTTTTCTCCCTCTTTCTTCCCCCTTTTTCACCAATCCTTCTCCCCTTACTTTTTTTCCCCGCGAACCCCCGTTCCGCCCCGCGACCTCCTGTTGTCCATCACCTGCACACATGTGCCGTTTTCCTGGCGCCCTCCCCTCAACACTCCTTTGGTCCCGAGCTCAAAAACGCCACTGTGTGGTCCCGTCCGATTTTTCTCGACTTCTGCTTTCTTTTTTTGGTTCTTCCCCCCCCGCTTCCCCCGGGTCTGGGCACCATCATTATTGTTTCACGTTGTTTTTTCCCGGAGCCCGTTCCCTCCCCTGCCCCCTCGAACGTTTTCTGTTACAGCTTTTTTTTTTCTTTTGTGTCTGTTTTAGTCCCTTGCACACCCGCCATTCTTTTTTTCTGGGGTTTGACTTTCTTCCTGAACAGTGATTTAAGAAGTTACCACCCTGCCGGAGCGTTTACCCGCTTCGAACGTCTGTTGACCCCTTCCCCCCATGGTAGGTACTGTTTTCTTCTGGGGATCCTCTTCTGTGGCCAAAGTCTATGTTCTCCACATAATGATCTTTCCCACATTTGTTTTTGGCACTTCTTTGTTTTTCCAGTCGACCTTGGCCGCGTGAAACTTTCACCCCTCATCTTCACCCCCCCCCCGTTTAACCCTGACTATCTCCGTACCTTTCTCTGCCCCCTAGTCAAAACCCACGGATGTAGGTGGGTATTTCTCGACTTTATTTTGGTCTTACCCTTCCCCCTTTTCCAGATTTTAAACATTCTACCCGTACCAAGTACCCAAAGACCGTCCTGCCCGTCTGAGGAAACGAAACGCCTGGTTACCCCTCCTCCCTCTATCCCCTTCTCTCTTACCCCATTTTCCCACGAAAAACCCCACTGTATCGTCTTTGAGTGTTTTTTGTTGCACTGTTCCCGGACGGTAATCATTGTCCCCTCGTTTTTTATCCAATTGTTTCCTTCTTGGGTGCAGAATCACGCTTGTAGTTTCTTGGTCAGTTCTTCCGGGCTCTTGTAGCCCTCCCACCCGGGACTGCCAGGCTACCTCTTGCTTCTCAGTCTCTTAGCAACAATTTTTTTTTTTGTGTTCTCGTTGGACTTTCTTTGTCGTGGTTGCTCACCAAAAGTTTTTGCTAGGATTGATTTTCCGATTCTTTTTTTTTTCCCAGTGCACCTGCTTCCCTTGTAAGATGTAGGGGGTGGGTTAGAACTCCTGAATCGGAAGACTCTCCAAGCCCCCACCTCTCCCCCCGATACCAATTGTCCCCCCGGAACGTTTACTCAAGCTTGGGGGACACCCATTTTTGTTGGGTCCCAATCCTCTTCTGGACGGTCAAAGAGCCCCCTGCAAGGTGCCTTGTTTCCAGCTTTTTTTGGACCGTAGGCCGTGAGAAATTTCCTTTTTTCGACCCCCCCTGAATGTCTGTATTTCCCCTTGACACCTTTTGCCCCACCTTTTTCGAATTTAATGTCACAACCCCGTTGAGGTGTTGGAGACTGTCTTTGACCCAAATTTCGAAGACCACACAACCGCGGCCTGACTTCCCGCGTCCCCCCCTCCATGGTTGAGTGAAAGGCCCACCTTTTTTGATTTCCCATTTTTTCTCCCATTGCGCCGCCGCGGGGTCACCCGCTTGCGACTCGTCTTCCCCCTATCCCCCCCCCCCCCCCCCCCCCTTGAAAAGGGAGCGATCCTTTCCCCCCTCTCGTTTTTCGCAGGTGTTCCTTGAACCCGGCCAATTCCCCTGCCCTTCGTTCTCCGTGCGCATTGTTCAGTGCACCACCAACTGCACGTCGGCGCGTCCGTGTCTTCCTTCGCGTTGAGGAGCGAGGAGGCCAGTTTTCTCCTGAAGTTTAGCTTTGCCAACTTTTACCTTTCCTGTCGGGCCGGGTAGTCCTTCTTTTTTCCCTGTCGCTTTTTCAGATCGATTTTGTCCGACCACCTCTTTTGCCCGGCTGTTTCAGGCTTCTGGTTTTCCGATTGTCCCCAGTGGCCTCTCGTGAGTATAGGTGATGTTCACACCCTGAGCTTTTCCTTTTCCACTGTCACTCACTTCTTTTTTTTTCTATATTTCCCCCCTCCTTTTCCTTTGTTTGGTTTTTTTAGTCTCGCATTATTTCACTTGTTTGGTGGTGAAACCTTTACCAATCCCTCCTTTGACCCTTCCCCAGTTTATCTCCTTTTTTACGGTTGCCTGGTAAATCCGTTTGACACCCCCCCCATCTGAAACCTGTGCCATCACGTTCCCCCTCAGGTGTATGTCACTCCGCTCGCAAGATGACGTTTTCCAACTGGCCCCCTTTCGCAGCACGTTGTTTCCTACGACAACTTTTTTTTCTGGTCCCCTTTCCCTCTGGCAATCCTGAAGCCTCCCGCGTCTCCCCCCCCTTCCCTGCCGATTGTGGACTTGCCCATGGGTGTCCCCCCCTCCCCGCCTCACCAAGTTAGATTTTAAGCCGCTATCTTAATTAATCACCTTTTTTCCCCCTCAGTCGTTCCCCCTCTCTTTCCGTAGTTGGTTTCCTGGTGGAAGTCCTCGATTCGCGGCTTGGATCCTTTCGCGCCTTTCCGCTCCCGTCGTAGGCCATTTGGCGGAGCTTCCTCTGTTATGGTCCCATGTACCGGCTTCTAGTTTGGCGATTTTTGTTTTCGCACGCTTCCCCCAACTTCCTGTCCCAATGGTTTTCTGACATTTCGGCTTTGTTCAAATTTTCGGAAAATTCACGTTTGACATGCCCGCAGGCAGGGACGGGTTCCTCCCTCTTTGCGCACATGTTCCCCCCCCCCCCATACTACGCCACAGCCCTCCATGTTGTATTCCGGTCGGGTAGGGACCCCCCCCAGGGCCTTGCGGAAGTCCATGGACTTCGTTTTTTTCCGGATACCTGCTTGGTTTTGATGGCGATTCGTATTTGAGCAGATCCGACCTCTTTTTTTTTTTCCCTCTCCCGCGTGCCCCCTCCGCCCGCCGTCTGTCCCCCTCCATTTTTTATGTCCCCACCCGTACTTGAAATCCTTTTCTCACGGCACCCCCCCCTCCCAAGCAGTTGACCCGCGGTCGCTTCGTTTCTTTCTCTGTCCAGACCGAGGAGTTCACTCCGTAACTCCTAATTTTTTACCTTAACCAGGTCCCGGTTTGGCCCATGTCTTTTCCTTGACTCCATGGCTCCCCACTACCCCCCCTTTTTTTCTTTTTACTTTTCTCTAAGAGCGTCGTTTCCCCCCCGCCCCGTGTCTGGCTCGACCGGCGGACTGAAGGTTCCAATGCAGGGCTGAATGTTTTTAAAAAATCTTCTGGTCAGGGGGGCTCGATTACCCCAGTTTCGCTCTCCTTCCGTCCCCTCGAGTTCCCCCGTTTTTGTTCCGTCTGACATCCTCAGTTTGCTCTCTTTGCTGTTGGACTTGTCCTGATTCTTCCCCCCATGTGGTTATGAATGTCAACACCTCTTCAACAACCTCGGTACCTGCCGCCTGATTCCAGGACTTCCGCATCCGGGGGTTTCCCAAGGATGGAAAGTCGCCGGACCCCGTTCCGGTTTTGCAATGTGAACTTTGTCACTGGACCCTTCTTGCTCTTTCCCTGGCGACCTCCACGTTTCTCTCCACTCTCCCACCCCCACAGTTGTTTTGCGGAAATTGAGGTTGTGTTTTGCCTTTCCGGCGCCAAAGTTGCATTTCCCCCCCCTTTTCGTCTTGCGGGAGCAGTTAAGGTCTTTTTTTTTCTTTCCCAGTTCCCCACAGCTTGGACTGAACGAAGCGTGGCATTGAACCACAACACCCGTGGCACTCGATAGTCCCCCGTTCCTTCTCCCCCGACCCTTTGACCCCATTTTGTTTTTTTTTTTTGTCTCGGTGGTACGCCGTTGACTTTTTGGCCCGCCCCGGCCTGGCCCCCCCCAGTTTTTTGCTGTTCCAGTCTTTTTTTCTTTCGGTACCTGGATTTTCCCTGACACCCAGTCACGCGTCTTCGTGTCCTGTTTTCAGTGTTTATGCCTTCCCTCCGTGCCCGTGATTCCCCCAAATTCTTCTGCGGTTCTTTTATACACGGCCACCAATCCCCACCCCTCCCCAGTAAGTTTTTCCCGACCCCTCATGGTCTCTGGATGACGCATGAGCCCTTTTGCTGGTTCCATGTCTTTTCCCTTTGTCCCGGTCGTTTTCCTGTTAGGGCATCGGGTCCTTTGGCGCCCTTGGGCATTTTATGCATCTTGTGCAGTTTGCTTGAAACAAGTGTCCCCCTCCATCCTCCGCTTGCTGTTATCAACATGATCGGTTCCCCCCTCCTCGCCTTGTTCGCTGTCCAACTCCTGTCTTTTTTTTTCGAGGGTTGCTTTGTTTTTGCTCAAGTTCCCATTTTGGTCGCCCCCTTTTTCCTTCTCTTGGCATTACGCGTACCTTACGAGATTTTCCCTGTTTCAGTCGATTATAGTCTGAAACAAAACGCTTTTTTCTTCATTGTTATGACCTTGCCCCCCCCGACGTGGGCTCCACGATGGTTTTTTTTGACCATTTGCTCTCTTTGCTTCTCCTACCGTACAATTTCTTGGGTTGTGGTAACAGGGTTTTGACAGCACCTTCGTCCCCCTTCCTCGAACTTTCTCCCCTGCCCATTTCCCACCACCAGCGTCGGCCCCTTCTTGTGTTCCTGAACGTTTGCCTACTGTTGCGCAAAACCCACCGCCCCTTCATGCGTTTCCGTAGTGGATGGTACCGGATCCCTTTTGAACGGCTAACGAGATATTTTGTCCGTCCACCTCTTTGGTTTTTCCTGTTTCTCCTTTGCTGTTTTTTTGTACAATCCTTCTGTCGGGCTCCCCCCCCCCCCCCCCCTTCGTTAGACCTAGTCGAAGAAAGGTGTGCCGCCATTTTAACTACAAACGGTGGTTGGCCTTGCCCCCTCCCGTTGGCGCGTTCATGGAAAAGAATTTGTGGGGCTGTTTGAAGTTTTGCCCATCCATTCGTGAATCCTTAGATGCAGTGACCGGTTTGGACAACTCAGATTGTTTGTGGGGTAAGTTATTTGCGTGTTTCTGCACGCGGTGTGGACTTTTGTACCTGTATGGGTACCTGCCATATGGTTTTACGTTGACTTTTTTTGCTTTTGACGATAAGGGTTGATTTAAACTTACAGAATCCAAATGTCGTTTCGAAATGGTTATTTTTGGTCCAATCTATAGTATTCATCTTCTCCTCCTTTTAATATACATCACGTTTTTTTGTTTCTCGAGATGTTGGCACGAAACTTTGTTGGTCGTGCCCTAATGTTTCACCTATTACTCCGACGGTTTGACCTTCTGGTGTAGTAAAGTTGTCTTGACAATAGAACCCGCCCCGCCTTTTTTTTCCTCCCCCCTTCTCCTAACCCCATCTCGTTTCCCAGCCGTCCCCCCTTTACCAATCCACCCCCCCTGGTTTCACCGCGTGTTTTTGACTGATCGCCTTTTCACACCCCGGGTATCAGAGGACCCTCGTCCTTGAGGTACACTGTTTGTTCCCCACCCACAAAATGCCGGGCTTGCTTCTTTATCGCGCTTTCTTGAGCCCCCCAACCCTGGGCTTTTCGGGGCCATTTTTTGGCCCGGCGAAACCTTCGGCTACTAGGTCCTTCGAAATTTCCTCCGCCCGTTTCCACCAAGCCATTTTCCCCCGCACCTTTCCCACCCCCCCAAAAAGTTGTTGAAACACCGAGCGCTTTCTGCTCTTTTTCAGTTCCCGATTTCCAGGACTTTCCCTCCCGTTGAATGCCTTTTTCTGTTTTGACCTTTCGGGCATACCCACCAGCACCACCAGTTCTTTGGGGCCTTTGCCACCCCTGACATATCCCCGGCCCGAACGTACACAGGTGTTTTGTCTTTTTAGTACTTTTTCACCTGGGCCGGAGGCCCCTTTGTGAATGAGTCCCATGCGTTGGTTTGTGTATGTTTTTCCCAAGGGTTCATCCACCAACCGGGACAACCAACCAATAATGTTCACATAGATCCGCACCCGTTTTTCTCCACCCCGTCTTTTTTTCCGCTTCTGTCCCACCTTGGTGGGTGTCCGGAGAACCCCCCCCCTACCACCACCGGCTCTTTTTTTGTTTTTTTGCAGACCCCTTTTTGTCGCATAGATCAGAAAACCGCTCGACTTTCCTCCATGATTGATCATTTTCCCACACAACAGATGACGTCCCAGTTTTTGCATCGTAAAATTTTGACCTCTTTCGGTTCGACACGCGCGCCCCCGGCCTTGGTTGAACAGCGACCCCCCTTTGCCTTCCTTTTTTATTCCCACGCGAATTTTCCCTCCTCCGCCCCACCCCCACCGTATTATGGACATCACCCCTTTTTTTTCCCCCCGCCTCTTGTGCACAACATCTTCTTCGGAAAGGTCAGTCTTGGCCTACTTCTCCTGTGCCTTGTCATTTCCGTTTTTCGACTTTTCCCCCTTCGTGGATTCCCCCCTATTCCTGCTCCCCCATTTTCACCTTTTTTTTTATTCGGTTGGCTTGGGTTTCGGTCGGTTTCTGCTTTCTTTTTATTCCCTCTCCCGCGAATTGTTTCAATTCCCTGACGTCTAGTCTCTTTTTTCTTGACAACTTTACCCTGCCTGACCCCCCCTCCTGTACCTTTTCCCCATCTAAATCCGGCTCCGCCAAGAATTTCCTGGTAACTCCAACCCCCCAATTGGTCCGTGCGGGTCCCCGTCAGCCTGTTTGGTTTTTCCCCTGCGCGCCCAAAACGACGTGGGGTCACACACTTCTGTCCGTCGTGTCGTCGGCTTTCCGGCCTGTAGGTTTTTGTTTGTTTTTTGTTTGTACTTCCCCACCTTCTTGATTTTTCTTGCCACAACGATTTTTCCCTTTGATACCGTCCTCCCGAGCTTTGCCAGCCGTCGAAGCCGTTGACAGCCTTCTTTTGTGAGGCTGGCATCGAACACCACCTGCCACTTTCCCCTTTTTGGGTTTTTTTTTTGACACCCCGGAGCTTTTCAGAGGGACCGGTTGGGATTCGCAGCACGCTTTGGGCTTTCCGTCTTTTTTTATGACTTTCGTTTAACCCCGCAGGTCACCACCAACCCAATGTACTTTGGCCCCGGTCCGTCTTTTCGTCACTTCTTCTGCTTTGCTCCCCGTATACGGAGGTGATTTCCGCTAGGTTGTTTGTTGCCTCTCTCCTCCTCCCCTCTGGCCAGCCCCCTGCAAGGGCAAGGAATAGAAGTTCATTTTTTCCCAAGTTACTAGTCAGCTTAGGGCTTTACCCCACTGCGTTACAACCACCCCCGGCTTTCTCTTTACCCCCTGATGATGAGTCCCCCTTGCTTGAGTAAGCCCACTTTCCTATCGTTTCCCCTTCAATCCCTGCCCGTTACCCCCCGATCTTCGCCGTGAGCCATCACGTAACGAGGTTGAACCCCCTTTTTTTGGAGCTTCTTGCTTTCTTTTTTCTGCCTACCCCCCCCCCGCCCACCCACTGTTTGTTCTTTTTTTGCCCTCATTGTGCCGACTTCCCTTCCCTGAGTACTTGTAGGGGAAGACAGCTAAGGTTCTGTTCGTTTTCCATTAATGGGCATTGACCGAGCCATTTCCGACTTCCCCCCTCACGCCCGAGGTCCTTCTTCTTTTAGTTTCTTCATTGAAACATGCCTTTTTGATTATGGGGCGCTGGTGTTCCTACAAAAGCTGTGGGGCCCCCTGGCCTCTTCACCCGCGTTCGTGATTTCTTTCCCTGACGGTCTCCCCAATTTTTTTTCCGGGTTCTCTCACTTACTCCCAACCCTTAAGAAACGCCAATATACCCCTCCACCCCTCCCCGTCTCCCAGCGTTTACCACATGATGGTCCTCCCGTTTCCCCAGACAACGCCAGATGTGGGTATACAGGTAACCCCCTTGAAAGCAGAACCATTTGGCCCTTCTTTTTTTCTTCGTGTGTTCGATGGGTTTTGGAAAGGCCTTCCGCCCATCGTAGCTTTTGGCCCCGGTCGACTGGTGCTTCTACTCTTTTTTTTCCGTTAAGTGTGTAGTGAATTCCGGAGGTTTTCCCCCATCCTGTGTGAACTCTTCCCACCCGTTGTTATTGGTGGGAAGTTTCCTGACTAACCCCCTCGTTTTCAAATGTACCCTCCCTTCCGATGAGTTTACATAACATCCGGACCTCTTCCGCCCTTCGCCGACCGTTTGATTCTCTTTCCTTTCCTTGGGTTCTCTGGCAACCCCTCGGGACCCCATACCTTGTTTTATACCAACCCCCCCCTGTGGGCCGCCACGAATTCCAGCTATGGTTCAACCCCAGTCTTCCACCATTCTCTCTCATTCCACTTCGTCACCGGGTAGTAGAAGGTCGAATTTACGGCCCAGCTTTTTTTCCTTTGCGCCGTGTATCTTTTTCGGATTTTCGGTCGCTTGTGTTGACCCAGTTTCACAGTTTTCCGGACTGCGACCCCTCTTTGTCGTTAATTTCCAACCTTTCTTCCTTCGTTTTTTTTTCCCTTTTTATGATTGGAATTTTTCGCGTCTCCATTAGATTTCCCCCCCCGACAAACCTTCGTGTTCCCCCCCCTTTTCCTGTCTGGTCTCTGTGGTGGGTCTCCGCCTACCAGGTCTCACTGAGTGAGCTTTCTACTTGGTTCGGGTCACCGATTTTTTTCCAATTCCCATTTAATACCCTCTTATCTTTTATATTTTACTCAAGCCAATCGTGTGTGTTTTGCTTATATATTCCTTGCCCACCCTTATTCCCTTGGAAAAAGGTTTGGCCCCCAGAGGTTACTCCACCGTCGACTCCTTTTTGCCCCTTTTTTTCCCCCCCCTTGTTCGCCCCCCCCCCAAAAGACCTTTTTTTTTTTCTTTTTTCAGGGCCCCTATTTTTCTCTCACCCCCCCCTTTATTCGTCCAGTTTGATTTTTTCACCTTTCCTGTCCCCTCGAAGCCACGGTGGAAATACCTGACCTTTTTGCTGGGCCACGTTATTTTCCCCTTCCCCCTCGCGCCCCCTCCCCGCCTCTCCCTTTCTCTTGTCTTATCGTTGGTTTGCACTAACTTCGCACGTTTTTTGACCAGACGCTGCTTCTTAAGATCCGGCACTTCCTCCAGTCATCTGTTCTTCCCCTGCTTTCTAAGGTTTTTTCTCCTCGTTGTTCCAGCCTCCGTTCTTCCTCCTGGGCTCTCTCTTCCGTTTTTCCTGCGAAGGTTCAGAGCGCAGGCAGCAGTTCTCTTTCCCCCCCGGGACCCTTCTTTCTAATCTTGCGGTCCTTTTGGTTTACATCCCCCCTTTCCCGTACAGTTTGAACATAGAAGGGGTCGTCCCGAAACTCCGCA
>Ga0179593_1675360_pt1 | contig 10489 bp, 10 predicted proteins | sample CZODoug2_1_08_16_FD_185931 | JGI IMG/M metagenome (GOLD analysis project Ga0179593, IMG submission 185931) | Vadose zone soil fungal communities from Angelo Coast Range Reserve, California, USA - CZODoug2_1_08_16fungal (PacBio error correction) | ecosystem: Environmental > Terrestrial > Soil >... | reverse complement strand
AGTCGCTATAACCCTGGCTGACGCACCAGTATCTTGACCATGTCTTCTAGTTGGTCCCTCTGGCCTTTGTCTTCGGTGATACCCTGGACGTCACTTCTCACACCCCGATACACCTCCGACAGCCAGCTAAGGGCTTTGTCACCCTTTGCCTTCCCCTTCTTGTTGCCTTGTCATTAGCGCGTCTGATGCATCTTGCCTTATTTCCGTGTGATTTGCCTTTTTCGTGATCAGCCCGTCGCGAGCAACTTCCGCTCCGAAGTTCTGTCGATTCCCCTCTCACTCCGCCCGTTCAGTCCGGCCACTCCACGCAACGCGATGACGACACTCCTCTCTTTTTTTCTCCTCCCTTTTCATGGGTCGGTCTATGAGTTCGGGTGTGTTCCGCATATGCCCGCGTTGATTCATTCACGCTTACGTTGGCCGGCTGGTTGCCGGCGCATACCTCCTCTTCTTGGTTTCTCGAGGCACGGAACTCAGGGCTTCGTGGCCCTTTCTTTTTTTCCTGAGACGGCTTGTACTTTTCCTCATCCCAAGGTCTACGATGCTTCCGGCAGTGGAAGGGCGGCCGCCTGCTCATTTCATCCCGGTGGGCCGATGATGTTTGAGTGCTTGTGCCCCTCTTTTACTTCCCCCCGTGTCCGGTCCCCACGGCTCGATTCAGTTCCCTTCTCGGCTTTGCTCGTTGTTCGTATCCCATTAGCAGGCTGTCGGATCCGATTCACACTCGACCCTGTTGTATGCTCTCTGTACAGACTTACTCATAAGTTGCTGGGGACACGAACCCGCTCTTATGTGGCGTGGCCGACCATGCACTTATCACAGACTCCGCCCGCACAATCGGTGTCCGTGGGGAGTGTATATAGTAGCCCCGTAGAAACAGGTCCACTCAAGCGCATGGCCCGTCCTTAATCCTTCGTCTTAGTCGTAAGATGTCGGAAGGCGTTAACTCTCTCGCCTCTCTTTGACGTGATTTTTTTCCGCCGGTGAGCTCTCGGTAGACCACTCCCCTGCCTTCTGACGACGACTTTTCCCCCTTCTCTCTCTCACTTTCCGGTTTTTTTTTCTCTGATACGATGTCCTTAGCTAGGTGTATCGCTCAACTCCGTCCCCTTTCCCGGCGAGGAGCGCCGATCCCCTTCCACTTCGCGATGCTCTCTGCAACTTTCCCGCAGTAATCGTAATCCACGAAGACGAGGATTGATTGGACACGTTTCGGGTTGGGTGCTAGCATTAGTCGAACCACCCCCGCGTCGCATCGATTCCACTTAGGCGTGTCTCATGTCATTCTCCTCTAGACTGGGCGAGCGCCCCAATGCGGACGAGCAACGTGTGGAGCCTCATGGCCTTCCGCCATGAGACAACGGCGGGAGATTGACGTTCGACGACGAAATGCTGTGGGTTGGCCCCCTCTGGTCCTTTGCCTGTTGCTGTCCCAGGAGGTGCGGCATCGAGCTCCGCGCACCCCTTGATGGGGGCCCGTCGCGTGACTGTGGAGGTGCTCTCCTCGGGGTGGCATGCCCCTGCGGCCTTTCACGGCCCCTTCGTAGCACATTAGCACTAATTGGCCCGCGGAGATTCCTGGCCTCGTTTTCTGGGTCTCACTGAAATCGGATGGGTGTGTTACGTGTTTCCTTTCCCCTTTTCTATCTAGGATGTTTGCATGCCGTAATCTTTCAGTTGTCCTACCACGGTGATCGCTTGTCTCACGCGCCTACCATGCCCGTCTCCGTAACGTCGTTGCGACCGGCCGCCCCCACCAGCAGGACAGCTGCAACGCCAACGCATGGTGCGACCCACATACAAGTCGATTCAGAAGGTTTTCTGTCCCCGTCGGAGCAAGCCTGCCAGCGGTGAATGGCCCTTGAGTTCTGAGCCCCTCGGCAGTGGCACAGTTCCGTCTACACTTCCCCCATTACTTCCTGTTCTTTCCAGACCCAACCCTCGCGCATGCGTTGGTAACGAAACCGCGGTCGTTTTCGTCATGCGGTTTTTAGGCAACCCCTAGTCCAGAGAATGCTCTATTCATCTTTGATTTACCCTACTCGTTTTCACTGGACTGGTCCGCCCTGCCCTCTGAAATGTCCCTTCCTGTTTAGTTCCTCCTTTCGAGCAAGAACGCTATGTACGCCTCAGGACGACTCCCTCATATAGTGCACCCTCCGGACAAGCTTTCACGGAGATTTCATCAGACCGTGCATTGGAAGCGTGTCCCATGTCCCCGGGGCATGAAGGCTGAGCAACCACCGCGAGCTCAACGATAGACTGTTGATGGTTAGCCGGCTCGCAATCGACTTTTTTAATCACCCCCACCGTTTTTCAGGGTGACTTTCCCCTCTGGAGCTCTTCCGGTGCTTAATAACTGGAACAGTGTCTGGCGGCTCTTCGCAGAAGCCGCCATCTGAAGCTGTTTCCCCAGACACCATTTGTGTTTGATAGGGATTCTTAGTTTCGGGCTTTTCCCTTTCCACCCTTCCATATGGAATGGCAGGATCATCCTCAAAGAGCGCCGATTATGGCAATTGATCCTAAGTCACGGCTCTAAAAGCTTGAGTATCACAATAAGGGGTCACCACGTCAACATCCGTTCACTATGTTTAGATCTTAAACTACGACATTATCCGCCAACAGGCCAGCCCCCTCACGATCACCTATGATTAAGCCTCAGTTCCTTTTTCCCCCAACACTGGAATTGGTTTTGTTCCCACCTGCAGACTGGAGAGGAATCCAAGGCTCTTGTACGTAGTAATCCAGCGTCACTTCAACGTCCTCCCTGCTAAGGAAGGGCTTTGAATCAGCGTCCATCTATTTTTAGCCTGCCCGCATAAAGGCAGGGTTAAGTGCTTTCCTCCCCATTTCGTTTTCGTCTCCCGGTAGACGCTTTCTGAAAAATTCGTGAAGTCTGAAGCCCCCCCTGGCTTTGCCCTCCGTTGCACAGGAAGATTCATTTTACCCCCCACCCCGTCGTAGTCCCCATCCAAACTCGGGCTACGCCTTTATAAGCCATTAAGTATTCCACCCCCTTGACCCCCACAACCCTACCCCTTTGTGCCCTCCCAATGGTGCTGGGCATTCAGCCGATTTTTCTTCACACCATTCACCAGGTTCGAGAAAAGTCCTTAAGCAACGCCAGCCTTTTTCGCAAATGACATGCATACGGCCCCCCCCTTTCCTAATTGGTGTCAGTGAAGGTCAGTGCCTTCTCTGGGCCCTAAACTGTACAGACACCCTTCCTGTTTTCCCCCTTTTGAAAAATAAAATTCATTACGTTTCCCGGCGCAGAGCAAATAGTGCGCGTAATCTGTTCCAGAGAGTAGCTGGAGAACCTCCCTCCCCCCTCGCCACTCCCCCCTTTTTTCTCCCCTCTTCCCCCCCCCCTAGGAAGTTTGGAGCCAGTCCGCTCTGTCTTTCCCTTATCTTTTTTTTTTTTTTTTATACTACTTTTAGACGGCTGCTTTCCGCATCGTCCGTTTGCCTGAGCGACGGTACTACGGAGGGGCGCCCCCTAAGAGGTGAAAATTTAATCCCCCTCTTATGTTCCCCACGCCCGGCCACGACCCGTCCTTTCCCGCCGCCCAGCACATCGCGTTACCCCGCCCATGATATCCCCAGCCCAGGATCTTAGAGAATGGAGCGAGATCGGTCCGAGCTGACGTCTTTACGGAGGAAGGTGAGTCGCTCCAGCAACAAAACGATCAACGCCAATTTGAGCCTAAGGCAGGTTCTGATAGAACGGGCTAAAGCCAGCCCCGTTTCTTAGAGAATGACTTTTTCCCCAGTGCCCCCCCTTCGACGTCTACCATGACACACCCGCAGAATCGATCACTCTCTGACAGCGAGCGCCATCCCAGACATTGGGGTTCATCAGCCACCCTCATGGGCCCCCTAACGGCCCCACGCCGCTATTTTTCGACGTGGCTCTCAGCCCCGGGATCGACTCGGAAGTTCCATCGCCGAGTCCTCCCCCCCCAAAAACCTCCTCCCCTATGCCCCTGAGTATCGTCCGCTTTCCAGGCACTCCCTCAAAGAGCCAACTCTGGGTAGATCTCCCCTGAGCAACGATCTTTGCCTTTTGCGTCCCATAGACGCCCCCCCCTTCCTTTTTCATCCAAGCAGGCTGGGTACTCCAACTTCTTCACTTCCATTATGTCGTCATATTCCTTCGTCCCAGGGACGACTCCTCGAGCTTTTCATGTTGTTCTCTTGAACCATTACTTCGAGTTGCCGTTATCCTTGAACTGAGATTTGCCCCCCAGCTTCAGTGCCCCTTGCTCTCTTTCTCCTCAATTACCTGTTGTTTAAGGTTTTTTCCTTGGGCACGTCCCCAATCTGTGGCGCCCCAAATCGGCGCTGCTTTTCCCCCAACTCCCCCCCGCTGCTGCTGTGTTGATGATACATTCTACTTATTCCCTTTTTTTTCCAGCATTACCCCGAAAGCCCATGGCTCTTTCCCCCGTACCTCGATGATTGTTTCTTTTCCCCCCGTAGCTTCGCTGGGCTCCTTTGGAGAGTCTGGACTTCTACTTTGCTTTCTACTGCGTAAGACTGGCTCCAATTTGGGCCTGCCTTTTAATGGACGGTCCCTTCCTCCTCCTATCGTTTACTTTGCATTAGTTACGGAGTGGTGGCGATCTACGGAGGGCCTGAGCTCTCTCTTTGATGTCTCCATTCCGTCGATAAGGCGGTTTTTCTGGCATGCTTGTGTGTGGCGCTGTATTCAGCCAGAACCCTATTGCCTCTTTTCTTGTCTATTCTGTTCGCGCGACCTACTGCCTCTTTCCTCGTGTTTCTTAAGTCTGTTGCCACATTTTTCAATGGCTACCTGTCCCCTTGTGATGATAGGGCGCGATGGACTTAGCAGCCCTTTCTGCTCGAGGGGAGTCTGTGATCCTTAAGATACTGCTTTTTTTCCCCAATCCTTAAGTCCCCCGCTACATTATAGATTCCTTGCAGTCATGATACGTTCTGAGAGAATTTTTTTCTGAAATTCCAGCTTAAACCTAGACTCCTGGAGATGTTGTAGTTGAAGATGTGTAATAGCGGTGTGCCCTCTAGACTCCCTCCCTTGAGTTTGATGGGCGGTGTGTGTGCTGTTTGGCTTCATTTTTACGTTCCTTAGTCGGATACGACTTTGTTCTCACTTGCTCACTCGTCGCCCGCCGCCCATATCCCCTTTTTCGTTTACCTGTTTATCTTATGCAAGAATAATCAGAATGGCCGACTTCCTCCATTCGAAACAATGAACTCGATCCCGCCCGAGTGAGTCTCAGTGGGTTCCCCCCGTTTCCCAACCCCCCTCAAATTTATGAAAGTTCGGGAGGCCTTGCTAATGGGTTCCTCTGAAGGACCCCCCCCCTGTATGTATGAGTAATTCTTTCCCGCTTTCCCTCCGCTCCCCCACCCTCCAAACCCCCCCCTTCTGATGTGTGTCTGGGGCATGGCATTTGATTCTTGTGATGTCTATTATGTTGCTTATGTCCTCTGATGGTTTCGTCAGTCTCCGTCCCCGATGGGCAGGCACCTGCCCTCCCCTCCCATTGTGGCGTATGGTGTCACCTTCTTTGATGATATCTTAACGTCATACCCACAGAAACGGCCGAGGTAATGGCTCTTCCCTTTTGTTCGCGCGGCCAGCTTTGCCGTTTTCCAGCACGGGGAGAGAGTCGCAGCTGACGGCAGTGATATTTTCTCATTGTGTCTCTTTCCTGCACGGTTCTGCTGATTTTGTCCATCGTTTGCTGCACGGCTTATAGTTTAACCCTTTAAAGGCTACTTGCTTGCAGCACTGAAAACCCTCACGATTACTCTGTCTGTTCCTTCCTAGCATGGTTACAGGAAAGCACCCCGTCTCAGGTCCCCCCACCCTGAGAGCTCTGTCCCCCTGTTGAATCCCACAATTGACTGGCGCTCAGTCTATTCCCCCACTTAAGATCCTTTTATCCTCTCTTCTTCCCCGGCTTGAAGGGGACTGCCTACCGAAGTTCGGTATTTTTCTCTAAAGTTGATCTTTAATCATCGGTTCTTAGGTTTTATCACTACTGTCCCCCCCCTTCAGGACATCACATGGTACATTCCCCCTTCTGGCAGTTGCTTTTTACTTCAGCAGGGCTCGGCTGAGCCCCCCCCATCGTTTCACTTCCCTAATTGTTCCACTGGCAGACACTACAGGAAAAGCCGTGGACCCACCCCCTTGAACCTTAGGTATATTCTCCTTTTTTTTCCCAGGTCAGCGAGCATCGCAGACAGTCTTTCCCAAATCGTGAGACGGCAGTCGAAAGAGCAACTTTCGTCGACTTTCTTATGTGTGTTTTCTGTCGCTCTAGAAACCCGCCTGCTCTGGTTTCCTTTGTGCGATCTCGTGTTTGTTCCGTTTGTCCCTCCCGGTGACTCATGAAAGAAGCTTTGAGAATGCCCCCCTACCCCTCCGTTTTTTTTTTTTTGTTGGGGTTGACAGACTGAACGTCAAAATTATCCCCCTTCTCCTAGGAATTTCTTGGCCGTCTATCCTGGATTTGCAGTTTCTTTCAAGGATCGCCCGACTCCGTTTCAAGAACTCGGGGGATAAGAAGTAGTGGTCCCCACTTGAATGTTTTTTTTGATCTTCTGGCTGTAAGCTTTTCCCCCTTGGTTGGCCTCTTGTTTTACGCCTTGGAAAATTTCCGAGCCTAGTGGCTCGCACCCCCTTTGCGTCATCTTACCTCTTGATTCACGATCCCAGATATATCCGTTAAAATTCGTTTCCCCCCCCCTTTCGCCAAGTTTTTCCCCCCGATGCATAGGCTTGACAGGTTTTTCGTCGGGAGACACTCATATTGGATACCCTCCTCTCACCAGATTCCTGGTGCCTCGCTAATCGAGGTTTCTTACCTTAGCCGTTTTTCACGCATGGAATAGTCAAACACCTGGACCGCTCTTCCGAAACACTCCCTTTCTCTCAGGCTGCCCTTGTCCCGTAATGAGAGTGAGGAATGATCCTGTACATTCCGAATGCAACTACCTATTTTCGCATTGAAGGGACTAGAATTGATTCCCGCTGGACCTCCCCTAGGTAGATGCGTGCGGTTTTTTCCCCCAGCTATCTTCGGACATTCAATGTTTTTAAAGTGCACGCAGGCTGAATTTTTCATTGTTCCTCCCCTAAAGACCCCTCTTTTTTGAACCAGTCTTTGGTGTTCCGGAGGGGTGACTCCCCTTATCAATTACGGCCTTCTAGAGTCCTTATGATCTCTGCTCCTCACTTTCTTCTTCGAGGGTTCCTTCCTTCCCGGTTTTGTGGCATTCGTGTCCTAACTGCTTTTGAGTCACAACTCTCTCCGCCTTCCTGTTGTGCTGTTTCACCGGCTGTGGGCCAATTTGGTTCCAGACTCCCGCACGTGTCCCTCCCCTAACTTTTAGCCTTCGCTTTCCTTTTCTTGTTCAGTATCTGATCTCTGCGAGAAGGAGCCTTGTTAGTAGTTTTCTTTCCTAGAGAGACGGGAATGTCGCTGCAGGTACTTACCCCCCTCTCTCCCCCCCCCCTCATCTCCGTCTCTTCTAGTAAATGCTTGTGAAGATGCTGGCCCTAAGACCTTTTATCCCCCCTTTTCGTTTTCCCCGTTGCCTTGCACTCGAGCGATGGTGATCGAACTTCGAAGTATGTCGAGAGTCATCCTCCTCTTCGATCATAGACTCTGCACTATGAAGTTTCTCCTTTTTTTTATTGTTGCTTTTTCTCTGCCGATGGTCCTTGCCGGTTGTACAAGAAAAGCCATCTGTCGGAGTCGAGTTTCTCCCCCAGTGCACACTTCCCCTCGGGTCCCTGGCTACATGCGAGCGCATCCCCCTTTTCTTTGAAAGAGCTCCTGCAAATACCACTGGCCCCTTTCCTCCGACACGTAAGATTCCCGACCCGGCTGGCCGACGAACATGCCGTTACCCCCTATTTGATCTTCATTTTCCATCAGACCGTGACACGGAGAAAGACCTTGTGGATGTATCCCTACCGGTCCCCTCCTTTGCGCCAAAGATTCGTGGCAATTGCATAGGGCGATCCGTTTTCGGTCCTGGCTCTCGTCAGTGCGTCCCACCCTCCAATGGGGCAAGTTTTTTCCCGAGGAGAACGATTCTTCACGTTCCGCGCTTCCCCAGCGTAGTGGTTTTCTTCGTTGTATCTGACAAGTATGAGCTCGGGACGGCTTTCTCGCCTTCCCCTCTAGCTTGGTGCTATTGTGGCATCGAGTGCTAGCCCTCTGCCCTGTCGCAGCGTGCCGGCCCTTTTCTTTCGGCGCCCACGATCCACAAGGTACGGTGACAGCAGGCCCTTGATCTTCGTCCTTTTTGCCATATTTGCTTTTTCCCCTCTTAATGTAGACTCGGCCCCCCCTTCGTCCGGTGTCTCTCCCAATTTTTTCAGCTTTTGGGGAGTTGAGAAGGTCGGCGGTCCTTATCGCCTGCTAATTCAGAGCTTTTTACACCTTGTTCGTACTCGTTCTTCACGCTACTGATAATATCTCATCCCCGATCCATTCCCTGCTTACCGGATCGCCCAAAGTTCCCTCCTCCATTCCACTCTCACTTCCCGTGCTTCCTCGGAGAAAACACACTTCCCACCTCGCATCACGCCCCAGACCACTCCCTATCAACCCCCCTTCCACACAATTCCCACCCCCTTCAGAGAACCACTCCCCCCCCACCGAAGAAAGTTTACCGCTCTGCGACAGCGGCACCTTAAGTTCCATTTATCCGCCGCACCACCCGCCTCCCCCATATTTCCCCCCATCCCTTTCCCATCCTCTTTTAAACGTTCACTCGACAGGAATGGCATGACTAAAACCGAACTAGGCCCCCACACAGTTTTCCCGAACCCTAAACATCCTAACACGACCCCAGCCATAACCTAAAACATCTCCACTCTCACCCCTACTCCTCCAAATACACTGCCACATCCCCATAGACCCTCCCACAAAGAAAGCCAACAATAACCACCAACAATCTAACAACAAAAAACAAACACCAAAACCCACCCCCTAACCCCCACTGCCAATAGGAAATCCACGTGCAAACCCCTTCACGATCTATGCTTTCAAATAGACCCGGTGTCGCGCCCAGGAGGCAAACGGTCGTCTTGTTATCAGAATCCTTTTTTTTTTTCCATAGTCCGCCGTCGAAGGTACAATGTTGTACCTTTGTAACTCGCCGCCCAATCGCCTATAACTTGCCCTCAATTCCTACTCGTCGAGCGTTTGTCTAGAAGACTTCAAACACCCTTTGTCAGAAGATCGTCGGCGCCCCAGAGAAAATACTTTCTGAACAAACGAGACTGATCCCCACACTTCATTAAGTAAGAAAGCCCGCGATGACAACGATTGGGATCTCAATACGCCTCAAAACTTTCCCCTTCAGCCTTGCTGCACGGAGGCGATCGCCCCCCGGCTCTTGATACTTCGTGCCCGCCCCCACCCCATTACCCCACACTTAGACGAAAGCGCGAACTCGAAACGAAATTCTTTGGCCCGTACTTTTTAGGACTACAGGCTAGAAGGCTTTCCCGCACATCTATCGGAGTGTCAAACAATACGTCGAGTCAAACGGTCCATTCTATTCTCCCTTCTACCAAAGGACCAGCATATTCCATGTTTCGGCCAATTTGTACCTGAACTGATCCCAATGGTTAGGCTTCTCCCTTCGCGGTTCTGAATTTGTTCCTGCGGCAAGTTTGCCCAAACACCAGGCGTTATTTTTTCCCCCCTCTGATTCCAGGGTCCCCCCTTTCAAATGGTACATGGATGTAGGGCCTTTTTAGCACTCTCCTGCGACGACAGGATTTTCTGCAATGATCAAGAAACGCTACGTCGAATCTTGAGGCCCACGTAGCCTTTTTACCTTAGCAGCAAAATTAGTCGCTCCCAGAATAGCGGAGCTTTGTGGACGACTCAACTGTTGTTGAGCTCGTTCTCCTTACGGTTTTTTCCTGTCGAAGAATAAACCACTTCGAACCCCCCCCCCCTGCCCCCTTCGCCCCCTTTTCGCGATTTACGGCCGCTCCATTTACCCTTCTTGCGCAGCGCAACTTCAAGTGAAAGCGTTTGTAGTCCAACACCTGACCCACCCTCCGCATGGGCCCCCCCAATATAGGACTTCGAACCTCCACAGCCATGCTTACATGAGGCCCTTCCCAGAGGAAAGCGTCCGCATGTTAACTCTCGTGATCTTTTTCCAACACCCCCCCTCCCTAGCTCTAGGAAAGGAGTTACGCGCACCCCCCAACGCGTACCCCCAAACTCAGCAGCGTCTTTTCTCGCGGCATCCCTTTATCGCCTTAAGGTCACACCCCTCATGCCGCCCCCGGTTCCCAAATTTCCTGCGTGGTATTTTTCCCCCAGCGGCAACTCCCCCGCGTGTTTATTAATAAGATCCCCCATGATTTGAGAAGGCTTGAAACTTTTCTCTTACGCATCTTCCGAAGTTTTTAATGATTCCACTTCCCCCTCCTCGATCCCTTGATTACTCAGCC
>Ga0179593_1610531_pt1 | contig 10489 bp, 11 predicted proteins | sample CZODoug2_1_08_16_FD_185931 | JGI IMG/M metagenome (GOLD analysis project Ga0179593, IMG submission 185931) | Vadose zone soil fungal communities from Angelo Coast Range Reserve, California, USA - CZODoug2_1_08_16fungal (PacBio error correction) | ecosystem: Environmental > Terrestrial > Soil >... | reverse complement strand
AGCCTTTTGGGCCAGTCTTCTGTTCTAGGGCTCCGAGTCCCAAAATTGCCTCTGAGTAAGGAGATTTCTCTCGAAGTTTCCCCCTCGAGCCTGTTAGCTCTACAAAAATTTCCTATCTTTCCGTTCTCCCCCATTCCTCTGAGCTGCGAATCTTTCGCTTTACTAGTCCATAGTTCTCACAATGGCGGTTTCGAGGGATTCGTCCACATATGTGCCGGGATAGATTTCTAGTCGTTTTTCTTCCACCTAGCAATTTGCCCCGTGATCCTCAGTTTAGATGGGGAGCCGGTTCTCAGCTTGATTAGACTGCTTTCCCAAGTCCTTACTGTTCCCCCACCAGGGCGAAGCCGTTTTACTTGTCGGAGCCACTCGGTCCTTCCCAAAAGCTTGCCCTCGGTTTGGATTTTTGCTCATCGCTCCTCGTCCCTAAATCAGTGGCAGACGCCGGCGATCCAGGGTTTCAAACACCTCTTCTTTAAAATTTTTTTCCCGTTTCCCGACCAACTTGTGTTTTTGCTAGAAACTTTCGACCATGAACGGCCGATAGCCGCATTGCGGCTGCTTTCATGCGAGCTCTGTTTGGCGTCGTTTGTGAATCTATGCTCCCCCTCCGCCCCCCTCCATCTCGACTTCCCTCTTTCCCCCCTCAAAGGTTATCCCAGCGGCGTTTGTCTGGTTTAGCACCGATCTGTATCCCTTCCCAATAAATAGTTCCACACCTGCGTCCCTCCCCTTGCGAAGCGTATCAGGATGTTCCCGTAACGCTCATGCTTCTCAGGTCGGCCATCAACCGTCGTCCTTTTCGTCGGACCCCAGCTCTTCCGATGATTTCGCGTACTACAGAGTCGCTTTACGTTGCGCGTCACCGCACCCACAGGAACGCTAGATGTTACCGAGATGGTGCCTGTCGGGCTGCTCCACACAAGATGGTCTTCTTTAGGTCCGGATCCCTTCTGGGCTATTAAGCATCTTTTTTTCCCCCTCCACTCCGTTTTTTTGTTTTGAGATCGGCCTCTTTCTTTAGTTACCCCTCTGGAGAAGCATTTCCCTCCTACCTTCCTTCCCGCAAGCCCCCCTCGTTGTTGAATCCCTCCCCCTCAATCTTCCCGACCTTGTTGTCTCCTGTAGGTTAGAGCCCCAGTCGCCTTGACAGAAGACTTCCTGAGCGTCAAGGCCTTTCGTTATTCGGTCCGCACGCATTTCCGCTAGGGTTGTCTTTTTTTCCATACATGATTAAGCAGTTTCACGATTTGTTGGCGTCAGATGTAGACATGAGGCCAGGTCACCCTGTAATTGGCATCCCACCTTTAGAAGATTGTTTTCCCTTCGGTTTCTCTCCCGCCTTATCTGGCATAAGCTCGACAGCGCCCTCTGTTCTTTTCCTGTCTTGCGAAAAACGGTCTGTAGTTTCCACGTCTGGAGCGGAGAAGTTGTTTTGGGTTCTTGGTCATCGGCTGCATCTCGACCCCCCTCCCTCTGCCGCAGCGTCAGATTTCCTGCTTCCCTATTGCTCTATGTCCGCGGTTTTGCTTCATGTTTGCATTCGTTTTTACGTAAAAAACTGTTTTTTGTTAACAACATCCTTTTTTTTTCCCACCAAAATCTCCTATTTGGCTCTCTTTGGTTTTCTGGTCTTCCCTTCCTCTTCCTCGCCCCTCCTTGCGTTTCTTAGTCATTTTGACGCCCACAAACTCTTGATTTTTAATTTTCTCCTGTGACTCCTTTCATCCCATGGTTCTATACCCCCGGTTTTGGGGACCAAGGCCGGTAACCATCGGCCTCGAACTTGTTTGCCCAAGCGATCTTCACTTGGTGACCGTTGGGATTTTTAACATCAGCCGCTCACCTGGTTTCCCTGGTTCTCTGATGCTCCCGAGTCAAAGGATGTTTTCCAGACACCCGGTCCCCCCTGCTTTCTGCCCTTGTCCGAACGGTTACCGCGTTCGACGCGCTAATTTGCGGCGGTGAGGGCCCGTCGGTTACGTCCTTCGGACGAGCCGCCTTTCTGCCACCTCCTCTGAGAAACGTTCCTCTCCATTGAGATGTCTCGTGGGTGTTAAGTTTACAGGCCTCCGTTTCCTGCGCATTATCGCGGCTTCCTTCCCATAGCGGATGGTTCTCTGCGTTTTTCACCCCAGACTCTTTGGAACCCCACTCCTCGCCCAAAAGCAGACGGTCGAAGGTCGGCCCCGAGGATCTACCTCAAGGCACCTCGCTCCCCAGTCCTTCTTGGTCCTCTCACCCCCTGACTTCGATTTTGACCCTAGCAATGATTTTGGGCGGCCAAATTCGGCTCGTGCGGAGCCGGCGTCTCTACGACCTTTTCCCTCTTTTCCCCTCCACATTTTCGGGCTTTTGCCTTTTTGTCCTCGTCGATCCTTTCTTTCGCGCTTGTCGCAACCAGATCCTTATGGTCCCGAGAGCATGTGTTGGCTTGGTGCCCCCTATGTCACTTCTCCCGTTCTTTCGTCGATTTTATTTTCGCCCCCCAAGGAAGCCCCGTCGGACCCCCCGTCCCGAATGGCCCTTTCCTTAAGGTGTTCAATTTGCGGATATCTCCGGAACCCTACGGATCCCCGCGAGGAGGACCCTCCAAAAAGGACAATTCCTCTTTTGTTTTTCCGTTTCGCCTTATCTTATCACACTAGCAGTTCAACTCGATACTCCGGTTCTATTTGAAAAAGTGTCTGTAGAGGGAACCATTATGTCTATCCAAAGAAGTGAGCTCTTCCCCCTGACCCCCCCTCCTAGCGGAGTTTCGCCCAGCTTCACAAGTACGGACAAGGCACGAAGCCTAGTTCGCCTAGGGAAGACTCGCAGGACTGAACCCCCCAAGAAAGTCAGTCCGTCGCTCAGTTTTCTGACTGTTTTTGAGGTCTTCTTGATTTCCCTCTCCAGGTCAGAATCTCGGAATAGGACAGCGTCGCAGCTTTTTGAGGCGGATACGCCTCCCCTTCCCGTCGAGACTCCAGGTTTGACCCTGAGGATCCCCCTTCTATGGTTAGTCTCGCTGATCAGCACTTGAATTTTTTTTTTTTTTATCCCCCTCGGCCCCCCAAATCACGCTCTAGTCCCGCTTTCTCGGCATTGCGACGGCGGACGCGGCGATTTGCTTTTTTTGACAAGCGAGTTCAATTAGACCCCGCCCCTGCAGACCCATTTCATGGGACCTCTTCTCTTTTTTCGCCCCCGTGACCTCGTTACTGCGGTGGTGACCAAGGACTGCGTAGGATCTGCTTCCCGGCTGTCAGTTACTCTCCGGCCTGTCTCTTTCCTCTGCCGGCTTTCCCGCAGTCGATTCAGGCGCCTCCACCCCTGGAGCTCTTGCCCCACCAGTTTGGAGGGAAGGGTGAGGGGCAAAGTCCCCCCTTCCGTTCGCGTACCCCCGGGCCGCCGCGTGGCCGGCAGCCCCTGACTTCCGCCTCTTGAGCTCTCCCGCCCGGCGGTTTTAATCCATCATTTAGTGGTCGACCATTCCTCGTCAAAAGTGGTTCGTACTCCTCACGTCGATCCCCCCTTTTTCCCCTGAGGGGGATAGGTTTTGGCCCGGCCGATGCGGGAGCTTGGAGGCGGTTCGAGGCTGCGCCCCTTTTCCTCCCCAATTAGTGATTCGTCGGACGTGGCATCTGTGTTTTTTTTGGTTTGGAATTTCATGAACAGCCGCGCTGCGTCGACCGGGTCTTGAGTGAACCGGACCCAACGACCTGTTTCTCTTCCCTGTCTTTTTTTCACAATTCAAATTGGTCCTTTCTCTGCCCGAACTGCCTCCTCTAAGGGTGCAGGTGGACTAAAACCCCCCCTCCTTGTCTTCCGAGGTTTCCAAGTTTCATGTCCCCCTCTCCCCTTCGAGATTCCCCTTTGGTCCCTTTCTTCCGGGATGCTTTGAGGGTCGGGTTCGCTTCTTTTTCAGTGGTTGGAAGGAAAGGATTGTTTTTTTGGTCGGATGGATTTCTTCTGGTTTTTTTTCCTTCCTCCCCCGGTCGAACTTTATAGCCTTTCTTCGTAGCTCCCTTTCCCCCTTCGTACCATATCTATTTTCACTAAGCCTAGGTGTTGTTGGATTTTCTGCTATTTTTCCTCTTCGATCCGCCCCCGGCGAGCCTACTAGCGCACACTGATTTTCCTCCAGGATTGCTGTAAAAGACTCATATCTGAATAGAGGCTCTTTCTTTCCCTCCTCTACCCTCATCCCCATTGCTCGCCCTTCAATAGTTTTCCATGAGCTCTTCTCAAGGGTACCTTCCCCTCCAGGGTCCCGAGACGAAAAGGTTGTTTTACTTTTTCCGTTCTTCATTTAACTTGGCGAGGGCTCTAACTTCCTTGCCCACTCTTTGTTGAGGGTGAAGGAACCCCCCCCCCCAGGCTTTATCCCCTTTCGCGTGCCCTTTCTGCGTTCGTTTTTTTCCCCCCCCTATCCCGACTCTTACGCCCCCTTTCCGCCCCCCTTTTTTTTTAGGCCCCCCCTGCAACCTTGACGAACGCCCTCCTCCCCTCCCCCCCCTTCCAGTCATCCTCCCAAAGTTTTTAGCTTCTTTACGTCCGTCGTATTGTTCGAGGAACTGTTCTCCCCTGGCGCCTGGAGACTTTTTTTTTACGCTTCTCGATTGGACTGAGAGGTCCGTGAGTCGCCTCGCTTGAACTCCGGCCTGGTTGTCCGACGCCGACGTTGACCCCGGGTGCCTCTTCTTTTTTGTTGCGCGTTATTCTTGGGTGGGCCCCTTCTCCCCTTCTCCCCCCCCCTCTCACATTAGGTGATGAACGGGAAGCCCTCTGCTCCTTCCCGCCGATCCGCTTTTTCATCGCCGTAACTGAGTCCTGGCCACTCGGCTCCCGTCAACTTGTCTCCGATATCCTCTGTCGCTTATGCTCTCTGGCGGGTGGACCCCCCTTCTTGCCACAAGCCAAAGAACTTTTTGGCGAGTTTAAGCTGTAGGTGACGAGTTCGGCGGGTGTTTTTCTCCCTTTGATCAGGCTGGAAGCCCCTCGCCGGATGCATCGCAGCATAGTCAGTCTACGCATTCAGGATTGTCCTTTTCCGGTAGACTTATCTGTCCCCTATGCCGTTATGCTGGCTGCCCTTTGACCCTAAATTTTCCTCAATATACTTCTGCTGGCGGAGCGACTTTCTCTTTTACGTTTTTCAGCTCCCGTCAGCTCTTGATAGATCCCCTTTCTTCTTGTCTCCTCGTGCTGTTGTGTGGAGGGGAGCCTCCGATTGACATGATACCCGGGAGTTTTCGCATCCCTTAGAACTCAGCTTTTTTTGGATGACCTCTTTCTCTTGTCGAACCCGGCGAGTTGAGACTAGTCGCATCCCCGTTTCCATAATGCTTTAATCCACGGCCTGGTGCTCCGGGCGAGTTCCGTTTCCCTCTGTCGTCTCCTCAAGGTCCTCGAGGCTTTACCTCCTACTTTCTCCTATCTCGGCGGATGTTCCATTTCTAGCAAGCATGTTATGAGCCGGTATTTTGAGACCCCCTTGACCCTCAGTAGTAAACCCCTAGATTTATGCGCTGCAATATGGAAACGGAAAGTTGTCTTACGAGTGTTTCCTTATAGCTGACCCCTTATTCCCCTTTGCGCCGCCAACTCATGAGTTTAGGTAGCTTATATTTTGAGGTTTATGCACTAAGACGTCTTCGTCGACGGACCCCTTCGACGCCCGTTCATATAGTCTTTGCATTTTTTTTTTTTCGTCACGTCTTTCTTTCTTTTTTTGTGTCCCCCTCCTCTCTAGAGTCAACCCCACTTTTCGTCCAAGCGGCGCTCCTTGCCTGGCGAGATAGAGACCTGGTAGATCTCCCACTAACTTTCCTCATCGTTCCTTGGAGGTCGATCTAATAGGATTTTTGCGACTTTTTCTCTTCGCTTTCCGTTAGGTCTCCCAGGCTCGATTTCCCCTTGGCAGCCCCTATTGCCTGAGATCGTGTCTCTTCCCTCAAATTTTTCGGGAATCTCGGCCCCCTTTTTTGCGTTTCCTTGGATTTTTCTCCACGTCGCCCCTATCGTTCGCCAGAACCCGGCTGGACTGCTGCATTTTTTCCCGGCTTACCCCCTGTCGTAATTACCTCGATCTTATTGAACGCCCTCGCGCATGAAGGAGACCCAAGTCGTTCCCCCTCTTGCATCCCAAGCTTTGTTTCCCACAAAAAAGGTGGTTACCCTTCTCCACAGGTTGTTTTAATATGCCTCCCAGCTTATCCCTATCAGATAGAACTCCCTGCCTCTGGCTCATGTCTCGCTCTGGCTGCGCGCTTTGAAGTAGTTTGTCTGTTTTCGATGACATTTCGCCATTTCCCTTCGCCCTTTCCCCCCTGTCCCAGAACTTCTTACCGTATCTTTCGTCTCCCTATAAGCTTTTTGTTACGGCCTGCAAGACAATTAGTCCCTGTCAATATTGCGGCAATGCGGAGTGAGGAGCTGTCCAGTTTACAATATCTTTCCGCAAGTCGGATCAATCTCCTTCGTCCCGGGGACAGCATCTTTCTATATTTCCTCCCCCCCCACTCCCCTCTTCTCCTCGGACGGTCGCGTCACCGACAAGGTTAACTTGATCCGTCGAGTGGTGTTTAGTTATTCGATCCCCCAAAAGCTGCTGCCCCCGCCCCCTCTTGTCGCGCCGGAGGCTCAAGATAGGGATATATTCTTCCATTTTTTGTTTTTTTTTCGATTTTTGTTGATAGCCGATCGATGGTTCCGAACGACGTGGATATTTCACATGTTTGTTTCTTTCGCCCGCCCCCCCGTCCCCAATTTTCCCCCCCTACTCCTGGTTCTCCCTGTAGGTGTCCAGAGCTATCAATCCCCTTACTTGATCTTTGATCCGCTACCAGCATCTGGAAGATCTTTTTGTTGTTCACTGCCCACTGTCCACGTCTTTTTTTTTCTGTTGATGCCCTCCCTGCTTACATCCTTTTGTGTGAGAATCTTGCGTCGTGATGACTAGTCTCCATGGCATGTCCTCCCCTCTTGACGACGATGGTTTGCCCTTCGGATGGAAGAAATACTGGGCGCTCCCTGCCACCTTCCTTCTCTGTTTTTCTGGTAACTCGGGGACGGCTGCGGGGTTTCTTTGTCATTCGACTCTCAGAAAACCTCCCCGTCTCGAGTACTGAGCAGACAGCACTGAGGACCTGCTATGTCGATGTTCTGGTTATTTTCCGTGGTCCATTTTTTCTTTCCCCCCCCCCCCTTTGGTAAAACGCTTGGAAAACCCACTTAATTCCGTTCGGTCGATGATTGAGAGCCTTGGATAGTCCATTGACCGTCTGCAGACCTCTTACGATTTTTCAGATCTAGCCTTTGAGTCCCCACCCCCTCTACAAGATCTGGATCTTTTTCCACCCTATTGTCGACCCGTACAAAATTTTGTGAACCTCTTCCTTCTCCCTTTTTTTCTGCGGAAACGAGGGATAGTTGGCTCTCGGTCCCAACGTAATAGAGACTTTTTGTGACGCTGCCGATTCGGCTTCTGACCTCTACCCCGCGATTTTTTCTCTTTTTCACTCCTGGGTTCCCCTTTCACGCCATCGAATTTCTTACTTTGTGACCGGCGGGTGGGTAGAGTCCCAGTGACAGGAAACTCCTCCGTAGCTTTTCCCATCCTTCTAAACCTTTTTTTTCGACCGCCACACTCTTCCCGCTGACAAGTGGAAAGTCCGCTAACATTTCTCAGATCTGCCGGCGAGGCGCCTTCTTTCGCCTCCATAGACTGTTTTTCTTCTCATAGACTACACTCTTTTCACTCCTCGCCCATACTACGATAGTTGACTGCTCTCCGATTTCTTCCGCAATACCTCGCTACGTCCTTGGTAGGCCTAGTCCCCCCTTCCTCCCTCAAGTCAATGAGGAGGGACATGTCCCCCTCGAGGAGCTCTATTCTCTATACGACCCAAAAGAGTAGTATTCGGGCTCGTTGCTGATGCCTGCTTATGCCCTATGCCTAGGGTTGTACTCTTCGTCTAGCGTTATTTTCGTCCCCCATCTGCGCATTCTCGAGACTGGGGTTGTTAACTGACCCCCCTCCTCTCTCCTTCGGCTTTTTATCAAGGAAGACGTCGCATGGCCGAGGACGTACATTTTACAAGGGCTTACTCATCTCAAGAATATTAAGTCCCATTCCGGAGGAGTCCAGAAAGGAGTGAGAACGCGTAGAGTAGAGCTCTGCCCTCTCTCCCAGCTATATTTTTTACTAACCCGACGATTCCTCGGTTCTCTACCCTTGATGTTGTTAGGTAACCCGATTTTTCTGAACGAGTTGAGCTAACTAGATCATGGCTCTGCGAATTGATACTCGAGAAACTTGACCCTCCCTGCAGTTTTGACCCGGCCTCCCCCGCTATGTCTCTCCGATCTTTTTTTAATGGAGTCTACACATTCCCTTGGCTGTGCTGCGGCGCTCTTTTTGGTCTATGGTGCTGCACCTTCGATCGGAGATGACTTTTCTATTTTGGTAAGGTTTCAGCAGTACTTCCCCTGTGACCCTTTCCAACCTAGTCGCTCGTCTTCCCCTAAAGAACCGGTCACGTGCCAGAGTTCTTCGCTAGCCCTCTCTTCTGGGTTATCCCCCTGATCTGTATCGACGGCGCTTCGAGTGCCCCCTCCCCCTTTCCTGCGCAACACGCTACGACCTGACTATGACAATTTGACGTCCTCCCCTGGCCAGTGGATTTGAAGGTTTGGCCCATCGATTGTAAGAAGAACCATAATTCTCACTTTATGAGGGCCTGACTAGGCCAGACCGGTTCCCTGACTCCAGAGGCAATACCTCCGGCCGTAGGACGATCAGTCCGCGGCAGGACTATTCACCCCCCTTTCTTTGAATTGAATACGGCCTTCCGCCGTTTCTCTGAGACCGCCCGCGCAGCCAGGACTTTTCCACTCACCCCCAGCCTCTTTTCTGCAGCCATCCTGTATCTCCCAAAACTCCTTCTGTCGTCAACCAGTAGGAGCCCCACGCTCGTCGAAAGACAGTCCTAGGGACCTGAGCGTCCCCCCCCGCCCCTGGACGGTTTTCTTACCCGTAATAGTACATCGGGCTCGTGCAGACAGATCATCTTTCCCCTTGTGGTGCTCTTGAGCGGGTCACTTCCAGAGGGGGGTTTTTTTTTGGTTTCTGGATTTTCGTCACTTTGACTCAACTAACCCCCTTTTGTGCGGAACTTTTTTTCTGTATTTATCATGAATTGGACGGCGGTGGTTCCAGCCCGCCCCTTCTGAACTGTTCTCCCCCGGGTAACACTCTTGCACGACGACCTTTGGGTTTTTCTTTGCGTTTTGACAGGTCCTTTTAGTAAACCCTACTTGACCTCTCTTCTGAGTCCGGCTTCTGCAAACACCCAACACTTCTTGTCGGCCTCCGATTCAAGCGGCCCGAAGAAGTATCTTTCGATTTGCCCACTCTCTTTTCGGTAATGAGGGTCGTGAATGAGCGTCCCTCTTTAGATGGCTGTGTCTGGAGGCGTTCGATTTACGAAAGAAAGGTGAGCCCCCAAGATTGCGCATGCCTTTATTTCTCCGTTTCTCTCTTTCATCCCGCTTTGAATTTTTCCTCCCCCTTGTTGATTACTCTCGGTCTCCCCCTCTTATTTTCCTCCCGATCCCTTGCCTTCCTAGCCCAATTCTGCGCCCCGGTGCTCGTCCTACGATTCACCGAGAAAATAGTTCCCCTTCTGAACCAGGCGACTCTCTCCCCTCCCCTCAGCCTTGACGTTCCGAACAAAAAGTACCCCCGCTTTTACCCTCTAAGTCTCCCCTGTAGGTCCCTAGCTTGGACCCAAGTCCCGTCTATTTTGTGGCACCTCCTTGCTCCCTTTCCTTCTGTTGGTAAACCCAAAGTATAAGGAACTTCTTCCCCTTCACCCAACCTTGTAGTAGTGTCCTCAGGCCCCCCCGGTCAGGTTTTTTTCCAGCCGGGTGAACAATCCCCTGCACCTCCTCCCCTATTCTCGCACAATTTACGCACCACACGATGAAAAACCTCCCGCCCCTTCCCCCTTTACGGCGTTTTTCCCCCCAACCACAATTTACTGAGGGTTTGATACCCCCTCCGACCCCGTCTTCTTTCCGATTTTCCTTTCGGCTCTGGTTTGAATTTATTACGACGATGCCGTAGGGATCTTTCTCCTACGAGGCCTTTCTCGGCTCTTCCTGGTGCAAGAAGAAGAGTTTGAAAGAGTTCCAACTTGTCGGATCCTCTATCCGCTTCATGTTTGTTTTGCGATATATATCGGCGTACCCCCCTCTCCGCCTTAGGAGGTTTTACGGCCTCGTCATCCCCCGGGTGATCCGTATGCCGATCGCGGATTCTGCCTTTTTCCCGCGTCCTTTAAAGTGGAAGTTTACCCTTGGGCGAGATTACCTAGTCTATTTTTGTGATAGTGACTTTCTGATTGGCCAACAACACGAGCCTCCGCCGAGCCCAACCACGTTTCTAATCGTTCCTTTGAGTCGCTCTGGTTGGTTTTGGTATAGAATAGAGATTATATTA
>Ga0179593_1505753_pt1 | contig 10489 bp, 7 predicted proteins | sample CZODoug2_1_08_16_FD_185931 | JGI IMG/M metagenome (GOLD analysis project Ga0179593, IMG submission 185931) | Vadose zone soil fungal communities from Angelo Coast Range Reserve, California, USA - CZODoug2_1_08_16fungal (PacBio error correction) | ecosystem: Environmental > Terrestrial > Soil >... | reverse complement strand
GATTCCCCTTTTCCCATAATCTCTCTCTTTTGATGAGAAGCGCAGAGCGGCAGCGGTGTGGTGGCATTGTACGCGGTTGATGTCCCTTTTTTCGCAAATGTCCGTCCGGGCCTCTTGTGCTTTTGTTTTTCCTGAGGGGTATATCTGCTTTTCTCCCCCCTGCCCTGGTCGCCCCTCGTGATCTCCTCTTCTTGCTTGCCGGAATAGCCTGCAATGAGGCTCCTCGGGCCGCCCCCTCTTTTTTACACTGGTATTTTGCAGTCCCTCCTTGCGCTGAAGGTCCCTTTTTTAACCCCCTTCAGCATTTTTGACTTCCTTCTCCCTCCTGCCATTTCCCTTCTCAAAGCTCTTTCTACTCCGTGATGTGGCCCTGCTGCTCCAGAGCGTAATGGAAACCCCGCCCGGACTTCTCTGCTTTTTTTCCCCCCCTCTTTGGCAGCCCCCCTGGTTTTGCTTTTGATATCTTCTTTCCTTCTCTTTTCACTTCGCTGTTACGAGCCGGCGCGCGGCCGGGGCGCCTGCCTTTTAATCACGACCCAGTGGGGGTGCATCTTCTCATAACCTTCCTCCCGTTTTCTCCTCTCTTTTTTTCCCCCTCCCCCCTACTAGGGTGTTGTGATTTACCCCAGTTCTAGCGGAGGTACCCTTCTTGATGAACGGGTGTAGGACGTTTTCGCTTCAAACGGTTTCCTTTAGGGGCCTCTTTGCATTCGGGTTGCCGCCTTCTGCTCGTCATTCTCCGGGTCCACTCCCCCCACGGCCGGCTCCCCATTCCGCGCCGGCGCTTTTCACTTTTCTCGCCTCATTTTTCTACCCTTTCTTTTCTCCGTTCTCTTTTTCCCCGCGCGCCTTTTTTTCAATTTCTTCCTTCAGACAGTGGCATCCCGCGTTCGCGTGAGATGCCGTTCACTTCCCTTTTCCCATAGGCACCCCCATTCCACCCTTTTTTTCGTACGGTCATATTTTTCCTCTGTTTCTGAACCTAGTTATACAAGATTTTAAAATAAAATCTGTCGTCCTGAGGAAAAATCCTAATGTCCCTGTTTGCTCTTCCGGTCCCCCTGTTTTATCTCTAAAACTTGTGGTTTTTTTCCTTTTTTTTCTCGTCAATTTCTGATACCCTCTCCCCCTTCCAAGACCGGCCGATCACGCCCACTAGGCCCGTCGGGCTTTGCGTCAAGTTTCCTCCGCCCGACAAGCGGCAAACGCTGCCGTTTCTCTCTTTTTTTTTCCAGTTGTTAAGTTATGCCTTGAGGAATTTCCATCCAGAGGGCCTCCTCTGAATTCCTTCCTGTGTTAGTTCAGGGTTCTTCTTTTCCCTCTCCTGAACCTCTTCCTAATTCTCTAGTATATCAGCGGCATCAATAACCTGAATTCAAATAAAGGTGAACCCGCTTTCCCGCAAGCGGATATTTTCCTCTCCTCGTTTCCCCTATTTGTTTCCGTCGAGATTAATGCTTCCCATAGCCGTTTCGGCCTTCCCCAGATGTCCCGTCTTCTTCTGGAAGACATGATTGCTCCAATCGCCATTAAGAAGAATGGGAACCGTTTTCCGGCTATAGATATTATGTTTCTGGACCCGACTTTCTTCCTCTAATTTTCAAGTCTTTTTTTTTTAATGGTTCTTGAACAATTTTTCTTTCGGAAGACCGGTCATCGGGCCATAAGGCTTCCCCTTCTGTGTGATAGATGGTATTTTTCCTGGTCGCGTAGACACCTTTCCCCCCCACCCCCCCTTCGACCTTCTCGGCTTTCCAGATTTCCCTTCTCTTTTACGCTTTTTTCACTTCTCCTTGAGAATTCTTGCCATCCCCCCAGACTTCGGCGGCATCAACGGTAAGTCTGGAAGCTCGCACTTTTCTTGCTTAATCCCCTCTCCCTAGCATAAGTTGGTCCTTTTTGACCCAAGTAACCCCCAATGTAGATTCGAGTTCCTTCCCTTCCAGGTTGAGACTTCCTTATGTGTTCTCGAGGGCAACAGAGCAAAGAGCTGGGCTTTCTCTCTTCCCCCGGTAGGCCCCCCTTAGGCCGAGAAAGAAACATCCATTCCTTTTTGCCCCCGCCTGAGCTTTTTTTTTTTCTAGCTCGTTCGCGATTCAACCCTCCGGACAACCCGCGACGCCGGGGTGGTGCCTCGACCCTCCTCGATACCCTTCGTAGGATCGCGTTCCACCCTTTTTTTTCTCTGTCCCAGTTTCTTTGAAATCGCCTTTCCCCCCATTGAGTGCGGCGCCTTTCAGCTATCCAGCAGATCGGTGCCTGCCTCCTTACGTGCTCCGATAAACCTAATGTTCTTCCCGAGCCTAAGGGCTGAGAACTGCAATTCCTTTTTTCTGAGTCCTCTCTCCTTTTATTTGAGTTCTTCGAATGCCCCTTCTCCGAGAATGGCTGATCTCCTTCTTTCTTGAAACCTGACCTTCTTGAACGCAGCCTTCGAACGCTCGGTTTTTTCAGTTTGGGTAGCAATTATGGTTCACCTTTATATCCCCTCTTTCCTTGCTCGCTTCTCCCTTCTTTGAGTCCCCCCCCCCTTGTTTATTCAGCTTTATATATTTCCTCCTTTCCTTTGGTTGTTGTTTCTTTTCATAACCCCCTTTTTCCGAGGCTGAGTCTCTCTTCCGCGTTCTCATTTCCCTTCTCTTTTTACCTATTTTTTCTTCCCCGCGAAGCTCATCGATGTGTCGGTCGAGGAGGTTTTTTCCATTTTTTCCAAAGTTTTTTTTTCCCCCCCACCAAAAAAGGGAGTTTGTTTGTCTTCAATCCCGTTTTTCTATCCTGATTCGAGCTTCCATTTCCAGCATTCGAATTCCTTTTTCCTAAATTTTTCTCTGAAGATAGCATGACAGGCGGTGTTTTTCTCCTCCCACAAAATATTAGACGAGAGCCCTTTATTTTTTCTCAGTCTTTTTTGTCCTCCCCCCTTCTGCGCTTTTCCGCGATTTGTCAGGAGCAGGCACCACTTTTTTCCTTATGCTCTTTTTTCCTCAACCTTCTTTCTTTTCTTTTTTTCCCCCTTCCTCAATGTGGGCCTGATCCTGTTCGCGGCGGATGTAAAGCGTCTTCTTTCGAGCCGTCACCCCTCAGGAGAGAGGGTTGTCGGAGTCTGCATTGCGTAACTCCCCCCCCCTCCTTTCTTGCTTCTTTTTCTTTTTTTCCTTTTTCTAGTTCCTGCCTTCCCATTTCCGACTTTTTTTTATCTCTCCCCGGGTGGGACTTTTCGGCTATGGGTTTTGCGATCGAGCCTCGCCGATCGCCACATTTGCCGGCCCCCCCTTTTCCTGTAACCTTCTCTATCCACTTTGTTTTCCTGTTTTCTTCCTCTTTGAGTTCTTTGCAGCGGGCAATCCGTGCGAGCTCCGCCTCTGACGTTGATAGCGAACTTGTTGCTTGCCGGTACGTTCACCTTTCGTTCCCCAAGTGGACGTCGTTCTTCCCCCCCCCTGCCCGTTTTTTCTGGAGAGATCTTTTTTCTTTGCCGAAATCTCGCGACATAGACGAACCAGCGATAAAGGTCATCCTGTATACTCCTGATCCTTCGGCACCATTTTCTTCCCCGGTTTCCTCTTCCCCCGTTTTTCAAGCATTCCTTTCATTTCCTCCTGGGCGTACAGACTCAACTTTTTCTCCTCGGGAATACGGAAAACCCCGGTTCCATTATATCTCTTTCGGGTTCGACCCTCTCCGGTGATTACCCCCCCTTATGTCCCCCCCTTTGACCTAGGACTCGGCTGGAAGTTTCACACCATTACCTATTGCACGGCGCACGCTACTTTTGGGTGATTCCGAGGAGATTCTCTTTTGAATTTCCCCCGGTCAATTTGGATCCCCTTTTGATGCCTCTTGCCTTTTCCCTGCGATGTCGTCTTTTCTACCTGGAAGGATATCTTCACCCGGATGCCAAGAGCCACGAATGTCCCCGTGAGGACCCAGTATAGGCCCTCTGCTTTTTTCCTCTTCTAAACTCTTTTCTCCTGACGAGAGCGCGGCAGTCGTTGTGTTGTGCATTTTCGGTGCTGTCCAAGTCACTGGTCGCACTCCGAAGGGCATCTAGGTTCCTTTTGACCTTCGTTCTTTTTGGCCTTTCGTGGTATTATGTCGCACGAGGCAAACTTGCTTCTATCCTTTTTTCCCTCTTTTCCTGTTTCCTGTAGATTTGTTCCTCTCACCTCCCTTTCTTTCCTCGGGCCGAGATTTATTTAAACCATTTGTAGAACTAATTTTTTCATCCCTGGGTCCTTTTAGTGCCCTACCTTAGCTGTTTTTTGTTTGTTGCCTCTTTCGCCATTTTTCCCAGTGTTCCCCGTTCCTCTCTCTGAGTATACTGTGATATTAAGCGAATGATCCCGCGGACTTTTCCAGCCTCCAGGTCTAGGTTTGAATTTAGTAATTTCCCAGTTGTCCCGAAGTTTCGACTTGGAACGCCGTGGTTATTTCGGTCGTCGGACGAGCCCCCCCCTTCTTTTCTGCCTTTTCTAGTGACCTCCAGAAGCGCCTTCGTTTATCTCTCCACCCTCAATAAGGTTACCTGGGACCGGTGATCTTTTCCTCACTCCCTTGTTTTCGAGTCCCCCCCAGATCGGAACAGGCTTCCAAGGCTTTTTTTTTCTCTGTAGTATCTCTTCCCTGAGTTGTGCAAGCCCATTCGGCAAGCCCGGACGCCAGCGCCGGCTAGTAAGCCTCACAGGGCTTCACCCCCCCCTGGTTCTAGTTCCTCCCTAGCTCTTTCCCCTTTTCTCCCCCTCCAGCGGGCCTTTTTCCGATAAGTCGATGCGGTCCACCGTTTCCCTCGCGGCTTAATTTCCATTATCACTTTTCCCTTCAATACCTTCCCCCCCTCTTCGCGGTTGACCTTTTTCCCCCTTTTCCCTGTGAGGGCCTCCAGTCAAAATGACGGTTGTGCTTCTTCTCGGGTCCCCCCTTTCGCCCGTTGAAACTTTTCGGGGATACCCTTTCGTTTTAATCTGGAAAATCCTTTTCTGGTTCTGAGTCCGGACTCCTGTGACCTGTGCAGCTTTCTGAGAAACCTTCTTTTTTTCGACCCTCTTCTAATTGCTGACCCGTGTGAACCCCTATCCCCACCCCCAGCCCGGCCTCTTTCCGCGCCGATTGGTCCCCCCTTAGTTGACATTTCTCCAAGGGACTTTTTTTGCACCGACGATCTGCCCGGTCCTCTTCCTGGAGATTACTCCCCCCCCTTTATAGGCGTTCAGGCTTTTTCTGAACCAGGGGCCACTTCCTTTGAATCTCCTAGCAGTATTGGCGCGTTTTGTGTTGTTCTTCTCCCTCTCTGATCTTGACAGAAGAAATCTCCTTTGAATCTTTTTTCCTCTTTTCTCGGTCCATACCTGAGGAACCCCGGGAAACAGCTGAGAGCGGATATCAGATAATAGGTCTACCCCCCCCCCCTCCCCCCACCCCCCTTTGTCTTTTGTTATAGGTTTTGTTTTTCTTTACTCTCCCTTTACCTTTTTTCTGACACTTTCCCTCATGCAGCTCTGATGCTCGCGCCCGTGAGATACGAAGAAATGTCAAACCGTTTACTTGATTTTTTTCCTAATCTCCTCCTTTTTTACGTCCCCCCTTCTTTTTTTTTCAAGTTTTAACCCTTCTTTTTTCCGGATTTCCGGATTTTCAATACTCTGAGTTGGCCTCCTTCGCCATCCGGTCATTGTCCCCAGGCGGTTTCCCCCTTCGGCTGGTTTCTTGTCCTCGATTCAGAGACTGGGAAAACCCACCCAAGTCTCCTTCCGGTTTTCCTTTACGCTGGGCCTCTTGCTCTCGATTCATCTCCGTCAACGTTTCGCCTTTTTTTCCCTCTTCCTCCACCCGTCCTATTTGTCCCCGGCGATTAGGCCCTTTCTTCAGATTTCCTCTTCCCCCCCTCAGTAAATAGGGCCCTACCTGGCGCTTGAATCATCGGGTTTCTGAGGGACGCATTTCTGCCCTTACCTTCCGAGTTTCAATGTATTTTTCGCCCCTTTTCACCCCCAGCTCCCTCCTCCTTTATTATCTTCTTGAGTCGTCGTTCTTGGAAGGCTCATTCCTAAGGTTCTGCCTCGCGCGCAGCTTGATTTTTTTAGCCGGCGCGTTCTGTGTCTTGCACAGAGAACACGCTCCGGTCCCCCTCTCCCCTCTTTAGTTTGGTTCAGACCGCCCTTTCAGCAAGGTTCTACAGGATTCGCGCCAGACCATTTGCCGATGTACCAGTTTCCAGGTTGTGCCTGCTCAGCCCCCTTTCGTTTTCCCTACCCTCCCTAGCCTGTGCTGCTTCTCCGAGCTTTTTCTATGCGCTCTCTTTCCTCCGATTTTGCGCGGTCGAGGCTGATGCCAGGCTTCGAGATGATGGCCAAAGATCGTCTCTGACTTTTGCTGCGCCCTGTCCTTCTGTTGGCCCTTTCGTTAACGTTTGAATTTCTTTTTCCGTCTTGCTTTCCACACGCCCGGACTCTTTTCCGCTCACATCGATTGAGGCGCGCGCCGGTAGGGTTTTTCCCCATTTTTTCACCCCGATTTATGAGGTCTTCTCAAGCGACTATTTCTAGTCCCCCCTCCTTCTATCGAATCCTTCCGTGTTTAGAGAGATTAGACTGAATCCCTCCCTGTTGTTTTTTTTTATTTGCCGCGCGCAATCCCTGCTTGCAGACGAGCCACCGGTGATCTCTTTTTCCGGTTTTCCCCCTACGTTCTATTTTGGAGCGTTCTTCCCCTGGTCGTTTCTTTCATGTCTTTTTTTTTTTCAAGATCTCCTTAGATCAGCCGAGGCGTTACCCCGTACCCTTTGAGACACGGGGAGCGTTTCCTCACTCTTTTCTTTTTTTTCTGCAGCTTTCTCTTTTATCACATCTTTCCCCTCTCCAAAATCATTCTCTGAACGCGAAGCAGATTTCTTGCTCGTTGCGACTAGCAGCAAAGACTTCTTTCTTGCGCTGAAGGCGCGCTGGGTGAGGTCACGAACCTTCTTTCTGGAGCCACTTTCCAGGTTTCGTCACCCTTCTTACGCTGTGGTCGGTAGCGCCGCACCCAAAATCCAGAGCTTTGTCCGGAGCTTGTTCTGGTCTCCCTCTAGGGTTTTTAAGAAAAGTTGGCTCGCGTTTTATTTTCGGGCCTTCCCCCTATTTTTCGACCCCTCTTTAATAGAAAGAAATGGTGGAGGCTTGGGGCTTGTTGGCCTATTCCTCCCCCTTCCCTCCATTTTCCCATGGAAGGGCCGTGACCCCCCTTCCCCCTTCACCCTCTCCCATCTGTTTGAAGGTTGATGTGCCAACCCGATGCTCGGATTACCCCTCGTGAGCGTCCCTGTCAACCTGTCGCTTTCTCCGTTGATACGCGTCTGGTTGCTTGCGGAAGATTGCGCCCCAGGCGAAAAAGTTGACGATCTTAGGATCGAGATCCCCGCTGCCTGTCCCCTCTACCTTGAGCTAGATTGGTGTGCTCTTTGTTTTCGCGACTCTTTTCGAATTTCTTTGCAGACGGTCTCATCTGCTGGACGTTCCTTTCTTCCGAAGAATACCTTTATTGTATACGGGGTCCCGCGACGGAAAACGTTCCCAATGTTGAGAATCCCCTTTTTCCCGACCTCCCCCAGTTTCCTCGGGCACCTTTTGCACATACGTGCGCTTGGAGGCCCATCAGAAGCTGATTGCAACAATCTCCCATACTTTCCTTACTTATGGACTTGGGTAGGAGTCTCCTCCCCTCACCCCATACTATTTCCTTTCCGCTAATTCTTCTCTTAGGCATCCGCTTTCCGCAGCGGTCAAAGGTGGATTCAAATGGTAGGATGTGAGGATATGTACGAGATCCAACTTGGTCAGTCCCTCTTTCAGGAGCTAATTCACTTGGAGAGATGACCACACCTTCTTCCCAAGCGCCCAGGCTTAAGGTTCTAAAGGGGGAGGCCCGCTTCCCCACTCTTCCTCTAACCCACCCCCTCTCCTCTATAACCCATCTCCCCCTCATACTATCCCCCTCCTCCTGTCCCCACGCCTTTCCCCTCCTGTCCCCCACCACTCGCTCCCCCTTCACTCCCCCCCCCCTACCCCCCCTCTGCCCTTCTTTTCTCCCTCCCCCGATCCCTCTCCTCTTCTTCTCTTACTCTTCCCGACCCAACCTTCCAATCCCCCCCGGATTTTTAATATTCTACTTCACTCGCTATTATCTCTGTAGCTGTCCTCCCTAGTCCTTCCCCGGGCGGTTATTGAGTATTGTGAGTCCCTTTCCCATTTTAGCCCCTTTTTTCCTCTTCGCTTTTCAATGTTTCCCTGTAAGTAAGGGCCCCGGCGTCTCAACTTCTACTTCGTAAGCCCCAAAAAGACTTTCGTGGCTTTGCAGCATTCTGAATTCATAGCCAACCCGTCCTTAGGCTTCTTTCCAGAATTTCCCCGAGGTATCATACGTTTTTAAGACACTCTTTTCGTGCTAGGCCCCGCGTCCCTCTTTTTTTTCACTTTTTTTCATTTCCATTCTCCCTCCTTAAATTTTCCTTTTTTTATTCGCTCCGCCTCACCCTTGATGCAGGAGTCTACTCAGTGATTGATTCATGTCCCATGATCAATAGAGGACTTGACCCTCTTCATCGAGTAGTGAAAGATGCCTGGCCCCTTGACCCATTACATCCTTAGACTCTCCGATTTTTTTCCGGTGGACGTCGCGTGCGTCGCCGGCGATGGCGGACAGGGGCTTTCGTCGGATTCCCCCCACAGAAGTCCTTTTTGTTCTTCCTTATCCCAGTTAACTTTTCCGTGCCTATTGTGGACTTTTTATATATCATATTTTTCTAGAATAAGGTGTGTGTTTTGATCTCCAACCGTTACCAGAGCTCAACCTCTTTCTGAACGGGTTATGAAGGTGAGATTTTTCCCCCACCGGCCCTCTTCTCGCCATCGGCCCCCCGGAGCCCATCCAGGCTCGTAAAGTCTACGGGTGACCCAAGTCCCTTAGACGACTGAGTCTTATCCTTGCGGCTTTTTTTTCTACTTCTTTTTTCGTGACGGCCTTTCCAGTCAGATGCGTTTCAAGTCCGACTGGAGAATGCATGGCCGAATCTCCGGCCAGCCCATGACTTTTCCCCTCCCTTCGCCTTATCCCGCCCCATGCCTTTTTTAACTTTTCCCCCCGCCCCAGTGATGCTTGTTTGCGGTGCCTATCACCGAGTTATGCACAACGCGGATCTTCCCCACCCCTTGTCGTGCCCTCTTTTTTTTTTTTCAACTCCAGGGTGAGCTTCGGGCACATCCGACTGATGCTTTCACGAGAAACCTTCGTGGCCTTGAGTAGAAGGTGCGACTCCTTTTGGGCTAGATAAAATCTTTACAAGCTCTCCCCCTTCCCCCCCCGGTCCCTTTCCATCCCTAGAGGCCTCCCGGCCCTTTCTGCCCCGTGAATTGATCCCCCTCCCTACAATGACCGGCACCGCGCCGGCTATTCAGCTGTCGCTCAAGCAGAGATTTCCTGTTTTTTTCGGGATTTTCGATTCAAAAATACAGCGGGCCTTCCCGGACTACTTTCCCCTTCATTTCTTGGGCTGGAATTCCGGTGAAGAGATCGATGCCATATTATGAACAACCCCGACCCTCCCGTAACTGGATCTTTTCCAGCGGCCTCCTCCCTTCACTTAACGAGGACGTTGCTATAATCTTTTCGGAGAATAGTAGACCCAAGTAGAGGTCCCCCTTTTGAAATAGGTATTTTGTTTTAATTTCTCCCCCACTTCAGAATGTAAGTCTGGCTTCAATTCCCTTTTTTTCTTGCTCTCTTCCCCCCCGTAAGTCTCCATTTGCAACAGTTCCATTCCGCTAGAAGATTATTGTCGTTTCCGTTTTGTCAATGCGCTATGAATGCTGCGTTTTTGCGGCGTCTGTTCCAGCTCACGCCTTAGCTTTCTCCCCCTTAAGAGTCCCCGTTCCTGTAGACGATTGTTTCCCCGTGACGGGATGGTCTCTTAGTTTCTGTCTACACTGCTCCCAATCCCCCGACTCTATCCTTCCGGAGATGCCTTTCATAGGGCGGGTGATCTCTATGACTTCCCTGTTCAAATTTCTACTTTTTTCCCAATATTCGCCTCACACCCCTCCCCCCTCTTTCCATGCCAGTCGGGGAACCGCGCTTCTTTTGCAGTCTAGACGTCTCGTGTTGGCAACCCAACAGCTGTTTCTCACTTTTCCTCTTAGGCCTCTTGTTCCGGACCCATGTTGCGATCGAAGAGTTCTTGTCTCTCTTTTTAACGCGCCAGACTTCTTAACTTTTTATTCTTTTTCGCTACAAACGGTAGGCCGGTAGTGTTCCTTCACCTAATTCCTACTTATGACAGAGGCAGTATTTGTTTTTTCGGCCGGCGCGACCTCTTCGTGACTAAGAAAAGTCTGAACCCCCCTCTTTTTGACCCCCTCCTCCTCTTTTTTTGATTTTCTGCTGCCCCTCCGCCAGTCGACAGGATCGGCCCAAATTGAGGCTTGATGTAACTACAGGACACGCATTTCGACCCCTGAGG
>Ga0179593_1228691_pt1 | contig 10489 bp, 11 predicted proteins | sample CZODoug2_1_08_16_FD_185931 | JGI IMG/M metagenome (GOLD analysis project Ga0179593, IMG submission 185931) | Vadose zone soil fungal communities from Angelo Coast Range Reserve, California, USA - CZODoug2_1_08_16fungal (PacBio error correction) | ecosystem: Environmental > Terrestrial > Soil >... | reverse complement strand
CCCCCTTAGAGACTGGCCCTTTTAACGAAAGTTTGGCCCGCTGTCGTCATTTGCTTTCCCCCATTTCTTCCTTTGTTAGGAGAGTCCCTTTTATAAATAGAGTAAGCCCTCGCGTCCGTTCAGTTGATATTTTTTCTGCCCTGTACCCAAAATTCATTTTTTTGTTGCAAAAGTTTTTCTCCCCGGGTTGAAGAATAGTAATGTGTACGTATCACGGCCGCCCTTCCCCCATTTTCCGCGAACTTCACAGTAAAGGACCCGTTCGGGTCCTCATTTCGGAAACAGGAAAGATAGACGCCTTTTTTTCCCCCCCTTGCGCCCTCTTGTTCTGGAAAATACCCCTCCGGTTGACTATCTCCCCTTCAGACTGGAAGAAGTTACCTTTGACCTTTCGGGACAATCCCAGTTATAGCACCTGAGTCCGCGGATTCCTTTTTTGCCCCCCTGTCTTCTTGAGCTAGTATCTTCCCTCCTCTGAAGGTCTAAAGTCTCTCGAGTTTCTTCAGGCGACTTTTCCTGGCTTCCTTGATTATGGCATTGATTTATCCCTTATGTTATATTATAGAGCTTTTTCCGCTGGTCCGGGGTGGCGGATTCACGCCGTGCCCTTTCCCTGAACCAACCCTTCCATTCGGACCCCCCAGGAACCCCCCCTTGCCCCGTCTGGAGGGATGTTGATGCTTCTCCTCCCCCGTGGCGAGTTCCCGACTCCAACACACAAATCCCCCAACCTTGCAGACCGTCCCCCTTTCAATGTGACCAGTCTTTCTCAATCTTCCCTTTACATCCACAAACGCAGTAAGTTGGTCCAAACTTTTTGAGCAAGAAAGGGGATTTTGTTCCCCTTCCCCCTTCCTCTGGCCCCTCACATATTTTCCTGTCAAGCACCCTCTTAAGAAAATCCGACCTTTACGCCCGTCTCATGATGAGACTTCGAGGCAGAGAAGCACGATAGCAGGTCGAGCGTCACTAAGCAGCCTCGACGCCTCCCCCCTCCCTGTCTTGGCGCCCCTGCCGTCACTCCCTTTCTCGATGAAGTTAATTATGTCCCAGATTCCCGCGGCTATCCCAACAAAACGCCTCCCCCCCCACCCCCGATCCCCCCCTCTAGGACTGTCCCTTTCTTTTCCTTCACGTTACTCTCAATTGCCTTCCACCAAACCTCTCACTCCCATTTTCACAATCGACATGAAATTTCCGGTCGCCTCCCCCCCCGTGACCCAGAGGGCCAATTTCTCCCTTTTTCTCCTTGATTTCAGGCTTGATGGCAATCCATACGACGTATTTGCCAGTTTACGTTAGCCCCCAACGGCCTCCCTTGGAAGATTCATTCGCACTTTAAGCAGTTATGATATGCTTTTTAATTGTCGCCCCTCCCCCTCAATGATTTTCCCTTGGAGTCCTAAATTCCGGAGTGGAAGCGCGTTAAGCTCGTAAGTAGTCCCCTGACGTCCCCCCTTTCCCTTTAGTTATCAGCCAATAATGAAAGTTTCAAGGCGTGGGTTTTTGATAGACCGGATGCCGTTGATACCCAGGTATTTTCCCAGGCGTGATCCCCACGAGCATGTTTGCGAACCCTTGTATCCGTCCTCCCAAAAAGATTGCCCTCTGCTTCCCGGTCCTACAGGCGCTTCATCGTTGACTCTGTCTTCCATCCCCGTCCTCTCTTTCCCTCCCGACGTTTCAGTAGCGGGTCTTTTTTTTCTCCCATTTGCGAGCTCCCAGAATTCTTTCCCTTGAAGCCCCCCCAGCGGGTGATTTTTCCCCCGCCCCACGACAGCGATTGGTAATCCCTTTCGCCACTGACTTCCCCACCCGCCCGGAACGAGACGCCAGAATGTAATGAAGTTTTGACGCTTCTCGCCCGCATTCCCTCCAGCACCATATATTTTTTCCCCGGTTCAGGCCGGGCCACGAGTCCCCAAGCTGCCGCGTCCCTCTTCCCGAATTGCCCCCCTTCGATGGATTTGTCTTTCCAAAACAAGACCCTCCCTTCCCCCCCAGCCTCCCTCTGAATTCCCGGTGCTTATTTGAAATTCCCCTGCTCGCCGCATTTCGTCCTCTCAAGTCCTTCCTCCCCTTTGTGCTTACCCCCCTTAAGATCTTCGTGCATCTATTGGTTTTCTTCTTCTCCTTCACCCTCCGTCGAGAAGTCTTTTTCTTAGCCGAATTTAGTCCACCATTCCCAGCTTAATTCCCCGCCTTTTCCGCCCCTCTTTTTTCGTATTGACGGCTCCCTCCAAAAGCCCGTCGGCTCCCTCTCCCCAAAGCGTTGACGACTCGGCCTGACTGCTCCGGATTCGATCCACCCAGGGCGCAGGTTATCGGCTGGCGTTTCCTTCCGCCTGTTAGTTACTCTTGTTTCTTGTCTTCCAGTTCTCCGCGGTCTCGAACTTTTTGACGTTGATCGTCATCTTCCCGTCGTTTAATCACTTGAGAGTTTCCGTCTGTTGCGCCGTTCGCGCTCATCTCGCGTTTGTTCCTTTTCTTTTCCGTTGTGAACTTGGGTCCCGATCTTTCCTTTTGCAGAAGCCTACTTTGCGACCCCGGTGACGAACTTCCCTTTCCACGATCGCGCCGACGGTCCTTTCCCAATCGGCCAAATCGCTCTTCTCTTTTTGTGGACCGGGAGGTCGATTTCTTTTCCCGTTCGATTTTTTCCCTCTTTGATCTTCGTACACCGTTGCGAGAGTGATGTTCCCTTTCCAAATCCCAGTCGCTAACTGTCTTTTTGAAATAGAGTTGTCCTCTTTTCCTCCCCTTTGAGTGAGGGCAAGGGTCCCTTCCGCCAACACTATGTTGGCCGGTTTCTTTTTTCAGGTTCTGTCAGTTTTCACGCTCGGTTTTTTTCAGCCGATTTTTTTACAGCCGTAACGGTGGTCTTCCTCCGGCTCCCTTTCCCCTGACCAAGTCGAAGTCTTTTGAGTGTTCGCTGGTCTCCCCGTGACTCCCCGGGGGCTTACATTTGTTTTTAGGGATGCGGCGATAGCGTCGTTTTGCGGGATCGGTATTGATTGTCCCTTCTCTTGTAACTTTCCTCCTTATAACTTCACTAAAGAGGTACCCTGTCTCTGGCGCCTCCATGATGGTCCCTTTCAGGATAATCCAGGAGTTCTCCTCTCAACCCCATCCGTCTGAAAATGAGTTAAGCTTTGGCATTTTTTATTGCACGCTGACCCCCCTCCTGACCAGGACCCTCCAACCCCTTTGTCCTAGAGGGTCGTTCACCCGGTATCCGAAAGAGCCCTCTTACTATAGTTGTCTCTTTAGATACCCCCTGAGCCGCTCCCACTGTTTCCTTTTTTCCCCCCGAGAAAATGACAGGTCCCTAAGATCTTTGGCTGCATTCTAACGCTTTGACCCCATGTTAGGTCTTCTCTTCTTGCCGTGACTTCAACATATCCTCTCCCTTCCTCCTACCTTCCTTTTTGTTGTTGATCCTCTATTCGGTCGACTCCTCCGCGGTCAAGAGCTCTTTAAATTCCCCCACCGCGTTTTGAACCAAGGCAGCCACTTTTGCTTTCTTGACGGCCATTTTCTCCGATTGAAACAGGTTTCCGTAGCGGCGTTTGAGCTTCGGTCCGACCGTTTTTTTCTTGAAATGGTCTGATTTTTTTTTCGTTCTTCTGAACTGTTTTTTCAAAGACACGAAAGATCCTTGGTTTGGCGGCAGTTCGGCGGTTCTTGCCGAAATTCCTGGAACCCCGTCGCATTTGCCCAATGGTTCTCCGTCTTTTTATCTATCCCCTCCCCGGGTTCCTACTCCCCCATGTCGTCGCCCAACGAGAATGTCAATGTAAAGTTGCCTGGCCCGGCCTATTCAAAGGTCCCGAACTAAAGTCCTGCCCCGCACCCCCGTTTGCGTAGTCGAATCCAATTGCGATGGTCAAGCTCCCTTTTTCCTTTCTCCTGTATACAGCGACAGACTTTACATCGTCGTCTTGGTTTTGTCTCCCTCTGCCAAAGTTTAGTTCTTCTTCCTCTCGGCCGTTCCTTTTTTCCCCTCAGAGCACGTTTCTTCGATTAGGCATGAACCTCCCGAGCGTGAATATGCCTCATCTCGTTTTTATCAACCCTGGGAAAAGTGGAGTCCTATTTTTCAACCTCCCCTTTACTTAGTCTGTCCAATAAAACCCCACTTCTATTTCAAACCCTCTCTTGCGGATACTACAGTGAGTTTTTTCGCCACTCCCAATACACTCTCCCTTTTTTCCTCCGCTCAGGCTCCTCCAAGGGGTTCCCCAAGTAAAGAGAAGCCTCCTGGGCGTTGGCCCCCCCCATCACACCATGAAAGACTCATTGTTACACATTTCCACTTTTTTGGAACGTGCTCGATCTTTCCCTTCACTTTCTTTTGTCTTAACAGATGATTGCTTCAAAAATGGAATCCTTCGATCTGATCCTCAGCAAAGTTTCCCACCCCCTCCACGGACCCACGCGATGGGAGTGTCTTTCCGGCTCAATCCCTCCTTCAAGGAACCCCTCCAGCTCTTTTTATGATTACCCTCGTCCGCCAGGCAACTCTCAGTCCTCCCGTGAAAGATTTGCCCGGCCATAGGCACTGCCACCTAACCCCCCACCTCCCAGAAGCGGACCTCCCAATCCCCCCCCCTCTCCCATCTCGACTTTCGGTTCTATCCCGCCTGCTCTTCAGGGCCGATTTGCCTTAAGCGGGTTACACGGGATACTCTCTCTTTTTTTTCTCCATCCAGTTTCAGTCCGCCCCCCACCGCGGTCCCATTCTTGGACTGAAAGATTTCATGGTGATCTCAATTCGGCTCCTCAATTCGGAGGAATAGGTCGTATCTCAGCCGCTTCACGATCCCCAAGAGCTCTTGCTGGTGGGCCTCCCACTAACCCTTTGTCGCGACTTGATTCTTTTTCCAGGCCCTCCGCCCCACTCAACTCCTTTTGAGCAGTTTAGTTCTGTGGCCGCACTCCGATTCTCTTGTTTTGCCCTTTGATTGATTTATTTTTTTTCTCCCAGCCAACCTTCCTCGAGGCTGGTAGGAATTAGAATTAGGTTGCCGGGCTTTAGCCAACTTTCCGGCCTGCCGTTTCGGCTTCTTTAGACCAATGTTGAGGTAGTCGAGCGTTTACCTCTTCCCTCTTCAGGTACCCTTTCGTCTTCTCGTTCTTTGCGTTGTAGATAATTGGTATTGGCGTGCTGGCCAAGTTCTTTTCCGTACCCCTTTTTTTTTCTCTTCTTTTCCTTTTTCTGGGGCCTTCTAAAATGATCAAAAGAATCCCAGCTCGACCTCCTCTGTTCTTCGCCGACCCTTGAATAAGCGAGTCAGACTGTCCGGGTCCCGGTAATGAAGCTGCGTTTATGCTGGCTTTTTTTTTGATGGTGTTATCCTGATACTTGCGCAAACCCCCCCTCTATTTAGACTCTTTTTTTTTCAGCCCATAGAAACCTCCTTATCCGGCCTCCCGTCTCGTCCAACCTAAAAACCGCCTATTTCCTGCTTCCCATACCCCCCGATGATTGTTTTTCTGACACGACTCAGAAGAACAATAGGTTTTCCTTATCGTTGCTCCCCTGTACGCCCCAATATTAAGGCTGGCCATGGTCTTTTCCCTCAGATCTGCGCTATCTTTTCCCCGGCATCGTACTTGAGGAAGTGGGGAGTCCCCTTCGGTCGCTGGACTCCCCCCGTGTGTGGCCCCCGCACTTGTTTACTGATCAGGCGTTTTTTTTTAGAGAATTTACAGCCTGGTTTTTTTAGGTGGGTAGAACTTCCCTATTCTTTTTCTGTTCTATGTGGCCCCATTCGTGCTCGTTGGGTTCAGGCATTGGATTCCGCATGACCACCAGTATGTTTCCCTGATCGGCATATTTTGTTTTTGTTTTTTGATTCTCGCTCTTCCCCCTCCGTTGTCGATTTGTTCCTACTTAATCGGTAATGCGTGCTGAAGTTTGTTCCCCCAAATACCTGTTTTTTTGGGAGGGGCTTCTTTCTTCTCGTGACGCTCTTTATGGCTTTCTCCTCTGCTGATGCTTCTCCTGAACTGATAAGAACGGAATTCTCGGTCCCAGGTTCTCGCTGTTCGTATCTTCGCTCAGTGTTCTCTTTAGGCGCGCTGAAATTTCCTGAAAAAAATCCTCCCTTTGGACATGTGTCCACCAGCAATTTCCTTTTTTTGGTAGTGTCCTTTTTCCATTCTTTTCTTAAAGGACACATTCAACAGGACCCCTTCATTCGGACTCCTTTTTTGGGATTTTTGTTTTGTTTTGCTCGCCTGTAGGGTTGACCCTTTTATGAGATAACGCTTCCCCCCCTGCCGCCGGCCTGCCAAGGGTTTTTCCTATTTCTTCCCCGGATTTCCCCTTTTTGTTCCGGCGGTCGGCGATTTTTTGTCCTCCTCACTCACCCTACACATTTAGCCCCTTTTCTCAAGATTCATGACGTTCTCCTCTAGGAAGCCCCTCCTTCCGGCCGAAAGCTCTTCGTGAAGCCCCCACTCTTTCCGGTCCGTATTTCCACAAGCTTACCATGACCCTTCAAGAAGGGTTTCCGGGCGGGCCCCCTGGAGCGGGATATCCTTCTCTGTACGAGTGGACCATGTGGTAAGTGGCGGTCCAGATCGCCTGGGCCCGGCGTTTCGTGAGGTAAAGTTGATTTTGGGAGCCAGTTGGGCCCCCCCACCTTATTCTGACTATGCAGGTTATGGTAATCTGCACGGGGTATTGACCGACAGTTGCCTTCAGCGTCTTCCCCTGGTTTATTCTTTCCTTGAGACGTCTTTTCCCAGTGGAAGAGTGGCCCCCCTCTGTTCCTTTCCCCCCTTTGTCCTGATGGCCATTTGATCTGATGACACGCAGCACCAGATCGACTACTTGGTTTCAGACTCTTTTCCTCGGATGGCATAAGACTTTTTCCTCACTGCCGACCCCCCCTCATTGCCTGGAACAAATGCGGCACCCCCTCCTTGGATTTCTCAGGTCCGTTGGGCCGGTGTGGCCCTTCTCTCTTTTTTCCTTTCCTCCAATAAGTGTGTTGTTATGCCTCAGTTTCGCCAGGCCCACGTTGTCCAATCAAGGTTTTCCCATGCTGCCCGTTTTTCTTCGTGAGAATCTTATCCCCGTCCCTCCCGTCTGCGTCCAGTTCGTCGATCTTTTCTGGTTTTAATCCTTTAAAATTTCAAGGCCTGTTGGTCCCACCATGTGGCCGCACCTGATTGGGGCCGCCATTTCGGAGTACGAACGTCCCCCGCCCCCTCCCCCCAGGTCCGCCCGGCCCCACCCAGAAACTTAAGGAAACCTTTCTTTTCCCCCCGTTCCGATTTGCCACTGAACTGTCTGTCCCTCATCCTGTTTGCCCACCGAGACCTATTCCGTTCTTTAAACTCACGCTTTCCTCTACCAGGCCTATTTGGACCGCTGGGAAATGTCAAGGCCCCTCTCCTTCTCTCCCTGCTAATCTTCTCGGTTCCCCCTAGTCTGTTTCGCTGTCTTGTCGTTGCGTCTCGTCTTTCTAGTGTATTAAGCACTCTCTTTCTTGCTTTCTTCTGGAAGAGAGGATGTCACATCTTTATTTATGCGCTTCGAAAGATGGGTTAAGGTTTGAGGGGGGCGTCCCTTTCGCCCGCCCGTTGTTTCAACCCCAGGGCCATGGTGAAAGGAACCCCCCCTCCAGGCTTTCTGACTTCGTCTATGCTTATCGGTTCAAAACGCTGCGATCAGTATCACCCCCCCCACTCAAATCCCCAAAAAGTCTTAGACTGCCCCTTGTTGAAATGTGTTGTAGAACTTTATTTCAATCTCCCGACGACCCCCCCCCACACCTGACCGTTTTCTGACGTTGGGCCCACAAGGTACTCCAAGATGAATGACTCGTTTTTTAAGTCACAGTTAAGAGTTTGACCCCTCCCTTAGCGAATCGTCACTCCGAGACCCCCTCCCCCGCTCATTTCTATGATGCAGAAGTTCTCCTAGAAGCCCAGATTTTACCATCCATCCGAGCCTTTGTCCCACAGTTAATCCCCTCAGCCGCCTTTCAACCGTATTGGTCTGACCCCCTGCCCTTATCGATGAAGTCTCCACTTAGACCGATTCCACTCTGCCTATCAACAACACCACCTCCCAGCCACTCTCCTATCGGACCGGCCTGGTGCATGGACCTGAACGCATGCCACCAAACAAGAGCAACGACACCTGGCTTGAAATTCAAATGCCGCCCCCCCCCCCCTTTAGACCGCCTCCCCCTTGAAACTTCTCTGCTGGCGCTGGCCTCCATCCCCAAAGCCTTCGTTGCCCAAGCCCTTACCGCCCGGTCCCCCCCCCGTGGCCCCCTGGCGGGGATCATAATAGAGAATCGTCGAGCGACGTCCCCGGCCATCCCCACATCTGCTCCCAGTTGCTCCGAATTTCCGAGACTGTCTCTTTTTTTCTTAATCACCGACCATTTCCGTATTTATCCGACAATCCTTGACCAGTCCTTTGGAGTGGATCGACAGCCGGTGCGTCTTTATCGTTTTTCGGCCTCACTGCGGGCTTCCGAGCCCTCGTTTCCTGGCCCACGGTCTCAGGTCGCCCACTAGCAGAAACCTAAGCCCCTGACCGTATTCATTTCCCTTCCCTGTCATCTTTGATCTTGTGCTTGACAATTTTTTCCCCCCCCCCCCCCCCCCCCCCCCCAGCGTTTCGAGGCAAGACCTTTCCAGAGCGTTCTGCTTGTTCGTCATTTGCTCCCGTTACAAAGACAGTCGACGTCATAACACAAGCGAGGTTCTGGTCCTTCTACCCACTCCCGAAGCTTGGTCATCCCTTTTTTTAGACCACTGTTTTCTTCTCCTCCCCGAACCCGGAGACGCCGAAATGTCCCTGTCCCGGACGGCGTGCTGTTCGCTCCGCCTGACTACGTGCACCATTTCTAACCTATGCTTTCCTTTTGGTAGAAAAGCTGCGAAAAGAATTAAGATCACAGAATTCGAGACAAGACGCGAGGAGTTGGGTTTCCGGGTGGGGGGGAGGTGCGGTGCGTGTGTCTTTGGGGTGGGGATGGGGCGACCCAACAAAGCCGAAATTTACACTCGACAACGTAGAAGGCGTTTTGTTATTACGTCCCGGGAAAAATGCCTCGCAAGTTTGCGTCTTTTATGGCCCCCCATGATTCACGTCTCTTTTTATTACCCCAAGAACCTCTGAGTCTTGCTTTCTTTTACCTTGAGGCTCTCCTTTTTCTTATCGTCCCTTGCCTTGACTTTCTTTCTTCCGGTAACCATGCGCTTCAGTCGACTTTTCTTTTCTTTTTGAAGTAGGTCACTTAATCTTTCCAATACCACCCCCCCCCCCCCCCCCCCCCCCCCCCAAACCCACATTTCTCCTTGATAACCAACTCTTCGTCCACTCGTGCCTGACGTGCTTCGATCTTAAACAGTTGGCCTTCCCCCTTATTTTACGTTAGGAGGCCGTTCGTGCTGCTAGGAGGTATTTTACATTCATCTCTTCGCCGGGCATCCTCTTTTTTTCAACCTGATCGTTCACATATTGAAGTACGGTCATAAAACGAGTTCTCTGGACGTCGGTATCTTCTCCGAATACCTCATATCGGCTGGTCAGTGGATGTATTTGCCGTTTCACACTTTTTAGGATTATTCTTTCCTTTTTACAGCCGCCGCTTGAGACCCTTTACTCATTTTCTTCGCGAAACTTCACTAAGGGCCACGTTGACGTTGACTTCCCCCATCGATGGTCACAGGTTTTCTTTTAAACCGAACAATTTCTTCTGGCGCGTGAAGGTTCCCCCTTTATCTCCCGATAGTTCCGACCCATTTGGTCGAGATTGATTGTCCACTTCAAATCCCATTTCTCCGAAAGGATTTCCTTCCCGAAGTGTTGCTGATGAATTCCATTTCAACTTTTTCGGTTGATCAATTTAATACAATGCATTCGTTTCTTAGCTCCTCGGTCTATTAATTCTCTTAATCTTTGATTTTAACCTCGCTTTGCGATGATGCCCCCCTCTAAGGTTTGGCTGTACATGCATCCATTTTGACACTTTCCGCACCAGTCCGATCTCCGTTCCGTGTAGTCTTCCCCCCGTTTCTCTGAACGGTAGTTTCCCATTCCCTTCTTTGATGCGGAGATACGAAAAGGTGCGTTGGATAGGTATTGATGTTCTCTGTAGACAGTTTAATTAGTTCCGTCATGCAACTGGACCTTCACCTCTTTCGGCGTTGTCTCCTCTGATTGTCGTCCTTCTTCCTCAGTGACGATCCCCCACACTTAGCCCTGAATGTATACTTGTGCCTCGCTGCCCCGCCCGCCGTCCCTCCCCCTGACAAAACAATGAGCTCGTTTTCTTTTTTCTTCACCACTTACCTAACGTCTCTTCCCTGCACATTAACGGGGTAGAGCTGCTATTTCGAACTGCGATTTCTCAACTCCCCCCCCCATCCGAGACAATTCTCTTCATCTTTTTGTGCATTGCGACTCTGTTCCAGTTTTGAGGATTCTTTACCTATGAGCCCCTCTCCCCTCCCA
>Ga0179593_1728176_pt1 | contig 10490 bp, 13 predicted proteins | sample CZODoug2_1_08_16_FD_185931 | JGI IMG/M metagenome (GOLD analysis project Ga0179593, IMG submission 185931) | Vadose zone soil fungal communities from Angelo Coast Range Reserve, California, USA - CZODoug2_1_08_16fungal (PacBio error correction) | ecosystem: Environmental > Terrestrial > Soil >... | reverse complement strand
GGTAGTGCGACCCTTTTTTTTGCTGGAGGAAAGGTGCCTTCCCCCGCCAAAGAATCTTCAGCTTTTCTGGAAGCCCCCCCCCCCAGCAAAAAATCCGAAGCTCTGCGCGGAGACGGGGTTTCATAGCCGAAGATATGGACCCTTTTTTTTTCTTTTCATGACCTGAGAAAACGTTTCTCGAATGAGCTTATTACCCTCGAGACTCAAAACCGCCTCCCCTTTAGAACGTTCCAGTTTCCAAGAGGAAGTTTTCTGCTGCTTAAAAAACTATTTCTTTTTTTTTCAGCAGGACAGCCTCTTTATCGGAAAATTTATTCTTTTTTTAGAAAAGTTGGATGGTATATACTTTCCCCTTTTTTCTCCGTCTTTGCTTTTAGGAGTGGGTTGAAATGCTTTCTCTTTTCAAATTCGCGAGGAGTTTTCCGCTGGAATCTCCCCTAGATTTTTTTTCCCTCCCCTTCTGGACCATCGCTGGGCCTTCTTCATCCTTACGTTAAGGGCGTGCTTTTTTTCAGATACTCGCTCTCAAGGAGTAATAAATGAGTTTGATACCTCTCCCTTTTCTTTATTAGTGAGATTCGCGTCGTAAAAAGCACCTACTTCCCTCTTTTTTCTCTCCATGTTTCCCCCCCTCCCCTGAGTGGGAAATTTCCTCGGCGGGTTTCCACGGCAGGCTGGTGTCCTGTTCCTCATCTATCTGGCTCCGCTTTTTCGGCTCTAAAAAGAGTTCTTCCAGCCGAGAAATGGGTGACCTCCAGTTTCGCGAAGTTTGTAATTATGTTCCTCCCGACCACAAGGTGATTTTTTTGGTCAGTCTGGTCGGGATGCCAACCGATGCAATTTTGCCATTGCGTTCCCCTCGTGGATTGCTGATGGCCGCCTCTTTTGCTCAGGTGGTTCCCTTTCTTTCTCCTTAGAAGTGTACTCGGACTGCGTTTCCCCCTTTTTTTTTTTCCCTTTCGGGAGGATGTTTGGCGCTTATGCTCCATTTCGTCGCTGCTGCTATGGTCCTCACCTTTTTGGCTTTCTGGTGCATCTTTCTGAACACGTTTCCCCCCCCTCGATGAGAAAAGGCGCTTTTTTTTTTTTTTCTTTAGCTTTTACAAGATGGCCCTGTACAGTCGGAAGTTTGTTGCATTCTTTGACAGAATAGGGAGCCACGTTCTTTTCCTTCTTTTCCCTATAAGAGGAGAGATCTTTTTTTCCAACCCATGGAATGGACCTTCTTAGTGCCCCAACCCTTAAAATACCTTGTTATCCTTCCCTTTCCCTCAGGAAGAAAGAAAACAATCGTTTCCCTCCCCGTCATTAAGGAGATAAAGTGTACCCCCCTCCTCAATAAGTCTCTTTCTCGATGGGCGAGCCTTTGTCCCCTAATGCATAGCAGAAACGATTTTCCCCCCGAAATGGCAGTCTTCGTCCTCCCAGGAGGAATTTAACGAAGAAAAGAATATTAATACATGAACACGTATAGCTTTCTCCCCTTCCGCTGCAGAAAGAAGCCCCCGCAATCCCCTATTTTTTTTCTATATGAATCGGGTAAAAGCTTTCCCCTTTCCCCCGATCAAACCTTAGCATTCGGAAGTCCACGTTAGTCAGTTCCCCCCCCCCCCCCGTCGTGTGAAATCACAAGGGAAATGAAACAAGGTTTTTTCTGATGAGCTATATGTTACCTCTCTTGTTGGTGCTGAGATACCCGTCGCACATAACGAAGTTTGTACTGTCTTCACCCCCCCAGCTGGATCCCTCCCCTGCTTTCCTTCCGTGAGAAAATGCTCTTCCGCGATGTCGTTGAGCCCGGTTTTCCATTTTAAGATTCCTCCTCGATGTCGTTTTCTTCCCTTTTTATCTTCTTCCCTTTTTAAAGGATATACGTTTCTTTCTTCCCAGTCGTCTACCCCGATTATGTCTTCTTACCTGATCCCTTTCTGCTGACTTTTTATGTAAGAGGTAGCTATGCGTTCCCCCCCCCTGCTAGCCCATATCTCTTTTCCCCTCAGCCTCATCTCCCGCTATGAGCTGGCTGCACCTTTTTGAAGTGTTCTGGATCCTGCTGCCCCCTCACCGATTTTTACTCTGCGAACATCGCGGAGATTCTTTGTTTAGACAAACAGAGCGCTGTCGGTTTTCCCCCCCTCCTATCATCAGGTATACGGTTCCCCTCCCTTCTTCCGTTTTTTTCCCTTTTTTTGGAACAAACTTTTATGGTCTCAAAGGTCCATCGTGTCCCTTTTCCTCCCCCGATTTTTCCTCTTTTTTTTTAGAAATGTTTGTTCAGACCCCCCCTCACCTGTGATGTCCCCCATCCTCGACAGCCACTTCTCCATGAGATCCTTCCCCCTCTCCCCGATAAGGTACCCCCCCCCCCCCCCCCCTTCAGAGAACACTTCTGCTCCTCCTCCACAACCACCACCGAGCGCGCCCCCCCTTCGGACCATCATACCTCCCTCGGGAAGAAATGACACACCCCCCTTTTTTTTCCCCCCGGCATAAAGAAAGTGTCTGATTTTCCCCTCCCCCTGGACTGAACAAGAGACTTCCTCCCCAAGCACCTTGAGGTTCCGGGAAGCTGGCCTTCCACCCTTTCGCCTGGCCCCTCTCGGAAAACCGCTTTTCCTGAGCGTTTTCTCATCGCCCCCCGAGAAGCCTCTTGCAAGAAGCTGATGCCATCTCCGTCCACCAGCCGTCCTTGACGAAAGCCCGCCGATGGCTTTTTCCCCGCCGGGTTTTTTTGTTGTTCAACAAGTGAGTTCTTTTTTTCGATGGCATTTTTTTGTCTTTCCCTCCCTCGAGACAAGAGCACCTTCCCCGGCCTTCCGCTTGTTCTATTTTGCCGCCATTGGAACCCCTTCTCTCTCCTTCCACTCTTTTCCCCCCCTCCACGGAAGAGTCAGGATTCCTCCTCGATTGCCCCAGCTTAGCACTTGCCTTTGACCCACAATCGATTCCGCGACCCCCCCCCTGCGACATCTAGCAGAAATGACGGATTGAAAAGCCTTCTCCTAAAAAGTCCCTCCCTGTCAGACGATAGCCTTTTAGGATTTCTCCCCCCCTTTCCCCCCGGTGACGATTAAAGAGATGCTCTTGTCTTTCCCCACAGCCGATGAGTTTTTGTGCCCCCAATCGTTCCTGGACCGGGCGATCCTTTTTTTTTCTGGGTTGCAGGAAGCTTTCTTTTCTCGAGGTCTTCCTTTCCTTTTCCCATGCTAAGGCCCTCTCCTTCCCCATGTTTAGAAGTATGACCCATATCTGTCCTGGCTATTGAATCTATTTCCAAGGCCTCTCCTTTTTTTCGCGAAAGAAATCTTTTGGACTTTTTCCTCTCCCCCCTCACGTATTGCACACTCGTTTCCCTTTGAGTCAGCCTCAGCAATTTTCCCCCACTTTTCTCCGGTGGAAATCTCTCGGCCTCGATCACTGTATTCCCTGCACTGTTGACTTCTCTTCCCAGAAGAAGAGAACCTGTACCGTTTTTTCTCTCCCTCCCCTCCCATTCGCCCGCATCTTCCTTCGTTTGACTGTCCCCCCTCTTTAAAAAAAAAGCGCCCTTTCTTCCCTCTCGTGATTTAACGTTCCTCTTTTCAAGAGAGATAGGGCCCTTTTCCTTACCGCCTGGGATAATCTCCCTTTTCCCCATTATCTCCCCGTCACCACGGATAGGAACGGATTTCCCCCCTCGCGCATCTGTCCTCTTTGTTATATGCGCCTCTTAACCACCTCCTTGTACCATGCTTCTTTTTAGCCAACTCAATCGTTTTTTTTTGCGATGATTGGATAGATTTCTTCTCTCTGGAACCCCCAGCAAATACTTCCCCCAACGCGACACGGCCCCTCTTCTTTCCCCCTGATCAGTAGTGTGTCCCCCCCCCAGCAAACTTGACATAGACGAATTTCCCCCCCTCCCGATGACCAGCTCCGACCAGCACACCCCCCCTCCGCACCTGACCTGGTGTTGAGAGCAAATTTTCCTGGGTGCGCTGCAGTGTCCCCTCCGTACCCCTCCCGACCTCTTCCCCCTGTCTCTTGCCTCAAAGAGTCCTCTCCCCTTAACCCGGGAACTTCTCCCTACCCTCTCTCTATCCATCGTTCCACCTTTCTATTGAGTCGGCTCCTCGCGCGTTTTTTCTATCTCTTTTCGTGAGAAGATGAAGGTCATAGTTCCGTCCCCCTTTTGACCCCACCCCCTAGAAACGCGTTCCAGCCCCCTGGCATTTCCCTTTCCCCTCGAGAGTGGTTGGAAGGTTCCCCCCCTACAACCGTTGCACTAGCAGCGTCCCTCCCTTACCAGCTTTGCTCCGGAAAAAAAATGTTCTTTTTTTGATTGACGCAACCATGACCCCCCCCCTCCTTCTCCCGGCTCGTCCGCCGCAGACCTTTTCACCCCTTCTCTGTTATTTTTTTTTTTTCCCCTTTCATCAAGATGAGATAGATGGTTTTTCTGGCGTCCCAACTTCAATCGAAACTGCGGACCGCCTTCATCCTCTCTTTTTCCGAGATGGCACGAAGCCTTTCCGAGCCTCCTCTCCGCTTTCCAGATTTATAAAAGTTGATCACATCCCCCTCCTGTGGTATTGTGCAGGGTCAGTTTTTCCCCCTTTTTTTCTCTTTTTTCCCCCTAAGTTTCCTTGTCCTCAATTTTGATAAAAAGAAATCCCCCCCCATAAACAGCACGACCTCTCCTCCTCCTACGTTGTTCGCGATGTTTTGCTGTTGATTTTTTTTTTTGCAAAATCTTCTGACTTTTTGAAAGAGAGAAAAAATGTCCCTTTTCTCGCCCTGAAACAATACCCTCTTCTATGATTTTTTTTCCCTTTTATAAAGCTGCTATAACCTTCGCCTTTTCTTCCCTTCTTCACGTGGATCTGCGACGCTATCCTCTTCCTTTTTCCCAATTTGAGTTAGAGGAAGTCCCTTTTTCCCCATCCCTCCCTTTCTTTTTTCTCATCGTGAGGCCCCTCCCCCATTTGCTCCCCTTTCCTCCTTTTTTCCGAGGAAGAAGATAAGAGCGCTCCTTTTCTTCAATCAAACATCGCACTTCGAAGAGCCTCTTCCCCCTTCAATTTAGGCGTCCTCCCCGTCCCCTCTCTGGTGGTAGGATGGTGGGCACCCCATTAGCTAGTGGGTGAAACTGGTATCATCCGGTCGCGCAGTCCTTTTCTCCTTCTTTGCATGTTTTTTCTGGAACTTCCTCGTGAGAACTCCCTTTTTGTATTTAGTAAAGGGCAACCTCATCCATGCAACTTCGGTCTTCTCCTGTGACGGACTTTTTTTTCTTATAATCACTTCGGTCGAAGACGTTCTTTTTTTCGGAATCTTTGAGGCACGTATTTGTAGGCGTTTACCGTTCTGTGTGAATTAAGCGTCCTCGAACACCTTTATCTTTCCGCCTGGAGCTTTTCCCCTCTGTTTCCGGTTCGTTAGGTTGATTCCCAACGTGTCCGGAGGCCTTTTTTCCTCGTAGCTTTTTGGCCCTTTATGATTAGGTAACGTTTTTTTTGTTCCTCCGGATGATCCGGTATCTATTCTCGTTGGGTATTCCTTCTTCCTGTTACCTTCCTTCCGGCTCCCCCCCCCATTTTTTTCCCTTTTGTCAAAGATTGAGTGGTCTACCTCGTCATGGTGCCCAAGAGTTTTATGTCCCCCCCCCGGCCCCCCCCCCCCCCCCCCCCCCCCCCCCCGCCCCCACGAGAATCCTCCCCTCCAAGAAGGGTGAACGATGCTCCATTCCCGGTCAATCGTCCTATCCTTGCACCCCTTCTTTTCTCTAGACTTCCCCTTTTTTGTCTTCCAGTACCCCCCCCCCCCCCCCAAAAAAAACTGCCGATATTCTTGATTGAGCAGGGATCCCCTTCTTCACTCACGAGTTCTTTGGTTTTCCTTCTTTTAGTAAAAAGATGACTCCCTCTTTTTTCCTTCCGGCGTCGCGAAGTTTTCTCCTTATATGCTGACTGCCTGAGCGAACTTTTCACGTGGTGATAACCCCCATTTTTTTTTTTTTTTGAGGGAAGCGAGAACTTTCTTTTTTCGTTCGCACGTGCTGGCTGTCATTTCCCCCTTTACCCCCGCTGCTTTTCCTCACGCTTTTTCTTTTGCACAAACTTCACGCCTCTCGATCCGCGGAGACTTTTCCCTATAATAGTCAGTCTGATGTGAGCCTGATCAACTTTTCTTTTCCAATAATTCCCTCAGAGCACGCACCCCCTCCCCTACAAGAGAAAGCAATTTCTCCCTGCTGCTTGAGTTGGTTCCCCAACCCCCTCTCTTCTTTGTTAGAGGACCCTTTAATCTTCACCCTTTTTTCAAGAGCATAGATACCCTTTCGGTATATAGTATTCCATTGTTAGCCCTTAGTAGGGTTTGCCTTTTCCCCATTTCTTTTTCATTTATGATACGTCTTGCGTTGCTTTCGAGAGGAGTTTTCCTCCCATCGATTGTTTCTTCCCATTCCCCTCCTCGCGGGCATTATTCTTCTTTCGTGTATTCCCCTATAAGAGCGCTCACTCATTTTTTCAATGAGTTTCATTGCAGGCGTTTTTGAGATGGTCTCTTTGCCTCCCCTCTTGCCAGAGAGATCCCCCCCACTGGGCAACGAAGACCATCCCTCCATCGGCGGGCTTATTCCTTTGCTTCCGTCTGGCGAAGGCTGTTTTCCCCTCTTTCTCCTGGTAAAAATTTTCGCTGTTGGCGATGCTCACCTTTTTTACAGAAATGGGTTTGACAATTCGACTTTTTTTTGGACTTATTTTTCACGCTTCCACGCCTCCGTTCCTTGATTATCTTCTCCTGGTCAATTTTAGGATGCCTTTTTTAGTGATGAAGGTTTTCTCCCCCTTTTTTTGCATGTAGGCATACTTTCTTTCTGATGGACCTCCTTTGTGTGAGGTGCTCTTGGAGTGTTTTTAATGGTCCGAAGTGTGATAGGCTGGCAAACCCTCCCTTCAGGGATGTTTGGTAGATTTTTTTCTCTCATTTTAGTTTTTTTCTAGGATGATGTATTCCCCTCTTTGGCTTTTGGTGAAGATGGCTCAACTGGTTTGCCCCCCCCAAACATAGTCGGTATTCCCTCTCTTGCGTGGGTGTCTTATCTTTTCCCACCATGGAAGTTATGGTGCATTCCTTTCAGTTGGTTCGAAGGGCTGGACCCCTCTCCGATGATGCTCGGAGGATGGTTCTCTCTCGCCCTCTTGTTGATAAAATCGAATCTCTTCCCATCACAAATCGTATCCTTCCGAAGGCCATACTTTCCCCACTTCGGAAACTCACCTTTTTTTGCCGCGTCATAGCGGAGATAAATCACCTTCTGCGGTATTTTCCCCTCCCCCGGGGAGAGCCCTTTATCCGAATCCAGTCTTTGACCTTGTTCCCTCAATGGAAGTCCATTGGCGCATTTTCCATCATCCCTTTTCGAGCGAAAATGGGTCCTTAAAGTATAGCCTTTACTTTTGAAGCCCATAAAGATAACCGCAATCTCCCTTCTCTGATCTTCCCGACTACCCCCCTCCCCCCCCCCGAGGAGAAGGGAGTTTTCACTTTGAGCAGTTCCCCCGTTTTTTCCCCTTCACCGGACCATCCTTCACCACGGACGATGATGTTTCCTTTATATTTTCCTCCTCCCCCCCCTCTGAGAGAGATAATCGTCTTTTCCCCCCCTCACTGGTTTCATCAGTCCCTTTCCCCCGGCGGGCTCCCGTGCCTTCTCAACAGTGAGTTCTACGCTCGCTGTTTTTTTTGGGGAAACTGTCCCGATTCAGAGATTTCTCTGCCTCTTGATGCAAGCGTTTCCCCTTCTCCCCTTTTTTCCCCGACGTGGGACTCCCCTATCTGTCTCTTCCCTGCGCCCCTTTTTTCCTCCCTGAGGAAAGAAATGCCCTTTTTTTCCACAGTCTCTTTTCTCCCTTTCTTCTCACTTTCCCGTCAAACTCCTCCCCCCTCCCTTGAGAGGAACTTTTCCTCCTATGGCGGCACGTTCTCGCTCTCCTTCCCTTGCTGCCCTTTTTTCCTTCTTACCGATGCCTTTCCTATCGCGGCGCCGGTCAGGCAGTTTTTTAGCCCCCCTGAGCCGAGGCTTCCAGTCCGCGAGGCCTTTTTCCCCCCTGCGATCTTTCGTCGGCCCATAAAAAAAATTCCTCCCCTTTTCCCATAAAGGCCCTTTGTCCCCCTCGATTGTCTTCACGACTTTTGCCAAGAACCTTCTGGCCCTCCCTATGCCCAACATAACCCCCGAACGCCCCCTTTTCCCATCCAGTGCCCCGCGACAGCCACAGCAGGCTTCCTTACTTTTTTCCTCCCCCCTCTCAAAGAACGAAGATAATTTTCCCCTCCCCCCAGTCAGAGCACTTGGCCTTCCCCCCCACCGAGCTCTCCCACCAACTCCCATCCTTTGCGTTTTTTTCTTGCCGACACTTGGCCGAAACACCCCTGCATAAAGACGTGTAATCTTTCAGATGCATGAGCCTCAACAGCTTCTTCTGGGCGGGAAGTTTCCTAGTCCACCTCGAAACTGTCCCGAGTTCCCTCCTTTTCTTATTCCGCGGGTCCTTCAGAGAAACAGCGCCTTCTTAGATAGGATGATGCCCTTGCAGCCCCCCCCTTTTGACGACTGTTTCCCTCCCGCCGATGGATTTAAACCTCGTCGTTTCCCCCTTTATTGAATTGATGAAGGAGGCGATTACCATGTCACCCCTCCTGCCTCGCCTAAAACCGCCTGCGACGCCGGGAAAAATCTGATGACTATTCTTTTTTGGAAGCCAGCCTTCCCTCGCCTGAAGGCCCGCGCTGAATTTAATAATTTTTGTGGTTTTGACCATACTTGAGGGACCCTCTGGCCGATTCCCTCCCTAAAGCACGGCCCCTCCTTTACCGCACCAAATTTATCCCCACGTCAAACCTCCTCTAAAGCAAAGACGCCCTTTTTTTCCCGCGATTCCCTTGCGAGATGTCTTCCTCCGGTGAAGACTTTTTTCCCAAAGCTCTCTTTTTTTTTCCTGGCCGAAAGAAGGTTCCGTTCGCTAGTTGCTGATAGTGTTGTTTTTTTGCCGTCTCGAGCTTTCCCAGCTATCTATTAACGAAAATTCTCCATAAGGAAATTCCCCTTTGATGCGCACCCGGGATCGCGTCTGAGCTTCCCCGTAAGGTTTTGGCTGCGCCCTCAAAGAGGCCTTTTCTTAGTTGGTCCCCGTTGGCGCAAAATGAAGAAAGCACCACGAAATAATCGTTTCTTCGCGCCCTTCGTCTTCCTGAGAGTATGTGTTTTTTTTCATCCAGCACGTTGAGTCCCTGTCTCCGTCTTCACCGTCCCCCTCATTTCGCCGCCCTTTATCTTCGGTAGGAATCAGGTTCCTTTCTCGTACAAACCAATCTCCCCTTTTCTTTCGTGATTTAATCTTTGCTTCTCCCCTGGCCAAACTCCTTCTTCGGCTTTTCTTCCCCCTGATAATCTATGATCAAAGATACCCCCCCTTTTTTTTTAGACCAGGTGTCCCGTCCCTGATTGCCACCTGTTGATCCCCTTCTTGTTGCCTCCCCCTTGTGAGAAGATCCATGCAACCCCTTTCCTTGCCACTTGATTTAGAACTTTCAATTTTTTTCCCTTTTTTTATCGACCTTCTGGGTTTTGCCTTCAGGTACCAGGCCGATTCTTCCCCCCCCCGCGGAAGGAGCGAAAGATTCCCTTCGTGCTGACGCCAAAGCCCCACCACCTTCCTTTCCATCTCCCAACCCCAGCCCGTCTTCCCTCCGCCGAAGACAATTCAACGAACCGCAATCTGGTGCGCGCTTTTTCCACTGCGCTGCTTTCCCGCGTCTTTTTTTGCCCCGGTTTAGGTCTCTAGATTGCCGCAAGTCTTTCAAAAACATAGTGACCCAGGAACTTTCCCCCTCCTCTTATCCATCCGTCTTCCTTCACCTGCCTTTCTCTCGAAAAAGAAGCGAGTTTTTTTTTCCCTTTAATACTCGCAGGACCTTTTCCCTATGAAGGTCATCGTCCTCAGTCCCCATACCTGCGTCTTCTCTCTCTTTAGAAATATAATGCCTCGGCTCGAAGTGTGTTTTACGTCCCCCCGTTGAAAATTCTTTTTTCCCTATGTCAGCGGCACCTACCCTTTCCGTTGAAGAAAGGATCTTTCCCCCTCCCCCAACCCCATGTCCTTTGTTTATTTGATCCCTGCAAAGCCTTGATCGTTTCCCTCGCGCCTTTGATCCTTTTTTGTTCAAATTCCTCTTTCTTTTCCCCTAGATGAGAGCGGAGCGTCTTTTTTTTTTTTGATGTTAGGCCTTCCCTCCTATTCCCATTTCTGACCTCTTTTCCCCGAGCGCGCTTGCGACCCCCTTTTTGTCCTCCTTGTAGAAGAGAGGCGATGAGAGCCTCCCCTTCCCCCATCAACACTCCCCCCCTGCGTCTTTTTTTTTCCCCTCATCGTTAAAGGTGTTCGCCCCAGCCGTTGACTTTCTTTTTTCTCTAAAAATTGTGAGCAACAGCTCAACCTCACGAC
>Ga0179593_1695924_pt1 | contig 10490 bp, 16 predicted proteins | sample CZODoug2_1_08_16_FD_185931 | JGI IMG/M metagenome (GOLD analysis project Ga0179593, IMG submission 185931) | Vadose zone soil fungal communities from Angelo Coast Range Reserve, California, USA - CZODoug2_1_08_16fungal (PacBio error correction) | ecosystem: Environmental > Terrestrial > Soil >... | reverse complement strand
TATTTTCGTCCGGGATTTGTGTCCGGCTTTCTTCCCCCCTCTTTTAAGATTTTTTAACAACTCTGGGATGAAACGCGTAGGTGTTTTTTTCCCCCTTTTACGAATACCCCCTTTCCGGCTGTGTTTCTTTTCTTATCGAGGGTTTTCCCCTTCCCCCAACGAACCATTTTGAGCCCAGGGATTCTTTTTTCTTTTCCCTCTGCTTCCATGGTCGCTCGACTTGTTGACGACTTCCCCGCGACACTGTCTTGAAACCCAGAGTTTTGCTTTCCCCTCCTTTTTCAGAAACTCATGCGGTTTGAGTCGGATTTGCTGGGATACTTAAGAATGTCTCTCCCTTATTGTGGAAAGAACCCCCTGCCGTGGACGTTCAAAACCCTCTTTCTTCTTTTCCTCGTGCGCGCCTTTCTATGAGCAACCCTTGGCGATATTCATTTCTTGTCGGAGCTAATTTCTTTACCACTTTTTCAATTTCTTCCTCATTTCTCCTTTCCAAGTGATTAGGGTGAAGAGGTTTTTTTTTCCATAGAAGCTTTTTTTTTTTCGTCCCAGGACATTCGCCGGTGCCTTTCAACGCAGCCATAGACACATCGAAAAGCTTTTCCTACCGCAAAGTTCGCTCTCCGGTGTTTTGCTTCATTTGCTCGGCTCCGCGCGGATAAGGTGCTCTTTTCCTGCTCCCAAATCTCTTTTTTCCTCCTTTCCTCCTTTTTTTCTCTTTGGGCTCCTTAACCTTAGCAGCTTTTTCTACCGAGCAACTTCCCCGCTTCAGGCCTTCCTCCCCCCTCCTTCAGGCGACCCTTTTGGGGGTCATGGAAAAGCTTTTTCCTTTCTCGACGGGGCGATTTCACTGTCGGCTTTTTTCCTCCCCCCCCTTCTTATTTGAGGGACCACCCCCTTCCCGGCACATCCCTTAACCCCTGATAACTGGCACCCCTTCTCCCTTCCCTCCACTCGCCTCCTCCCTTACTCAAAAAGAGCCCGACGCGCTCCCTCCCCCCACCCCCCCACTGCCGTGCCGCACATCGTTAAGGAGTGCTCAGCCCCTCCCTCCACTAGTTTTCTTCCGGTCACTCCCCTTTTCTTTCCCACAAGAATTTCCTCGACATAGATGCACTTCTCTCGCCATACACTTGTGGTACCCCCTTTTTTTTTCGGCCGCGGACATCCCCCCTCTTTCGACACTGTTCAGCGCGCTTCGCGTATTGCCCCCCCATTTTCACCCTTTCGAAGAGGCTCTTCAAGACGCGATGCGAAAGCTCTTTGCGTATCTCGCGCAAAAATTTTTCCAGCCCTCTTCAGCCGCTGCGCCCCCCTGCGGAACTTTCTGGTTTTTTTGGTTCGCCAACACATTACTTTTCTGCACGGAGTGATCTTTTTTCCCCCTTCCCAGGGCCTCTCCCATCTCCCCTTTCCCCCCTGCCATTTTCCCGGACCTCCACAGTGAATCGCTGTCCAGACAATCCTTGCCCCGTCCCTCCCCCCCTTCCTCTCGCCAGGCCCAGCATCACTAGTGTGCTTTCAACCGGTGTCAGGAAAAATCACCCCCGTGCACATGGACAGACCCGCCCCGGTCCTCCCTCCCCCCCTTCCGCTGCTTTCCCCCTTCGGTCCATGAGCCACTTCCGCGGTTCCAACTCTTTCTTCCTCTGGCAACCGTTTATATGTCGCTCCCCCCTTATTCGTGGCCCCTTCTCCATTGCCTTCCCCCGTGAGAATGCTCTTTCTTCCTTGGACTTTTCCGCTTTTTCCTCCCCTAACTACCCCCGGCGACCTTTCCTTTCCACCTGAATGGGGTCCCTCCTCCTTCCCCCTTGTTCGCTCCCTTTTTTCCCCCGAAGCCGCCTTTCGCCACCCCTTTTCCCCCTGCAACAGCCGATTTCTTTTCGCCGCCGAATGTCTTTTTTTTTTTCCCCCCCCCACGTCGCGCCAACGTCCGTTGGCTGAAAACATCCTTTGGTTTAATTTCCCCCGGAGATGACATCCCCCCAGTCACAATCCCCACCCTGGGAAATCTTCCAGGACAAATGCGACTTTTTTCATCTTCTGTTTTTCTGAGCCCTTTTTTCCTTTCGTGCCAAGCTTCCTCGAAGCGCCTCCGGATCCTTTCCCTTGTCCCGCACCGTCTCGGCCCCCCCTTCGTCCCCTTTTTTCGCCGACTAGCCCCCCCCCCCTCCCCTTTAAGACAATTTAAGCATAGTAATAGTCCTTTTTTTCTTGCTTCCAAATGTCCAAGTACAAAGGGCTTCCCCCCCGGGTTCCGCTTAGACAACTTCAAACAGCAACGCCCTCTCTTTCAATCGTTTGTGCCGGATGTCCGTACTTCCCAATCTCCAGCATCCCCCCACGTGAAGTAATCTCTACCCGCAAAGATTCCCTTCTTTTTTGTTAATCAGGTGATACTAGTTCAGTTCCCTTCTCTGTCATCGCGGAGATCCCCCCCCCAACGGAAATAAAGAGCCAACCCCCCCTAGAGTAGCGCCTCCCTTTTTTCACCTTGTTGAAGTCAGGCCTCCCTCGCAATTTACGTAAAAGTCCGGTGAAACAAAGGACGGTATTAAATACCCTCTACTTCTTCGGGTCCACTGAAAAGACCCCAAATATCGTTTTTCCCTAACATTGAATATTTCCCCCTTGTCAGCGATTGAAACGAGGGGGAATGCGTCGGAGGGGGCGGTCTGTGAGAAGAGACGATCTTAGGAGAAGGCGTGAAGGAGCGCACCCCCGCCTCTCCACGAAGAAAGTTTCCCAGGCTGGACTGCCCACTTTTGCAAAGGACAGGAAAGAAAAGGGGACAGTAAGTGGGCTTGAAACCGCGGCTCTTCCCCCTGGCAGTTTTTAGAACCTCCCCGTCCCCCCGTGAAAAGACAAATCCCTTTTTTCAACGAGAATGCAAATGCCCCCTGCAGCAGATATGGAGGGCCGTCAGTGCCGATACTATTTCCCCTGCAAAGAAGTTTCGTATACTTCTTGGTATTGGTTTGTTTTGAAGAATAGCTCTTTAAAGTTCCTTTCCCCATTCACCCGGTCCCTTTTCCCTCCCCCCCCCCCCAGTTTCTTGGGAGGTTTTTCTTTGGCGTTCCTCCTAATGGCCGTTCCTGCCGCCCCCTTTTTCCGTCACGTTTTTCCCATGGCGGCAATTCTCCCCCCCGATCCATGACACTTCCCCTTTTCCCGCGGCCCTTTTCGCTTTTTTTCCCCCCCCCTCCATGGTCCTTTCCTTAGAAGCGAACCCCCCCGGGAGCAGGTTCTTTCCCTTTTTTTACGTACGCGCTTGATCCTCTTCCCCGTTTTTCCTTCGCTCTCTTTTTTTGCCACTCATGCAATTTGAGAAAGTCCTCCTTTCCTTACTTTCCTTGGGTATCCCTCGACGCCATTTTTTTTCCCCTGTCTGCTGTTGTGAATTTAGGGATTCTCCGAGCAGGATGCGTGTCTTTGCAACATTTTATTCGCCTTCGTTCGCCAAACTCCGGAAACTCCCTCCCATGCGCGTGTACCCTAAAAGGTCTCCGAGATCCCCGACTTCTAATACGTCTATACAAAACTCCCTAATTTTGCTGTATTCTTGGGCAGATCTAAGTAAAGAAACTGCCTCCCTTAGGTCGTTTCTTTCCTTCCGCCCTCCGAGCCTCCGTGGATTTTTCGAAAAAGTCTAGACTTCTGAATAGATTCCCTCTGACGCCACCTGCCCGTTTTCGTTTTCCGCTCTTTCCCCCCCTCCTTCCGAGTGCTCTTCAGTGCTTTTTCGGATTAATCAGATCTCCTTTCCCCCCCTCCCACAATCCGCTCCGTATTTTCTTCAGTTTTCGTGTCGACCCAACCTTTTCTAAGGTTGTGAGTATCTCATATTTGAGTTTTGTCCCAGTGTTCCTCATTCTTTCCAGTTGATCTGTCTCCTCCCACGCACCCCTTCCTTCATTCCGTGCGCGTCTTTTTCCTGCATGCCGCATCACATGGCGCTCATCTGCTTTTTTCCTCTTCCTTTCAAATACAACTCCGGTAAGGAGACGAAACCCCTATTTGAATGTGAAAGTTTTTCCCCCCCCTCCATCATCTCTCTCTTGTCCCTCTGTGTTGTTTTTTTATCTCTCCTTTCCCCCCGTTATGGCGGGGTACACTTCCCTTTTTTTTTTGGATTGGGCGTCTCATTATTCCGATAAGAGAGGGCCTCCCCCCTATGAGCCTCAAGATTCCTTTTATTTTTCCCCAGATTTCCTGTATCCGGACCTCTCCCCTGCGGCGATGCAACACTTTTTTTCTTGGCTGGAAGCCATCCTTTCCCCTAAGTGCCTTTTTTAACCACGTGCCCCCCCTTTCTTTTTTTTTCCCCACACTGAAATATTTGCGCGGTTTGCGCCTCCCATCCTGGCGGAGATTTTTTTTTTCTTTCCCTTTCTGCCGGGAATTATCTCACTTCTGGCCCGCTTTCCTCCCTTTGAGCGCTTTCGCAAACCGGGCACTCTGGAAGGCTGGGCACAGGCAATTTCCCCCTCTCCCTGGGTTGTATCAGCCTTTTTGAGTCGACGCATCCCTGCTTCTTTCTTGCGTACCGGTGATCCCCTCGTGATGCTGAAAGATTTTTCGATGAAGAGCCCTCTTCTGAGCCATCAACCTTTCTCTCCTTTGTGCCTCTTCTGATGAGGCTAAGCAGGACCTCCTTTCGGTACAATTGTTTATCGTTCTTTGTCGGATTTTTTCGGCAGAAGGACGAAGCCTGAAAATTACTTTCCCTCATCCGGCGCCCGAGCCTCGATTCCCTTCCCCAAAGCATCCGAATGCCGTGAGCTTTTTTTGTAGTTTTATTTTTTATTTTTTTTTGTCGTTTTTTTTTTTTTTGCAAGCTGCTCATTCCCCGGAGACTCCCCTTTCCCCCCCGCGACACGTTTTCCTTTTTTTTCCCCTCCGCGATCCAGCTTCCCAGAAAGTTAGAACCCCTGATCCCTGGTGCTTGCCCCTCTACCGGTATTGCTTTTCTCTGGACCCATCGCCCCTCTTTTGAGTATTTTTTTTTTTCCCTTTTTCATGGAGGCTTTTGGAGATCGCCCTTCCTTTCCGATCTTGCTTCTAGCTGCCTGACCTCTGAATTCACGCCCCTTTACACCTTTCACCAAGCATTCTTTTTTTTCTTCTGGACCTTAAATGGTATGGCGCCTTTAACTGGACCTTTTTTAAAGCGTCTCCCCATCCTCCGTGATACCTTTTGATTAAGTATGTTCCCTGAAGGGCCTACCGTCGGGGCATTTTTCTTGCACTTTGGTGAAGGGAGGGGTTTTTTCGGGAAAGAGTCCAGGGTCCCGAGGTTTTTTTTTTTTTTTGTTGTTTTCGAACCCCCCATTTGTACGATTGAGGGCCCCCAATGGGGGCCTCTTCAGCAAGGCACTTTCCTCAGTGAGCGTTCGAACTGGCCTGCTCCTGTTTCCCTTTTTTCTCTTTGCCCCTCGCACCAACCTCGAGTTTCTCGGGCAGTCGTGCAAGGAACTATCTTTCGGAGAGGGAGGAGGGCCCTTTTTCAAAGAAGACCGGAATTTCGACCTCTTCGAGGAAAAGATTTAACCCTTTTCTCCGGGCGATTCTTTGATGCACCAGTTTGCCCGTTTTTTCGACTTCTCTTTTTGGCTGGAAGTTTTTTCCCCTCTGTCTCCTTTGATTTAGGAAACAGCGCGGGTTTCCTTCTCCCACCACGTCCTTCCCCACCTTTCGGAAATTAGGGGAGTGTGTTCGGACGGCCCCTTTTTTGCGGGGTTCTGATTGGCAGCCCTTTCCTTCACAAGATTGAGCGGAGTTGCGGTGGGTTTTTTAGCGTTCTCCTTGTGCTGGCGGACCCCTTCCTTGGACGCTGGTCCCTCTCCCCCACGCGACGACGACTGCGGAAATTTTCTCTTTTTTGCTTGTGGCGAAAGGCGGTCCAGTGGAACGTGCCGTTCCCCCTTCCTTTTTCGGGCGGACGGGACATCGTGTACCGGTGCCTTTCCACTCGCTTCGCTATGGGATTTACATTGGGAGAGCATCCTCGATCAAACAGGGTTTTTGGAGCCCGTTCCCTTTTCTGCTCGTGAATTGTTCCTTTCCTTCTGCAAAGACCCTGTTCCCTTTTTGTTGTAAGGCCCGGAAGAAGTCGTTCCTTTATGGGTTATGCATTACGTCGGCGAATTTTTCCCTCTGTTTCCGTGGTTTTTTCTGGGGACTTTGTTTTTGCTTCTTCTTCCTGAAGACCCCTTTTTCCCCTGGCACGGTTTTTCAGTGGAGGACCCCTATTTCAGACCTCTCTTTCGGACCTTTGAGCTCCCCCTTTTCACCTCAACTTCCAGGCCTTTAGGCGAAAAGGGTCGTTCTTGCCGCCGCCCACGTCCTTTTCCCATACGGTTGCCTAATACCATGCTCCTTGGAACCGCGCTCTTTTCCTCCCTTGGTCCCCGACGGCCCCCCTATCCCTTTGAACGCAGCGGACGTGTGAAGGGCGTTTTTTTTTTTGAAAGGGGCAGGAAAAGACTTTCCCCCACCGGTTCTATTTTTTTTTTTTTTTTTTTTTTTTTTTTTTTTTTTTTTTTTTTGTTTTTTTTTTTTTTTTTTGGGGGCGGTTTTCCTCTTGAGGCGGGACTTCTTTTTCGCGCGCTGTGGCTTGACGGCCCGTTCCCTTGCCAGCGCGACCTTTCCGTGGGCTTATTTTCGGCCTTCAGGGCGGATCACAGGCTTTCTTGGGTTTTTTTTTTTTCGGCCTTTTCCCACCTCAGGGCAGTTCATTTTTTGACACGACGTATGTGGTGGCTCCTTCCCGAAATACAACCCTTTTTCCGCAGCTGTTCTCTCGCGGCTGGCGGTCCCTTCCCTTTTGCTGCTTTTGGGATCCGTGGCGGACGAGGATCCCCCTTTGTTTTTTTACCGCATTTGGCCCTGACTTTCATGCTCTTTTTCTTCCCTGGGCGAAAGCGTTAAACCGAAGATTTTCGTCGTTTTGCTTTATCGAGAAGGGCCTCTTTTCCCCCCACATTCTCGTACCACCGAAAGAACTTCCGTGAAACCACAGTGGACGGTTTTTCTCATCGTAATCCCGGCTTTGCTGAGCACTTTTGGTTGGGGCTCCTCCCCGGCGCTCTGCGTCCATTTCCCCCCCCTAGGTTTCCAATGAGAATTTATAGGGGACTTTTTCCCGGATTTCCAGTAACTCGAACTCCTTTTTACCTCAGTTCCCCCCTCCGACAGGAAGCGCTCATAGCAAGTAGATACTTTCCCCCCCCCAGTTCGCCTCTTACCTTTGCCGCTGCATCCTGAGGGTCTTCCCTTTCCCTACCAAGAGCTGTCCCTTTCCCACTCCAATGCGAAGAACCCATCATAAGGTGTTGGGTGTTGGATCTCAGAAGTTTTGAATGGCTTTAGAAACCTTTTTTCTCCTTCTTCTCCTAGAAATTTCCTTTCCTTCTTGAAGCTCGGAAGGAGAACTTTTTTTAAAAGCCTGTTGCACGATTTTTTTTCCTTTCTTCCCTGATCAGCCGTTTCCTTGCACCCGGAGGATTCAGTTGGCGATCCCTTCCGCGTTCGATATATGCACATCCTACGGCACCCCAGATGAACTTTTAAAACAGGATCTGAGAACCCTTGAACTTGACTCAACCATCCGACTCTTCCTATCACAAAAATCCGCAGGCACTCGAGGATTGTCTTCTCTCCCTCTCACAATTCCCCCCTCTTTTTCCAGGTAGGCACCAAAAGAAGGTAACCCTTGTGGAGTCTTTTTCCCCGGTCGTCTCACCAGCCCCTGAAACTCCTCGCCAGCCCCAAGCTTTCGCCCTCCCTCCCTCTGTCCATATTTTTTTCCTTCGGCAAATTCTTCCCTTTCGCGGATCAGAAGCCGCTCTCTCCTCCATGTGCGTCTTTCCAAAAATGGTTCGCGGATAAGAACTCTTTTTCCCAGCACCGCATGGTGGTTTTTTTCACCTGGGTCTCCCCCCCCCCCACCTTCTTTTCAATCCCTGACATGACGGTTTTGTGAAATTCCCAGGCTTTTTTCCCATCCGCCTTTTCCCTACCCCCCCCCTTCACGTCCCCCCCTTTTTTTCCCTACAAAATAATCCCACTTGTCCTCTTCGCGAGGAAAGGTTAGGAAGAAGTTCCGCGAGCCAGTGTGTTGAGTCCCTCAGTTGTTTTCCATAAGCGGAACCTTAACACGTCCAATGTGCCCGGCACATTTCCCCCCTTTTACTCAAGCACGTCCCCCCTTCCGTTTTTTCCCCCCCTTCCAAACAGTCTTTTGTCAAATGAGCCAAGGCCTTTTCCCCAAGTTTCTTTTCTCATAGGCAACGTCCTTCCCCCCTTTGAGGGTCGTCCCGGCAATTTCCCTTTAGGCCTGAAGCTTTACCTCTTTCGGTTAGCGCTCTTCGGACCAGATCTGAAATTCTGCCTCCCTTCCACTGTCCCCACGCGGAGCGAAAGCCCCTTGTTTTTCAGCCCTTTTTCGAAGCAGCTCCAGTCAACTCCCCCTCCCCCGACATCCCCCGCTTTCGTCCGCCGCTTCCCAGAAATTCAACCGGACGTGCCCCTTTCCCCACAAGCGTGCCGTCCACAGCCGTCACGCCGCCGGTCTGTGACTTCCGCTTCCCTCAACAAATTCCTCATGGTCTGTTCTTCCCGGACGATTCGGAGAAGCCTTTTTCCGCCTGCTTATAGGTTTTTCCCGTGTCATCCTAGCGAATTTCGACGGATTTGCCGTCGCAATCAAAAATTTCTTTCCACTTGGTCTTTTCCCCTCTTTGCCTTCGCCTCTTCCCGCGTTCTCCGCAGTTGCGGCTCCGCTTGTTCTCCCAAATGTCCTCCAAGGGAGTAAGCCCGGTCCGAAAGCACCCTCTGGAGGCCTTCCCCAACATCCACGACCTCGGAAAATCGTTTTTCCGTCCTCTTTTTTTTGACCCAATTCGGGCCTTCCCCCCCTTGACCGTGACGTCTTCCGATATGCAGCAACGCCCCCGGCAAGTTAATCCTTGGTCACCCGGCTTTTGAGAAATTCTTGGGCCCCCCCCCTGCAACACGGCCATCCACGAGCCCCCCTGACAAGATTCTAACCAAGCTCCTGTGCATTTTTCCCCCGTAATTTTCCGTCCCCTTTTTTTGAAGGTTCCCGGTTCTTTCGACCCAACCCATTCCTTTAGAAGATTCCCCCCCTCATTCCGCTTTATTTTTCTCCTTCGCAGCGACTTTCTCTCTCTGATGTTGTTCCTTTTTCTCCTCTACAACGCTGTTTTTTCCTTTTCTCGGAAGGGAAGTTCCCTGACCCCCGAGTAACCGCCAAGGAATGAACTTTTGGAATTATTTTTTTAATTCCCCCTACCCCCGTAGTATTTTTTTTTTAGAACCCCCTCCCCCCCTCTCCAACGGAATTTGACAAGAACGTCATTACCCCACTGCACGCGACGCAACTCGCAGTCCTTATTTCGTGCACGCTTAGAGTAATAGAGCCCTGACTCCCCCCTTCCTAGCAGGCGTTAGGGGGCCTCCACCGAAGCAGAAAGACCTTTGAGTGAATTTTTTTCCCTGCTGGTGAAGCTTTTGGGGACCCTTTTCCCCCCCAAAGTCCGAATCATTGGCGGTGTCCCTGCCGCTTTTTTCTGGCTTTCACGCTATTTTCTTTCGTCATTCGGTCTTCGGCCATCCCCTCCCTCCGCTCCAGGACACGTCCCCCCTCCGTCCAGGTGAGCGGTCCACGTGTTTTTTTTTTGCCCACTTTTTCCCATTATAGACGAGGTTACGTGGCTTCACTGGCTCCCCCCCTCTTCTTTGATCGGTTTTCGCACGTCGCGTGTCAGTGGGGACGTCTCCGGGGTTTTGCACGTCTCCCCCTTTCTGGTTTCCCCCTTTTCGGCAGTTGAAAGCCTTGATTTTCGTTTGGACGGCGGCTCCGGCTCCCCCCTTTGCCGGCAAAATTTCTTCCCGCCCTACCCCTCGCCAATCTCCCCCCCCAAGAACGTTTCTGCCCTTACTCAAGGTCCTCCTTCGTCGCATCATGACCTCTTGTCCTAAAAACCACTTTTCCTTTGCTGCTGCCTACCTAGTCAATAGAATTTTCCCTTCTTTTTCTCGCGGCGGTCGTCCCCCTTTCCCTGCCGCGTCGTCGCTACAACCCCGTTCTCCCTTCTATTTGCCCCTTTCTTTCCCCCCATCGGCAGCCTGTTTTTTTTCCCACTCTGCGCTCCGCTAGTGCCAGACTTTTTTCTTTTGTATTCATCCCTTTCCTCCCTGGGACTCTCCCCAAATCTCTTTTCCCATTGCGCAAACAGGCTTTTTTTTGAGTCTGGATCCTTTTTCCCTATTTTGATGTGTTCGTGTGAGGGGCCATTCTTTCCTGTGCCAGCCAAGCACCCTTTCCCTTCCCGCTGCTTTGCTTATCCGCAATTTCGACTCTTTCTCACGAGAGTGATCATCTTTTTTCGGGTCAAATCCACCCCTCTCCCCGTTTTTCAAGAGACTCCCGTCACCTTCTCCGGTGAAGGGGTACAGCCCCT
>Ga0179593_1623619_pt1 | contig 10490 bp, 12 predicted proteins | sample CZODoug2_1_08_16_FD_185931 | JGI IMG/M metagenome (GOLD analysis project Ga0179593, IMG submission 185931) | Vadose zone soil fungal communities from Angelo Coast Range Reserve, California, USA - CZODoug2_1_08_16fungal (PacBio error correction) | ecosystem: Environmental > Terrestrial > Soil >... | reverse complement strand
CGGGCCGTTCATGGTGCCTGTGTATCGCGGCCAAACTTCTTTCGGCAAACTTTTGCTTTTTTTTGTAGCCGGGATGCTCCTTCCTTTTTTTTTTTTTAAGCAAGCAGGCTCCCGAGCGGTTCTCCCCCACGGACGGCGAGTACCTCGCTCCTTTGCTGCTGTTTACTTTTTCTTCCGTTCACAGGTGAAGACCTTGCCGAAGTGTCTGCACGCATTCCTCGGCCCGGACCCTGGAACGTCACTGTACCTGAATTGGTGCCTTCTCTCGGGAGAGTTTCTCGGCAACTTCCTTCTTCCCTTTTCAGAGGACACGGGCATGTCTTTGAACGCGACCCACAGGTCCTCCCCTTCTTCTCCTTTTGGTCCTTACAAAGACGGGATTCCCCCACTGCGGACGGCTCTTTAACGTAGTTTCTTTCCTTGACATTTGTCCCTCCTTCTTGTTTCGTGAGGCCATCACTTGGACAGCGGTCAGCCCGTTCTGGCGCGCTAGGCCTCCCCTTTTCTCCCCCGACTGAGGACAAATTCCTTGCAGGTTGTAAAAGTTCTTTTTGCAAAAGCTTTCTTCCCCCGGAGAGAGCTCCTTTTTTTTTTCCAAGTAGGTGCCCCTCTCGATGAGAAAGGCCCCTTTTCCCCCCCCCCCTCCTTCCGGCACGATCAGCCTTCTTTCCCCCCTTCTTTTAGTCGGCCCCTTTTTGCGGACCCCCTCAGCCGTTTTTTCCTCCCGTCTACTGGCCTCGTTGGTAAAAAGACACTTACTATTGGAAGGCAGTTTTTAGGAGTTCCCGTGAATCCCCCCCTGTCCTTCCAATCGCCCGTTCTGCCTGCCAGATCACGGCATCGCCCTTTCATTTTTTTAGGAAAAGTCGTCTCGAAAAATCGCTTCAGGTCCGACGGTCCTTACCCTGTCCCCCGTTTCCGAGTTCCTCTTTTCCTTTTTTCATACCCTATCCCCTTCCCCGGAGTCGTCGTCTCAGGCCCGGGCAAATCCTTCTCCAAGATGTTCCTGCAAACAACGTTTTTTAACGGCTCGTTGTCCTCCCTTATTTCCGTCTTTAGAGGTGTGCCCCCCCAGCGAGAGAGCTGGTTCCCCTTCTCCTATTGTACGTATAGAGCAGCTCTTTGTGAGGCGGAACGTTATTCCCGGTCTGGGGGTGCGATCATTTTCTGTCCCCCCCTGGAACGTAATTGCTTGGTCCCTCGGTCATATATCTTTTCCTTTTTTTTGAGAGATCTCCAGGACGGTCCCCAATGAAGAGAGAGCGCCTTCAAGTCACGGCTCTCGGACCCATCTTTTTCAGGGGCCCACGCAAACAAGATATGCTCTATTTTCTTACCCTCCACGAGAACTTGTGTCCGAAATTCGATCGTTTGGGCCACCCCCCCCCCTCGGGGGGAGTTTCGGCAGCTACTTCCTGTTTGAAGGATTTTTCCCCGGAGCTCTCCCCTAAGTAGTCCCCAGGGTCCCTTTCAGAAATGGGATGGGGCCAGTCAGCTGGGAACCGAGACTCCTTGTAAGATGGGAAGGCGCTGGGTGAAGGTAGACTGATTTCCCCGAAGCTTTTTAGCAAGTTGCCCGTTCACTGTTTGCAGTCCCCCTTTTTTTCCCGACCTTTGACTTGTAAGGAGGCCCAGGAGTCAAGCGCGTGATGGCGAGCTGTCTTGGATGTACCCAACGCGTGGGCCAAGGGTAGAAACGCCCCCGGGCATCTTCCCGATGACTTTTTTTTTACCGGGCAGCTCAGGTAGGGAGAAGGCTCCCGGAGGGATCGGAGCGCTTGCCCGACAGATTGGACTCTAGAGTCAAGGGCCCGCGCAGGAGGGGAAGCAGACGGGGCAGTTTGCCTAAGTGGAGGACATAGCAGTGAGGGCGTGGGCTAAGACTTGTCGTGTGGTTTAGGTCCCCTTTTCCGTCTCGGAATGACAAGAGCAAACCGATTGAGGGGAGACAAGGCTCCTGAGACGGTGTTTGGTGAAACTTTTTAAAGTTTGAAAAAAGGGACAGGGGGGCACGGGAGGAGACGTGGCTTTCGTGTAAACCAAACAACCTTTCGCCATTAGACGCGCTGCCCCGACGTTCTGCCCGGCAATGAATCTGCCTCTTTTTTTAAGCACCTTTTCCCTTCTTCCACCATGAGATTCGGGTCAGCTACTTGAAAGAGCTCCAGGGGAGCCCCTCGGGTTGTTTCGGTAAGAGAGGTGTACGGACTCCGGAATGTGAAAAAAGGGGGTCTTTCTTTCCCGAATGGCCCTGGCACGAGTAGGTTCCGCTTACACTTTTGGCCTGTCTTTACGAACAGACCTGGCGTTTTCCGGGCCGTCCGCTCTGGACCTTTACAATGTTTTGGGGACCCGGCGGTCGTTTTGCCGCGGAGGCTTTGCAGATTCCCCTTTTGCCAGCGGATTCCACTTTTGACCCCACGGGCGACCAACTTTCCAACTCCCGCATTCCGGTCGCTTAAGGTCGGACGCTCACCCGCGCGGCCCTTCCTTTTCTGGCCTTCCACCTCTTTTCAAGACGAACCGTTTGAAAAGTTTTGCCCGAACCTGTGGAACGTGTATTGGCCAGGAAATACGCTGGGCACGCCGAGTTTTTTTGTGAACGCCACCGCGTGCGTTTGGATAGCTGCGTATTACACTTACATTAAAGCGTGACCCCCCCCATTTCTTTCCAATATACTTTCTCCTGTAGCGCGAGGGGGACAGAGCGTTCAGGTGTCAGTTTCCGGTACACTGGGAGAGGATGGAAAGGTGAGGGTTTTCGACCCCCGCTCCCCTGCCGACGATTAGGGAAATTCTCCCCTCGAGGTTTGGGGGTGCCCCTGTGTTTTTCTCCATTCTGTTGATCTGTCCTGACGTTCATGGCCTGGAGGCGATGGTCCTGCACAAGGGCGTTTATGGAAGTTTGGAGACGTTCACTTTACTTTCTTCCCTTTTTACCGCACCGGGGGTACATCATTCCTCGTAATATGGCCGGGTCGTCTCAGGTCATCACGTTCTACCTGATAAGCATTACGCCAATCCAGGCTGTCTCGCTGCTGTCCTGCCTGTGTTCAGCCCCCCGCTTTTCCCGCGTGTCCTTCTCTTTCGGGCAGGATCTTGCCCCGCCGCCCCGGATAATAGTGTGTGAAGGTGGGAAGGTTTGTTTTGAGGTTTGTTTTTTTTTTGTTTTTTGTGTGTTTGGGTTTTTTTTTTTTTTTTTTTTTTTTTTTTTTTTGTTTTTTTTTGGGTTTTTTTTTTTTTTTTTTTTTTTTTTTTTTTTTTGTTTTTTTTTTTTTGGTTTTTTTTTTTTTTTTTTTTTTTTTTTTTTTTTTTTTTTTTTTTTTTTTTTTTTTTGGTTTTTTTTTTTTTGTTTCTTTTTTTTTTTTCTTTTTTTTTTGGGCGCCCACTCATCGAGTCCCGCAAACCAGGCACATACTATCTGATTTCGGCTGGCAGGCTTCTTTTCAAGAACATGGGGCGGAGGGGCGACAGTCTCGGTTCCACGTGCCCCGACAGGTTTTGTTCCCCCCCCCATCGACTCTAAGAACACAGGCTGAGCCGGCGGCGTTGTCTCCTACGCGCGACTCTTCTCGGTTCCCCCCCGACCTTTTTTCGGCAGTGTCCTAGGGCGAGACAGTCCTGGACGTCTTTTTAATACCGTCTTTGAGAGCCCCCGTTGGTTTGGTGTGGTTGTTTTTTGTCCCAAGTTCGAGCGTTGGGACCGGATGGAACTCGGTGTGTTGATCTTCGCTTAAGCGCCGTCGGCGATGACGGCTTCTGCATCCTAGTCACATTGGAGATTCATGTTCTTTTTTTATTCTCCTGCTGCTTTCAATCGCGTGCCGCAGGTATCGTAACGTCCTTCTCATCTTTGGCAGTGACGACATATTCGGCGTTTGCTTCGTCACTCGTTACAAAGGCCTCCGTACTCCGCTTTTTTTTTTCGCGCTGTCCCCCTTTTTCTTTCTCCTACAAAAATCGAATAGGGGTGAAAAAATGGAACGAGGCCCCTTGGTAAGTTCAAGGGCAATCAACAGAGAGACCATGCCCCAGCCCCCCCCCCTTTTCCCTCCGTTACAGGGCCCCTAGCGAAAGCTGTAGTTTGGCAAATCGCCGACCACTGTAGTCCCTTTTACCTTTTCCTTTCCCAAGGCCTTTCGTTAAACGGACCTGAGAGAGGGCCCGGGCAAGACCCTCAGGCCTACGACTCTGCTACCCGCCAAGAACCCCCCTACGCTCCCAGCAGAACCCCAAGGAATGGCCACTGCGACTACCGTGAATAGCGGCCGCACCCCCCCGGCGACTTTTGACAGTATATCTATGCCTAGCATCGGATGGTCCTCCCTCCAGAAAGTTTTTTTCCCCTTCCGAACCTTCGGCACGCCGACACATGAAGAGTAACCGGGCGATTATAATGGACCATACCCGGCTCTCGACCCATTGGTTTTTTCGACGATGGATCTCCTTTTCATAGAACGAGCCTTAAGGACCCTTCACACCCCATCTTCCACCCGAATTAAATTTCGCCAACCAATTTCCCGAAGCGACCCAAAGGGGTTCCTCGGCACAACTTGAACAACCGCACACGGATAGGAACAGAGGCCCTCCTGCGAGACATGCGAGCGATGTAGCGCCTCGACTACGCGGGCTGACTACCTTTCTATCCGAACACCCTCCAAGCGTTCTAGTATGACCCAAGCGGCCGGCCGCGAAGACGCTAATGTCCGGACTCTCCCCTTTTTTCTCGTTTTTTTTCTTATCACCTCTCTTCCTGGCACCGACGGAATCCATTCAGCTCCCCACCACTAACGCAGCGCCCTATGCCCTTCGGGTCGGGATATGATGGGCGCCTATGGTCACACGAAGGAGCACGCCTGGCTGCCTTCCATGTTTTCTTTTCTGTTTTTCGCGCCTTGGTGGTTCTCGAAGGGTCGAGGAATAGCGGGCATGGTCTTTTTTGCCTGGTTTCCGTTCCCTAGTTTTTAGTATTGTTGTTCATTCATCGCGGAGACGACGGGCGGGGACCCGACTCGCCGGGAAGCCCCTTATCATGAATACAAGCATGAAGCCCCCATCCTCCCCCCCCCTGGCGAATGGCCCCTACCCCTTCCGAGCTTACATGGCGACAGCCCCGCCGTTTTGGCCATTTTTTCCTTTTTGTACGGCCGTCCAGGGCAAGTTTTGGGTACGTCAGGAAGAACGTGCTGAAGTTAAAGAGGTCCCTCCCGACGACCTTAATCGCCCGAGGGGGGCGGCCAACCGAGATCCCGTACTCCCCAGTTCCCATCTACAGCCGGCAGGAAGGCCGAGTTGACGCGGCCGAGACCCGCCGGGTGTTTTGGTACCCGTCTGAAGAACGCCGGAGCGCGGCGAGAGGTCTAGAGTGGCTACTTTTCCTAGGAGCTATGTCATTTAGTCCGGTGTTCCCCTGGACTGATGTGTCGAGTTTGAACGCGAGTTTTGATGCAGATGACACAAGACCGGTGATTCGGCAGGACAGCTATAAGTGGAAGAGCGGGTGGACGTTTTCCCTTCCGACTGGTCAGAGCGAAGGCTCCTGTCTTAGATATATTATTAGACCCTAATGTTGATTGTGGGTTTTGGAGAGCCCTTCCGCGCGCCTTTCTGGTCCCTTTTTCCTCAAGAGGGCCCCCGGAAACATATAAAGTGCTTTCTCAAGTCGGATCAAATCTTGTGCATCATAAAACGCGCAGCTTTCATTTCGTCCGGCGCCAGGGCACTTCTAGGACGCTTCAGCAAAGTTTTTGACCTTCCCCAAGATTTTCCAGCTGATAAGGCGTAATTCAGATGGCGTTTTAGCCTTTTTTTTTTGAAATCGTCGGGCTCTCACGGACAGTACAGACCGGGGACTGGAAACTAGAACCCCTTCGAATTTTTAGTTTTTTCCTTTTTCTGGTGCGCCCGTAGATAGATTTCACTAGAGAGAAATGGTTACTCTCGCCCGTACCTTTGCGTACCCCGTATAATTTGATGGACGGAGCAGGAAGACCGGATTCGTGGGGAATCAAGCACGTGGAGGGGCGTGGAAGGAACATATGTGGCAGTCTTTCGAACTATAGTGCCATGAGATTCGGAGGAGGTCTTTTTTAGGATTTGCTTCTGCCCCCCCCCACACGGAGAGCCCCACGTTTTGCCCCCCCCCTCAGGGCCTGATTTTTCGGTCCTGTTGGGTACCCGTTACGCCCCGACAAAGGAATTATGGTGACCCACCTTGATGCAACTTCGGGCGAGTAAGGGCAAGGCAAAAAAGCAGCCCGCTATCCCTTCTCACGTCACAAAGAAAGGCGCCTTTCCATGCAAGATAGCTCGGAAGCAGGCAGGAGTGTCTCTTTCTTCCCGTTGTTCCTTCTTAAGATCCGCCCTACGCATATATGCCGTACCAGTTCGATCGTGCATTCCTTTTTTTCTGGTTTAGTGGTTCTCGATAGTTGGGTAGGGCCATTGAGTCTTAGAGGGAATCGAGAAGGACCTACACGCCTGATTTCTTTTCCTTTTCCCGGCGACGTTCTTTCCGTGTTTTTTTTCCCTACTAGGGCAGGTCCCCTGGAAATCCGCTTTCTGTTCTAGCTACCCTATTTACAGCACCGCTATTTTCTTCGGCGGCTCGCTCCTCTTTTGGATAGGCCTTCAGGATGACCGATTCCGTGGCTTTTGAGTTCGGTCTGAGTGCGCAGTTGTCGAGTGGCCCCCCCATGTAGGTGTCTGATTGTGGGCAGAAGCCCGTCCAGAGATCGAGTCGGCCTCGCTGCCGAGGATCTGATGTGTGCCGTTATTCTGGCTTGAATGAGAGCGTTGGACCCTGCCGAGCTGAATCCACTTTCCTCGGATTGGCCTCGGGGTCTGTGAATGCACTGATTGGTCCGTTCCGTAGAGGACTGCAGTCCAGTAGTCTCCCTTTAGCACCTCATCGTTTCTTTTTTCGCTGCTTTTCTAATGCTTCGGCGGTCGCTGTTGACATGTCTGTTCTATTCCCCCACTCCCCAGATGAACTGGCAGCGACGTATCCTGCCCTGAGAGTACTTATTGGCTCTTTATTTTCCATTTTTTGTGAAGGCTTAACTTCGGAGACGTCCATGAGGGACGGCGCGTTCGGGCGGGAGGTAGTATTGGTCCGTTGCCCTTCATGGCATGTCGCCCCTCCTGCAGGTTTCCTGGCCCATTTCGATCAATGCTTGGTGCTCCCCGTTTTCCTTAGCAAAAGCGATGCGATTAGCCCCCCCCCCTCCTCCCCCTTTCTGCGATGATGTGTTCTGTAACTGGTCGAAATGGAACTGATTCTGTTTTTTTCCTTCCGACTTTTTTCTTTTATTATTTCTGTTCCCCCCGAAGTTGAAAGGGTATTTTTTTTTGCACTAGACCCCATAGAATATTTTTTGGGTAATTGATAGCTTTTTCCTTGTCACTGATTAGCATCTTTTCGTCTAAGTTAAACTCCCCCTCTTTCTTTCCTTTTTCCTCGAGGGTGGAAGACGTTCTCTTCGTTGAGGAATGTTAGCCCCCTCTTCATGAAAACGACGCCAGAGATGGCGTTCTTGAGAGTTCCTTCTATCGATCTTTCGCCCTCTGAACGATTAAGGTCAAGAAGAAAGGAGATGATAGTTTCATGACTGTAATAGTAGACGCATACATCGAATGTTTTTTTTTTTTTCTGGTTTGTAGATACCCCTCCAAATTCTTTCAGGCGACCTTAATGAAAGGATTCCTTTTTTCATTCAGAGAAACCCTCTCCCCGAGGACAAAGATCTTCAGTCCCTTGACTCCTCCCATGTCACATGATTCTCCTGAGGATGGTTTGATGTAGTAAATTTGTTTTTTTCCAGTCCTTGAATGTAGCCATTGGAAAGAACCTGGAATTTTTTTTGACGCGACTTCCCGACCCCCATATTATATTGCCCTTCTACTCTTTTCCCCTAAGTAGCAGGACAAGCAAAGAATAGTTAAAGATCGTGGTCGCCCCTCTCAGCATTGGAGCAAATTCGAATGTCTTGAACCGCCCTGGAAGTGTTTTAATCTTCTCACAGTCGCCTTCCGTCCATGTTGATGAGTAATGAGTTGCGCCAATAGGGAAGGTAGAGTCTTCCCCCCCCCACCCCCCCCCCCCCCCCCCCCCGACCCCCCCCCCCCCCCACCCCCCCCCCCCCTCCCCCCCCCCCCCCCCCCCCACCCCCCCCCCCCCCCCCCCCCCCCCCCCCCCCCTCCCGCGCGTGCAAAATAGGAGATGGTCCCCTAAAATAAGGGACCACAGACCAGCTCTGTCAGCCCCCGGAGATGAGGGATCTATAGAGATGTATCCTTTCTCGTTCTCCTGCCCTTTAAGGAGATAAGGTTTTACTGAGTAGTACCGAGGAATCAGCACCTTACCTAAATGACTAAGGAGGGTAGAAGTACTAACATTCGACGATTACCCAGCTTTTTTTTTTAATGACAATTTTTTTGTTAATAAGAGTGAACCGCAGGAGTAGGAACCCTTTTTCCTATGATAAAGATGTATGAGCATTGTTTTCATATATAGGTCTGCCTTGAGTTCTCTCCCCATGATTCGGATGGCACCCAGGAAGTGAGAGTAGCTGTAACGAGCTTTTTTCGAAATAGTTCCCACAGAGTTTTTTGATGGAGAATTGATTTGAGATGAGAAAGTAAATTGCCCCTTCCCCTTTTAGTAGCGCGTAGACCGACTTAAGGGTGTGAAGTGCAGACAGCAACAGATAGGCAAGCACGTAATATTTTGCAGGGGTCAGAACCAGGTCAGTTTTATTTGCACGCTTAAGATCCCGATCCAATTTCAGGACTCGTAGAGACACCGACACTACGCAGGGGGACTTCACCCCGCCAAATACGATGCCGCTTGTTTCATGAGTGAGACAATACCGGAAAGATCAGGACACATTGGGATTGTGGGGACGGAAAGACGGAAAGAAACGTGAAGGTCCTTCCAAAATGCCTGGGAGGAATTTGATTGAAACTCCAGCGATTTTTGAGGTTGGACGACCTAGCCGCCCCGATTATTTCTAAGTCACACACGGGCTGGTTCCGGCGTTTCTTTTTTCGGTCCTTTAAGCGCCAGATAAACATGTTTTCCACACGACTTTACCTCCTTGTGGTGCCTGTGGATGCTAAGTTCTTTGGAATTTCCCTCCCACGGATGAGCTCTCCTGAGCTTCCGCCTTTCATTTTCTCGTTTGTTGGATTTTTTTTTTCAGGGTAAATTGTTTTCTTTAGAACTTTTTTTCCCCCCAGGTGGTGCTCTCTAGTAAGAAGGTGTCCAAGGAGCGAGTTGCCCCTGTTATGCCCCTCCTCCGACTGGAAAGGACCAGAAACGTTCCCCGAATTACCAATTGGATTCGGAAGGGTAGACGATATCGGTCCGCGGACCGGGAGGAAGGGAGGGATAGCGGAGAGAATAAAAAGGGTAAATGGTCTGCACCTAAGGCGAAGGAGGCTGCAGGGAGAAGCCCAATCCTTGCATAAGGGGGGTTAAGAGCAGACGACCCCGCACAGTTTGTGAGAAAGGACGAAAGTCGGAGATTCAACAAGCGGAAGATCTGGGAACAGGAGTTTGCCAACACATGCGGCACGTCGAAAGATCTAAACCGGGGTTTTCGAAGAGTCTCACTTAGTGAGCACCTCGAAGGCAAACAGACAGCGGCCCCATGGTCAGAGGACAAAGCAGAGGAAGAAGACCGAGCCATCCAATGCCTACGCCACCGCCACATGAGGCCCGGAAGGTGCTGCTTTCGGGCCCCCGACTCCTTCGGTTAGCAAAAAGAAATGATGAGAGGATTTCTCTCGAGTTCCAGGGAAGGGTGTAAATAAAACGGGATTCCTGGGCTCACCGATCGGGAAGTTGGCCTGTAGAAGGCACACTTTCTGACCGTAAAGATAGCAAGTCCCGGCCGGGACTTCTGAGTCAGTTGCCACAGTCCCCTCGCGCGCATCGGGTCAGCCCCCGGCGAAATTTTAATGTCGATTTGCCCCCGCAGCAAAAAGAACTTCGGGTCATAGAAGGACAAAGGTCAGGCGTTTTGAAAGGTCAGAGTCCCCGTCATTTTCCATAGAACGGAGCCACGATCTCCCGACCCCCCTAGACTTTTCCCTGCTCAGACATTTCAGATAGTCGCTTTTAAACGGAGATCATATAACCAGGCACATGTCTGAGCCTTTCAACCAAAAAGGCCTCTTCCAGGCTACCCACGGGGCTCGGTGAACACCCCCGCACCCGTGCTCGCAGGCCGGCGTTTTTTTCTTTGGTACCCCTTTTTAAATCCTTTTTTCCACTCTGCATGACAAACAGGCAGTCGTTCTTTTTCGCCGGTGTCATCGGTGGCCGTCTCGTCTTTTTTGGGTGTTCTTTTCTCAGCGTGTTTTTTTCGCAGTTCTCGTCTATACGGTAGAGAGCAGATTTTTTTCGGCGGTGCGGCTTGTCCTCCTTCGTGCTGGGGTCGGGTTTCCAGTCCTTTCCCCTCAAGTAATTTCTCCGATGGTTCAGG
>Ga0179593_1619125_pt1 | contig 10490 bp, 8 predicted proteins | sample CZODoug2_1_08_16_FD_185931 | JGI IMG/M metagenome (GOLD analysis project Ga0179593, IMG submission 185931) | Vadose zone soil fungal communities from Angelo Coast Range Reserve, California, USA - CZODoug2_1_08_16fungal (PacBio error correction) | ecosystem: Environmental > Terrestrial > Soil >... | reverse complement strand
TTCTTCTTTAGGTGGTTTAGGGATCACAGGAGAACAGTTTTTTTCGACTTGAAATTATTGGTCGGGGCCTTTTTTTTTTTGCTTGCTGGCTCTGGTAGTAGGGTTTTTGATCCTTTTTCTTTTTTTTTTCAAGTTGAAGTGAAAGGGGCCCCCCGACCGGTCTTGGAAGCCCGAATAACTCTTTTCTTCACGGGACCTTTTCCCCTCCATTTGTTGTCATGCGGAGTCGAAGATTCTGGGAGTGGGGCGTTGTTTCCTTTTTTTCCCTTGCGGTGGACTCCCGCCCAGTCCCGACGTTTAGAAGAGCTTCCCCACCACACCCCCCCCCCCCCCCCCCCCACCCCCCCCCCCCCCCCCCCCCCCCCCCCCCCCCCCCCCCCCCCCCCCCCCGGTGACCCTTTTTTTTCCCTTTTTTTTTTTCAGATCGGCCTGCCGGCCGCCCAGACTACCCCCCCCAGGTTTATGCTGACTGGAGGGCGACTAACTTCATTTCCCTGTGATATTGTCAAGACTACCCTTATAGTTTTCCGGGGCATGCGGCGTTTTAGTCTCTAAGTCGGCTAGTATAACGAGTTAAAGATGAGATGTTTCCCCCCTCCCCCTTCTAGAGTGGTCCACTCTTGCGGCCTCTCCCCTTAGAAAGTCCTCCGAAGACCCCCACCCCCCTTGGTTTTTCGTACCTTTTCCCAAGCGGTTTGTCGTTTTTTTTTCGTTGTATCCCCCCCACCAGTTTTTAAATAGGGGCGGACCCTTTTGCTGGTTTTTTTTTCTTTTTTCCATACTTGTCCCCCGCTGGTTTCTGCTCCTCCCCGGAAAAGGCACATGTCTACTCCCGGCCAGGGGGTTTCGGCGGTTTCCCTTTCGTGGCCGTGGAGGGGTGCCCCCGGACAGGACTTTTTTTTTTTTTATTTTTTCTCCGGGCTAGGAGGCCATCAGGCCGGGGCGGCTCTTGGGAGTCTTCCCGGTCCCGTTTTTTTGCCTTTTTCCCGGGCGAAGCGCCCCTGTACGCCCCCCCACGAACCGCCGTCTCCAAGTCCGACTCCAAGGACCCGTCAACACCTTTCTTCCCCACCGTTATCGTTTTCCCTTCGCCCGAATGGTTCGGTGCCCCTTCTTTTCCGTGCCCACTCAGACGAGGCGGCCCCGCACCCGTTCAGTTCCTGAGTCCGTTTTCCGGTTCGCGCCCTCCTTTTCGTGAGCCACCGCCCCCGCATGTAGAAGAAGTTTTTTTTGATGGCCCAGCGGCGAGGTTTTGGATTTTCTCCGTTCCAGGGCGAAGAACCCGGAAAAGAAAACCCTCATTAGGGTCCGTTACCAGTGATCCCCCCGCGATTGCACGTTTCCCCCTTTCCCAGTGTGGCTCGTTTTTTTCCGTCGGTTTTAGTCCCTCCCGCCGGCGACCCCAACCTCCCGTACCGTGGCGCCTCTACCGTTTTTTCCCACCTCGCTCTTTTCCCCTCGTTTTGTGCTGGCCGTCCCTTCTTTACTGTTGTGGTGTTAACCCGCAGGAGGCGCCCCCGTTGTGTTCATCTCAACAATTTTCCTTCGTTTGTTTACGGCCCTGTACGACACCTCCTTTTAACCGAAGGAGTTCCACATTTTATTCCTTCTATTTTGGTTTTTCTCACGGAGCAAACCCACGGCCTCCTTGACCCCCTTCCTCGGCCCACAAGTCGAAGGTGTCTCGACATTCCAAGTCGGTTTCGCGCGATATCAATGCATTTATCTCAGATTTATCTCATGGTGTTGTTGAGTCTCTGACTTTGGGTGCTGCGGCTGACCAGTGTTGTAGTCCGTGTATTGGATGAGAGGTCTGCGACCACCTCAGTTGTATTTTTTTCCTTTTCCCCCCGAAGACTTGTCGTAGGCCGTGACTGTTGCTTTCCCCAGTTCCCTATCAGGCTAGCCCAACCTTGACCTGAACTAGTGTTCCAGTTAGCTCCGATCGCTTCCCCCACCGCAGGCAGGTTGTATTTCCCCACCAGAAGTTTCTGCCGCCAGGTCTTCCTTGTGCCCCCTTCCGAGGAAACCACGGGAAAAAGCCACGAGAGGGGTAAGGACGCTCTCGCAAAGCCCCAATCTGTGAGGACCTCCCCCGTAGTTCGGAGGTCTGGTCTTTTTTTTTCTTTTCCGAACTAAGGAGAAACGATCCCTCCCCCGAGGCCCTCCTTTTCCAGCGAGGCCGACCCTGGGTTTCTCCCCATTGAGGGTTTTTTCACGTGCGGTGGGTACTTTTCTCCATGCATAGGACCGCCCCTTCCCAAGGGGCCCCATTTGACACCTGGAGCGTCTCTCGTTCGTTCTACCTGTTTTTTTGATGGATTCCAATCCTTGGCAGATTAACCGGGGAACCGTGAGGGAGGCTGGGTTTTTCTTCTTCTTCCGGGACTGGCTTTTTTTCCCTGGGCGTCTGCCCCTGTCCGGGGGCTTGTTCGTTCCCTCGGTGGTTGCAGGAGGTTGGCCCCCGCGGCGAAGGAGTTTCGCCCCCGTCGTCGTGTTCTAGTGAGGTTGTGGTCGTCTTGTTCCCCTCGGTCCTCCGGGCCGAACCGGGGAACCTTGGCTCCAACCCCCCCCCGCCCGTGGCGGTTCCCCGGGATTCCCCGCCCCCAACGCCCTCATCGCTCCGGGGGCGGCCAACCGCCAGGCATTCTTGATTCCTTCCCCCTCCCTGGCCGTGAGGTCTTTATGCTGGTTCTGGTGCTCGGCCTTCCGTCATTCTTTCCCTGATCTGACCACACTGCTCCCTTTGGATCTTTTTTTTTCCAGCCAACCCTCGGCTTACCGGTTCTAAGCACGGACCTAAAACTTTTTTGTGTTTTTTGGCTAGCTCCGGGGGTGCCCTCCCTCCTTGGTCGCATCCATTGGGCTGTGTTTTTTTTAATTTTTTCTCCAAGCTTTCTTGGCCCTCCCCTATGCCGTTCCTTGGCCTGGCCTCCCGCAGAAGCCCAGTCTCCCAGATCGACGAGGGCTTCGTGGCCCCCCCCCGCCCCCCCCCATCCCTGGGCTTCCCCTCGCGCTCCCGCCCTACAGGGATTTTTCCAGGACCCTTTTATTGCCGCTGGCCGCCGCCTTTGAAGATATCTCTCCTTTCCGGATGGATCAAAAGCCTACAGCCTCCCTGAAGTAGGGATGGGAGGGTCGTTGAGGCACGCAGTAGTGGACTACTTTAACCCCTCCAATCCCCCGCCCCTTCACACCGTCGAGGATCAGGCCGTCGGCGGCATCACCCCCAAATACTTTTTTTCCGAGGTGACCTCCCGACACTCAACCGCCAGGTCGGGTCCCCCTAGTTCTTTCCAATAAACGCGAACTCCCTAATCACCTCCACACAAGTTTCGCACAGGAGAACACCTTCAATCCCACCACAAAGCAATCCCAACAAAAGAAGAGTACCCCAAAATACAAAAAAAGTAACCCCGCCTTTTATGTAGTTTTATAAATCGAAAAAACCATGAACTCATTATACTTCCCTTTTGTTGTAGGGAGGTCTTTTGGGGTAGTAGTGGTAGTTTTGAGACTCCCGAGGCTTTTCTAATTTTTGGGGATTCTTTTTGGAGGTCTCTTTTTGTAGTGAGCAGCGGGGTGAGCGTGGCTGCGTTAACCTTTGGTCCGAGGACCCCCCCAGCACAGACAGCGACCTTGTTTCTATTCCATTGGAGTTGAATGAACTCCTCGTGTATATTTCTTTTTGTTGATCCCGGACCTGAGTTCCTGATCCAGTTGCTGGACGTTTGGTTGAGGCCCCCGAATCCTTCTTGACGACAACTCCCCCCCTCTCGAGCTTTGACAACCCCGGCTATCCCTCGACAAGTGGTCTGACCAGATTTTGGGAATGAAGGCGCCCCCCATCCTTTCCCCCCAGGTTGTTTGAACCTGGAGGGCGGTGACACGCGGAGGCGTATGAGACACTCCCAGGTTCCTCTTGTCGGCTGGGCGGCTTTTGTTCTCCGTGCCGCCAGGATCTGCCCGATTGAATAACCTGCAGGGGAAACCCCCCCCTTCTTTGAGCGAGGTGTTCCCCGTGCGACCCCCAATTCGTAGCCCGGAGAAGGACCCCACCCAGGCGTTAGGTGGATTTGCTTCAGGGTTTCCTTTTTTTCGTTCGTGGGTGGTTGTCGCCAGGTTTCGAGGTGATGAATACCAGAGGCGATCGCTCATGCGTTAAATCGCAAGACCCCAGAGACGGGTACCACTTAAGTATCGTGCAGATACCGGGGGCAAGATGACTCTAACCGGCCCAAGTTGAGGCGTGACCGTGTGGAGAGGATGCCTTGAGGCGAGCCCCCCCTTGTACATTACCCGTGCCGATTTTTTTTTTGGTTTTGGCTGGTTTGCAAGTTGGGGCGGAAATGGTGGGTTTCTCTGCCTTTTTTTGGCGGACGGGCGGCCGTCATTTTTTTCCTTTAACCGAGACCCACCCCGCATAACAGACCTTCCAGCCCCCCAAGTAACCCCTTTTTGAGCCTACAGGGGCCGGCGCACAAACCCCCCCTACTTTATCGTCCGACACGGCCACGCCATTTTCCTTTTTTGACAAGGGAGAAGGACCCCTCGACGAAATCCGGACCTCACAAGAACAACTGGCCCGGCCGAGTCGTCCGGGTAAAGATCCCCAGCAATCCCCCGAACCAGCAGGTAGAACTCCGAGGTTTTCTTACCGTAAAAAGCAGTTGTTTGAAGGGGCGACGAGGTCCCCTCAGAAGAGCCCTCCCCCCCCACGTCCCCTCCTAATTTTTGCCCTGCCTTCCCCAGTTTCAGGTAGATCGGTCCCCTAGCCTGGGCTGTTTCGAGGAAAGGAGAGCCCTTCCTCCCTTCATGAACGACCCTTGAGTTCCCATTTAGTGAGAACCCCTCTCCCACGCGATGTTGGTTAAGGTTTTCTCTCGGGCCGTAACCCCAGAGGACCCCTGCGGGACTCGGGGGTACTCTCCTCCGGGTGTGGAAATTCTTTGGACGATCAGTTTCCCCCTTCAGTTAAAGAAAGCGTGGGCCTTTTCCCCCCTCTTCTGAGGGGACGACAAAGGCCCACCCGTCAAGGTCCGCACCTGTCCCCAGTTTTCGTTTGCCCACGTGGGTCTCGTGGTCGTCCAGACCCGGACTTTTCAAATAAACCAACCACAGACGAACTTGCAATGGCCCATATCCGCTCTCTTTTAATACCCCCCCTTTTTGTGACGCCCCGAAATGGTCCCGTGCCCCGGATTTTTTTTTTTTCTTACAGTGGTCCTCTGAGTCTTTTAAGGGGAGGCCACGAGCCCTAGACTTGTTTGGACCCTCCCCAGATTTCCCTTCACGTGACCCCCCAGGGTGCTACAGTGCTGTTCCCCCCTCTCCGCTTCAGGGGAAAGTCCACCCTTCGGACATAATCTGTTCTTTCACTTGTAGTCACCCTGGGCAAAAAACGCCGTTCTTTCGGGTTTCACACACCTGCCTCCGCCGACGTTTATCATGTTTCTTTCCCCTCGGACCTGGCAAGGACAGAAAACCCTCTCTCTTTGCCTGAGAGAGGGGCCAGAACCACCCCCCCTCATTTCTCAAGGACCCCGGTAATCTGGATTTTGGGTCAAGAGGCTTCTCGTTCTCACGTTCACAGTCTCCCCCCTGACTTCTTTCTCCGTGGTGAAGATGAGAAAGTTTCCCTGCCTTTGAGGGCGTTTCGTGTCTTCTTTTCTTTACCTGGACAAGAACATGGTCCCCTTGTAAAGCTCCCTTACGCGTTTCCCGATCTACATGTGGTTCAGTCCTCCCTGGATTTTAGATGGGAAAAGTTTACAATTCTTTTTTCGGGGACCGGGAAGGGAAGGCGGGTGAGAAGCTTAGATAGTAATGAGGACCTTCTTTTACCTTTTACCTCCCCCGAAGGGGCGTGAGGTTTAGAAGATAAAGTGGGTTACTGTTTCCTTCCGGGAGGTATGGGGAAGCGAGAATGAGGCTTTTGGTTGGGTTTTCCAGGTTCTTTTCGGCGGTGACTTTTTGGTCGGATGTTTCCGTCCGGGCCCGCCGTTTGCTTTTTTAAGTCCGCATCACCCCCGTGCAGGATGTTGACGCAACAAAGAAATTTTATTTCTCATGCCATCTTTTTTCCCCGGGGGACTTTTTTTTCCACAATCCATGGCCCCCCTGTCCACGACTTCCGTTAAAATACCATGGAAGGAAGGTTAGAAGACCCCCCCCTTCTGCATGGGGGTGAGGAGTAGATGCCCCTTCTTATAAGTTATCAGTCTTGTTTACCTCTACCCCAGAGATAAGCGGGCATGTCCCTTTACCCCGGACAAACCCCCCCCAACCCCCCCCCAAGGCAAACCCAGGAGGTCCCTCGGTCCCACTAAAGAGATCCTTCACCCTGTTTTTTTTTCCTTTCGTTACAAGGGGCGCCCCTCCCTCTTTCCCCTAGTAGCGGGGATGTGGTCACCCTTCAATCTTTCCTCTGGCTGATCCCCCCCTTTACTTTCCCCGCCTCCCTCCGCCGACACTAGGACAGGCTTCCTTCGTGGCCCCCACTTAACTTTGCCCGAGCCTTTCTCCTGCCCGCCCTACAGGTTCCCCCCCCCACGTTTTTGAGACCAATGGCCTTCTGTTTTTTTTTTTTTTTGGGTGCGTTGTTGGGAGGAAGGAATTGCCCTCCTCGACTGGGCCTCCACCTGCTGTCTGGAAGGGTCTTTCCAGCTCCTCTGGTGAGACAGTAGGTTCTTTCGGTAGGGCTGCGCCGCATTCGTGTTTCACACAGTCAGCAAAATTACAAAGGTCGAGGCTTCTAATTCTTCCCCTCCCCATCTACGCTGGGAGGAGTTCATGCAGCTCTTTGCCTTCCCAGGGCTGATGGCAAGTTAAAGGACCCCCCCTTTTAAAATTCCCCCCGACCGTAGAACCCTATTCCCCCAGAGCAAACCTCTTTCCCCCCAAAGCGGTAACGGATACCCAGTGTCTACAAGTTTTTTCCAAGAAGTCCCCCCCCCACCCCCCCCACCCCCCCCCCCCCCCCCCCCCCCCCCCCCCACCCCCCCACACCCCCAAAAACCCCCCCACCCAAACCCAACCCCCAACAAATCAGCCCTTTCTCTTTTTTCTTTTTTGTTGTGTTGAGATTTTTTTTTTTCCCCCCCTTTTTTTTTTTTTTTTTTTTTTTGGTTTGTGCGGTTGTGGTTTTTCCGTCGTTGAGCGTGGTCTCGACTTGGCGACTGAAAGGTTGGGTTCGTGTGGGTTGATTGCTGGTTTTTGTTTTCAGACCGGCGCGGGGGAGATGTATTTTTTTTTTTAATTGAACGCTTCCCCCTCCCGCCCGGGGCTATTTTGTCTGTTGAATTCCTACCCCCCACTGAAATGGTCTTTTCGGGATGAGATCAATCGAAGGCGCTGAGTCTACTCTTAGGGTTCGGGTAGCCCCGAAGGACAGGTGTTGCACTTAAAGACAACCAAGAAGTTCTCTACCGTGCTCCCCGTGACTTTTATTATTTACCTCCCTCTTGAGTGCCAGAATTCCTTCGGAGGACACTTCTCCACCAAGGAGAATTGTCAAAAAAGTCTTTTTAGTAATTGAGTGCGCGGCCCTAAGATTACCGCCCCTCTTTTTTTGGTCCAAGAAGTCGCCCTATTTTTGCCCGGACCTGTTAGGTCCGTTAAGAAACCCGATGGGGCATGCTTCTCCCTTTGAACCTCTTTTCGGAATGTGAAACGCCGCTCCAGAGAGTGGATGTTTCCTTAGCCTCTTCCTTACACCCCAACATGGTCCGTTTTGAGCCCCCCGTAACCGTTTTGGGTGTGGTTTTTCTTAAACATGTATAGAGGGGAACTGCCCTTGAGCGCGCAGTGTTTTTTTCTTTTCCGTTCCCCCTTTTTTCACTTACTCCAAGCCGGAAGATGATACCACGGAACTGCTGACTAGTAACTCATTATTTAGTGAATGAATCCTCTGTTTGTAGGCCATGAGAGGTGGTGACAGCCTTTTAAGGAAAAGCTTTGTCCTGATAGAGTTCTTTGTCCCCCCCTACCTGTTTGACTTCCCTCCCCTTCGGTTTTCCCGATTCGGGCGGGCCAGGTCGGCCGTTCCCCCGACTGAAGAAAAAACCTCCCCACGTCAGCCATTTAGCTGCCGACCGTACCCGGGAAAGACCCCGCCACACCGACTTAGTAGAACAGGCCAAGACCCACACCTTTTGTTGAAAAGTTCCCCTGCTCCATGCTATAATTTTGAAGACGATGACACGCCAGCCCCCGGCCCCTTCCCCTCCGCAATCCTTTTTCCAGGGCAGGCCAGTTCAACAGCAGTGTACGAAGCCTCAGCGCGCGGCTTGTCCACAGGTTGCTGTGAGGCCCCCGTTTTTCCCAGCGAAAAGTAAACACCCCAGGCGGGATTCAACCCCGGCTGTACGCTCCATAGGTGTGGGAAGGCTTTTTCGCCGCGAAACGGAGTACGATTCCAAGAACGATAAATGTTGCCCAACCCTTTTAGTTGTCTTCTCCCCCCTTCTCCTCCTTACCCCGTAGACCGATGGTGATGTTGTTTCATCGGCTCGGGTGCCAACCCGGCTGCGCAGACGTCAGGTTTTTTCGTCCAAAAACCCCCCCACCCACCTATGCAGGAGTTTTCCCTTCCCGGTGCGACTATCCTTTTCCACGAAGTTTCCAAGTCCATCTTTTTCATTCCTGCTCTGGACGTCAGAACAACTGAATTTCACGTAACGGGTTTCCTCCGCCGTCGTTCGCACGGGCCCGTATCCATTCGGCTCGTTTTCTCCCCCTACCGGCACAAAGGAGATGTTCGATCTCCGGTGATAAAGAAATCACCATGGACCACTTAGTAGATCTTTTCTTTAACTACAGTTTTTGTTTGAAGAGAAGATCTGCCTTTGTTCGTGACCGTCATTTTTGGTAGGTTCCACACTATTTTTTTGACGCCCCGACAAAGAGCACTCTTTTACCACGGCTTTCAGAACGTCGGAATGACGTTTTTTGCATTTTTCTGCCCGTCAATAGGGCCTCTCCCCCCCCTTTTCCTCTCGGGTTGATTTCCCCCTTGAGTCATTGCCCGTTTCCCCACCCCGCAGTTGGGCTCGGCCTTCATTTTCGCCGTCCCTGTTGCCCCGGCGCTTTTTTCCCACCGGCCTTCCCGCCCCCGCGATGGGCCGATTTTTGTCGCACGAACGACTTTTTACGCAATATCGTTCTTGGCGGGGTTAGGGACGGTACGAGCCTTCCACCCCGTCCTCTCCTTGGAACGGTAACCTTTCAGTTTTAACCGAACCCACTGATTAAGTTTGTCGCTGGCGTTCCGCCATCGACTACCTGTCCACCTTTTCTTTTTTTTTTGGAAAGCTCGTCGTACCGCGTTCTTTCCTTGGGCGTTGCTTCTCAACGAACCTGATTGCTTTTTTTCTACCTGCTCGACTGGGCTTGGCTTTGTGGCGTTTTCCGTCCTCTTTCTCTTCTTTCGGCCGGTTTCGTCACTTTTCCCGCCATTTTTTTTGCATTTCGGCGAAGATCACTTTTTGTTCGGTTTTTCGGCGTTTCCCCTGGACGGCGTGGGCCTTCTGTAGACGTCGTCGTTTCGTTCTTGGCTTTTTGGTCGGGCCGCTTCTAGTGTCCGCCCGTTTTATTTTTACTTCAGCCTAAACCCAGCCCGTCACCGGGCCTTATTCCCCAAATTTTACCTTTCTGAACTCTGCGCCTCTGTCAGTCAACCTCAGTTTGCTACTCTTTCTTACCACCGAATAACTTTTAGGTCTCAGTATATATGCAGGGTCGCTGCAGTTCAGGCAATAGTGAACAGTCGTAGTCTTTTAACCACTGCCCGTCAGCTCAGCTACCCCCTCCCAAGCACCGGTCCTTCCCCAACAACAAAAAGAAAGAAACCCGTTGGTCCAGTGGTGGAACGATCCCTAAACCGTTGGTGGTCCTTGACGCCGTCCACGCCGTTTTCCCTCCATATAGTGGCAAACGCGACCTTTTTCCCCTGCGCAAGTTCATTTTCATTTGCCATCGTGTCCTTTTTTACCCGCAGCCTTTTTACATCCCTTTAGCCGTCGTCAGACTTTTTCACAACATACGGGGAGGCCCATGTCTCTTTCGGTCCCTCAACCTGGGGGACCAACATGGTCGGACGGCATTTGCCCCCTCAGGCCTTCTCTTTCATCCCTCTTGGACTCTTTGCAGAGTTCGGCGATCGTCTTTCTGGGCCGGCGTCGGTTTGACGACGCCGCCTTCGTGCCTCCCAGCCCACATATCCAACCCAAGTCGTACTCCCGCACTTCACGGATGCATAGACGTGTCCATTTCCTGACCCCCCTTTTTTCAAGTGGCCGAGTAGTTCATGAAGTCATTTCTAGCCTCCTCCCCCCGAGTTTTCCTACGGCTTTCAAAGGTCACTGGAAACCTTTGCCAGCATCCCCCCCCCCTCTTTTAGCCTCCGCACAACGCCCCCCGCCCCCCCCCTGAGCCCCCCCCCAAGACGGACCGTTTTTGTCGTATCTGACCCCGACCACCCCCCGCCCTTA
>Ga0179593_1493238_pt1 | contig 10490 bp, 16 predicted proteins | sample CZODoug2_1_08_16_FD_185931 | JGI IMG/M metagenome (GOLD analysis project Ga0179593, IMG submission 185931) | Vadose zone soil fungal communities from Angelo Coast Range Reserve, California, USA - CZODoug2_1_08_16fungal (PacBio error correction) | ecosystem: Environmental > Terrestrial > Soil >... | reverse complement strand
GCCTTCCGCGCGTGTCCATCCGTATCGCGCGACCATTCTAACCTTATTCCCCTGGGGTCCTGTTAATCCTAACCATCCCTGGCCGACCAAAGACGCACCCCAATTTTCCCATCGGATTCCAATTCGATTTGTTTCGACATATCTGGATTGCACCAAGTTAACTCGATGGTAATTTCGCAACCCCGGTAGCCCCTTTCCGTCACCTGAGAATTATTTTCGTCTTTTCCAACGGAGACGCTTCTCCCGAAGAGAAGAGGGGTTTTCACCTCGCTGACAGGTGGACGAACTACTGCCTTCGGTTCTGTAAGGGTTCAGTACTGGCCAGACGCCGTACCGCCACGCCCCCCCTGCACAATCCCCTGACACTACTCCGCCTCCCCGCTTCCTTACTCTTCCCCGCCTCCCCTCCCCCACCCCCTCCTCCGGCTCCCCCCCCCCCCAACCCCCCTCCTATTACCCTCTCCATCATCCCTCCTCACCCCCCCCTCTTCCTCCCATCCCCCCCCTCTTCCTTACTTCCCCACTCCTCCATAGTTCTTCCACGCCCATCCCTCCCCCCCCCCTCTTTCCCCGCCCCCCTCCACCCTCGGTTCCACCCCCGCCGCCCCTCCTCCTCTCGCTCCCCCCCCCCCCTCCCTCCCCCCACCCCCACCCCCCACCCCCCCCCGCCCCCCCCCCCCCCCCCCCCCCCCCCCCCAGTGCCCCCCCCCCCCCCCCCCCCCACCCCCCCCCCCCCCCCCCCCCCCCCCCCCCCCCCCCCCCCCCCCCCCCCCCCCCCCCCCCCCCCCCCCTCCCCCCCCCCAATCAGGAAGACTAGCCTTTACGCTCCTCCCCCCCCTCCCCTCCTTTTTGTGACATCCTGCCCACTTTGTTTTCACGAGTTTTTGCTCATCCCTTCTGAGATCTCCCAACAAGGAAAGTAGAACTTTACGGTCTTCTGAGGACCCCCAACTTACTTTGACGAAAACCCCACTGACGGCTGCTGCCCAACTCAGACCTTGCGGGAACACTCTATTTCCCTCGTGCTGCGACCTTCTCTCCCCCTCTCCTTTTTCGAAGTTATTACCGTTCTTCCTGTCCTTGAACTTTCCGGCGCGAAGTCCTCCTGGCCGGACCCGGCTTCCCGGAATGTCGAGACTTTTCTTTTTCTCCGGCTTGGCTTCGGCACTGAAAGGGCAGTGGACTCAAAAAGTCCCTCCGTCCTTTACTTCTATCGAGCGTTCCTTCCGTTTTTCTTTGGTGACTCGAATTGTACCCTCGTTATTGTCAGCCGGTAATATCCTCCGGCTTCCTCCGTAATCACGGTTCCTTTGGCGCGTCTCTTGTGGCCTGTCAGTGAGATCACCCTTCCTCGCTCCCGCAACATGTCTTCTTTCAATATCAAAGTGGTTTTCCAACTTCCGGCATCCATTCCTTCCGTCACGTGCGCGCAGTGATCATCCTCATCTTTGATGGCTTTTGATAGGCCGCTGTGAGGGAGCCGGTGAACCCGTGGCAGTTCCCCCCCACGCACCTGTCTAAGCAATTTTTCTCCATCACCGATTTGACTCGAGAGGAGGAGCATTCCGGCCAAGCTTGCCAATTTTAATACTCCGCATTGCCATTCGAATCCCCTATACTTTCCCTTCTCCCTTTCTACCTGCGCTCCCTAAGGAGATGTAGGTCCCTCTTGGATTCGTGCGCCCCCCTTCCCTAGGTTCCGTCGGACACCTTATTGTTTCCTTTTTTCCGGTGTGAAAAAATTGGCGCAGACAAAAGCATTTTCCTCCTCCTGTATGCCTTGTATCGATATTTATTGTTTGGTCCAATTGCATCAACTTCCCCTACCTGTGACGGTCCAGAGAGGGTGGGGATCTACTCCGATCACCGTTCGCAGGGGACACGGTTCGCAGGCTTCCCCCTCTGCGCCCCATGATGCTGCTTTCCCGATATCGGTTACGCACGGTGCACCCCGTTCGTGACAGGAATTTTTTCCATGGGATTTTGAGATATACCCTATTGTCCCTTTCCGAAGCTCTCTGAGCAAGTGTTTCTTTATTACGTGAGTCGAGATCTGTATGGCACTCCCAAGATCGCCTCGTGGACCATCCCCACTCCCTTTAGTTTCTTCACTCCTCGGGCGTGATCGCAGTGATTAGTTTCGTGAGGCATGTGCAGTTCTAATTGTATATCCCATGAAGTTCCGCGGTCTGCGTGTCGATCCCCCCTTCCCTCAGTCTCCGGAAGAGCGCCATGTCCCCCTCTCCCCACCCCCCCCCCCCCCCCCCCACAACCCCCCACCCCAACCCCCCCCATTCCAGGCTCCTGCCCCTCTGGAAGCGCGGATATTCACCTTTCTTCCCTGTCCTTATAGGATTCTTGCCTCTGGGCACCCTCTAGTAAATGGAAGATGCGTCTCAGGGCGACCGCTATTCTAACCCTGATGCCCGGTGACGCCATCCGATTTTCCTTCGTTCAATCCAATCCGGGTCTTGCAGTTAATTCTTATGTTATTCGAGCCGAGTTCCCTGCAGGATCGTCACGCGTAGTGACCCCTCTCCCCCTTAGTCTTTCTATGGTTTTTACTCTGAGGAGAGCAGTTTCTCCAGGTCTTTTTTCTTGACGCTGCCGGTCCGAAGTCTTTGGGGGCTCTTCCCCTTTTTCCGCCAGAATTCTCCCGAGAATGAGATTGAATTGTGATTTTTTTTTTCAATCGGGAAGTTTTGATTGGCGCAAATCCGGGCGGGGTTCCTGATTCCAAGCCAAAGGCGGCTCCAAGTTTTCTGATGCGCGACACGTGCCCTTCCGTGCATCCTCATTGAAGAACTTGCCTGGGATAGCAGGCCGTCCCCTCCCTTGTTCGCTCCAGAGCTTATAGTCCTTCCTAGAAAGATGGCGCATTAGGCTGCGATTGTCAAGTCCGCCGCCCCTTCCTGGGCTCTCTGTACGTCTCCTTGTTGCTTAAAGAACGGAATTCCCCCCTTTCCCATAGCCGTCCTCCCTCCAATGGGAGTAGATGGCTGATTGTGGCCTTCTGGGGGCCATTTTTTTCTTTCTTGATTTTTTTCCCCCTTTCCATTTTTTCGAGGAAGTCCTTAGTCCCTTTCTGGCCTGAGAGATTCCGGGATTCGGAGGTTTCCCTTATAGACTCCTCTCCCCTTTTGTGGAGAGATCTCTTATTGACATTGTCTGCGTATCCCCTTTTGAAGAAATCTAAGGGACTGCGTTTTTTCAGGAAATTGGGAAGTCCTCCCTCCCCCCCTTTAATGGCCCCCCCACCCGACACAGCCCAGCATTCCCCCATCACTTTATTTTCCAGTATAGTTTCTCCAATCCCCTTGTGAATTAGGTTAGCTTGCCCCCCCTCAATAGGAAAGTTAGCCCCCCCCTATTTTGCGCTGCTATTGAATCCTCCTAAAAGTTGACTCTTTCCTCGTCCCCCCTCTAAAGTGAGCTCTCTTCTAGCCCCTTATCTCCCTGGCGGCCAGGTGTTTTAGTCCTTAGACGTTTCTCGAATTTGAATTTCCTCTCCTTTTTCTCGTAGACTAGAACAATTGGACTCTGGTCAAACACCACGCCTTTCTTCGTTTGGCCATCTCTTCACCCCCCCCCCGATCAGCTTTCGCTTTCAAAAAGCAACCTCAACTCCTTGTCTTCTTGCATGACCTGAAGCACAGAATCCTTTCACTTTTCCTTGCGTTCCTCTCATAAAAACATCTTCTTTCCCACCTTCTCAGCGGACTTCTCCAGCCCCAAGAGGAATAGTTCGTCCCGTCTGATACTGTAGGGCGCTGAAGCACATAAGCGTCCAATCCCCTCCATCCCCCTTCTGGTAGTCAGGCAATTTCCCCCCCATTGCTTACTGGGAAGTCTTAGCCTGTATCGTTGGCGCCGCTCCGCTCGGCTTCTCCCCTGTGGATATATAGCCCGCTCCTTTTTCTCCCTCGTCCTCCTCGACTTCCAGTCCCCCTTACTTTCTTACGGCTCATCCGTATCTCCGGAGAGAGGACGTCGTCCCTCCGTTTTCTGCTTGTCCGCTGATCGTCCTCCTCGCGCCCAGGGAATGCTCCATACTTGGGCACTGGCATCCATGCCCTCGTTCCCGCCTTAGTCTTCCCGTCCCTTTTTTTTTGACTTCGCATTCAATCCGCATGGTTTTGGCTTTCCCCTGTCAACGACCTTTTTTTATCCCAAATCCCGTGATCCCAGGCAATTAATCCTCCTTCCCCGTGCTGAAGCGGCCGCTCGTGCCCCCCACATCTTCACCTTTTCTGTCCCGCAAATTTCCGTGACCGTTCCCCCATGTGGTCCCCCCCCCCCGCTGCTTCTAGCCCACAGGCTCCATTTCCCCTCTGTCTCTTTATAACGCCTCCATTTTTAAGTTCTTGTCGCAAACCGCGTTTCGGACCTTCCAACGTTCTTTCTCTTTGTGTCCAGCCTGCCCTCTCTCTAGATTTTCTTCCTCCTTTTTGTCAGTTTCTCTCTCCTTGTGTTGGGTGAAGTCTGTCCAACGTCCCCTCGTGACCTGCCTAGTCGGTTTTTCCTTAGAGTTCACGATCTCCTGAAGTGCAGCCATTTCAGGATCCAACAGAGTTTGACGAGGTCCTCCCCCTTTACGACAGTCACCTTCCTAAAGGGAATCTTCCCTCTGCTGCCCCTCTTTTTTCTCCCCGGTGATGGTTTTTGCGCACCCTGATGAGTTCACCAAGCGGGCGTTCCTTTTGCCTCACCCCTCCCGCCTTCCTTTGTTCACGTGCGGTGGACTTTTGACCGCGTTTTTTGCCATGTTTGCATGTTTTGCCATGGATATTTCGAGTTAACACTGCAGAGAGGCGCTTACTTTTCTCCAATTCCCTGTGCACCTCGGCCTCCAGACTGGCGCGGCGCCTTACGCGATTAATTTTTGTACCTCTTGACTACGTCTGGCCGTCATGTACTTAGAGTAGTCCGTCAGCGCGACAACAGCAGACTATATGAGTCATCATTTTGCCCCCCCCGATGCTTCCCCCCCTATCTGCGGCTGCTTTATCTGCCATTTTTTTTTACTCCCCCCTTGCCAAGAAGCCACTTGGCCTTCAGTCAAACTTCCGATTTTGCTGACAGCTTTATCCTTCTCGTCCCTTGTTTTCTTTGGAAGGAAGTTCCCCCTCCCTTATCCCTCTTCCCCCCCCCTCGGGTCTTTCCCGGAAGAGGATAGTCTTGTCAAAGCGATTGTTTCGTCCGCTGCCGCCCCCCCTTACCCTTTCCAGTATCGTTCCCTGCAAGACGAGAACGTTGAGATTGTGCGTTTTTGAAGAGAGCCTTACGTCTCTTTCTTCTGAGCGGCGCGTAACGCCTCGTTGTTGAAACAGGCTTCCCAACGCACTTCTCCTTTCTCCTTCCTTCACCGTCTTTTTTTCTTCCTTTTCGCCCTTACTGCAACCTGCCGCCAGCGGCGCTCTCTCGACTATCACACGCTGGATGAGTTCTGCCCTTTACGCCCCCCCTCTTCTCCTTCGGCTGCTGACTTCTTATTCACCTACGCGCCCCTTCGCTCTGTTTCCGATGGCTACTTCCCCTCTAAACAATAAAGAATTACGCTCTCTCGATTCTTTTACGACATTTTCCTTGATGGTGTTTCTGTTCTCTTCTTCTTTGTGGCCATTTCCTAAATGAGGCGACCTTGCTGACTTTGCGGCAATACTAGGGGGTTTTTTTTTTGGGGTGGTTGTTTTTGGGTTTGTTGTGTGGGTGGGGGGGTTGTGGGGTTTTTTTTTTTTGGTTTTTTTTGGGAGCGTTTTTCCTTTGATTTTCCATATCCCGTGTGTTGTGATTCTTCTCCCTGCCGACTTCTTGGAATTCACGGGCTGTTCTTTCGCCCTCCAAGGACTTGCCGGGCAACTGTTAAGTTCGACCCGTTCCAATTCTGAATCCCCCCCCCCCCCTCATTCCGCATCCGAAACCCATCGGACTCACCTCCACTTAGATGGTCGAAAAGTCTGATTTTCTGAAAAAAAGGGTCTTCTATGGGTGCTGCAAGGTCGCAATCTTCACCGTGAGTCCCCTTGTGAAATTGGCGTTATTTCCCCTTTCCCTTTCTCCCAGGCAAGGCGCCTCTTGTCAATTACTCATCCAGAAAGTCTGGTTCTTCCCCTGTCCCCCCCCTCTTCTGCCTCTAGTTTCCCCGCTGCGTTTCATCAGCGAGTGTCCTCAGATTACGCATTTTTTTTCGCCTCTCCTAGAACTTTGAATTTTCCCCCCTTTCCCCAACCAACGAACGTCCTTTTTACCCCTCGATCCTTCCCGAGGCTCATATTACCCACCCCGCCCCCCTCCATATAAAAGCTCGAGCCCACAAATTATCTACTCAACCCTCCCCTTCGCGGCCCCCCTTTCATTTCACCATCCTTCACCCGCTTATACCTCCGGGCCAGCTTCTATACAAGAAAATGCAAGGCCTCGACTCCCCTCTTTTTTCCCGTGATTTCCAACGGGCCAGTAAGTGGTACCTTCGTTTCAACTCCTCCCCCCCCCGGCAGGTCCCGGTCCTTCAGTCTAAACTACGCTGTTCTTTTTTGAAGGGATTTGTCCTCCCTTAGGATAGGCAGGAACCATAACATTATCGACCGTCCCCTCCTTGTTTTTCCCCCCTCGTAAGAGCCCTCCTTTCCCTTCCAGGGAATTCAATCTCCTCGCTCGCTCCGGCGCCGTCCCGGCTTCGAGGCTTTTTCTCTGTTGCCTTTAGCGCGTCAGGCCGACTGGACACTAAAGTGGAAACCTCTCCGCATTCCCTTCTATCCCCGCCGTTTTCTCTCCCCTTCCCCGCATAGACGCCGTCTGCCTCGTGGGGGGGGCGTTCCTCTAGACTCAGAGTTCAACTCCAAAGTGCTCCATCCCTTTTTTCCCTAACTCCATTTCACCAGTGCTAGAGCTCCTCCGCCGTTCCCGTCCAGCTTTTTCTATCATGTCCGTAGATCACTGGGATGAGCCTGGTGGAGCAATCTCGCTGACCGGCGACAGGGTCCCCTTTTCCTCGGATTTTTCCTTTTCGCAACCGCGCGGCCTCCCCATGTTGATTTTTCCCTGAGGCTGCATGGCAAGTCCCACCTTTTCCGAAGCCTCTACTATCTATCTCTGGTAGTCTAGATGGGGGCTCGACAATTTTCTTTCCAATTTCCCCCTTCCCTAGAAACCATAAACCTTTCCTCTGGCAGCTACAGACGATACAGCGTTAGCAGTTTCCCTGTCCCTCTCAGGCGAGTTACCCTCTTACTCATATTCCTTTTTTTCTTTTGAAGGCTCACTTTCTTTCTCCAATTTACTTCGGGCTGTTCCCCCCCTTAAGGAGCTTCTCCCTTCCTGCTCCGCTCACCGGTGGAGAGTTTTCCTTGCTGAGAGCCCCCCAGAGATTTCCCTACAAAGTTCCTTCTTTTATACTCCAACTTCCCTGTAAATTTCGATGCGGTACTTCTTCTTGCGCCTCCCTTTATTAGAGTTGGATCTTCACCTTTTTCTTCCCAAATGGTTACAACTTTCTTTTACCGCGGGAAGATCAATCCCGGCCACAATCTTTCCCTCTCAGTGGTTTTTTTTTCTTTTTCTTTAGACTTCCTAGGATGGGCCCCTTGGGACTTTGGAACCAGTTCGTGTTTCCACCTGTAATGCTACTTCCTGACGAAGAGAAAACCATGCGCCGTCCCCCCCGAGATTTTTTCTTCGACTTGGCATGCTTTATTTACGGTCTGGTCCCCACGATGCAATTTTCTTCCCTCAAGCCAGCCTTTGATACCTCAGTGACCATTTTGCGGTCTGTCTTCTTTTTTTCCTCTTTTCTAGTTCCGTTTTATTTGACCCTGTGATCACTTCCTGCGAGGCCTTAGTGCGGTATCGGTAGACTGATACTGAGCCTCTCTGGGTCAAAAGGTGGTGTTGCATGAGCTTTCCGCTGTCAGTACTCTCTTTTTGTTTCCGTGCCTCTAGTCGCCCCTTTTTCGAATTTGCTTGTGGAAGAGTGGTCTTGAATCGCGCTCCCTCCCCCCGTAAACGCCTGTACACTGATGTCACCTGTTGCCCCCCATAGTTATTCGTATCGGCAACGGTTTTCTTTCCTATGCGTCCCACTTCTCCCCCGACCAAATGGTGCCGCCCACGCTGAGCCGACTTCTCCCAGATCCTATCCCCCTCAGGCTTTTTGTCCACTAGTCTCCCGCATTAGGCTGCGCGGCTATTTTTCCTCCTTCGAACAAATTCCTTTTCTTTTCCGTTTACGCTTTATATTTCACTTAAAAATACAACCTTTTCCTTTCCCCCGTGATTTACATCCATTTCCCCAGATATTTCCACCTTGATGGGAGCTGGGTGACTGAGGCCTTTATTTGGTGGCCTTTTTAACTGATGCGACATTTGTGGACCTTTCTTCTCCCCTCTGGCATACGAGCGCCCTCCAGAGTCTTCTTTTCTAGGTCGGTAGGTCTTTATTTTCCTTTCCCTCCCAGTTGGTGTGTGGCCCTAAGACGCGAATCCTGCCGCTATCTCTCTCTCTGCCTCCTTCCCCTGAATTCAGCACCTTTTTTCCTTTTTCCTTTAAGTCTTTTGGAATGCCCCCCCAACCGCCTTTCCGATTTCACCCCCTATAAAATCCCCATTATCTCTCGTCCCCTTCGTTGATGGATGGCTCATTTTATGAGTAAGATTTAACCCAAGTTTTCGCCATCTTCCCCTCTCCTCACAACTCTTTTCCCCCCTCGCTCGAGCTCTCGGTGTCGTAATTTTTACTTTCACTCCTCTTCTTTGAGAAGTAGCGCGATAGCCTCATCGGGCGGCCCGGCGTTCAGTATGGGAGCTTTTTTCCCACTTCACCAGACGCGCCTTTTCGCCACTCTTTTTAAGATTTGGCAAGTTGGACATCCTTTTCACGTCCGGCTGGAGTCGATCAGATACCCAGAGAGTTCTCCCCTCCCATACCTCCTCTGGTCTTTCTTGCTTTCCCACAAGCAGCGACGACCCCACCGGTGAGGCACGGTCCTTCCTACTATTTCTGCTTTGACCCACTCTCTTTCTTTCAGAGCAGACTATACCCCCCCTCATCTTTTCCCTCTTAGCTTAGTCAGGAGAAATCGGTTAGAACAGACCGCGGCAACGAAATCCCCTCGGCTTTCCGAGAAAGGAATCTGTTTCCTGCATCGGCTTTTTGAGTCATGGATTTCTTTTTTTTCTAATCCCTCCTTCTCTAGGCTGTCCGACGTATTCGACCCCCTTCCAGTATTTTTTAGATCTGTAGCACTCCCTTCCTTCAGATTATTCCTTGCGGCCCCTGTGTACACTCTCTCCGTTCTGCTTCCTTTCGCGGAGCTTTTCTTTTCCTGGAATGTTCGTCAAGCGCGCGAAAGTTATTGCTTTTTGCTTCCCCTTGAAACCGTCGATCATGTCCCGACGACCGCCGTCCCGCTCGTAAGCAGAACCCTCTCGTACGCGATCACTTCATGTCATTGAGTGGTTCCGCAGATGACTCAGATTGGGGTTCATTCCCATCTCGTGTCTCCCAGCACTTTCCTCCTCAGAAATTCTTCTCTCTCTTTCGCGGTCCTGTATTGATTGCCGTACCACTTTCCCTCTCCATTTCCTTTCACCGATAGGTCTCCCCCCCCTTCCCTCGTATCGCGACCCAGGGGTCCCATGCTTTCTTTTGATGTGCGTAGCTACAACCCCTCAGGACAAGGTCTTTCAGGGCTTTTGATGGCCAGCCATTTTTTCAAGCCCCTTCTGACTTCTTCTACCGTTGTTGTGTGGTTGATCTTTTTTTGATGGGTTCTGCGCCAATTCTTCTCCCACCGCGCCCCGTACCTTGTCAGAATTTTTTGGTTGGCGGATAAGAAACATATTCGGGGACCCTTCGCCTCGTTATCCCTCCCTAGTGGACATCTTCCTGTCGGCATGGTCCCCCTGTCTCAGCGCCATTGATTGGCCCAGCACATCTTTCTTCTTCCGGCCGACTCCTTCTCCCCCGCATCTTAATGTCGCACCGATCCCGACCTCCCCAAGCGGCGGATCTTTTTCCTTCCCCCCATGCCGGCATTCGTGAAGGCGAGTCGTTTTTCCTGCACTTCTGCGCTTGGCTTTTTTCGAGGCCCTGCTCGGTTTGCCAGTCCGAAAGAGACTTTGCTGTCTTCTGTTACAAACTTTCTGGGCCACATGCTCCCCTTTTTTTTAGAATGGCGAGTTGATACCTGCTTGAGTATTCCTTCGGCCTTCCCTCCCTTCCCTTGTTCAGTTGGGGCAGACCCGCGCGTGCGGGCGCTGTCGTCCGCGTCGACCTCTATTTTTTTTCTTTTTTGCGAGTTGCGCCCTAAGATTTCCATCCAAATCGATGCCCTTGCAACCCCAAGCTCCTCTTGATCACCTTCCCATGCCGGACTTACTGAGTGACGCGTTTTTTTTTTCTTCCTCTTTCCTTCCGGTGTTAGAGTTCCGAGGCCTTCTTTCCGATAGGTTTTTGGTCTTTTATGTGTCACTGAGCTTGCTTTCTGAATCGC
>Ga0179593_1467137_pt1 | contig 10490 bp, 11 predicted proteins | sample CZODoug2_1_08_16_FD_185931 | JGI IMG/M metagenome (GOLD analysis project Ga0179593, IMG submission 185931) | Vadose zone soil fungal communities from Angelo Coast Range Reserve, California, USA - CZODoug2_1_08_16fungal (PacBio error correction) | ecosystem: Environmental > Terrestrial > Soil >... | reverse complement strand
CCTAATCGGATAATTTATACATTTTACTTTCCCTTTCACGTGAAGACTGTCTCGGCCTCTTTAACCACGGACTCTATTACAGCTTCTGTTTCCATGAATTCGGGTTTTGCATATGTTCCCACGACTCTTGCCTTCGAGTATCACATAGGGTCCAAAGGCCCTGATCGTCCCCCTCCTACCCCCATTTTAGCCCACGGGTCGATCAGGTGCTGACTGCTTTTCCAATCGTACCCATAAAGTAGAGTTGAGTTTTGATCTCTGCCAAATTAGCCCCTTTGTAGGATGCTTATCCGTACTTTTTTGGTAGTAGGAACCTGAACACTTTCGGGCGCTTAGCTTTTGCATTAAAGTTTTCAACTGCCTTCCCTCTCGCGTCAGGACCAGACCCTTCCACCTCACGTACTTGTTGGACTTCGTCCCCCACCCTCCCGCCCCTGAGTATGAAAACCGGTCTGCTGGAAGATCATCTCACCTTTTTTTATCCAACCAATGCCCTCTGCCCCCCCCCACCTATGATGAGCGTCTCTGCCTGCCACTGGTAATCTTTTTAGGGTCCCTGGGGCGGACATACGTTTTTCCGATTAAATTATGTGCTTTCCTAATCTTTAGTTTGTTGTCTTTTTTGACGTCAAATCACGATTGGGTTTCCCCCGTTAATCGGATGATGTTCTTTGTTTTGGGCAAGCCGGCAAGAATTCGCTCCGCCCCCCGAGAGCAGATCACACCTTTACGCATCAGTTGTCTTGGTACGACTCTCTTCTTCTTAGGCCTTATGGCGATCTCAGGGTACGCAGTACGCGTTTTCTTCCTGATCTCCCCCCACCCCAATAAGAATACTTAAGCCATCTTCCTGTTCTGCCGACTAACTTTTCCCCTTCCATTCCGGTCGCTCGTCGTTTGAGCAGTTGATTACCCAGGCGGTTCTTGTTCCTACGCCCCGGACCCCCCCCAAACCGCCGTCGAACGCAAGGGGTCTCAACTTTCTAGCCATACCACCTTACTCCTGATCATTACCTTTCGCACGCGCGCCCGAGTGTTCCTTTCCCCTGATCCTGCCCGAGGACAGCGGGAACACCAGTTTTTGGCCCCATTCTACTTTGTCGGGCTTACCTCAACACTTTATTAGGTAACGCACGGGAAGGGTGGTCGGGGGGTTGTTGCTGGTTTGGCCTGTTGTCTTTGTTGCGTTGTTTGGTTGTCCTTTTTATTGTTTTTTGTTGTGTTTTTTTGTGGTTTTTCTCTTTTTTGGGCTTGCTGGTTGGGGTTTTTTGGGGTGGGGTTGGGGTTTTGGTTGTTGGTCGGGTTTGTGTTGGGGGGGCTCAGGGTTGGGGGTGTGGGGTTTATTTTTGGGGGTTTTTTTTTTCTTTTTTGTTTTCTTTGTGTGTTGTTTTTTTTTCGGTGTTTTTGTTTTTTGTGCGGTTTTCTTTTTTTTTTTTTTTGTTTTGGGTTTTTTGTTTTTCTTCTCTTTTTTTTTTTTTTTTTTTCGCGGCTTTCTTCCTTATGTCCAACCGTGACAGGACTTATCTTTTGTTATGTCCCGAGTACCCCAGGTTTGGCCTTCGCTATTCTCTGGCGGGGTATCTCACTTCGGGGGGGGTCGCCTTCCTTGGTTGTGGTCTTTCTTTACACTGTCGGCCCCTGGAAACGTGCCTTCTGGCATTTTCCGAATGGTATTATGTTGTCTCCCCCCCAATTCCGTTATTTTAGTACCCCCCATTGGCACGTTCCAAGCGTCCTTGGTTAGGTCGAACCCAGCTTCACGTCAACAATTATCCCGAAGCCGCGTAACACTTCTGAGTCAATTGGCTTTCGTTCCCCCCCTTTATGTGCCTTGGCGATTGGTATAACTTTCATATCCCTCGAACTACTTTCAAATCCGATAAGGAGAGGCTTCTGCCGCCCAGTGGTTGTTCACTGTTCCCTACTCGGGTGATCCGCAAAGTCCCTGCGTCGTCCCTGCTAAGCCTCCAATGTTTGACTAAAGGCCACCGATAATGGCATCACAGATTCAGGGAACACAAGTCAGCCGTGGGTTGCTCCCGATTCTTCACGACTTTAAACCGAATCCCTTGCTGAGATGCCAATTTAGTCCAGCCAGTCTTCTAGGAACGAGGTAGCTTGCTCATGAGGATAGGTTTTTCCCCCCAAGGCTTGGACATAGCGCTCTGACTGCAGTGGCGTATTACGGCGCACCATATTCCTTTCGAGTGAGCGGAGGATTATTACAGGTTTACGCCCTCCCTAAGGGCCTTTGCCTGTTGCATCCTCTAGGATAAGAGTTCTCGTCTTTTTATCAGGCTACGGCGGGTACGCGTTGGTTGCAGCGTCTAACACCGAAACCCTTGGCCCTCATTCCGCCCTCCCAATCCCTCCAAGGGTATGTCACACCCCCCACGTAGGACGGTTGCATATCAGATGCTGTTCCCTCTACCATCGGCTTCCTCATATTTGGGTTCAACCGGAGTTCTTCCGAAAGTGAATCTTCCCCAGAAACTGTCCCTCCTATCCCTTCGACACAGGCGTCACCCCTTCCTCAGGCGCCAGCTCAGAGCATCGAGTGCCGCGGGCCTTCTGCGCCATTCCCCGGCTCCTGCCCCCTCTTCTTTTTCGAGACGGAAGGCGCCTTTTACCTCGTAGTGGGAACTGTGACGGACACATGCTAGCCTCCACTGACATTCCCTCTCTTTCTCTCCGTTTCTGAGGATGTTCCCTTCTCCAAATTCCCCTTTTCCCTTCCCCGTAGGCGTCTGTTAAAAGTAGCACGTCTCTCCGCTGTCCCTGGCTTGTCCCTTATGACACCCTTTCCCCAGAGCCTCGCCCCCTCCATAAGACATTTCATTTGATTGGTTTGAGCGTCTCAGGTTCTAGAGCTAATTTGTGGTTCCCCTTTCCCCCCTTGAATTCCGTAGACGGCCCGGCTTTCCCTGTTCTTGAACGTCCATTCCCAAAGATGCGTCATAGCGATGTCTCGGTAAAACACGCTGCCCAAACCGTTCCGCCCGAAACCTGTATGGTGTCTTTTCCTTTTACTGCCTTTTCAGGCGTAGTTGAGGTCCCCCCGGTGTTGGGTGTTTCTGAGCTCAATTCACTCTCCCTTTATCCGTCCCCGTCTTCTCAGCCCTCTGTTCCGCCTTTAGAACTGAAGTTAAACCCTCCATTAGCTCCGCGTCGTCATAGGCCATGCCGTCCCCCACTTCTGTCTTCACGCCACCAGTAACTATGGTCGGTCATTCTTGTAGTACAGCCCTTCTCGTCTGGCGATTAGATGATAGCGTCCTACCCCCCCGCCTGGCTGGCCAACCCGAGCTTTTCCACGTCAACGCTCCTAGTGACATTTTGCTTTGTATCGTCTGAAATTTGATATACTCCAATCCAGATTCCTCATCCGTAGATATCGATACACCATGTGCTGCCCTCTTTTGGGATCCTCCTCCTTTTGGGGTTGGCCAGGCATCGACCCGCACTTCGGGAGTCTTCCCGATTCAGCCGCCTTAAATAATATTGAGTGACCACCCCTGATTTCTTTCTCTTTTCTCCCAACCTTGCGGCACAATGCGGTATCTATCCCGTCGTACAGTTTCCCCAAAGTCTTATGATATGATTTAGACCACAGCGCAGCCCTCCTCCGCGCACAGGACCTGCCATTGTTCCGGCACTCCGTTCATTGACCGTCTTGCAGCTCGTCTTGGTTCGTCTTCCTCTACTCCCGCCTCGTTGAGCTGGCCAGTTGAGGATGCTTTCCCGCAACCCATGAACATTTCCGATACAAAGATGAACAGTCTTATTCACTTAGCCTGTTCCTGTCTCCACAGTTCCTTGTTGCCCTAACTTGCAGCTTTGTTCTCATCTGAATCGCCAGACTTGCTTCTACCGATCCCAGAAGATGTAGCCCCGGAGAGTTCAAAAAGAGTTCGTCTCCATGAAAAACCACATCGGCTAGCCACTGTCCGTTTTCAAATTCGTCTCAGGTCTGTTTAGAAGCCCTGCTTTTACAGAAGCTACCATTTTCATTTATTTTTTGGAAGTACTTTTCCCCTTTGGACCCGTGTGGCCAGGGCCACTTCTCTCCGGGTATAGGCTTCTAGTCCCCCCACCTCCTCCCGTCCTGATATGTTAAGACCCCACGTACCCAGAGAAGACGGGAATCCGGCTTAAGATTTTATAGGGCCGGCATTTCGCCGCTCAAGCTTGTCTTTCCGGCGGTTTTTGCGGCTTGGCGCGTTTTAGTAAGCAATTCGAATTGACGTTTTGCGTTGTATGTAGGACGACGCCCTAAAACCTCTCACCCCACCCCCGCCACCCCCTCCCCTCCTCCCAGAACAGGTCTTTAGAAGCCTGACACTCTTCGTAGGATGACGGTAATTCTATAGGAGAGAATTAGGCTTCTTCTCCTTTTTGACTTCGATCAGGGCCCACATTTTACTCGTTTTTTCTGCTCCTCGGCCCCTTCTTCCTATCTGGAAGGACGGACCATGATGAGAACTTTGTTCTCTTTTCCTCTCAGTGGTCGGGTGTTCCGTGCTGGAAATGTTAGATCAGACTTTTTGGCACCCACTACCCCCCCATAATAAGAATTACGGAACCACAAAGTCTTTTTCCCTCAAATTGTTCCGCAAAAGTGGACTCTTACCGAAGCTTATCTCCCCCGTGAGAATGTTCGTCAAGAACCCCCCCGTTCAGCCAACCCCAGGTTAAGGCATCTCCCTGATCCCTGGTTCAACCCCCCCCCCCGGATTTCCAGATTCTGGCTCGTCTCTCAACTTGTGATTTGTCGGTGCTGACGTCAATACCGCCCGGTTTCATCTGCGCAATTTTAATCGGGGTTGAAACGACTCCCCTGACCACAGGAGTTTGGGTCTCTCGAGCGAATTGAGCTTTAGGCCTTTACCCGTCATAGTCGCCTGCGACCTTTCCTCCACGCCACCCAACCCAGGGGCAGACGTAGACCCGCACAACACCGTACTCGATTCTCAATTGCCGATTTCCTTCCCTTCTTATCCCCCCACCCTCTATTGTTTTTTCGTGGCATCGAAGAAGCATCGACGTTGCCCCGTTTTCCCAAGTCATCTCCCCTGCCTTGTTGCCTTTCCCTATGTTGATCCGCGTTGGAAAGTTTTGAATGAGTGGTCATAGGATGCAAACCCCCTTCAACTATTGGACCTTTTCTTCCTCCCCTTCTCCAGTACCTTTCGTTCCGGATGAGTCCGCGTCTTGTCAATTTCAGTCTTGCAAGGTAATTACGTTTCTAGAAGAGCGGCCCTTTTTTCTCTATCTTCCCCCTTACTTTTTGGTGATGCTTAGACGCCCTCTCGGTGCGCCACGCCGTGTTTCACCCTTCCCTCCTTTCTAAGTTGACCAGGCCCGCTCGCCGACTTTTACCGGACGAACTGTATTCCCTGCTCTTGATCTTCCAGTTGGAAATGCCGTTTTTAGGACCTGTCCACCAACACTCTGATGAGAAGCCTTAACTCCCTTAGGATACCCTAGTTAACAACTCACAAGGCATAGCTGTCCCATTTGTCTAAGGTCGTCCTGCTTGTTTATCTCTCTTAGCTTACGTGCTAGCCATACATACCCCCGTCTGAGTGGATGATCTTGAAAATTAGCAGTACTTCCTGTACTGATTGATTTCCCGGGTGTTTTTCGTTCTTCCACTTTTTGTTTTGGGCCCTGAATCTCCCCATTACTACCCACGTTACAATCTCTTCGCTTTCGCGTCCCGACAAAGTCCTGTGCCCTTAAGTAGTTTCACTCGATTTCAACATTTGAGGATGGATACCCGGCCCTGGTTGTCCTCAACTCCAATAGAATATCGAATTGTTTTAGACCATTCCGTTCAGGCTTTTTCCCCTCCTTTTATGCCTCTCGGTAGGATCTTGTTGGTCTTGCCTCCCGGGGGTCTGCTTCCCTTCTTGCGTCCCATTTTAATCCCCTGCCTCCATCGCAATCTTTTTTCCCTATTCTTCGGCAACATCCCCTTGTCAATGAGGTTTTTCTTTTTTTTGGCGCGCTCGCCTCTTTGGCCCGCTTGCATCTTGCCACAGAGGCGATTGCCCTACTATCCAAGTCTGCTCTCCCTTTTCTTCTCCTGAGGGGAAGCTAGGATCCTTCGTCCGTCACGTCCCCCCTTGATCTTACCTCCCTACCCCTACCTCCCCCCTTCGTTAAGGTTGTTACCGAGAAGTTTACCCTCTCAGTTTCAGTGTCGAGCGTCGATGAGTCTGCCCCCCGTTTCGTCAAGAAACTTGTAAGAGTGGCTCCCGCTCCCAGGACGCCTCCAAACTCCCGGAACGCCAGTGGAGGACTTTCACAACCGTTACCCAGACTTGATGAAGTACGGCCGAGTTCGTTTATGAACTAGCGCGTTGGTGTTTTGCCCTCGAGCGATTTCCGTGCGAGTGGCCGCGTCCCGCACGTCCTTTCCCCCTGGACACTGGTTGTCCGACCACCCTCACCCCCATAATTTATTTTCCTAATCATGGTTTGCCTGACAGAAACTTCTTACTAGGTCCCACCAGGACCGTGCGATTCTATTATTGTTTTTTGTGGGTTCATGCTCGTCTCAGTTTGGCATTCCGAGTCGCGCTTTTTTGTTTTCCTCTTTTTGGTTCAGAGATTTGCCGCTCAAAGCTTCTGGGCAACCAGTCGGCCCCCACGTCAAACTCGTTTAGCACCCTCCTGCGATCTTTTTCACTGCTCTGTATCCAGAAAAGCCTCTCGTGTTTCGCCGTCGCCCTCAATGACCGCTCACGTTTAATATGGTCTATCCCCGAAGGATCGCCAACCACCCTATCAATACGGCCTCCTTGGACCAATTCAGCGGCTCAAAGTTCTGCCCGTTTTTTTCTGCTGTCTTTTGCGGCCTTTTCAAATAAGATAATCTGCACTGCCTTCTTTCCACGATCTGAAAAGCCGTCCAGGTCTCAGTTGCCGCCAGTTTTATGGTTTTTTTGAGCCGGTACCTTGTGATACGGAACCCTTTCCCCAGTTCTTTATCGGAGAAATACTCCCTGCAGCTGGCGGGTCGATACCTGCCAAGTGCCTTTTCCAAGAGCAGGGACCAATGAAGCCTGGTTTGTTTTTTACTCCCCCAAGCCGGGAAAGACCTTGCATCTTCCGGTCTATCGCTCAAATTCGCTCCCAGCCAGCATTCGATTCCCTATGTGAGTTGAGACGGATTCTCGGTGTTTTCCCCCATAAAGAAGTTCTGATTCTTTTCTTCTCCAGGCCGTTGCTCCTTCAACGGAAGCGGTCCTACCATAGACTGGCCTGTCCGTGCCGCCGGCAGTTTTGTGATGCCAGGTAATTTTTACGAGTAGCTCAGGTCAGCGTTTTTTTCCCTTTTCAGGCCGTTACGAGTAAGAGTCTTTCTTATCATGGTATGATCTTGCTCCTTTCTTTCAGGGTGCCTGAACACCTCCCCTAGTCACCATTTTTCCCCAATTAGTTTCTCACAAGGTCGCACCCGACCCCACAAATTGCTTGAGGCGGTTTTTGCTATCAGCTGAGGTTCTACATCGCCGTCATTCTTGGTCCTTTTTGTCACTGCCCCCCACTCCCCGTCCCGCCCGGTCCTTTTCTCTTTCCAAGGTGAGAGAATTTCGCGGTCGCGCTAAATTAGACCTGCTTGTCAACCTTGTGGCCCGGGGCTTGACCATCTTATTTAGTCCGCGATCGATTGGTTCGTTCATGCTACACACTTCCTACTGGTAGGCGCTTTTCTCTTCCGACCGGGAAGGGCTCCTGAACAGTGAACTGGTACAATTGCCTGAGAACCTTTCCACACCCTTTCTTCTTTTCATCATTATCATGTTGTTTGTGAGTCTGAGGATTTTTCATCCCCTTCCAATTTCCCCATTTTAGTAACGCCACTTGTCCGACCGTCGGTTGAGTCGCTACCCCCGCGCTCAAATCCTCCTGGCGCCCAGTACGTCTTTTTATGACACTTTTGTTTTAAGCGCTCCTTTTCGATTCTTTCCCTCGTCTCCCCTTTCAAGGGGCTTTTTTGCTCTTGTTCTTTCCTTTTCCGCGCTAACGATGGGGAAGTTCCTGAAGATCGCGTCCCAACTCTGAGAGTCGGAATTGATTGAGACCCTTCCCCCAATATGAGTTCTCGGCTCTGTGCTTTCGTTTTCACCCGCCGATTCCCGTCCGTCACAAGAAAAGTTTCGGGGTCTTTGCCTGAAGGACCCTTTTGCCTAAGCTTTTCTCCGTCGCTTGTGAGTTTTTAACCAGTGCCCCCTGTTGTCTCTTTCCCACAGCCTCTTTTAATCGTTTCCAGCAGTAATCTCCTTCCCGAGATAAGTCCCGGTAACCTGGTTAACACGTCAATGATCCGGCTAGACTCATTCGTGACAGCCCTGGAGAAACGAAAACAAGACCTTCGGAAAAGCCACTTCACCAGTTCGGGTCAGAGGCGTCCTTCCCCCTCCCCCTTTAGAGTATGGATTCGATAGATATTGAAATCCTTGTGAATGTTATTTTTCAACACCGCTCCTTTCATTTCGCAAACTTCATTCCTATATCAGATGGTTCTTGTTTTCCCCTATCAAGTTTGCTGCTCACGCAGCTATACTTCCTTTTCATTGAGATCGATCACCAACCGTTTTTTTTTTGTGATCAGTCATCCCTTTCCCCCCCCGGTTTTTATCGACCCGTCACCGTTCGGGAGTTTTTAGCACGGGCCCGACGCCACCTTATCCTCTGCCGGATCCCCCCACGTTACTTTTCCTTTTTTACCTAAACTGCCCCGCGGTTCACAGTTTCTTCGCTTTCTCTTTCCGAGCAAGGCCCTATCTTCTCTGATTTATCGCCCCAACCTTCGCCTTCAGAACATCTTTTCCTCCATGCCATCCTGTTTTCTTTATTTTTTTTTCCATTTTTCCGTATTGAGTGCTACTTTCCCCGCTGGGGTTTACTTTTTCCATTTTAAGCTTTGAGAGTCAAATTGGATGATGTTTAGCTTCCCAGCCGGCCCTTCCCGACACCCAATACAGTTCCTGCAAATATAGCCGAATGTTCTTTTTTTCCCCCAGTTTCCCTTTTCTTTTCGTGTATTGTCGAAATTCTATTTCGTATCGGTCGCCAGAGTGATTGCTAACCGTGTCTTCTGATTACTAAGGCAAGCTTTCCCCTGGGTCCGTCATGACCCCACCCCCCACAAACACTCGATCGACATTCCCCTTTTTTTTTCGACTTCCTTTCTCTCCCTGCCAATTGCTTCCCGACCCCCAGCAATTTGATTTAGGCCGAGACCATCGATTGTCCCAAAGAACGGCTTGCCCGCGGCAACCTGCGCGCCGCTTATCTTTTGCATCAACCAGACTAGGAGATCGGTTCAAGATACACCGAAGTCCTTCCATCTGAGCAGCTTTTTACTTGTTTGATCGAATTCTCAATTGGTCGTTTACTGTTCTTTCCGGCGTTTTTTTTCTTTCGAACATTCCAGTGCCCCCGTTAATTCTCCACGGGCCGCAGCGTTCGTTTACCCCCTATTTCTCTGCAGTTTTTCAAAATTCTAGGAGGCTCCCTAACTCTGGTTCTTTCTCGTTGCTTATTTCATTCCGTTGATCAGGGCAACTTTCGACGCGTTTGATTTATGATCGTGCCCCCTTTCCTCCACTTTTCCCTGAGGCCACCATTCAGGACGGCAGCTTTTTTTCATTTCTGGGCTCCCTGCGATGAGTCAGTGTTTGCCTTTTGGCTTTTGCTTTCCCCCACAACCCACCAAAGCCATTCATTATTTCCCTGTTTGAAAAAACACCCCCCAGGCGTGGATTTTCCGCCAACGTTTGCCCCCGAAACGTGGCCCCCTTATTTTCTCCTTGCTTATCGTAATCTTTAGAAGAATGGAAGCTGAATATGTATTTCTTTCATGGTTCCGATCCACCCCAGCTTCCGGGTTCTACCCACCTCTTAGTTGGAGTCAGATGGATCCGTTATTGTCTCCCTCCTCTGGAGGTGCGGAACCCTCAATCTTGGTATACTTTTCCCAGGTTGCTTTCGGTGGTTCCCCCTGATTAAGGCCCACGGTTTTTCAGGCGTGATCTTTCGAGAGATTAAGGCGATTGGAACCTTTTCTCTTCCGCTTTTCGACCCCGCGACCTCAACCCCCCCCCCACCCCGTTCCCAATTGGCCCTCTCGTCAAACACAATTACGGCCTTTTCAGCGCAAAGCCCCTTCCTCTCTTTGAAGACTACCCCCTTCTGGTATTTTACGACCAACGGATCTGGACAGCCTCCCGACGCCGAACCGTTGTGCTAAACATACCTGAGCCTTGCCTTTTTTGGAACCCCTTGACCCCCCTTTTCCGCGGGCCCCCATAGCGTGTCCCCTTTTTATGCCAACCAGAACTGAAGTTTGGTAAACCCCGCCTGATTCCAGGCCCTCTCCCTCGGAATCTTTTTTATTTTTTCGAGTTGCTGGCAATTCTCCAGTCTGGCCCCTTCTTGCCTCCTGTGAATTTTTCGTTTTCCCGACGAGGCGGTGC
>Ga0179593_1365502_pt1 | contig 10490 bp, 12 predicted proteins | sample CZODoug2_1_08_16_FD_185931 | JGI IMG/M metagenome (GOLD analysis project Ga0179593, IMG submission 185931) | Vadose zone soil fungal communities from Angelo Coast Range Reserve, California, USA - CZODoug2_1_08_16fungal (PacBio error correction) | ecosystem: Environmental > Terrestrial > Soil >... | reverse complement strand
TCCAGGCCACCCATGCAACGTATTACTGTCTTTTTGTTCCCCGCCCCCCTTAGATTCCCTTTAGTCAAGTTTCTTTTGATGTGATGATTCTTTTTGCCACACGGATACCCGCCCGTCTGGGACACGAGGGTTGCCCTATTGTCTTTTGCCGCCCACCTCCTTTACTCCGTCCAGAATCCCAATTGATTGGGCAAATGTGTTTTTTTTCCTTTTTTACCAACTTTTTTCCCCTTTTTCAATTTCTTTACCCCTACTCAGTTTTTTTTGTTGCTTGATAGCTTATTACACACTTTTTTGTAAACTTGTTAACTTTTCCCTTGAGCTTTACCCAAGATCTTTTTGCCCTTCGGCCCTCGTTCAACTTGTGTGACAATCGCGTCTTTTCCTCCCCCCATTCAACTCATTACACATTGACACCCCGTCCTGTGCTTTAGGTCGAACCCCAGAAGAACGCGGATGCCCTTTTTGATCGTGGTCGGTCTCCTTTCTCTTCCAACGTCAGGTTGAGTACCCCTTTTGCACTAGATCCTGCCTCTGTATTGTGCGACCAGTTTTTGTTTATGTGCGTGGTGCGGATTTTTGAAACAGTTCTGAATTTTCCCCCCCCCCCGAGCTGGGGCCCTTCCTTTTTTGGTGAATAGGTGGAGTATTTGTTTTTTTCTCCTTTTTTTCCATTGTATCGTCTTTGATCCTTTTACCAATTCTCGTCGCCGCTTCCTCCTGTTGGTCTGATTGTTTGTGTTTTCCCCCTGAGAGATTATCGTGAGCTTTTCGTAGTGCCTGACGTAGCCCTTTCCTCTGATCCCGTTGCCCAGTGAATCTTCTTTTGTTTGTTACTGGTCTGCCCGGACTTCGACTGTCTGAATGCCTCACGGTTTTTTGAGACAAATCCTTTCCCTGAGCAAATTGTCCACCTAAATAGTGTGTTTTCCAAGTCACTCCTGGGCACGTTTCAGGTGCTTTCCCCAAGACAGTGTTTATCATGTTTCTCAAACAGCCCGGCTCTGTCGATCTTGCCTTCGTTCCAGTTGCCGTCTCCCGTAATGTTTCACTTTTTTGACCAGACGCCGCTTTTTTCCTTCCTTGGCACCCCTTTCCCCCCTTTCCTGAGCTGTCTGGGCAACTTTTCCCTTTGCTGCAATCTTTCTTTGCACCAGGAAGGGAAAGATGAGGGTGCCCCTTCCTCCCCTCTCCGCTTCTTTAAAAGAAATCAGATTTCCATTAGGTAAACTGAATGAGTTACGACAGTTGATCAGTTGTGGAGTTTACTCTCCTCCTATGCTACTCATATTGCTTCACCGTCAAACCACACAGTTCCCACCGCAACGACGCCCCTGGGCGTGAAGCGGGCCTCTGACTTTTGCAGACCGTTTTTAATTTCGTTATGTGCCGTTTTAGGTTCTGATTAATTCAGACATGTGTTTTTTCCATTGTTTCGGTTGACTCTCACCCCGTCACAAACCGCTTCCCCTCCATGGCAGATCACCTTCCCAATTTGCCGGCTGTCTTCCCCCGTCGTTGGGCACCCCTCCATATGTCTCTTTTACGAGCAAATATCACCGTACAATTCCCCACTGCCCTCCCCTTGTTTTTTTTTTTTTTTTTTTTTCTTTCTCTGACCTTTTTGGGTTTTTTTTGCCTCTCCTGTTTGTAATTCTCTTGCCGTCTGGGTGTCGTCGACGTGATTTTTTTTCTCTTCCGTCATTTGACGTCGTTGACCGCGTGTTTCGGGATCCTGCTTCAACCCGGCATGGCCGTTCAACAGGTATGCAATCTTTTTTGTGACCCTTCCACATGCCCTTGTCCTATCAAATACCTTGGCCGATTGTTCTTTCTGTGTCACCTTTCCCCCAATTCCTGTTTTTCCCAAGGAAACGTTAGGCCCATCCCCCCATTGTTGTTTTTTTTCTTCTCCCCCCATGTTTACCAGCACAATTGATCTTATACCCGTTTCCCTGGAACGTCTTGAGTTAGACGCTTCCCTCAGGACTGGTCGCCACCGGCCTAAACCTTCGTTTCGCAAATATTCCACGAACCCATGTATTTTCTGATTGTTTTTCCATTTACTCAATGGCCGCCATAAATTGGGGTGTCACTCTTTATTTGCCGTGCGCTTTAGGAAATCTATTTCATTTCCCAAGCCCTCCGGCTGCCTACGTTCTTGCCTTTTGATGGATTTTTCGTGACCTTGAGAAAAGTGCGCCTGTCGTTACTGTTGCTTCTGTTGTCGCACAGCCTCGATGGTCGTTTGGTTTAGTTCGGAACGTTTTCTACAAATCCGTTGACTTGTCCCGCCGACGTTCGCCCCGCCTTTCTTTTTTGTGATGGGTTTTTGTTTTCTTCTTTTCTTTTTCTATTTTATTTTCGGGTAGTAGTGAGTACGTCTGACCTGTTCTCCAGCAGTACTGTGAGATCGTTATTCCATTGCCATCTAACATCTGTTTATGTTTACCCAACCGTTCTCGCCTGTTTGACATTACCGGGGAATTCTCACGGGTGTTTTGCCTGTTCAATAGGGCAAAAACTTTTCCTTGAAGCCATTTTTTTTGACCGGTGATATTTAGTGTTACGCTGAGCCCGTGGTAGTACCCACCTTGGACCGCCCCTTCAGTGCACTTTTCGTTCTGTGGCTCCGGTGATTTTGTTTTTCAAGACCTTGGTTTACGTGAATTTTTTAGGCCCCCCCCCCCCGTTCCTACGACAATTTCCCTTGCCCTCGCAATCCGATGCAGTCCTTTTCCCCTCGATATGTCCCTCCGCGACCATTCTGCGGATTTTTCATGAACTGCGTTTCGATAGACCCCGTTTTTTTTCTCTCCACCCCCGCTTTCGACCTGAGTGGCTCCAGATACTCGACCTGTACTTTGATGGTTTCTTCAGAGAGGACCCCTGTTTTTCGGGGGTTGGAGGGGCGGGCCAGTTCACCCGTTTTTGCACCCCCGGCGAACAAGCGGTTCGGAACGGATGGGCTACTTTTTTGTTTTTTTTCAAATACCACAACCTGTCGTCGTTTTTTCATCATTTGTCGAGTGCCCAACATGATGCCTTTTCTTCTTGTGTTTTTCCCTATCACCGTTTGTCAGGTGTCGACATGCTTCCCGTACATTTTGTCCGTTTTCCATCTAATTTATCTAACAGGTATAGACCTTTCGCGCGTTTGAACCGAGTCCTCAACCCCCCCATCCCCCATTCCCTGCTTCAATTTTTTTTTCAGCTTTCCCCTCTGGCGCACATGGTCCGTTCATTTTCAGACCCTCTCGCCAGCCTCCACCTCCCCCCCCCCTCTTTGCAGGTTTCTAGTGGAAACTGCAGTGCCTGGTGTTGGGGGCCAGGGCCATCGGGCATTCAATGCCGAACGGCTCTCGTTCCCCGCGCATCGCTGACGCCCTTGGCGTTGCGTCGACTTGCTCTATATATTTTCCCCTCCTCTTTGTTTTTTTTTTGATCGGGATCCAGTCGTTGATTTCGTTTGACAGAGAATTCTTTTTGTCTTCTGCTGTCGGGTATTTCCGTTGTGGAAATTTGATTTCCGTATCTTGCTACTGGTCTTAGACTGTACCTTGCGAAGGGTATTTTCGGTCCACGCAAACCCGGAAAACACATGCGAGTGTGGCTTTTGATGGGGTCAGTCTTAGGTGCAAAATTGACGCCTTCCCCCCCTCCTTTCCCGGCGTTGCCTGAAAATTTTGTTGAAGATCTGTTTCGTTCCTCTCGGTTTTTTTTTAATGGGGGGGTGGCGTGTCCCTGCCTTGCAGATGGAGCATATTGAACGGCCCCCCAAGAATTGGGCCGGGCGTACACACAGAGTTCTCCGCAACTTTCTGCTGGAGTTTAAAAAACCGTTTGAAAGTGCTCTTTTTAGGTTTTTGAAAAGCCCCCATGTGATGACCCCCCGAACAGCCAGTTTTACGTTGTTTTTCTTGGACGGCGGACAGCCGAGGGTTGCCTCGCTTCGATAGGTGAGGCAGAATTCGTTTGCCATGTCGTCGTCGAGAGAATCCCAGTGGCCTCTCGGATCGCGAAGCTACTGTTTTTCCAACATTCTCATTTAAGAACTGCGCCCCAGCGTTAGGCTTGTATTTTTTTTCCCTTTCGCTCAATCACATGTGGATTTGTCAGATGGATGACAGTTTTGCTCGGACGTTTTTGTGCTGCACATTCTCCGTGTTCCATGCTCTTACATGTATGCGCCCCTCGGGGTGTGCTGCGGCGTCTCTTTTTTTGACGGGCGTTTCCCGCAACTGATTTCACAGATTCATGTTCGCTCCAGGAAAATTTTTTTTGTTTTCGGCTGTCATTGGGACCTTTTTGAATAGGCCCATCACGATCCATTGTACCACAAACACCGGGGGCAAATTGACAGTGACCACCCGTTTTCCGTTTTGTGAAGTCCTTTTGTATGTCGTTTTGAGGAAAATGATGTTTTCTCATGATGCACGGCCACCTTCCTAATATACACGTGAAGGGGCCGGACCGCACTTATACGCTTTTCAGGTCCGCAGCTAATTTTTTTTGTTGAACTTTGAGGTGTCCGAGATATTCGGCGCCCCCGGATTTCTTTTTTTTTTTGCTGGTTTACCAAACTGCCCTTTTCCGGTTTCTGTGAGCGTCCCCAGTCCGCAGTGGTTGTCACGTTTGTCCCGTCTTTTTTTGGGTCTTTTATTCCGAAGGACAATGAGCCCCCCACACCCTACCTGAAAACAAGTCATTAGGGGCTTGGAATTTATGTCCCGATTTTTTTCAAGCTCCCCACTAAGGATGTGTTGTTCTTTATTGCGTCTTCCTTTTACACAAGTAGTGGCTTATTGATCCCCCTTTAAACCTCGGAGGTGCGGACGGACATTATTTTTCCACCCCTACAACTCCGCCTTCGGTTCTTTTTTATTCTTCTTAGCACGGTTAGACCTGCCAACCCCCCCCCCCCCCCCTCCCAATCGACGATTTCATCTCCGGTCATGTTTCTTTTTTCCATGCATATCACACTATTGCCGCTTTGAGTTTTTCCATTCTAGCAGTTTTTCTCAAAGCTCTGGTCTCTATCGTCACCCCCCCCCCCCCCATTATTTAGAAGCGGTTGAGCGGATCTCGGGAACCTCATTAATTTTCTCCGTCAATAGGCCATGTCATGTATTCTCAGAAAAGGTTGGCAGTTCTGTACCGAGGTTACTTGGAAAGAATCTACGTTTGGACACAGACCCCGGTAGTACTAGAGGTTGATGTAGACCCTTGCGTCCCCCCTCTCCTCTTTGAGACCGTCCTGCACTTCACTTCCTGTTCCTCCCCTCCCCCGTCCCCGGAGCTCCCGCATTAATGACTGTCCCCCGTGAGAACGTTGTTTCACAAGCCAGGCTTTCCTGGGGGGTGACCGGTTTTACACACGTTTTTTTTTTTCTCTTCTGACTTCTTGCGACAGACCTAAATCCACAGAGTTTTTCCTGAATGCCAGCGGCGGCACCCTGCGTGTTTGGGAGGGTGATTCTGTTGCCTAAATTCTTTTTTTTCCGTTCGTTCATGTCATTTTTTACGTTGCATTTTGCCGCTGCGCCGTTTTTTCCCCCAGTCACGGCTGCCAACCCGGACATTTACTTGCGCGCATTCCCCCAATACTTCGACTACCTCCAGTGCGGACCAGCTTTCCCTTTCCTTTCGGCGCGGCCCTCGTGTCGCGATCCCCTTTTACTTTTTTTCGTGCATGGGGAGGGACCGTTTGCCGTCATTCAGACAAATAACTGGTCCGTTTTGTGTTTGCTTGCCCCCCCCCCGGCAAGCCAGGGTTGTTAATTTTGTGTGGTGATTCGGCTTTGCGTTGGTTCGGAGCTTTTTTTGGGGTGTTAACGGATGGTCGGCTGCCCCCCCGCCACAACACGTTGTGGTGCGTTTTTTTTTTTCCCACAAACCGACCTTTCATCGACATTATCCCCCCCGGACCCTCCACTGGGAACTTGATACCCAATTCACACCGGAAAGTGTTTCCCGACACCACCCCGTCTCCCTTTTTTCTGACTATGACCCTTTTTTTAACGTGATGTTAATCCCCCCTTATGACAGCAGAGTTTCTTATCAGTCCAGCACCCCAATGATACGGCACTTCATCTGTTTTCCCAGGAAGTGATCTGTCTTAATTATTCCCCACCATCTCTCCCCCTTGGACGCTGTGGCAACTTACTTTTTTTTTTCAGTTCGGATGTTTTCCAGGTGACCCCTCCCACCCCCATGCTCCTGGCCCCAAAATCGTGTTGACCTGACGTGACAAGGGTTCTCATTTATGTCGTCCTTCGTTTAATAGTTTAGTGAACTATTTGACTTCCATTTCCCCGCGGCAGTCCCCGAGCCGTCCCTCATTCTTTTTATGGGCTTTGTTGAATGTGGGCTGGACTTGCCTTTCTGCACCCCGGAGTTGTTCCTGGTCCCACAGCCCCGTATGCGGGCCACCTATTAGCTCTCCCTTTTAGTTGGCGAACCTGGGGGTGGTCCCAATGTCTCATCCCGTATGGCACGTCTCTCCCCTAAGGGGTGTCTTATGAACATTTTCCGGAGGGAAGTTGTGTGGACAAACCAAACTCGATTTTTTGATTTGTCTTTCGGCTTACAACACCGAACCCCCCTACCAAGGCAGTTTTTGCCAGACTCCTCATGAGTGTAGACGGGTAAGGCGATTTTTTTTTGAATTGTTTCATGCATTTTTACATATTATTTACCAGTTCCTCCATTCCCCCCCTACTAACTTTTCCACCCAGAAAAGCCCCCGTGATGCTCCCTTTCCTGCGCCGCCCCAAGCAGCTTTTGAAATTCCTCAAGGTTTTTGTTTTTTCTCAGTGACTTCCCTGCCACGTTTTATTTTACACTAATTCTACCTCTTAGTTGAGATTCTTGGTAATTCTTACCGTGTTTTCCCCGTCAGAGCCGCCAAGACAGTCGACAAATTTTCACCCCCCTCTAACGGCTTTTTTTTTTTTTTTCGCTAACAGAAATGGTTTTTCCGTGATGTTGAGTTTTTTTATTGCGGAAACGGGACTTGTGGCCCACCCCTTTGTTTTGGTTCCGATGCGAGTTACCAAAAAGATATCTTTTCCCCAGGTTTGTTTCGGCTTCCGTGTTAACCACATTGCCCCCCCTTGGGAAGAGAGTCTGTGGCCTCATGCAGACTTTGTTGTTTGTTGTTTCTAGAGATTACCTTTTTGCAACCTGAAATGCCCCACTCGCTTGACCCTCTATTTTTGGCCCCCCCCATCGGTATAGTTTCCCTTGTTGCCACCGAGCGTTCAACGTTCCTGTCAGGCCCCTACCATAAACTTGACCAGTGCTTTTTTCTACCCGGAGGTCCACCCGAAGATTATAGTTTTCCAGGTTGTTGGTGCTTTCTCCCCTCGTGTGCCCCCAAGTTTTTTTGCTCGACCCAAATCTCCCTATAGCTTTTTTTATATTCCAATCCCCATGGTCTGGGCCATTCGGACTTCCAAACCCTTTGCGGCTCTTTCCCTTTATGAGGCCGTCCCATTACCACGTTTAGAATACTTTTTGGGTCAGCATAGTTGGTTTTCCCCTTTTTCAGGCAATGCAGATTCTCTTCTGATACCCCCATTTCCCTCTTCTCCAACCCTCTAACCCCTTTCCTTTTTCGCGATGCTTCCTGACTTTATGTCTTTTTTTCGTTTAGCAGTTATTACAAATTTTTTCGATTCCCCCCCCGGACATGTTTTTGTTTGTCAGAATTTCCCCTCTTGAAGGCTTCTTTTTTTGCGAAGATGCTTGATTTTGACTGACTTTACCCCCAGCCCTTGAGAAACCCCCCCGTTTCCGATGAATTTTAAACGTTGTTCCTACCGTTGATGTTTTTTTTTTTTTTTTTTTTTTGAAGGAACTTCCCGTAGATTGCACTATTACTGCCCTTTTTCCAGTTTTTGCTCGCCCCCCGCCGTTCTGCTGCCCGTTACCTGGTTCCGTTGCGTCAATTTCCCCCTTCAAACACCATCCCAACGTTTTTACCTTTTGACTTTTTCATTACCACTGTCTTTGTTTAAAGGGCGATCCGGGGTCCTTTCCAAACTTCCCCCTGGAGTGCCACCCAAGCGGTGCTTTGCCCACTTCTTTTTTTACGATCCTGGTTTTTAAGGACAACGCCCGATCAGGTCACCCCCACTCATTTTAGGTTCCAACGTCACCGGTTTCTGACGGTTTTTTTTTCCTACGTCTACCTTGGCATTCCCCCCCTTTTGGATTTCATCACTTTCCAACCACCTGCTTCCAGTTCCCCCCCAAATGCAGCCAAGTTGTTTTCGACAGCTTTGACCTAGGATTTCCCAGCATTGTACGCGATGATGTTACGTTTTTTTAGGGTTGACAATTCACGGATATGTTCCGTTGCACGTGTTTTCTTTTTTTTTGCCGATTCAAGCTTTTTGGGCCCACAAAACTTTTTAATCCCACCTGTACAATCCCCCCTTCCCCATCACCCTGGAAACCTGGCCCGTCGTATTGACCCTTGTCGGAGAATGCACATTGGTTCTTTGGGAGCTGTTTTTTTCCCTTATTCCCACACTCCTACGTAACAATTTTCACTCATTATATCGCGGCCCCGGCAGGATCTTAAGGTGCCTTTAAGGCGTTGCAAGTCGTCTGTCCTTTCCTTGATTGGGACGATTCCTCCCTTAAGGCCTTTCACCTGTTTTCCCTCATGGCCTGCTCCTTTTTCTTCCTCCTTTTGCGTCCCCATGAATTCCCCATTCGAACGTTTTCCCTTCAGATAAATAAGCATCTTTTATCGACCATCTTTTGTTTTCCCCATCGTTTTCTCTCACGGATTTTTCAGGCCACAGTACCCTTTAATTGATTGGCATTCTTCCCCCACCCTTGTGGTCCCCAGTCGTTCCTTCCGGGACATTCCGGCCATTTGCCGACTTTTTCCTGAAAGGGACGTATTTGCGCTGCGGTTTGCGGGCGGGCGTTCCCTCACCTTCTTAAATTCTGGCACCCTCCACTTTCGTCTGTTTTGAGCGATTGTCCCTTTTAATGCATCTTAGAATTCACATGGTGTTGACGCCTTTGCCTCTCTTGCGCACCGCGGTGACATGGAAACGCCGCCTTCCCCTCACGTTCTTAACCGACATTTTATTCCGGACCACCCCCAGGTGGATCCGTTTTCCCGTTCTGAGTGTAAGCTTAGCTGCCTCCCTGGGTCCGCGATCAAAACTCCGCTTTCTTTGAGCCCTTCGACTTGGTTTACTCCTGTCGGACCCGACGCCCGTCATCACGGACCATCTCTCTTGGATTTTCCTTTTTTTTTCTGGATTTTTTTTTCTTTTTTTGTTTTTTTTTTTTTTTTTTTTTGTTTTTTTTCTTTCTCTATCCCATTGTTCTTTGAAGTGAATTTTGAACGGTTTTGAGAGGCCCTTTGTTCCCCCCGTTTGTTTTCTGTAATCGTCCCAATTTCGAAAATCTTTCGTGTTAAAACACCCCCCTGTCCTAGTTCTGTTTGATTTGACCCAATGGAAGCAGTGTGTAAGTATTCTTTACGGTCTTCTGGCCAAGGGCCCCCGCGACAGAAGGAGATATCTATTTTGAGTTGAGGCAGCCCTTGAGTTCGGCTTTTTTGCAAACTCTGTTGACTCAATCTGCAGTCCCCCCCATCGGTCGTTCCAGCCCCTTTTTCTTTTTTTTCCGCATGGACGTTTTTTTCCTTGTCGTTTATCCCGGCCCTTCGGTTGATGCCAACCCAGTATGTTAGCAGATTCGAACGCAGGCTTGTGTAGACAGTTTGTTTGTTTAGTAAAAAGCAACCTCCCAGCAAGCCTTTAAGACGGAGATTTTTTTTAGTTCCGCTTGAGGCTCTCCCCCAGTCTGCCGAACATCGGTAGCAGACCATGGGTGGATCCCCGTTTTTCGACCCCCCCGAGTTACTACATTTGGGATTCAGCCTCCCTTACAGTTGGTTAGGAGCCCCCGGTTGGTTTCTTTGGTGGGGGTGTGTTTTTGTGTTTCCGGTTCTGTTGTGTTTTTCTTTGACAGCGCACCCCCTTTGAAGCAAACCTGCGGGCCGGCCCTTTCGATCCCCCTTGACCCAGACCTAAAAAAGGTACTTCGAGTCCCTCATGCTAGGCAATAACCAGTTTCCGTTAACCAGTGGTTTCACGCTTTTCTTTTTTCCCAAGTGGGCTGTGAGAGAATTTAGGCATAAGGACCCATTGGCCCGTCCAAAGCCTAAAGCTTTTTCAGTTTCGCTTCTTTTTTTTTCTGCACCCTCGACTCCAAACTTTTCAATGATTTTCACGTTCTAGTTTCGCCGGATCCCCGTCTTGCTTCATTCCCCCCTCGTGAAACAACGCCAGCAAACCCTGCGGTGCCCCCCCCCCCCCGGGTTCGGTGTCCCCTAAAAAAGGGGGCGATTTCCGGCACTTCTGACCCCTAGATCATTGCATCCCATTTCATAGCCGGCCCCTTTTTCCCGATGGTTCCCTGTTTTTTTTTCCTGCCTTCCCATGCTGCCTCCGGCC